>Ga0207683_10005741_pt1 | contig 10644 bp, 10 predicted proteins | sample KBSM73metaG_FD_184333 | JGI IMG/M metagenome (GOLD analysis project Ga0207683, IMG submission 184333) | Miscanthus rhizosphere microbial communities from Kellogg Biological Station, Michigan, USA - KBS M7-3 metaG (SPAdes) (version 2) | ecosystem: Host-associated > Plants > Roots > Rhizosphere >...
GCAAGTAACCACTTTTCTTTTGCTGCCTGGCAGGCGCCAGCGGCGAGAACAAAACCAGAGAGAGGACTAGAGAAATGAAGAAGATGTCGTTTGTTGTTGCGATTTTGGTCTCGGCGGCGCTTGCCGGCTGCCACCACAAGAAGGCCGCGAACACCACCACCACCGGTGGCGGCTCGGCGATGGGTTCGGACATGTCGGGCGGCTCGGCTGCTCCGGCCGGTTCGGGCGACATGGGCGGCGGCGCCGCTGGCGGCGGTTCCGCGATGTGAGCCGCTCGGTGCACGCACGTGCGTGTGCCGAACTTCAGCGTAGTTCGCTGACGATGCGCGCCGGTTCCCAAAGAGCCGGCGCGTCGTCGTTTTGCCGGAGTGGTGAAATGGTAGACACAGGGGTCTCAAAAGCCCCCGCCCTCACGGGCTTGTCGGTTCGAGTCCGACCTCCGGCACTCCTCGCACTCACCGCACTCAGCGCGGCATCAACCCGCGCAGGAATGCATCGACGAGCACCTCGCCTTCGCCGGTGATCGGCTCCGACGGCGAGACGCGCCACAGAAACAGCGAGCGCAGCGCGCCGTGGATCATGCGCGCGTACATGCGGGCCTCGCGCGGGGCGACCAGCCCGCGGCGCGCGCCTTCGCGCATGACTTGCTCGAGCGCGCCGATCGTGGCGTCGCGCAGCGAGGCGTCGCGCGGCTTGCAACGGCTGCCGTCGCGGTCGACGAGTACCGCGAGGTGCACGAAGCGCTCGTGGCTCTCGAAGGCGACGAGGAGCCGGCGCACGAGCTCGCGCAGGCGCGTCTCGAACGGCAGCGCCTTCGTGCGGGCGACCGCGGCGGCGATCAGCGGCATCAGGGTCGCGCGGCGCACGCGGAACAGCGCGGTCAGGATGCCTTCGCCATCGGGGTAGTAGTTGTAGAGCGTGCCGACCGCGACGCCGGCTCGAGCGGCGATCGCCGCGATGGTCATGCCGCCGACGCCGCTCTCGAGCGCGACGTGCTCGGCGGCATCGAGGATCGAATCCGCGATCTGCGCCCGCAGCTTGCGCCGGAGCGGAGAGCGCGAGGCGTCCGTCATCGCCGCGGATGGTTCTTCATTCTCGATCGCCGGTCAAGCAACCAGAGACCCGCGGGCAGCACGGTGAAGTACGCGACGAGCGCGAGCACGAACGCGGCTGCGGTCATCAGCCCGAACTGACGCAGCGGTGGGAACCGGGTCGCGGCGAGGCCGAGGAAGCCGACTGCGTTGATGATCGTCGCGAACACGACCGGGCGGCCGGAGATCGCGAATGCGTGGCGCAGGCGCTCCTCGAGCGGCGCGTCGGGGAGCTCGTGCATGTGATGGAAGAAGTGCAGCTGATCGTTCTCGGTCGTGCCGAGCACCGTCGTCGCGATCAGGATCGTCGCGACGTTGAGCGAGAAACCCGCGATGCGGAGACCGAGGAACGTGACGAGCAGCGCGAACACCGACGGGATCATCGCGAGGAGGCGCTCGCGGCCGCTGCGGAACACGACGACGAACACGATCAAGATCAAGACCACCGTGAGCGCGAGGCTGTGCGTCAGGGTGGGGACGAGGCTCGCGCCGACCTTGACCGAGAGCAGGGATTCGCCGACCACGCGCATCTCGGCGTGCTGTGCGGCGAGCGCGGCGGCGTCGTGCTGCCAGGCGTCGTGGATGTGAGTGGTGAGCGCGCGGTAGCCGCCGACGTTGCCATCGCGAAACAGCACGGTGAGCTGGACGTCGGCGAGGCCGTTGGCATCGATGAACGTGCGCAGGTCGGGCTCGGCGAGCAACAGCTGCTCGACATCGCCGGAGGCCTCGGCGAACCGCGCCGGATCGACAGGCAAGCGGTCGCCGTGGCCGGCGAAATAGCTGCGCATGCGGAGGGGCGTCGTGGGTCCGGAGACGCCCGTGACCTCGGGGCTGCGCTCGATCGCGGTCTGGAAGTGATCGATCGCGCGCAGGACCTCCGGATCGGTCGCGGTCGGCTGCGCGAGGTGGATCCACACGCGCGCGACGTTGAGGTCCATGACGTGGTCGCGGAACCAGCGCAGGTCGCGATAGACGCGGCTGTGCGGATCGATGTTCGACAGCGTGTCGACGCGCACCGATGCACCGGCGACCGCGAGGGCACCGGCGACGCACCCGGCGAGCGCGGCCGCGACGAGGATCGCGCGGTGGCGGAACGTGAACGATGGCAGCACGCGCGCGATCCGCTCGTAGAGCCGGCTGCGGACCTCGACGCGCTGGCGGGTCGGCGTGTGGAGCAGGCGCTGGAGCGCCGGGAACAGCGTGAACGCGACGACCCAGGCGATCACGAGCCCCACCGCGGTCCAGATGCCCATCTCGCGGATCGGCCGGATGCTCGAGACGGCGAGCGCGGCGAACCCGAGCGCGGCGGCGATGGTGGAGGCGGTGACCGGCAGGAGCTTGTTGCGGAACGCGATGATCTGGTGCTCGGCGAGCGTGGAGCCGGGTTCCTGATCGAGGAAGCGCGAGTGCAGATAGGTCAGCGTGGCGAGCGTCGTGACCATCACCGTGAGCGGCACGAGCGACGACACGATCGTGAACGCGAAGCCGAGCAGGTAGCCGGCGCCCATCGCGAGGGCGACCGCCGCGCCGAGCGACAGCACGATCGCCGCGAGCGTGCGCAGCGAGCGGTAGAGAAACCAGGTGACCGCGAGCAGCAGCACGCCGAAGATCAGGAACGAGCGGGCGGTGGCGGCCGACGACGCGCGCTCGAGCCAGGCCGACACGACCGGCGCACCGACCTCGCGATACGGGCCGACATCCGCGCGTGCGAGTGTCCTGTCGATCGCGCCGAGCGTGGCGTCGCGGTCGCCGCCGAGGGCGACGAGCACGGTCATGAACTGGTCGCCGACGAGGCCCTGGCTGCGGAACACCGTCGTGCCGAGCGCGAGCGTGCGCAGGTCGGCGGGGGAGGCCGCCGGGCGCGCGCGACGAAGCGCGTCGATCACGGTGAACGCCGACGTGTGTGGGATCGCGGCGAGCGCATCGCGGGCGCGCTGCACGCGAGCGAGCTGATCGGGCGCCCACGGATCGTCGCTCTCGAAGATCACGAGCACGACCGGTCGCTCCGGGAAGATCGTCTGGAACACGCGCGTCGCGGCGTAGTCGGGATCTCCGGGCACGATCAGGCGATCGATCGCGCCCTGATGCGGGATGCGGGTCGCGAGCACGGCGGCGGCGGGCACCAGCACCGCGTAGAGCCAGATCACGACGTAGCGGGCACGCATCACCCGCGCGAGCCAGCGCGACGGTCCGTCCATCAGGCGCGCCTCCGCTCCCAGCGGAGCACGATCGCGCCGGCGATCACCGCGTAGATGATACCGAGCAGGACGTCGATCACGTAGTGATGCTGGAGATAGACCGCGCTGAAGCACATGATCAGCGCGTAGATGATCACCGGCCACCGCGCCCACTGCAGCGCGGGGGTGCGCAGCGCGAGGAGCATCGCGAGCATCGGATAGGCGACGTGGAGCGAAGGCAGCGCTCCGAAGACCTCGATGCTGTGACCGTAGGCCTTCTGGAAGATGTGCGTGCCGAGCAGATCGTCGAAGCGCTGGCCGCCACCCGGGGAGGGCGCGACATCGACGTGTGCCGAGCCGAACCCGTGAGCGGTGACGTACCAGGGCGGCGCGGCCGGATACAACAGATAGGTGATGAACCCCATCAGGTTCACGACGAGGAACCCGCGCGCGAATGTGTGCGCGCGAACGTGGACGTCCCGGAAGAACAGCACCATCGCGAGTACGAGGTACTCGGCGACGTAGATGAGGTAGGCGAAGCCCGCGACGAGGTCGGCGATCGCCCAATGGTGGTGAAGGAAGACCTCGTTGAGCGTGCCGCCGTCGACGCCGAACCATGCGCGATCGACCACGTACGGGCCGGCCACGTGGATGCGCCCCTCGATCACCGGGCGCAGGAAGAACCGGAACGAGTCGTAAAGCGCGCCCGTGATGATGCAGGGCAGGAACGTACGCAGGAACTGGCGCGAGCGCACGTTGTACACGTCGAGCAGCGCGAGCGATCCGAGCAGGATGTTGCCGCCGTGGAGCCTGCCGAGCGTCGCGATCGTCGTGATGTACGCAAGACCGATCGCGGGAGCCCACACAGAGCGCGGCATCGCCATCGACGGAAGCAACCACCCGCGCGAGAACACGATCACCGCCGACACCGTGCGCCGCTGGGTCGTCATGTGCAGGGGTAGCCGGGCGCCTGGTTTCGGTCAAGGTGTGGTTGGCGGACAGCGAGCGCGGGAGTTGAATAAATGCTCACCAAGCTGAAGAAATCGTCAGTCGGCGTGATCCTCGCCTTCGCATCGCTGGCCGGCGCGCAGCCGTCGCGCACCATCGTCGTGGTCTCGCCGGGCTCGCCTGGGAGCACGGACGACGCGCAGCCACGGATGGACAGCTTCGCAGCCGCGGTGTCCTCGCGTGCGCATACGCAGCTCACCGCGGTCTACGAGCCGACCGATGCCGCCGGCGCGCGCCGGCTCGCGGAATCGGGGGTCGGGATCGTGTCGCTGCCGTTCTTCCTCGCACACGAGCAGGAGCTCGGGCTGCGGCCGCGGCTGCAGGTCGTCGCGAAGGGGCGCCCGGCGCTCGACACGTGGGCGCTCGTCGCGCAGAAGGGCAGGGTGAGCTCCGCGAAGGGGCTCGCCGGCGTCTCGATCGTGTCGTCGGTCGCGTTCGCGCCGGGATTCGTGCGCGGTGACGTGCTCGCGAGCCTCGGGCAGGTGCCGGCGACCACGAAGATCGTCCAGTCGGCCTCGGTCCTGTCGGCGCTGCGCCGCGCGGCCGCCGGGGAGCCGGTCGCGGTCGTGCTCGACGGCGCCCAGCAGGCCTCGCTCGCGTCGCTGCCGTTTGCGGCCAAGCTCGAGGTGGTCGCGAAGTCCCCGGAGATGCCGGCGGCCCTCGTCGTCACGATCGATCACAAGCTGCCGGCGAAGGAGTGGGCGGCACTCGAGCCGGCGCTGCTCGGCCTCGATGGTGCCGAGGCGGGTACGGGCGCGCTCGCGGGCATCGAGGTGACGCGCTTCGAGCACATCGACGACAAGGCGCTCGCAGCGGCCCGCAAGGGATATGGGGACGCACGGCCGTGAGCAGGTCGATGCTGCTGCTCGTCCTCGGCGCATGCGCATCCGCGCTCCACGAGCCGCACCCGGTCGCCCAGCTCGCACCGGGGCAGGCCCACGGCCGCAGCCCTGACGAGCTCGTTCGCGAAGCGGACTCCGCATGGAAGCGCCACGCCGAGGCCGGTCAGGCGGAACGCGCGCAGGCGCTCTACCTCGATGCGGCGGCCGGTGACGCTCACCGCACCGATGCGCTGGTCGGCGCGATGCGAGCGATGAGCTACCGGATCGAGCACGACCAAGGGGTCGAGCGCGGTGACCTCGCGGCGAAGGCGGTCGAGCTCGGTCAGTGGTGCCAGCGCCGTGATCCGAGCAACGCGGAGTGCGACTACCGGCTCGCGATCGCGCTCGGTCAGCAAGCGCGCGAGCGCAAGTCGACGGGGCACGACGCGCTCGACCGCATGGTCACGCTGCTGCATCGCACGATCGAACGCGCGCCGAGGCTCGATTCAGGTGGCCCGCATCGCGTGCTCGCGCTCGTGCTGTTGCGCGCGCCGGAGTGGCCGATCGGCCCCGGCGACCCGGAGCAGGCGCTGACCGAGGCACGCGCCGCAGCGACCGCATTCCCGGATTCCGCCGACAACCAGCTCGTGCTCGCCGAGGCGCTCGCTGCGAACGATGCCACGCGCGATGCACGCGCCGCCTACGAGCGCGCGCTCGGTCTCGCCTCTGCTGCGCGGCGCGCCGGCGACCCCGAGGCCGGTCACTGGGTGGCCCAGGCGCAGGCCGGGCTCGAGAAGACGGCGCGGTGACTTGCGCGCTCTGCTCGTCGCGGTCGTCGCTGTCATCGCCGTCGTCCTGGCGCTGACCGCGCGGGGCGCGCACGCGGACTGCCACGCCGACGAGACGACGAAGATCATCCCGCTGCCGGTGTGGGCGACGTCGCCGAACGAGGGCACCACGTGGGGTGTGATGCCGGTGTTCGTGCACGTGTGCCCCGATGACCGCCGCACGATGTGGGTGCTCGCACCGAGCGTGACGTGGAACTCGGTGATCCACCTGACCGGCACGGCGCGGTTCTACGACTACGTGGCGCCCGACAAGACGCTCTCGGTGATCGCCGGCGCGAGTACGCGCATCAACTACCGGGTCATCCTGCTGTGGGAGGACCTTCCGCTCACCCATCACGCGTGGACCGACGAGACGTTCGTGCGCGTCGAGCGCGATGCGTTCGCGCGGTTCTTCGGCCTTGGCTTCGACTCGCTCGAGAGTGGCCAGACCAGCTACACCGCGGTTCGCGAGCTCGTCACCGAGCGCCGCGGGCTCAACGTCTTCGGTCGCGTCAACGCCGGCCTCGACCTCGGGTTCGAGAACGATCGCGTCGGCGCCGAGGGCGTGAAGGGCCTGCCGCTCGCGCCCGACGTGTACCCCGACGTTCCCGGCATGCACGGCAGCTCGACGGTGATCTGGCAGGGCCTCGACCTGCGTTACGACGACCGCGACGGCCGCGACTACGCGATCAGCGGCCTCCGCCTCGACGCGGGCCTCGCGATCGTAGAAGGGCTGCGCGGCTCGCCGACGTTCCTGCGCGGCACGTTCGAGGGTCGCTTCATCGTGCGCGAGCTTCCGTGGCTCTCGGGGGCGGCGCGCGTGGCCTACATGGGAATGAGCGCACCAGGTGCGCCGTTCTACCTGCAGCCGTCGCTCGGCGGCTCGTTCCTGCTGCGTGGTTTCACGGAAGGCCGGTTCTACGCATCGCAGGCCTGGACCGCAGAAGTGGAACAACGCGTGCGCGCACTGCAGACACACGTGTTCGGCGTTGTCGCGGACTGGCGGATCGATCCATTCGTCGCCGTCGGTCAGGTCTTCGACGACGTTGGCGACATCATCGCGAAGCCTCGCATCGCCGTGGGCGTCGGACTGCGCGCCCATGTCCACCCGAACCTCGTCGGTCGTGTCGATCTTGCCGAGGGTGGAGAGGGTCTCAAGGTTTACGTAGAGATCGGTTATCCGTATTGAAGCTGCTCCCGGGTAGCCCTCGATCATGGGCATTCCCGTCGGTCAGATGGTCGCGGTCACGCGATATGTCGTTCGACAGCGACTCGCGCGGCGCAAGCGGTACCCGCTCGTGCTCATGCTCGAGCCGCTGTTTCGCTGCAACCTCGCGTGCACCGGCTGCGGCAAGATCCAGTACCCGTCGTCGCTGCTGAAGCGTCACCTGACCGTCGAGCAGTGTCTTGCCGCTTCCGACGAGTGTGGCGCGCCGGTGGTGAGCGTCGCCGGTGGCGAGCCGCTGCTGCATCCGCAGATGCCGGACATCGTCAAGGGCCTCGTCGAGCGCGACCGCTTCGTGTACCTGTGCACGAACGCATTGCTCCTCGAGGAGAAGCTCGGCCAGTACAAGCCCGATCGCCACCTCAGCTTCAGCATCCACGTCGACGGACCGCGCGGAGAGCACGATCGCTCGGTCTGCCGCGAGGGCGTCTACGACAAGGCGACCGCCGCGATCCGCGCGGCACTGAGCCGCGGCTTCCGCGTCACGACGAACACGACGCTGTTCGAGGGCGCCGACCCGGTTCGGATGCGCAAGTTCTTCGACGACATGATGGCGCTCGGCGTCGAGGGCATGATGATCTCGCCCGGCTACTCGTACGAGAAGGCTCCTGACCAGGAGCACTTCCTGCGGCGCGAGCGCGCGCATCGGCTGTTCGCGCGAATGCTGTCCGCGCCGCACAAGACGTGGCGTTTCAACCAGTCGCCGCTGTTCCTGCAGTTCCTCATGGGCAAGCGCGACTTCGAGTGCACGCCATGGGGGAACCCGACCTACAACCTGTTCGGCTGGCAGCGGCCCTGTTACCTGCTCCAGGACGGCTACGCGCAGACGTTCCGCGAGCTGATGGAGGACACGGACTGGTCGAAGTACGGGCGCGCGAGCGGCAACCCGCGCTGCCAGGACTGCATGGTGCACTGCGGCTTCGAGCCGACGGCGGTCGACACGACGTTCCGCTCGGTGCGGGCGCTCGGCGCGACGGTGGCCTCGATGGCAACGGGGCGGCTATGAGCGACATCAACGAGCTCGTCGAGCGCGCGTTCGACTATCGCGGCGTCGTGACGCTCGCGCGCCGAGACGGTTCGCGGGTCGTCGGCTACGTCTACGATCGCGGGCCCTCGTACATCGAGCTGTTCGATGACAACGGCGGTGCGCGACTTCGCGTTCCGATCGCGGACCTCGTGGGCATCGAGATGACCGGCGAGGACTGCGCGGCACGGGCGACGCAGGCCTGGGAGCGCCGGCGCGGCAAGCTCGAGCCCGCGGCGACCTCGATCTGGGGCGACTGGGGCCAGCATCCGATCCTCGTGCTGACGGCGCTGCACGGCGAGCTGGTCTCGGGGACCGACGCCTCGGTGATCGTTCGCGCGCTGGGCGTCGGCGGCGGCGCTGCGCACGTCATCGCCGAGCAGAAACCGCGCGTCGTGATCAGCTGCGGGTTCGCCGGTGGCCTCGATGCGAGCGCGACGCCCGACCGCGTGGTGCTCGCGACCGCCGTACGCGAGGAGATCGGCGATCCGATCATGGCGCCCGAGGCCCTGCGCTCGGCTGCGCGCGACGCCCTGTTCGGACTCGTCGTCGAGGGCGAGATCGTCTGCGCGACGCGGATCGCGGCGACCCCCGATGCGAAGCGGGCCCTCGCGCGACCGGGCCGGCTCGCGGTCGACCTCGAGAGCTGGGCGATCGCGCGGGCGGCTCAGCGCGCCGGGATCCCATGGCTCGCGGTACGCGTGGTCGTCGATCCGTTCGATGTCGGGCTGCCCGCCTTCGCGTGCGAGCCTCGCGCGAGCTACTTCGGGCCGGCGCTGCGCCACGCCTTGCGCGGTCCCGCCGCAGCGCGCGAGCTCGTCGACCTCGCACAACGTGCCCGTCGTGCGCGCCGCACCCTCGGGATCGCGATGCGGAGGATCGCTCGCGTGCTCGCCGAGGTCACGCCATGAGGGCGCTCGTCACCGGCGCGAGCGGCTTCATCGGTGGCGCGGTCGCGCGTGCGCTGATCGCGAAGGGCGTTGCGGTTCGCGTGCTGCTTCGCGCCGGCACCTCCGCCAACGTTCCGGACCGCTCTCCGCTCGAGGTCGCGGGCGGTGACCTGCGCGATCGCGACGCCGTGGTCGCGGCGGCCCGTGGTTGCGACGCCGTGTTCCACGCGGGCGCGCTCTATTCGTTCTTCGCGAGCCGCGAGGAGCTCCAGGCGATCAACGTCGGTGGCACTCGAAATGTCATCGACGCGGCCCGCCGCGCCGGCGCGCGACTCGTTCACACGTCGAGCATCTCGACCGTCGGCGGGATGCGCCGCGGCGTCATTCCCGACGAGACCCAGCACGCCTCAGACTCGCCCGGGCCCTACAAGGAGAGCAAGCTCGTCGCCGAGCAGCTCGTCCGCGAGGCATGTGCCCGCGGGATCGACGCGGTGATCGTCAACCCGACGTTCCCGATCGGCTGGGGCGACGTCAAGCCGACGCCCACCGGCGCGCTGATCCGCGACTTCCTCGCCGGCCGGATCCCCGCGTACGTCGAGACCGGCATGAACGTCGTCGACGTCGACGATGTCGCCGAGGGTCACTGGCTCGCCTACCGCCGCGGCAAGACCGCCGAACGCTACATCCTCGGGCACCGCAACCTCATGATGCGCGAGCTGCTCGAGGCGCTCGCCGCCGTGTCCGGACGCAAGGCACCACGCGTGCGGCTGCCGTTCGCCGTGGCCCTTGGCCTCGCGCATGCAGCGACGCTCGTTGCGGGCCGGCTGCGCGTACCGCTCGAAGGCGTACGCACGGCCCAGCAGATCCGGTTCGCGAGCAGCGCGCGCGCGGTGCGCGAGCTCGGCCTGCCGCAGACCGCGATCACGAGCGCGATCGAGAAGGCGGTGCGCTGGTTCCATCAGCACCCTGAAAGGACCTGACATGATCGGGCTAGAAGCACCACGGAGCGAGCTCGACGTCAGCGCGACGATCGACCGTGCCCAGGGCTGGTTTCTCCGCGAGCAGATCGATCCCGGCTTCTGGTGGGCCGAGCTCGAGTCGAACGCGACGATGGACGCCGAGTACGTGCTGATGACGCACTTCATCGGCAGGCGCGACGACGCGATCTGGCAGCGCATCGCCCGCGACATCCGCAGCTACCAGCGCGATGACGGCAGCTGGGCTCTTTACGCCGGCGCACCGGGCGATCTGTCGACGACGATCGAGTGCTACTTCGCGCTCCGCCTCATCGGCGACCTCGGCGATCACATGGAGCGAGCACATCGCTTCATCCTCGACCGCGGCGGGATCGCGCACGCGCGCGTGTTCACCCGCATCTGGCTCGCGCTGTGCGGCGAATGGAGCTGGGACGACCTGCCGATGATGCCGCTCGAGCTGATCCTGTTGCCGGCACGGGCACCGATCAGCATCTACCGGTTCTCGTCGTGGGCGCGCGCGACGATCGTGCCGCTGCTCGTGCTCATGGAGAAGCGCCCGGTGCGGCACGTGCCCGCGCACGCGAGCCTCGCTGATCTTCGCGTG
>Ga0207683_10005742_pt1 | contig 10643 bp, 11 predicted proteins | sample KBSM73metaG_FD_184333 | JGI IMG/M metagenome (GOLD analysis project Ga0207683, IMG submission 184333) | Miscanthus rhizosphere microbial communities from Kellogg Biological Station, Michigan, USA - KBS M7-3 metaG (SPAdes) (version 2) | ecosystem: Host-associated > Plants > Roots > Rhizosphere >...
CGGCCTGCCGTGAGGGGATGATGCGCCGCTGGCCGGTCATCGCGGTTGCGGTTTTGACGCTTGGCGCGTTGACGGGCGTCACCGCATATGAGCGAACCGCGCCACCGGCGGAAAACTGGCGAGAAATCGCCTGGCCGTTTCCGCGCGACGGCTGGCCCGCGGGCCGCGCCTTTCGTTGTGCCGCCGCTGCATGCGGCGACACCACCGAGATTTACGTGCGGCCGAAGGTCGGCTTCTGCAATTGCGACAGCGGGGTTGCCGACGACGATGAAGTCGATCGCGTCGCCGATCTCGATTTGATGAGCGAGCGCTTCGCTCCGCTCGAGGCGGGCGAGGTGGTTCGTGTCGCGGACATGCCCGGTCGCAGCAGAGCCTATGACTTGAGGACGTCTGACGGTTCGCGGCGCGTCGCCATTGGCATCGCTGTGTCACGGCGCTGCGATCTCCTTGTTGCCGTTGCGCAAGGCAAGAGCGAAATGCCGCAACTGCGTCGCGTTACGCTGGAGTTCCTCGAAACGGGCAAGATGGCGAAGTGGATGACGGTCGCATTGAACGGACGCTAGGCGAATTGCCTCCGGCCATTGTGGCCTATGCCGCAGACATTTTGGGTCAGGCGCAGTAACGGCGTCGTCCGTTCGGATGATGTGGCGGCGCGATCAATTGCATAACAATCGCCGATCCCGGAGGTTGTTATGCAAACACTCATAGATGTGCCGCCGTTAGCCTCGAAGCGCACCGGCGAACCCGAATTGCGAAAGGCCGTAGCGCGATCGGAGCGAGACCATTGTGATGTCCCCAAACTCGATATGCGCGAAATCGGGCCGGACGCGTATCCGCCTTGCGATGAAAGAGGGATCATCGTCGTAGCGAGCATCTGGCTCGCATTCTACGCCGTTGCGGCCATCTGCCAATTCCTGATCCTCCGCAATTGAAAATCGGCCCCGCACCCGTTCGCGCTCGATGTCCTCGGCTTCCACATCCTTTTTATCTGAGCCGCTTTGGGATAAGAACGGGGATGGCCGGGATGGATCCGGCCATGACGGATTCAGAGTGTCCCCATGTCCCTTCAAGCCTATCTCGCTTTTGTCGCCGCCTGCATTGCGCTGGCGCTGATACCGGGTCCGGTCGTGACCCTCGTGATCGCCAACGGCCTGCGGTACGGCACCCGCGCCGCGCTGACCAACATCCTGGGTGTCCAGGCCGGGCTTACGATCGTGATCGGCATCGTCGCAGTCGGCCTGACAACGCTGATGGCGACCATGGGCTACTGGTTTGACTGGGTGCGGTTCGCAGGCGCCGCCTATCTGGTCTGGCTCGGTATTAAGCTGGTCCGTTTTCCCGTCGAAGGCGTCAACGCCGACGAGCCGCCGGCGCCGCCGCGCGGCGGGTTTTTCCTGCAGGGCTTTCTGGTGCTGCTGTCGAATCCGAAGGTGCTGGTGTTCTTCGGCGCGTTCATTCCGCAGTTCATGGATATGAGCCAGGATCATTTCTCCCAGGTGGCATTGCTCGGTGTTACCTTCATGGTCACGGGCGCGATCACCGACTCGATCTACGCGATCCTGGCCGGCCGCGCCCGGCTGTTCTTCTCGGCGCGGCGGACGCGGTTGCTGTCGCGCGTTTCCGGCGGCTTCATGATCGGCGGCGGCATCTGGCTGGCGTTGACGCGGGCGCGCTGAGCATCTTTGAACCGCGGACGGCGATGGCGGTCATGCCTCCGATACCATCGTGAATACGCCGGCGATCGCATTTGGGCGGTGTCTCTTGCTTGTTTGATCGTTACACTGACAAGTCGTGATAATGAACAACCGGCCTGGGAAGGCCGAAGCCGCAGCTGATTGTGAGGCCTGAATGCCCGATCTCCGGAACCGCCCCGTCATCCTCGCGGCCATCGCGCTGCTCGCTCTGTCCGCCGTGGGGAGCCATCCCGCCGGCGCGCAAACGCTGAAAGCCGTCAAGGAGCGCGGCACGCTCAATTGCGGTGTCAGCCAGGGATTGCTTGGTTTCTCCAGCCAGGACGACAAGAACGACTGGACCGGCTTTGATGTCGACATTTGCCGCGCCGTGGCCGCGGCGATCTTCGGCGACCCGGCCAAGGTGACGTTCATGCCGCTCGATGCGGCAGCTCGCTTCACGGCGCTGCAGTCCGGCACGATCGACCTGCTGTCGCGCAACTCGACCTGGACGATGTCGCGCGAGAGTTCGCTTGGCCTGATGTTCACCGGCGTCGCTTATTATGACGGCCAGGGTTTCCTGCTGCGCCGGGAGGCCGGGATCGACACGGCGTTACAGCTTGGCGGCAAGAACGTCTGCACCCAGACCGGCACCACGAGCGAACTGAATTTGGTGGATTATTTCCGCGCCAGGGACATGGGCCTCAAAGTGCTGGCGCTCGGCACCGCGGAGGAGAGCCGGAAGGCCTATGACGATCGCAAATGCGACGTGCTGACCAGCGACGTCTCGCAGCTCTACGCCGAGCGTCTCAAGCTCGCCGCTCCCGACAGCCATATCATCCTGCCGGAAGTGATTTCGAAGGAGCCGCTCGGCCCGGCGGTCCGGCAGGGCGATGACCAGTGGTTCAACCTGGTCAAGTGGACGCTCTACGCGTTGATCAATGCCGAGGAGCTCGGCCTCAAATCCGCAAGCGTGGACGATGCGATGAAATCGCCCAATCCCGACATCCGGCGGCTGATCGGGACCGAAGGCGAGTTCGGCCAGCAACTGGGCCTTGCCAATGATTGGGCGGCGCGCGCGGTTCGTGCGGTCGGCAACTACGGAGAGATTTACGAGCGAAACGTCGGGACGCAGTCCCGGCTCAGCATTCCGCGCGGACTGAATGCGCTCTGGACGCAGGGCGGCATCCAGTACGCACCTCCTGTCAGGTAATTCGCAAGGGGCAACCCATGAACGTGGATTATTATTCGGTGTTGGCGAAGGCGGTTGCAGGCAAGGATGAAGCCGCGCGCGACCAGATCTACCGGGGCGCCTACGGCGTGATCAGGAAGTCGTCCCACCTCACACGTGACGACGCCTTGTCTCACGCCGCAGCGCTCGAGGAAGCTATCCGGCAGATCGAGCGTAAACTCGCGACCGAAGAAGCGAGGTCCGCGGCCGATATCCACGAGGTGTTGTCACCGGGTCGAAACTGGAAGCCGCTGGTCTTCGGCGGCTCCGCGGTGGTCGCCGTCCTCGTCGCGTGTGTCCTGCTTTACGGATATGTCGCGACCAAAGGCCCTGGCGTCGCAGGCGTCGGCGTGACGGCGTCGTCGTCAAAGCCGCAGCACAGGGCAAAGGAAGAGGTCATCATGCCGGACCTCAAGCCCGGCGAGGACGGCGGCTCCTCAGGCGAGATCCTGCCGTTCGCGCTGCAGCGGCAAGTGGTGTTCTACCGCACCACTGTGGTTCCCGGCTCGATCGTGGTCGATCGGGAAAACCGCTTTCTCTATTTGATCGATGGCAACAATTCGGCTCGCCGCTACGGCGTCGGGATTGCGCAGGAATGTCTCAAGGGAGGCAGCTTCTTCCGCGTCACCAACAAGCTCGAATGGCCCGACTGGCGAACTTCGTCCAACACAAAGGATGCGGAAGCGCTGCTTGCGGCAGCCGGCCGCCCCGGCAGTCTCTTGGGCGCACGCGCGCTGTTGCTGGACAAGCCCGGGCTGCTCATTCACGGCACGAACTCGCCGAAAACCATTGGCCACCTCGTCGCTTCTGGCTGTATCCGGCTGGTGAACGACGATGTCGAGGATTTGTACCGGCGCGTGTCGCTGGAAACACGGGTCGTATTCATCAGCTAAAGCCATTAGAGGCGGGCAGGCGTCTCTGTTCGCGGCAGCATTCTTTGCGGGAGCGTATTACGTCGCGGTTCACGGTTGGGCCGGAGGCGGCGTGATTCCGATTGTCCGCTTTCGGGGTGAAGCCGACATGGCCGTGTCACCGGGGACGTCGCCTTTTGACCCGAAGTGGACAGCCTCACACACATGCCCTTCCAGTGCGCTGGTTTAAACTGGTACAATCCCCGAGGGTTGAACGGAGACCAGTCAAATGAGCATTGCCGATCCCAACAAAACGATTCTTACGGGTGAGAACCCATTTATCCGCTTGAGCTTGAAGGATGGTGATCCGAACTCAACCGATGCGAGCTATTGGCGGATTATCTTTTCGCCGGCTGGGCCCGGCCACGTCCTCTACCTGAAGAGCGAACTGACGGAAGGCCGCTGGCGCATTTATTCCGACAACATCGCGATGGCGCGGTGGCTGCAGACGACTGTACAAGGCATGCTCAATGCCGAACTTTCCGACACAACGATCCCCTGTGCGGATGCGAGGTTTTCCAAGGCTGGAGACCCGCGCTACTTTTGGACTGAGTACATCAAGTCGCACAGCGAAGATATTTCGCTCACCTGGTTCGATATCGGCGAGCCGCTGCTCATCCACTCGCAGCCGAACCAGATCCCCAACCGGCGCTACGGCGTATGCACTGTATTGATACCAGCGCTCGGCACGCGTCTCGTCCGCAACGGCATTGAGGCCACGGGGCAGTCCTGGCCGCGCGAGCGCGAGGGGCGGCCCTTCTCGACATCGGCGTTGGCGTTCTCGGAAAGCTGGACGGACGCGGTCTGAGGCGGAACGGCAAGGAGTGGCAGACATCTGCTGACCGCGAGCGAGCATCGGTCAGACGCTTGATCCTGCTCATGCCCTCACCAAGAGGCTCTATTCAGTCATGCTGCTGACGCAATTTCTGTCTTAGTCGGTGAGAACTAAGAACACCTGTGCGAGGACCACACTGGTTCCCACAACGGTTCCGTCGCCAGGATTGGCACGAATCCGCAAAAAACTGGCTCGAGTTCGTCAACGCATCCGCGTTCGCTTGACCATCTTTTGCGGCATCGGGAACCGAACGTTCTAGAAAATCAATCGAGGAGTTATGATGTTGCTTCGCTCGCGCGCCGCAATTTGCGGCGCCGTACTCACGCTTGCGTTTTCTGTTACCGTTGCTCGAAGTGAAATCGGTGCAGTTCATTCAAGCGCCGTCGTCGATGCCGCTTCTGGGGATGCGATCGTTGGCGCAGCATCCACGTACAATCCGTTCCGGAATGGATGGCGGGAGGGCGGCCCGAACACAGCCTCCGGCGAGCGCTATGATTCCTCTGTCTGGGCGGCTGCCATCAAGACGAGTTTGCGCCAGAAATTTGGAGGGGTCCAATTTGGCGCGAGGCCGAAATATGCCCTCGTTGAGGCTGTCGGCAAGAAGGTCATCGTCAAGATAAATGACGTGGGGCCACTAACGCCTGGCCGCATCATTGACCTCAATGAGCGGGCGATGCGCTATTTCGATCCAAGCCTGCAGCTCGGGGTAATTTTTAGCGTAGTAGTTAGGCCGCTTTTCGGCGACTATTGGATCCCCGGACCGGTTAGCTGAACATGGCACGCCAAAGAAGTCCTGCACGGCCCTCCTGGACAGGGGGAACACCTCGATGGCCTCCCCGCCGCTGATCTTTGCGGCGATGCCACCTCCGGCGGCAAGGTGCCGGCCGGCGCAATTTGACGCGACTGACGTTTCGTTTCGATTGCACCAATTCTCGCTCGCGTCTTTGTCGCGAGGTGCTAGAATTTGAGTGTCTCTAGAAGATCGAATGAACGCGCGCGAAGTTCCATCGCTTTCATCGTCGCTAACCTCGGCTCATGCGCCGAAATGAAAAAAGAGCGTGCGTTCTCACCATCGGCACAAGGGAGGACATCATCATGCTTGATAAAGCTCCGAACGGGAAAATTTCCAATCTGCTTGGCGCGCTGGACAAGGCGCTGTCCGCTGGTGATGTAGAGCGTGCCGCCGATCTCTTTCAGGCAGATTGTTACTGGCGCGACCTCGTGACCTTTACCTGGAACATCAAGACGATGGAGGGGAAGGATCAGGTTCGCGACATGCTCAAAGCGCGCCTGGCCGATACGAAGCCGTCGAACTGGAAAATTGCGGACGGTGAGGACGCTTCTGAAACCGACGGAATTACGGAGAGCTGGATACAATTCGAAACCGAAGTCGCCCGCGGCTTCGGCCACGTTCGCCTGAAGGACGGCCTGATATGGACGTTGCTGACGACCATGAGCGAACTCAAAGGGTACGAAGAACCGCTTGGCTTCGACCGTCCGATGGGGGCGAAACACGGTGCCGAGCGTAATCGAAAAACGTGGAAGGAAGAGCGCGAGGCGGAAGCTGCGGAACTCGGTTACTCCAGTCAGCCCTATTGCGTGATTGTTGGTGGCGGTCAGGGCGGCATCGCGCTCGCCGCCCGGCTGCGCCAGCTCAATGTGCCGACGATTATCGTTGAAAAAAACGAAAGGCCCGGCGACAGCTGGCGCAAGCGATACAAGTCACTCTGCCTGCATGATCCGGTTTGGTACGATCATCTGCCCTATCTGCCTTTTCCGCGGAATTGGCCCGTCTTTTCACCGAAGGACAAGATCGGGGACTGGCTCGAAATGTATACAAAGGTGATGGAGCTCAATTACTGGGGCTCGACCAAATGCAAGAAGGCGTCATACGACGAGAAGGGTCGCGAGTGGACGGTGGTCGTCGAACGTGACGGTAAGGAAATCGTCCTCAAGCCAAAACAACTCGTGCTTGCCACCGGAATGTCGGCCAAGCCCAACATGCCGAAGTTCGAGGGCATGGATATTTTAAAGGGGGACCTGCACCATTCGTCTCAGCATCCCGGACCGGACAAATACAAAGGCAAGAAGGCTGTCGTGGTCGGCTCGAATAATTCAGCCCACGATATTTGCGCAGCACTTTGGGAAGCGGGAGCGGACGTTACCATGGTTCAGCGCTCGTCAACCCATATTGTAAGGTCTGACTCGCTGATGGAGCTCGGACTGGCCGCGCTTTACTCCGAACAGGCAGTCCAGTCCGGAATGACGACAGCCAAGGCTGACCTGATCTTTGCCTCGCTGCCTTACAAGATTCTGCACGAGTTCCAGATCCCGGTTTACAACGCGATCAGGGAACGCGACGCCGACTTCTACAGGCGTCTTGAAAAGGCGGGTTTTCTGCTCGACTACGGTGATGATGATTCGGGTCTGTTCATGAAGTATCTGCGTCGCGGGTCGGGATACTACATCGATGTCGGTGCTTCGGAGCTGGTTGCCAATGGAAGCATCAAGCTGAAGAGTGGCGTCGATGTCAAAAAACTCACTGAACATGCCGTCATCTTGAGCGACGGGACAGAGCTGCCGGCCGATCTCGTCGTCTGCGCCACCGGCTACGGTTCGATGAACGGCTGGGCCGCGGACCTGATCTCCGAGGAGGTGGCCAATAAGGTCGGCAAGGTTTGGGGACTAGGTTCGAATACGACCAAAGACCCTGGCCCATGGGAAGGTGAGCAGCGAAATATGTGGAAGCCGACACAGCAGGAGGCGCTTTGGTTCCACGGCGGCAATCTGCACCAATCGCGCCACTATTCGCAGTTCCTGTCGCTGCAGCTAAAGGCACGAATGGAAAACATTCCGACGCCGACATATGGCCTGCAAAAGGTTCACCACCTCACCTGATCGGCTCAATCCTGGCACAAAGTGGACCTTCCATTTGGATCGGTTCATTTCTGCTGCCGGGTAAAGCAGACATGCTTGGGTCGCGCTGCGACATCTCCAAATGTCCCGATGCGGTCGCTGAAATGCCCTACGCTTGCGAACACGCTTTCCGAGTTGCGAGATTCGCAGGATTGACGCAGAGTTTCAATAACGTCGGAATTAGCCGGCACCATTGGACCAGGGAGAGAGCCATGATCAAGGTCAGCGTTATGTATCCGAATACGGCTGGCGCACGCTTCGACCACGAGTATTACCGAGAAAAACACATGCCACTCGTGAAAGCCCGTATGGGTGAAAGTTGCAAATACTATACGGTTGATAAAGGTCTCGCGGGTGGAGCACCCGGCGCTCCCGCGACATACGTTGGAATGTGCCACATCTTCTGCGACTCGATCGAGTCGTTTCAGGCCGGTTTCGGACCTCACGCGAAGGAGATCATGGCAGATATCGCTAACTACACCGACCAGACGCCGGTCATCCAGATCAGCGAAGTCGTTGTAGGGCGATGAAGTTTACTGCCGGGTCTTTTCGGTGCTGAAGTGCAGACACGATTGAATTGCGGGGCCGCCTTGGTTGGCGGCTTCTTTTTTGATCGTCTAAATCAGCCGTTCCGCCCGCAGCACCGGCTCGATCTCACCAAGGATCCGCGCCAACCGGTCTGCCCACGATTGTTCGCCGGCCTGGTCGCCGATCAGATCCTGCCGGATCTCTATCCCTGTGTTCATCAATCCGCGCGCTTCGGCGTGCACGGGGATGGTGTAGTCGGTCTCGTCGCTGACCGCATAGGGCTCGTTGTCTCCGACCACCAGATCCGGCTCCGCGCGCAAATGCTTCAAGACCAGCGGCGCCAAATGCGTGTCGCGGTGATAGAGCGTCCCGATATGCCAGGGACGGCGGATGCCGGCATAGATAGGCGTAAAGCTGTGCAGCGAGACCAGCACTGTCGGCAGGCCCCGATGCCGGCGCTGATCGATGATCTCGTCGATGCGCCGATGATAGGGATCGAAAATCTCCGCGCGACGCATTTTCGCCACATCGCGCGAAATTCCCTCGTTGCCGGGAATCGTGGTGGCCTCGCTGATGAGCGGGATCGAACTCGCAACATTGGGCGGACGATTGCAGTCGATCACCAGCCGCGAGTAGCGCTGCACGATCAGATGCGCATCGAGATGCCGGGATAGGACCTCTGCGACACCGGCAATGCCGATGTCCCAGGCGATGTGCCGCGTCAGTTCGCTCGCGGGCAATCCGAGATCGCCGAGCGCGCGCGGAATCAGCCTTCCGTAATGGTCACAAGTGAGCAGAAAGGGCGAGCGTCCTGCTTCATTATATTCGCGGACGGGAGGAACATCTTCGCTGCCCAGAAGTAAAAGTGTGTCGCTGGTGTCGTTCAAAGCATTATCCCTGGGCATTGCCTATCAAAGCAGCATTCCGATCTGGAAATGGGCAAGGTTCGTTCTAGATTAGTCGTGACATAATTACGATGATTGTTTGACGATGCCGCTACTGACTATTCATCACAAGACCGTATATCGCTACGCGCACCCGGTGGCGTTCGGCGAACACCGCATCATGCTGCGTCCGCGCGACGGCCATGATCTGCGCGTGCTGTCCGGCAGCCTTGAGATCGAGCCGCAGCCGATGCGGCTGCGCTGGATCCATGACGTATTCGGCAACAGCGTCGCGATCGCGACCTTCGACGAGCGGGCGCAAACCCTGTCGTTCACCAACACCACGACCGTCGATCATAATCCGGAGGAAGAGTTCGCGCTGACGGCCGACGATCCCGCATATTTCTATCCGTTCCTCTATGACGACGAGGAATTTCCGGATCTGCAGCAGTTCATCACGCCGCAATATGGCGACCCGAACGGCGAACTGTCGGCATGGGCGCGGCAATTTCTCGATCCCGACGGGCCGACGCCGACATTCAATATCCTCAGCGGCATGACCCATGGCATCCGCGCGGCTTTTACCTATCGCAAGCGGCACGAGCAGGGCACGCAGCATCCGCTCGACACACTGCGGACCGGTTCAGGCTCCTGCCGCGACTATGCGCTGTTCATGATCGAGGCGCTGCGCCGTCTCGGCATCGCCGCGCGCTTCGTGTCCGGTTATCTCTTCATCCCCGGCGACCGCGCCCATGGCTATGTCGGCGGCGGCTCGACGCATGCCTGGGTGCAAGTCTATCTGCCGAGCGCCGGCTGGATCGAGTTCGATCCGACCAACGGCATCGTCGGCACCCGCGATCTCATTCGTGTCGCGGTGGCCCGCGATCCGCGCCAGGCGATCCCGCTGCACGGCTTCTATCTCGGCCCGGCGGACGCGTTCGCCGGCATGGAGGTCAGCATCAACGTCGTCTCCGTCGGCGACGAGCAGCAAGTGGAACACCAACTCAAATCGGAGATAGTCTGATCATGGAGATCAAGGTCGGCTTCGAGATTGCCTATGCGGCCGCGCAGCCGACGCCGATGGTGATCATGCTCGGCATTCATCCGTCGCGCTTTGCCGATATCGTCGGCACCGAGCGGATCGTCGCCGAGCCTGACGTACCGATTGGTTTCTACCGCGACAGTTTCGGCAATGTCTGCGGCCGACTGGTGGCGCCGGCCGGCGGCGTCACCTTTCACGGCAGCGCACTGGTGCGCGATTCCGGCCTGCCTGATCCCGTAGTACCGACTGCGCAGCAGATTCCGATTGATCAGTTGCCCGACGAATTGCTGCTCTATCTGATGCCGAGCCGTTATTGCGAGACCGACAAGCTCACCGACATCGCGTGGTCGCTGTTTGCGAACACACCGCCCGGCTGGGCGCGCGTGCAGGCGATCGTCGATTTCGTCCACAACCATGTGACCTTCGGCTATGAGCATGCGCATCACATGAAATCCGCGCATGACGTTTATGAGCAGCGCGCCGGCGTCTGTCGCGACTTCGCGCATCTGGCGCTGACATTGTGCCGCTGCATGAACATCCCGGCGCGCTATTGCACCGGCTATCTCGGCGATATCGGCGTTCCCAGGGATCCCGCGCCGATGGACTTCAGCGCCTGGTTTGAGGTC
>Ga0207683_10005743_pt1 | contig 10642 bp, 7 predicted proteins | sample KBSM73metaG_FD_184333 | JGI IMG/M metagenome (GOLD analysis project Ga0207683, IMG submission 184333) | Miscanthus rhizosphere microbial communities from Kellogg Biological Station, Michigan, USA - KBS M7-3 metaG (SPAdes) (version 2) | ecosystem: Host-associated > Plants > Roots > Rhizosphere >...
GATGGAGGGCTCGTTCACGACAATGCCCTTGCCGCGCGCGTAGACGCAGGTATTGGCTGTACCCAGGTCGATCGCCAGGTCACTCGAGAACAACGACAGCATCGAACGAAGACTCAAACTGCTAACTCCTTCGGAAGAACCGGTCCTGGACCTTATCGGTCCGAGGCCGCGGCCTGAATACCGTTCTTCCCGCGATCTTTAACCCGGTACATCGCGGCGTCTGCCGCCTGAACCAACTCGTCAGCTGCAATGGCCACGTCGGGGATGGTGGCCACGCCGACTGACGCGGTGAGGTGAATGTCGAGGCCGTCGCCGGCGAGGAAACGGTGTCGAGCGATCCGCTCCCGGATGCGCTCCGCAACCGCGAGGGCGCCAGGCGAGCCGGTGTCGGGCAGGATCAGGGCAAACTCGTCGCCCCCGAACCTGGCGACGATGTCTGTTTCACGTGCGCTGCCGCGAATGACTGCGCCGGCTTCCACCAGTGCCCGGCTGCCCGCGAGATGCCCATGACTATCGTTGATCGATTTGAATCCGTCCAGATCGATGAATAGCAACGAAAGTGGCCGGGAATTCCTGGTGGCGAGCCGTGTCTCGCGCCGCAGCGCCGAATTCAGATACCGGGCGTTATAGAGTCGCGTGAGATCGTCGGTGACCGACAACGCTTCAGTACGCTTCAGCAGCAGCGCGGTGTCGAGGGCGTACGCCGCCGGCGCAAGCAGCGCCCGCAGGCCGCGCTCGAGCGGCGCTCCGACCGCTGGCGCGCGTTCGGACACGCCGCGGTCGAGGCCAACGAGGACGGCGATGGTCTGCTCCCGCCCCCGGAGCGGCAGGGCCAGTACCGCAGCAGCGCTGCTCACCGCAAGGCGGCTGTCGGCGTGAGCGTTGCCGGAAACCAGCAGTTGCTCGTGCCTGATGACGAAATTCGCGGATCCGTAGAGCGCGGGTCCGAAGTCGGATGTCAGCCCTGTCTCGGCGAGCACGGCGAGCTGTTCCTGGACATCGACGGCGAGGATCGCCCAGCAATGCGCGGGAATCAAGCCAGCGACGCGCTCGACCACGGCCTGGGCGATCTGGTCGGGCTCGATGGAGGCATTGACCGCCTCGACCATCTCGACGAGCGTTTCGCGCCGGTTCAGCCTGGTTACCCAGGCGCGCTGGCTGGCCTTGAGACGGGAGGAAAAGGGGACATCGTCGTACAACGGGGACGCAGGGCTGTTCGCCCCTGCTCGCGTCCTCCTCGCGGGCACACCCGTCGCTCGACCTGCTGAAGACATCCAGTCGCAGCGCCGAGCCTCGAGGCCAGACGCTAAGTTCTTCTATTCACGGCAAATATACCACAGCAACTCACGGCTGACTCTTGCCTCGCCGGAACGTACTGGCTTACCATAAACGTTTCCGAGGATCCCCGATGACCATGCTCGACCGGATGCGCCGGCATAGTAACTGGCTCAAGTGGAGTCTGGCGCTCGTTTGTCTTTCGTTTGTCCTGTTCTACATTCCGGATTTCCTTCGGGGAGCCAGCGGTGTGGACCTCGCGGCCGCCGACACGGTTGCAGTGGTGAATGGCCACGAGATCAGGGCGGACGAATTCCGACGCACGTACCAGGCGCAGATGCAGGCGTACCGCGGAGCGTACGGCGGTCAGATGAGCGAGCAGCTGTTGAAGCAGCTCGGCATCGATCAGCAGATTCTCCAGCAGCTGGTTGACGAGCGTGCGGCGCTGGCCGAAGCCGATCGCGTGGGCATCAAGGTGACCGACGCCGAAGTGGCGCAGCGGATCTACTCGATTCCAGCCTTCCTCGAAAACGGCGCCTTCATCGGTCAGACGCGCTACCAGCAGCTGCTGGCCTCGCAAAGCCCGCCTCTGAGCACCACCGAGTTCGAAGAAAGCCTCCGTCGCTCGCTCGTCATGGAGAAGCTGCGGTCGTCGGTCACCGACTGGCTGTCGGTGTCGGACAAGGAACTCCAGGCGGAATACAAGCGACGCAACGACAAGATCAAGCTGGCAGTGGTGGCGTTCAATGCGGACAGCTACCGGCCGGACGTGACCGTTGCGGATGCCGACATCGCTACCTATTTCGAAGGGCACCAGACCGACTTCAAGATCCCGGACAAGCGCAAGGTTCGGTACGCGCTCATCGACGTGGATGCAATGCGCTCGAAAGTCGTGGTTTCGGATGCCGATCTCACCAAGGCATACAACGACAATATCCAGCAGTACACGACGCCTGAACAGGTGCGTGCGAGCCACATCCTGCTGAAGACCGAAGGCAAGGACGAGGCCGCCGTGAAGACGAAGGCCGAAGAGATCCTGAAGGAAGCCAAGGGCGGCGCCGACTTCGCGGAACTCGCGAAGAAGAACTCGGAAGACGAGTCGAACGCGAAGAATGGCGGCGACCTCGATTACTTCGGGCGCGGGCGGATGGTGCCCGAGTTCGACGCGGCCGCCTTCAACATGGAAACCGGCCAGATCAGCGACCTGGTGAAGACCCAGTTCGGCTTCCACATCATCAAGCTGACCGACAAGAAGGCGGGCACGACGCGCTCGCTCGACGAGGTGAAGCAGCAGCTCACCGACCAGGTCCAGTCGGAGCGCGCGCAGCAGCAGGCCGGCGACCTCGCGCAAAAGCTCGAGGCGCAGATCAAGAAGCCGGCCGATCTCGAAACCGCCGCAAAAGACAACGGGCTGACGCTGCAGGAAACGGGTTTCTTCGCCAGGGACGAGCCGATCCTCGGAGTTGGCCCGGCACCCGAAATGACGTCGCGGGCGTTCACGATGAGCGAAGGCGATGTCTCGCCCGCCATCCGAACGGGACGCGGCTTCGTCTTCGAGACCGTCACCGCAAAGCAGGACTCCTACGTCCCCAAGCTCGATGAAGTGAAAGACAAGGTGCGCGACGTCGTTGTGAAGCAGCGCGCCGTGGAATTCGCGAAGCAGCGGGCCGCCGAGGTCGCCGCCAAGCTGAAGGCAGCCCCCGACTTCGACAAGGCCGCAAAGGCCGCGAGCGTCGAACCGAAGACCACCGAGCTCATCACCCGCGACGCGCCGCTGCCCGACCTTGGCGTCGCCCCCGATGTCATGACTGCCGTCTTCAACCTGCCGCAGGGCGCGGTCAGCGATGTGCTGGCCACCGCCAACGGCGCAGCCATCGTGAAGGTGGTCGAGAAGGCCGAAACCACCGAGGCCGATTTCAACTCGAACAAGGACACCTTCCGCACCGAAGTGCTCGACGATTGGCGCAACCGGTTCTTCAGCGCTTACATGGTGAAGGCGAAGCAGAAGATGAAGATCGAAGTGAACCGCGAAGCGGTCGCTCGCGTGATCGGTTAGCTCGCTCTCGCTTCGCGCACAGGTTTTGGGCGCTGGGCTTTAGGCTCTGGGCGCAGTCGCACCGTCACACTCAAGGGCGCGAGGGACTTCCCCCGCGCCCTTTTTATTTCCGAAGCCGACGGGCCCAAAGCCTGAAGCCAAGAGTCGGAAGTCGGCGCTGCGCCCACCGCCTATCGCCTATCGCCCATCGCCTATCGCCCATCGCCCATCGCCCATCGCCTATCGCCTATCGCCTATCGCCTATCGCCTATCGCCTATCAGCGTACGTAACTGAAAGGCATCAGCGCCAGCAGTTCACCCCGGCGAAACAGCGCGGTGCCGCCGCGCAGGGCGCGGAGCGCGGTGAGTTCGTCAGCCGACAGGTTCGCCGAGAGCCAGCTACTGACGGCCGCGTCCGAATTTCCGGAAAAACTGTCGCTCACCAGCTGATAAAAGCTCCGGGGCTGCGGATAGGTGACAACTTCCACGTTGCTCGATGCTGGAATGTGGGCCCGTTCCTTGGCGATCGCAATTGCGCGGTCGAGTCCGCCCAGTTCGTCCACCAGGCCGTTGTTCTTGGCCTGCAGACCGGTCCAGACCCGCCCCTGCGCGAGGCTGTCAATCTTTTCGGGCGTCGTGTGTCGCGACTCCGCGGCGCGGCGCACGAACTCCGAGTAGAAGGAGCGAAGCTGCGCTTCCACCTTCTGCAGTTCCGAGGCATTGAACGGACGCACCGGAGATTCCATCTCGGCGTTGCGTCCGATGCTGGTCGACTCGATGTGCGCGCCGAGTTTCTCGTAGACGCCGCCCATCACCAGCTTGCCGCCGAAAATGCCGATCGAGCCGGTCAGGGTCGACGGCTGCGCGACGATCACCTGCGCCGGCATCGCGATGTAGTAGCCGCCTGATGCCGCCAGGTCCGACATCGAGACGATGAGCGGCCGGTCCTTCTTTTCGTCGCGTGCGAGCGTCAGCTCGCGCCAGATGGCGTCGCTCGCCGTGGCCGACCCGCCCGGGCTGTCGATGCGCACGACAATCGCGCGGACCGATGAGTCCTTGCGGGCGTCGCGAATCGCCTCGATGAGGGCTTCCGAGCCAACCGTCTCGCCGTTGAGTGGATCGTAGCCACCCTTCCCGCCGACGATCGCACCCGAAGCGTAAACCACGGCCACGCGCGGTCCGCGGTTCAGGCCGAGTGACGAGGGGCTCACGTGGGCGTAGTCAGCGGCATCGAGCGTCGGCATCGCCCGTCCCTCCGCATCGCGCAACTGATCCATCACTTGGTCTTCGTACGCAATCTCGTCGACCAGCCCCGCCTTCGCCGCTTCGTCCGACAGGAACGGCCCCTGGTCGACGAGCGCCCGCACTTGGGCGTCGGTCTTGTGGCGCGTCTCGGCGACGCCGCGGACGATCTGCTCGAACAGATCCCGGTTGAGCCATTCGTCCATGGCCTTGTGGGCCGGCGTGTATGTCTTCTCCGTGTACGCGTTGGTGGCGGTCTTGTAGTCGCCGATGTGGTGCATGTCGGGCACCACGCCGATCTTGTCGAAGGTACCTCGGAGGAAGAGCGCATAGGTTGCGACGCCGCTCAGATCGAGCGTGGCGGACGGCATCAGGAAGATGCGCTCGGCGGCGGTGGCGAGGTAGTAGTTCCTGTCATCCGCGTACTCGAGGTACGCGTACACCGGCTTGCCGGACGAACGGAAGTCGACGAGGGCGTCGCGGATTTCCTGGACCTTGGCCCAGTAGGGAGAGCTGAAGCCGGTAGGCTTCAGCAGGACCGCGGCGACGCGGCGATCGGCCTTGGCCTTGTGCAGCAAGTCGACGATGGAGCGCACCGTGGGTGTCCGGGCGCCGCGCAGGTAGGTGACCACGTCGGTGGGGGCGTTCTCGGAGAGGTCGCCTCCCACCTCCAGCACGAGCATCGCCCTCGAGGGCACGGCCGGTGCCCGTCCGAACAGCATGTAGAGCGTGACGAATCCGGCAATCGACAGCACGACCGCGATGCCGACGAGCGTGAAGACGATGGCGAGTCCCCGTTTGGCCATGCGACGAGTATAGCGAGGGGCCCGGGCCCAGTCGGTCGAACGCTTCGACCGGGCCGGTTGATGCGGTATACTGTGAGTTCCTGCCAGCGAGATTCTCACCACGTGCGGAAGTGGCGGAACGGCAGACGCGCTAGCCTCAGGAGCTAGTTGGGGCAACCCAGTGGAGGTTCAAATCCTCTCTTCCGCACCACCTCCAAGATCCCGTCACGACGGGACTTCCTGAAATTCGCAGGCACGTCCTTTATCGAGCGACACGGTTCCGGCACCGCCTTCTGCTCGACCGGCGCTCGACTGCTTCGGTTTATCAAAACAATGACTGTCAACTTGCAAGCCGTGACCGATTTCGAAAAGGGCGACGTGGGCCGGGTCACCGGCCACCGTGTCACCAAAGTCGATGAACCCACAGTCGCCGAGGGGTTGGTCGTCGCGCTGCAGGACGTGAGAGCCGGTAGCAACGGCTGGTTCGAGCGCAGGTAAGATCTCCGCGCGATGCGTCGAGTGCGAGCGTCCATCCGTCTCAAGTCGTTGACAGCGCCGTCGAACGTGGAGCGACATTGAGTGTGCGGCTCGGCGCGCTCGCATGGCTTCTCGCCGCGCAGTTCTTCGTCGCACAGGTCGCCGTGGCCTCCGCCTGGACGACGCCGTTCAGTTTGAAGACACGATTCATCAGCGATCTCGGGAACACGGCGTGCGGACCGTATCCCAATCCTTCGTCAGTCATCGTGTGCTCACCCTGGCACGCCGGCATGAACGCCTCGTTCATCATCGTCGGCATTACGATGGCTGCGGGCGCCATACTGGCGCGCAGCGCCTTCGAGGCCAGTTGGCGACGGAGCCTCGCCGTCGCGCTGTTCGTCGCTGCTGGCGGCGGTGTGTTGATGGTGGGTGTCTACCCCGAGAACGAGAACATCACGATCCATTCGATCGGTGCTGGCATCAATTTCATCGGCGGAAATGCGGCGTTGGTGCTGTTTGGCCTTACCGTCCCGTCAACTGCCTCACGGCCCCGGTTCATTTGGTTCAGCATCACGGCCGGCATTGTGGGCCTGATCTCCACCGCCCTCTTCGTTGCACGCCAAGACCTCGGCCTTGGCCCAGGCGGGATCGAGCGCCTCGCGGCATACACCACTACAACATGGCAGATCGTGGCCGGACTGGTTGTTTTGCGGACTCGCGACGGTCGTGTCAGCCGTCAGACTTCGCCTGACGAGCGCTCGCTGTCTTCGACGAGGTGGGCCCGGTAAAAGCACACCCAGGCGCCGATCAGGCCAGCGCCGACCATAAGGACTGCATGGCCTGCCGGCGAGTCGACATCATCGAGGGCGTTCATCATGTCGAGGCCACCGCGCCCGAGGCGTCGACTCATGCAGTAGGAGTGGATCTGCCACAGGGCCACATGGCGACGCTCGTGTCAAGACAACGTATCCGGCCGTTCCGAAGCTGGTTGACGCCGCCCGAAGGAAATGTTCCGATCAGGGAGTATTAGGAGCAGGCGGGTTCGGGCACGCGCTCCACCACCCGTCATCACATCCGAGCGACCCAGGCGGGATTTGCAGAGGAATCTCCGCGTAGGGCCGCTCTGCGTCGAGCGTCACCGCTGCCTCCGCGATCACACGGTGCGATGGCACAGTCTGAACTGTCACGCGATACGTGCCGAATGGCGCCCATGCAAACTCGCCGACGAATCCCGCTGTGACCTTGAACGATACGCTGCCGCCTCCGTATCCTTGCGCATCTCTCACATCGACAGTCGGTCCGGTCCAGTCGGCTGCACGTCCGGGTGCGATTGCTGGAACGACAAGGTGAACCAAGTCGACCGCCCACTCGCGGTCATCAACCAGAACGGGCACCGCAGCTGCTCGATCGGCGCTCGAATGCTTCGGCGCAGTTCATTTCCGGAGGTACGGCGGCACATTCATGGCGATCGTGCGGAATTCCCCCTCAGTCAGCGGCAGCGTGCGGAACGCTGCCCATGCCTCCCGCGGAGGCGCATTTCCACCCGTCGCGCCGTCGGACCCGAACAGGATCCGCTGCACGCCAATCTGCCGCATGCGAGTCGACAGCACCGCGGCCTCGTCCCGCACTGCTATCTGCGCGTTCATTCCGCTGGCGTCGAAATAAAGCAGCTTGGTACGAGGCTCACCCTTCGCGACCGCCTCCGCCAGCACTTCGAGCGCCTGCAGCGCGAGCTGATCGCCGGGGGCGCCGCCGCCCGCCATGTGCGCTATCTGAATCACGACGTCAGGTGCGGCGGGCACCAGCTCATTGAGAAAAATCCGCGCCTCGTCGCGGCCGTACGGCAGCTTCAGGCTGAACGATGCGCGCATGTGGACGACAATCGGCATCCGGTAGCCATTGGCGGCGCGGAACACCCGACGAAGCTGCTCGAGGTGCTGCGCGTTGTGATAGTCGACCCCCGAATTGCCGAAGTGCATCTTGAGCCCGTTGCGCAGGTTGGGGTCCTTTGCGCAGCGCGCCAGCTCGTCGAGCGCGTAATCCTTCAGCGGATTGATGCCGCAGAACCCGATCAGGCGGTCGGGGTATTTCGCCACCTGCTGGCTGGTCCAGTCGTTGTCCGCGCGCAGCTTTTCGGCGGGACCGTCGACTGTCCGGGTCCCCTGCTCCCAGATGTAGGCCGTTGAGAGCACCACAGCCCGCTTGATACCCGCGGCATCGAGGAGCGCGATCAGGTCGTCGGCTGCGATCGGCGTCAAGGGCGTCGCCGGCGGCGCGGGTGAAATCAGCGCGGCCAGTGCGGGACTGAACAGGTGCTGGTGGTGATCGGCGAGGGGCGCCTCCTGCGCGTACGCAAGTTGAGCTGAGAGGATTGTCGCAACCGCCACGAGAATTCGCTTCATGGCCATGTTCGACGCTCGCAGCCGAGTGGTGGTTCAAATTCTCTCTTCCGTCCGCTCATCTGGCTCCCGTGTGATCGGTTCAATACCGCCGGAACGTCAGGTTGAAACGGCCAGTCAGCGCCAGTTCCGGAGGCGCCGTGTTCGGCATGATTCGCGTCACGCCGTGGTGCCGCAGGCGCGCCGGCCCGCCGAACACGAACGCGTCGCCCGATGCAAGCCAGACCACCTCCACCGGGTCCTTCCGCTTCAGACCGCCAAATAGGAAGCGGGCGGTGTCGCCCACCGAGACGGACACGACCGGGAGTCCCGCGGAAATCGACTCCGGGCTCTCATCCTTGTCCTGGTGCAGTCCCATTCGGCCGTCCGCCGGGTAGTAGTTCATGATGCAGACGTCGGGGTCGAGCGGCATGCCGGCGGCGTTCGCGGCTGACTGCGCCAGTCTTCTCAGATCCTCCGGCAGCGGCGGCGCGGGCCGGTCGTCATGGTCCGACCGCGTCGGCTCGTAGGCGTATGTCTGGCCGTTCCAGTGATGCCCCAGGCAGAGCATTCGCACGTGCATCTTCCCGCCGCCGCGAACGGTCGGCACGTAACCAGCCGGATCCCCATCCATCAGCTCACGGCAACGGCCGACGAGTCCCCGCTGCGACTCGACGTCCAGAAACCCGGGCAGGTGAATCGCGCCGGATGCGATCGCACGAGTCATGCAGGTCGCCCCTTCCAGGTGTCGCTACCAAAGATCGTGAGCCGTCGGCCGTTTCCGCGGTGATAGGCGTTGGACCGAAAGTCTCTCATCGACCGCCACACATCTCCTCCCAACCTTGCGCACACGCGCGTGCCCAGAGCGACGACGGATCCCGGTCGGTGATTGGTCCCTTGCTCCCGCGCAGCACGATCGGCAGTTCCTCGATCGGCGGCAGCCCCTGAACCGAGCGCTGACCATCAGTCGAGAGCGCCGTTCGCGGCGCACGTTGGTAGCTGTTCCGCCCTGTGGCTTCATCCGCCTCCATCGACTCGAGTTCACGGCACGACCAGTTGGAGCCGGCGCGGCAATAGGTCGCGTACATCTGCGACAGGTGGCGGCATGCGCCCGGCCGGTCCTCGCCGCAGGCACGCTGCCAGAAGGGTAGCCACTGGCCGCGATGACTGTCGCCTACGCCCTGGACAGCGCTCATCAGCAGGAAAACCAGCCCCCACACTGAGACGTACGCCAGATTCCTCGGTCGCCCTGCCAGCCCCCGCCATGCCCGCGCCGGATCCACGAGACCGAGCGGCGTCGATCGCACAGCCCAGTCGATCGTTTTGACGGACAGGTTCAGCAGGGGCACCTGCAACAGCTTGTCGTAGAAGGTCGGAAGACCAGCGGCGCCGAGCCACGCGTACAGTCCGACCGTGCTCAGCCCGTACAGCGCGCCGAAGATGATGCGGCCGCCCTCCGTTCGTGGCGCCGTCGATGGGTCGGTGAACAGCAGGTGCATCCCGAGAAAGACGGCAATTGGAATATACGAATCGAAGAAGTAGTACGTGCCGGTCAGAGCGACGTATGCCAACCCGAACGCATACGTGGTCACCACCGCGGACATCGTCATCGTCGTCACGCCGAAGAGCAGCTGACCCGGCAAGGCGACGAGGAAGAGGAACGCGTATATGTGCGGCGGAAAGAACTGCGTGACGGCAATGTCCTGGCCCCAGGTGATGCCGGACGTACCGGTGACCAGGAGCGCGAGAGAAAAAACAGTCAGCGAGAAGGCCGAGGGGTTGAAGATGTGTGCCTGGCGGCCGTCCCTGTCCCAGCGGATCAAGGCTTTGGCGATGAACCCGACGGCGAGCATCAGGAACTGCAGGAAGAACCAGTCCGGCCTGAACCAGATGAACAGGTTCGTGCTGAACACAATCGGGAACGGACCAAACCCCAGGGTGAACCGCTCTCCCCGCGACCATGTCAGCAGGGCGTCGAACGCGTACGCGAACAACAACTGGGCGACGATGAGATAGGCGAAATCGTAGACGGGCCTCCAGTACCAGCCCCAGTAGACGAGGATCGACGCGTGCGCGCACGCCTGCACGTAGTGTTGCGGCCGCAGCTCCACGTCGAAAGTGAAACCGCGCTGCGCGGGACCCGACTCCAGGTACCGAAGGGAGGCCTTCGAGGTGGGGTCTAAAGACCCGATGCCACTCACGAGTACGCGCAGAACCACGGCCCACACAAGCAGACACACGCCCGCGCCGAGGACCGACCAGAGCAGGCGAGGGTTCTGCTGAACGGGCGGGAAGGCGGCAAACGCCAACAAGGAAAGCGCGCAGGCGATCGGCAGCGTGAGAGCGCGTCCCGATCGACGAACGGGACGCGCCTGAGTCGTGTTACTTCCGCTCGGTATCAACGCCCGGGCGTGCAAGCTCATACGGAGCGCCCGTGCCGGACGATCCCA
>Ga0207683_10005744_pt1 | contig 10641 bp, 7 predicted proteins | sample KBSM73metaG_FD_184333 | JGI IMG/M metagenome (GOLD analysis project Ga0207683, IMG submission 184333) | Miscanthus rhizosphere microbial communities from Kellogg Biological Station, Michigan, USA - KBS M7-3 metaG (SPAdes) (version 2) | ecosystem: Host-associated > Plants > Roots > Rhizosphere >...
TGTGCCGGCTGCCAGAGTGTCGGCCGGGAATCCGACCCCACTAAGTTTCACTCCCCGCCCTGTGGAATCAAATGGATTCATGAAGTCCTCGACCACCATGTCAACGGCACTGCCAATACGGACCTGATGGTTCCGCCCGTCGTCGGCGTAGGCCATTTCCTGGGACTCCATGCCCGCCATTTCACCGATCAAGGGAGCGAGGCCCTCCATCGGTCCGCCGAGCTGGCCGCCGAAGACTGCACCGAGCGCTTCGGCCTGCTCGGCGGAGGCGGCGGCGTCCATCAGGAGACCGACCTTCCAGCCCCCCTCACTCATCAGGGCCGGGGTATCGGCCACGACGCAGACTGTCAGACCGCCGACGTCGACACCGTTGACTTCGCCGGTTTCCACGTGGAAGGCCAAGGCCACGTTGCAGCGGTCATTGTCCGCCGGTGCCGTCTGTCCTGTCGCCGTACACGGGCAGACCATGTCGCAATTGCAGTTCTCAAAATAGGTACCTTCGACATGCCACGGCATTTAGGGCTCCTTTCGAAGAGGCCCCCCAAAACAAATCCTCCTCGCGGCCCTGAGCAGTGTCAACGCCATGCGGACACCCACGCAAAGGGCCCTCCCGGCCGGCCCCGCGCTTCGAATAAAGGGGCACGGGTCGTCCTGCCGGAACGGTCGCCAAGGCGACTTTTCCGTTTGCAGCAGCGGTGCAACACCGCTGCTAGCTGGCCGGCGTCACGACGTCCTCCAGCATTGACCTGTCGAAGAACCGGACCTCACCCGTTGCCTGGAAGAACACCGGGACAACCGAGGTGCTCGGGTCCTTCGAGGTTTCGTAGATCTCAGGCGCGCCCCCGTGTTTGCGCGCGATGGTTCCAACCAGGTCAGTGCCGCGAACCCGGACGGTTCGATATTTGTAGCTCATGTGGACCCTTTCGTCTGCCGACCCCTTCGTCTGCCAAGGCAAACCCTACTCCTGAGGGGCGCAGTCGTGAGCGGATCCGGGCGTCGCTGGGCTTCCTTGGCGCGGGTCCCTACCCAATGTCGGCCTCATCACACGTCACGGCATAGGATCGAAACTGTGGAACTAACCGAGAGGACGCTACAGGCGGCCTTGTGGCGGGTAAGCAAGCCGCAGAAACTACTTGAGAGTATGGATCATGGCTTCCAAAAATGACCCCGAGTCCGACGTCGATGCGGAGTCGGGCCAGCACGGCGGTGTCCAGTCAGTGGACCGGGCGCTTATGGTCCTGGAAATCCTGGCGCGGGACGGCCACGCGGGCGTGAGCGAAATCGCCGACGAGATGGGCATCCACAAGTCCACAGTCTCCCGGCTGCTGGGTTCGCTGGTGAGCCGGGAAATGGTCCACCAGAACAGCGAGCGCGGAAAGTACCAGCTGGGCTTCGGCATCCTGAGGCTGGCAAGCTCCATCCCCGGGCGGCTCAGCCTGGTCCGCGAGGCCCGGCCCGTACTCGAAAGCCTGGCAGAGGAGTTCAAGGAGACGGTGAACCTGGCCGTCCTGCGCTCCAACTACGCCGTCAACGTGGACCAGGCCATGGGCCCGTCAACCTTGGCCACCTACGACTGGGTGGGCAGCCTGACGCCGCTCCACGCGACCTCCAGTGGAAAGGTACTGCTGGCTGCACTGTCCGCGGACGAGCGGGACCGTGTCCTGAAGGAGACCGGGCTTCCTGCCCGGACGCCGCGGACCATCACCAACAGGAACAAGCTCGAAAGCCAGCTGATCGACGTCGCCCGTGACGGCTACGGAGTGGTCCGGGAGGAGTTCGAAATCGGGCTCAACTCGATGTCCGTGCCGGTGTACAACCATGTGGGAGCCGTGATCGGCGCGGTCAGCATTTCCGGGCCGGCCTTCCGTTTTGATCCGGAGACGGCGCCGGGACTCCTCGATGCGCTGAAACAGGCGGGGATGCAGATCAGCGCGAAGATGGGCTACACCGGGCGTTAAACTCCACGCTGGTGGTTGGGCTTGCTGGAGCAAGCCCAACCACCAGCTGAGATTCGGCCGGGTTCGCTCAGGAACCGGCCACGATGTCCCCCACCTTCTCCTGCACCCAGTCGTGGAAGGCGCCGATGTGGTGCTCGCTCGGCACCAGCACGCCGCCGTTGGCATAGACCTTCGATCCCATGGCCGGCTGGCACCGCTCGCAGGCGTCGAAGTCCTGCTGGTTGACGCGGTGGAACAGCTCCACGGACGCGCTGACGTCCTTGCCGCTCTCCACGACGCTGGGCACGTAGAGCCAGTCGCACTCCACGATCGTGTGGTCCGCGGCCATGGGGAACATGCGGTGGATGATCACGTGGTCCGGGACCAGGTTCACGAACACTGTGGGCTTGATGGTGATGGCGTAGTACCGGCGGTCCTGGTCCTCCCCCACCCCCGGAATCAGGTCCAGCCCTTCCGAGCCGTCGATGGTGAAACCCTTGACGTCCTCGCCGAACTCGGCGCCATGGCCCACGAAGTACTGCGCAGCCAGGCCGTCAGCGAATTCCGGCAGCACCTCGGTGAGTTCGGGGTGGATCGTGGCGCAGTGGTAGCACTCCATGAAGTTCTCGATGATGAGCTTCCAGTTCGCCTTCACGTCATAGCGGATCCGGCGGCCCAGGCTGAGGTTGGCCACGTCGTAGCCTTCGATCGCCTTGAGGTCGCCGAGCCGTTCCTCGATGGCACCCATCACTTCCTCTTCGAATGACGGCGGCTCGTCAGCCAGGCACACCCAGACGTAACCCAGGTATTCGCGGATATGGACCTTCACCAGGCCGTACTCGTCCCGGTCGATGTCCGGCATCTTGGTCAGGTTGGGGGCCGCGATGAGTTTGCCTTCGAAGTCATAGGTCCAGGCGTGGTACGGGCACTGGAACGAGCGGGCGGCTTCGCCCTGCTCTTCCATGCACAGCTTGACGCCCCGGTGCCGGCAGATGTTGTAGAAGGCACGGATTCCGCCCTTGCGGGTCCGGCTGATCAGCACGCTTTCCCGCCCCACCTGGACCGTCCTCCAGGCACCCGCCTTGTCCAGGTCCGCGGACCGGACGGCGCAGAACCACATCTGCTCGAAGATCCGCTCCTGCTCCGCCCGGAATACGGCTTCATCCACGTAGGTGTAACCGGGCAGGGTGGGGATCAGACTCGGGGCGCTTACCTCAACAGACAATTTGTCCTCCTAACGAACAAAACGAACAACGAAAGCTGGAACTTGTTGGGACGGGATTCTTGGGTCAGGTTTCAGGCACGGTTGTCAGGACACGGCGGCAGCCCCCACCAGGGCCACCAGCGCGGAGGCGTCCGCGCAGGCAGCCTGCCCGGTGGGCGTGCCCAGTGGCCGGGCGGGTGCAGCGAGCAGGCGCCGCCACTTCGTGAACAGCCGCGGCTGGTTCATCCCGAGGACCGCCACCGGAACATCCCCGCGGTAGTACACGGCAAGACAGCTATGCGTCAGGACGTCGCCGGCTTCGATCTCCACCCGGTCATAGCCGGCACTGTGGCCGGCGAACTGCAACTTGACGCCGTACTGGTCGGACCAGAAATAGTGAGGCTTTGCCGGCTTCGGCGTGGCATCAGAGTCCAGCAGCGCCTCAACGGCCAGGGCCGCACGCTCCAGGGCACCGGTCCAGTGCTCCACCCGGCGGTGTGTGCCGGCTGCAAGGTCGAACCAGGATGCGCAGTCGCCCACGGCCACGATCCCGGGGACACCGGTGCGGCCCATGGCATCGCACAGCACACCGCCGCGGAGCTCCACGCCGGAGCCCTCCAGCCAGCCGGTGTTCGGCTCGGCTCCAATGCCAACCACCACGACGTCGGCGGCCACATAGCGTCCACCGGCCAGCCGGAGCCCGGTGACGTTGCCTTCGCCGCTGTAGAAGTCCTCTATGACTGCTGAGGAAATGAGCTCCACGCCGTTGGCGGCATGGAGCCCGGCCACCACGCCGCCCATCTCCGTACCGAGCTGGGCGGCGAACGGGACGGCCTTGGTGTCGATCATCGTGACTTCCATGCCACGCGACGCGGCAGCGGAGGCCACCTCGGCGCCGATGAAACCGGCCCCGATCACAGCCATCCTGCTCCCGGGCACCAGCTCGGGGGCAAGACTCTGTGCGTCCGCCAGGGTGCGCAACGTGAACACATTGCTCAGCCCCGCCAAGATAGGCAACTGCCGTGCCTTCGCGCCGGTGGCAATGACAATTCCGTCCGCTGTCACGCTGCGGCCGTCCCTCAGGAGGATGGTTCGCGAAGAGGCATCCAAAGACGCGGCTCCGGCACCGAGCAGCCATTCGGCCTGCAGCTCGTCGGCGTCGGACTCCAGGAAAAGGTCCTCCGCTGTGATGGCGCCGAGCAGGAAGTCCTTGGACAGCGGCGGCCGGTCATACGGCCGGTGCGGCTCGTCGCCAATAATGACCAGCCGGCCGGTAAAGCCTTGGGCGCGGGCCGCCCGGGCGGCGGAAAGACCCGCCAGGGAAGCTCCCACAATCGCAAGCGTCTGCATTTCGACGTCCCTTCAATTGCTTCTTACGCAACAACAATCGCTATGTGCAACAGCGTGATTCATGCCACGCCCACTGTCAAGGGTCCTTCCGCCAAAGGGACCCTGGCACGAAACAGAGAGGTAATACCTTGACAAGCATTGTGACCTACCGCACTCTGTTGCTTATTGCGATTGCTGTTGTTCACTACGGAACACCACCAGCGGCAGTTGCACAGCCAAGGATCCCGACCGAAGAAGAGGTCCCTCCATGCACAAGGCATGCCCGCTCAGCGAACTGGCGCCCGGGGAAGCGCTGCGGCTGAACACCTCACCGCCCATCGCCGTCTTCCACACCGAGGAAGGCGAACTCTTTGCCATTGACGACACATGCACCCACCAGGATGCTTCCCTGGCGGACGGCTGGGTGGAGGACTGCTGGGTCGAATGCCCGCTCCACGCATCCAGGTTCAACCTGCGTACGGGAAGCGTCGACGCCCCGCCGGCCAAGCTGCCGGTCCGCTCCCACGAAGTCACAGTGATCGACGGCGACATCATGATCACCGAATCCAATGAGGTTCCCAACCTCCCCCCAGGCCTGACAGTGGACGGCCACGTCTAGCCCCAGCCCATGAATCCGAACAGAGGAATCCCTCATGGCATTGAACAGTGACATTGGCTTGAACAGCGACACGAACTTGAACAGTGACATCGGTGTGGACACCGACGTCAACGTCACCACCCCCGCCGGGCAGGCGGCAGTCCTCACGCCTTCAACACCTTTGGAAGCGGAGCCAACTGCCCCGGATCCCCTCCCTCCCGCACTCGTCCCGGATACCGAAAACTATGATCAGCTCCTGCAGGAACTGCGTCAGGGCAAGACCGAGCGGGCCGTGACGGAACGTCGGAACCGCAAGCTGACCCTCGACAAGGTCACATTCGGGATCACGGGCGCATGCGCCGTCGCCTTCGTGATGTGGGGTTTCCTCGGAAGGGATAGCCTTTCTGCCACGTCGCAGGGCGTTCTCGACTGGGTCATGGAGTACACCGGCTGGCTCTTCATGGTGTTGGCTTCTCTCTTCGTGGTCTTCGTGCTGTGGCTCGCCGTCGGTAAGTTCGGCAACATCCCGCTGGGCAAAGACGGGGAAAAACCCGAATTCCGCACCATCTCCTGGATAGCCATGATGTTTGCCGCAGGCATGGGCATCGGGCTCATGTTCTACGGCGTGGCTGAACCCCTGTACCACTACATCTCACCGCCGCCCGGAACCGTGGACGGACGGACCCCCGCAGCCATCCAGACCGCCATGGCAACGTCCATCTTCCACTGGACCCTGCACCCCTGGGCAATGTACGCGGTTGTTGGCATCGCCATGGCCTACGGCAGCTACCGTCTGGGGCGCAAACAACTCATCTCTGCGGCCTTCACCTCGCTTTTTGGCATACGGATGGTCGAAGGGCCCGTCGGCAAGTTCATCAACATCCTGGCAATCTTCGCCACGCTGTTCGGTACCGCAGCGTCGTTGGGCCTTGGCGCCCTCCAGATCGGCAGCGGCCTGACGTCCAACGGCTGGGTCGGGGAGATCGGCACCCCGGTGCTCGTGGTGATCGTTGCTATCCTGACCACCTGCTTCGTGGCCTCCGCGGTATCCGGCATCAGCCGCGGCATCCAATGGCTGTCCAACATCAACATGGTCCTGGCCGTCGTCCTGGCACTCATCGTCTTTGTTGCCGGCCCCACGCTCTTCATCCTCAACCTGATTCCAGCCGCGATCGGTGACTATGCCAGGGACCTGGCCGAAATGTCTTCCCGGACGGAAGCCGTGGGAGACGAGGCATTGCGGAGCTGGATGTCCAGCTGGACGATCTTCTACTGGGCCTGGTGGCTGTCCTGGACGCCGTTCGTTGGAATGTTCATCGCCCGCATCAGCCGGGGACGCACCATCCGGCAGTTCGTCACCGGAGTACTGCTGGTTCCGAGCATTGTCAGCGTGATCTGGTTCGGCATCTTCGGCGGCACTGCCTTCAGCATCCAGCAGCAAGCCGACAAGACGGAGAACCCCGCTGACGGCCTCGTGAAAATGGTCGACGGCGCACCCTCCATATCCTTCGACGGTGCCCTCTTCGACCTGGTCAAGAACCTGAACATGCCCGCCTGGGCAACCACCGCAGTCATCGTCCTGGCCATGGTCCTCGTGGCAATCTTCTTCATCACCGGAGCAGACTCAGCCTCCATCATCATGGCCTCGCTGAGCTCCAACGGAGCCAGCGAACCTCGCCGCGGACTGGTGATCTTCTGGGGCCTGCTGACCGGCGGAGTGGCAGCCGTGATGCTCCTGGCCGGCGGCGATGAACCGTCCGAAGCGCTATCCGGCCTGCAGCGCATCACAATCGTGGCCGCCCTGCCTTTCGTTCTGGTCATGCTGCTGCTGTGCGTCGCACTGGCCCGTGACCTGCGCCGCGATCCGCTGGCCTTGCGACAGAGGCTCGCCACGACCGTCGTCGAACGTGCCATCCGCACCGGCGTGGAACAGCACGGAGGCGTCCAGTTTGATCTCGTGACCAAGCATGAGTGCGACGGACGCTGTTCCTCAGCCACCCGCTGCCCCGGCGATGCCACAGACAGCGACGCCAAATCCGGCGCCTCTCCCGACGCTGTCGCCACGAAGTAGGAGGAAATCGTGACCACAATTCTTGATGGCCGCCCCGCCGGCGGCATTCCAGCCGCAACGGCCGAGGCCGCTGCTAAGCCCTCGTCGCCCAAAACCCGCACGCCTGAGTTCGTCCTCACCCTGGCCTGCCCCGAAAGGCCCGGCATCGTCCGGGCCGTCACCGCCTTCCTGGCCGACCGCGGTTTCGACATCGTGGAGCATCAGCAGTTCGATGACCACGTCAGCGGGAACCTGTTTCTGCGCACCGCCTTCACCGGCGGGCGCACGGACACCGGTGACGGAACCCGTCCAGATCCCGGTTTCGACGGGCTCAACGACCGGGTTTCCATCGCGGAGAGGCTCACGGCCGGCTTCGCGGCAACGGCCGCCGAATTTGGCATGAACTTCACCTTCCACGACGGCCGGCCGCAGCGCCTCCTGGTCATGGTCTCCAAATTCGGCCACTGCCTGAACGACCTGATCTACCGGTGGCGCGCGGGCAGCCTGGGTGCGGAGATCGCCGTCGTGGTTTCCAACCATGAGGACCTTCGCGCTATGGCCGAAAACGCCGGGCTCCCGTTCATCCATGTTCCGGTGACCCCCGACACCAAACCGGAAGCCGAGGCGCGGCTGCTGGAACTCGTGGCCGGGTACGACGCCGACTTGGTGGTCCTGGCGCGGTATATGCAGGTGCTGTCCAATGATCTGTGCACAAACCTGCGCGGCCGGGCCATCAACATCCACCATTCCTTCCTGCCGGGCTTCAAGGGCGCGAAGCCGTACCACCAGGCTTACGACCGCGGCGTGAAGCTCATCGGGGCCACGGCGCACTACGTGACGCCGGACCTGGATGAGGGACCCATCATCGAGCAGGAGGTCTTCCGGGTGGACCACAGCCTGGATGCGGACGCCCTGGTGACGGTTGGCCGGGACGCCGAATCACAGGCCCTGTCCCGGGCTGTGAAGTGGCATTGCCAGCACCGCGTCCTGCTCAACAACACCCGCACCGTCGTATTCCGCTAACGCGAACCAGGAGAACAACTTATGAGCGCATCACCACGCGTCGTCATCATCGGCGCCGGCATCGTCGGCACCAACCTCGCGGACGAACTCGCCAGCCGCGGCTGGAACAACATCACGGTCGTCGAACAGGGTCCGCTGGAACTGGCCGGCGGTTCCACCTCGCACGCCCCCGGCCTGGTCTTCCAGACCAACCCGTCCAAGACCATGACGGAATTCGCCAGCTACACGGTGGACAAGCTGCTCTCCCTCAGCGCCGACGGAGTGTCTTGCTTCAACCAGCTCGGCGGGCTTGAGCTTGCCACCACCGAGGTGCGGCTGCAGGACCTCAAGCGCAAGCTGGGGTACGCCACCTCTTGGGGCATCGAAGGCCGGATCATCGACCCCGACGAGTGCGGGAAGCACTACCCGCTGCTGACCACCGGGGCGCTGGCGAACGGCAACGAGGTCCTCGGCGGCCTTCACGTCCCGACGGACGGCCTGGCCTCCGCCGCCCGCGCCGTCCAGCTGCTGATCAGCCGCACCCGCCAAGCCGGCGTGACCTACCTCGGCTCCACCACCGTGACGGGCATCCAACAGGCCTCGGGCAGGGTCACCGGCGTCGAAACGGCCGACGGCGTGATCCCGGCGGACATTGTGGTGTCCTGCGCCGGGTTCTGGGGCCGCGAGCTCGGCAAGATGGTTGGCTTGAAGGTGCCGCTGCTGCCGCTGGCGCACCAGTACGTGAAGACCACGCCACTTCCGGAGCTGAAGGGCCGGAACGAACTTCCCAACGGCGCCCGACTGCCCATCCTGCGCTTCCAGGACAAGGACCTCTACTACCGCGAGCACGGCGACCGGATCGGCATCGGCAGCTACGCGCACCGGCCGATGCCCGTGGACATGGCACAGCTGCCCAGCGTTGGCGCGGAGGAGATGTCCGATCACCGCATGCCCTCCCGCCTGGACTTCACGATGGAGGATTTCCTGCCCGCCTGGGAAGACAGCAAGGAACTCCTCCCGGCCCTGCACGGGGCCCAGATCGACGACGGCTTCAACGGGATCTTCTCTTTCACTCCCGACGGCGGCCCGCTGATGGGCGAGTCCCCCGACGTCGACGGCTTCTTCGTTGCCGAGGCAGTCTGGGTCACCCACTCAGCCGGCGTCGCCAGGGCCATGGCGGAGCTGCTCACCGAGGGCCAGTCCCGCACCGACCTGCACGGCTGCGAGCTCACGCGCTTCGAGAAGGTCCAGACCAGCGACCAGTATGTCAGCGAAACGTCCCAGCAGAACTTCGTGGAAATCTACGACGTCCTGCACCCGCTGCAGCCCAAGGAATCCCCGCGGGACCTGCGCGTCAGCCCGTTCAACATCCGGCAGACGGAGCTCGGGGCGTTCTTCCTGGAGTCCGCTGGCTGGGAGCGCCCGCATTGGTTCGAGGCCAACCGCGGCCTGCTCGACGAACTGCCGGCGCAATGGCAGGCACCCGAGCGGGACGAGTGGTCCGCGATGTTCCACTCCCCCATCTCGGCGGCCGAAGCGTGGAAGACGCGTACCGCCGTCGGGCTTTATGACATGACGCCGCTGAAGCGGCTGGCGGTCACGGGGCCCGGGGCGCTGCCACTGCTGCAGCGGCTGAGCACCGGCAACATCGCAAAGAAGCCGGGAGCCGTGACGTACTGCCTCCTGCTGGCGGACGACGGCGGCATCCGCAGCGACGTGACGGTCGCCCGGCTCGCCGAGGAGCAGTTCCAGCTCGGCGTGAACAGCAACGTGGACTTCGACTACCTCCGTGTCGAGGCCAGGAAGCAGTCGGCCGCGGATCCAGCCCGGTGGGTGCACGTTTCCGACATCACCGGCAGCACCTGCTGCATCGGGCTCTGGGGGCCGCTGGCACGTGAAGTGATCGGCAAGCTCAGCACGGACGACCTCAGCAACGAGGGCCTGAAATACTTCCGGACCAAGGAAATCTCGGTGGGCGGCATTCCTGTCACGGCCATGCGGCTCTCCTACGTGGGCGAGCTCGGCTGGGAGCTCTACACCACAGCGGAATACGGGCTGAAGCTCTGGGACCTCCTCTTCGAGGCCGGACAGGAACACGGCATCATCGCCGCCGGGCGGGGGGCATTCAACAGCATGCGGCTCGAGAAGGGCTACCGGCTGTGGGGCACGGACATGACCTCCGAGCACCACCCCTACGAGTCCGACCTGGGTTTCTCCGTCGCCAAGGACAAGGTTGGCTTTGTCGGCGCCGAGGCGCTGGCCGCCCGCAAGGCGCAGCCCGCCACCCGGGCGCTGCGGTGCCTCACCCTGGACGATGGCTCCTCCATAGTGCTGGGCAAGGAGCCGGTGTACGTCAACGGCGAGGCCGCCGGCTACGTCACCAGCGCCGCCTACGGTTACTCGGTACGGAAGCCGATCGCGTACGCCTGGCTGCCCGTCGGCGTCGGTATCGGTGACGCCGTGGAGGTCGAGTATTTCGGGAAGCGCGTCGCCGCGACCGTCACGGCCGAGCCGCTCTTCG
>Ga0207683_10005745_pt1 | contig 10641 bp, 5 predicted proteins | sample KBSM73metaG_FD_184333 | JGI IMG/M metagenome (GOLD analysis project Ga0207683, IMG submission 184333) | Miscanthus rhizosphere microbial communities from Kellogg Biological Station, Michigan, USA - KBS M7-3 metaG (SPAdes) (version 2) | ecosystem: Host-associated > Plants > Roots > Rhizosphere >...
CATCACGCGGAGCTCCGGCAACTGTGAGAGGTTGAGGATGATGCTTTCGGTCAATCCGTCGCCGAGGTAGTCCATGTCGGGATTGCCTCCCGAGTTCACAAACGGCAAGACCGCAAGTGAGAGCGCGGCTGGCATCCTTTCCGTAACAGGTTGATGCACAGTTCCAGACGAGCCTGACTCGATCCCGTCAAGCGCGCCTGCGATCTCCGCGGGCCGTCGTGCGGGTTCCCTTTCAAGACAGCGCATCACAAGCTCTCGTAGCTTCGGGGGCGTGTCGTTCGGGAGTGCCATCCAGTCAGGCTCATCTTTCAGTACAGCCGCAATGATTTCCGAAATGGTCTTTCCGGAAAATGCAGGACGCCGCGCCAACATTTCATACATGACGCACCCGAACGCCCAGACATCGGTTCGATGATCCACCATTGCGCCGCGCAATTGTTCGGGACTCATGTAGGCGGGAGTACCCACGATCTGCCCGGACAGGTCGCCCGTCAACATCGTTGGCGCGTTTGATGCACTGAAAGGGGTCTGACCGGCGACCAGCGATTTCGCCAGCCCAAAATCGAGGACCTTTACGTAGCCATCCCGCCTGACCATGATGTTCTCAGGCTTGATGTCGCGGTGGATGATGCCCGCCGCATGCGCCGCGCCAAGGGCGCTGGCCGTTTGGATCGCCACCTCCAGAATCTCGTCCAGCTTCATTCCCGCTCGAATCCGTAGCCGGAGTGTTTCACCATCAATGAACTCGGTGGCTATAAAGTTCAGCGAGTCGATCTGCTCGATCTCATGAATCGTAATGATGTTCGGGTGGTTCAGTGCCGACGCTGCTTTTGCTTCCTGCACAAAGCGCCGCATCCGCGTCTGATCGGCAGCGACTTCGGCAGGCAAGATCTTGAGAGCCACTTTGCGGTCGAGCTTTGTATCCTCAGCCAGGTACACCTCACCCATTCCACCGGCACCGATCTTCGAAACAATACGGTAGTGAGAAAGATTTGTGTCGACCGCGAGGTCTTGAGTCATTCTTCTTCAGTTTAGTTGATTACTATCGAATTAGTAATCAGCCTGGTTGCAGCGCCAGTCAATTCGATCTTGCGAGGGCGACCACGACCTCCCCTTGAAGCCGGACAAACTTGTGCAACGCTTCCTCCAGAATTCTTTCCTGATCGCTGTGAGCGCCGAACCCCTTGGGACCGTCTTCAACGTCGATCATCGGCCCAATGCCATAACATTGCACGCCACGCGCCCGAACCTGGGCCATGTCGGTCCCGCCCGTCATCATTGTGGGCAATGTTTCGACGTTGTAAATCCGTTTGTGTATCTCTTGTAAGAGTTGAAAGGCTTCAGTATCTAACCGAGTAGGCAGCGCGCCCGGGCGCGTAGTAACTCCTGCCATCCTGACGACTTCAACCGCGGGGTCGTTGATGATCTTGCGAAGCTGCTCAAGTAAGGCAGGCATGTCTTCATCCGGTAAGGCCCGAATGTCCAACGTAGCTTCGGCTTCGGAGGGGATGATATTACGCAGATAGCCACCCTTGATAATGTTGGGCGAAATCGACGTCCGCAGCGTGGAATACAAGCGCGGTTCGTTGATCGCAAAGTATTCCTGGACGGCATCGGTGTCTTCTTGTCGCAGGATTTTCTGATACCTTGCAGCGCCTTCGGGACCACTGAGTTTGCTCATGCCCTCAAAGTAAGCGCGCGTAGTGTCGTTCAGCCGCATTGGTGTTTGCCACGCCGCGACTTTGGCAACAGCTTGTGATAGATGCACGATCGCGTTACTGCGCAGCGGCATCGAACCGTGGCCGGCTACACCACGGGCAATCAGCTTCACGGTATTCGCAATCTTTTCGGTGGTGACTACGGTTGCGTATTGAATCTTGCCACCGGCACGAACGACCTCGCCGCCCTCCGCAAAACAGTATTCAGCGTCAATCTCAGGCCAATGATGTTCAACCATGTAGTTAATGCCGTATGGTCCGTTGCCTTCTTCGCTCGCTTCCGCCAAAAAGATCACATCGCGATCCAGCGCGGTTTTCATCCGCTTTAGTTGGAGGATTGTCATCAGGCCGGCCACCACGTCGGTTTTGTCATCCAACGTGCCTCGCCCATAGACATAGCCGCCTTCGCGGGTCGCCGAAAATGGCAGATGCTTCCACTTAGCCGGATCAACAGTGACGACATCCGTGTGGCCCATGATCAGCACGGGGCGTTTCTTGCCACTACCGCGCAGACGAGCTACGAGATTTGGGCGTTGCGGATCGAGCGCGAACACTTTTGTCTCGATGCCTTCGCGTTCGAGCACGCTTTTCAGATAGTCCACTACTAGCTTTTCATTACCCGGTGGATTGCTAGTGTCCAGGCGTAAGATCGCCTGAAAGTGATGCATCGTTTCTTCTTCGATCTTTGCGGCATCGGACTGGGCAGTTTGAGCCATCGATAAAATGGGTAAGAGAGTCAAAAGCAGTGGTGCAAAGGTTAAGCGAACCGGCTGTCTTGTCATATTATTTCCTTGTCCCATGCTTCAACTCACTGGGGAAAGCCTGACTTCTGCAGCAATGCAGCAAAGCGAGAATCATCGTGTAACGGCTTCAGTTGCGGATCGATCTTAAAGTATCCGACAAAGTTGCTGTGTGCGTTGAAAACATCTTCCAAAGCGGCGAAGGCTTTGTCTTTTTCGCCCAGCTCGACGTACGCAATCGCCAATGTATAGGGATTAGACTTCTTCTGTTCGAGCTCACTCACGAGCGCGTGCTGGTAACCTTGCCAACCACCTTTCGCAAAACTGTCCCGCTTCGACGAAGCCAATTCCGGGTTATTTTGCAGTTCGCTGGTTTTCGCACTCTCTTCGACCGAGCCCGAATAATTGCCCTTCAATCGATAGAGTGTGGAAAGTTGGTTGTGGAAAAGCGTAAAACGTGGATCTAAATCGAGATTTTGCCTGACTCGAGCTTCGGCTTCGTCGTATCGGCCCTCGTAAATGAGCGTCTGAGCATAGTGATAGTTGTTAAGATTTGATAATGGGTCATCGGCCAATGCCTTGCTCAATTCAGATCGCGAAGCTTCGAATTTGCCGAGATAAAACAGACGCAACGCGTTACGACGATGCCCCTCGGCATAATTCGGATTAAGCTCAATCGCCCGGATTAATTCACGTTCGAAGCCGGCGAAATCATAGTCCTGCATCCACAACAGCAAACCCATTAGTGCGTGCGCATCTGGTAACCCCTCATCCAGCTGAAGTGCCTTCGCTGCACACTCGCGAGCCTTCGGTAATGCTTCGCTCGCTTTCGCGGTGGGCCCGATAGCAACTAAGGAGAATAGATACGCATCACCGAGACCCGAATAGGCCAGCGCGTAGTTGGGATCAATGACAATCGCTTGCTGGAAATACGGGATCGCCTTCGCGGTGTTCAGCTGATTCGAATAGAAGACGCCCTGCAAATAGAGCTTGTAAGCTTCAGTGTTCTCTGTGTAGTTCTTCGCCAGTTTCTGCTCGTTACTTCTTGATAGTTTGGTTTGTAGTTTGCCGGATACGTCGCGGGCTATTTGATTCTGCAAAGCGACGAGATCTGTTGCTTCACGGATATACTGTTCACCCCAAATTTGATCACCTGTGCGCGCATCAACCAACTCCAGACTCAAGGTTAACTGATTAGAATGTTCCGTGACGCGACCGTTCAAGATAGCTTGCACGGACAATTCTGATCCAACTTGTTGCGCTGTCGCTGCTTTGCCTTTGTAACGGAAGACCGTGCTGCGCGCTTTGACAGAAAGGTCGGGAATTTGTGAGAGGCTATTAATCAGGGTTTCTGTCATTCCATCGGAGAGATATTCAAACTCGGTATTACCGCTGGCGTTGACGAACGGTAACACTGCAATGGAGTTGATCTGTCTCTGGCGGGTGCTGCTATAGAAGTACAGGCCAACCCCAACGGCAACCATTAACATCACGGCGATAAGGATCGCGACGCTTTGCAGGTTGGGCCGGACTCTCGCAGTGACAGATTTGCGCTGCGAATCCGTAGCTGTCTCTTTTGCGTTAGCAGACTCTCGTTGCGTAGTGGCCGCGCTCTTCGTGTTCGGCGGCACGAGTTCTGTTCCTGCAAGCTCCAAATCATGCTTCAAATTCTGCAAATCGATCAGAAAGTCTTTGATCGTCTGATACCTCTGTTCTCGATTCTTGCGCAACGCTTTCGAGATAATTCGCTGGAGCTCTGCAGGAACTTCCGTACACCCGGCGAGCGGCGGCGCCTCTTTATCGCTAAGAATCGACGCGATGATTTCGTACGGATTGGAGCCTGCAAATGGCAATTGCCCAGCAACCAATTCATAAATCAAAACACCGAGGCTGAAGATGTCCGTGCGTGTGTCCACTTCCAAACCGCGGGCTTGCTCGGGTGACATGTAGCTGGCTGTGCCCATGATTACGCCCGGCTCGGTATTAATTGCTACGAACGTTGACGCTTCAGCATCTATCGACTGAGGGGGTGGACGCTCGGTCAGTTTCGCAAGTCCGAAATCTAGGACCTTAACGATCCCGTCTCGGCGCAGCATGATGTTTTCGGGTTTGATGTCGCGATGGATGATGGCGGCTTCATGAGCGGCGGAAAGAGCCTCTGCCACCTGCACGCCAATCTTCAAGATCGTGATCAGCGGTGACTCTTGCTTCTGCGAAAGCTGCTGGCGAAGGGTTTGGCCTTCGATCAGTTCAGTGGAGATATAGTTCTGGCCATTTGTGTCGCCGATTTCATAGACGGTCAAAATATTCGGATGGTTGAGCGCGGCGGCGGCCTTCGCCTCGCGCACAAAACGCCCCATGCGCTCACGATCTGCGGCGAACTCGACGGGGAGGATCTTTAGAGCAACTTCACGATCTAGTTTCGTGTCACGAGCGCGGTAGACCTCGCCCATGCCTCCCGCGCCAATCTTAGAAATGATGGTGTAGTGCGCGAGAGTGGTGTTGGGGGATAGAGACATTGTCGATTTAGAATCGGCGATTTAATGTTCGATACGCTTTTAGCTTGTCGGTGAGCGTGGAATGTGATTCATCTCCCTGCAATAATGACCTCGTTACTTCGTCATCGCTTCAATCCTGAACCCCAGTTGGTTATCACTGTCAGCGGTGCGGCGGGCTGAGTATCAATTACCGTATTCAACAGAAAACTTTGACCGTCTTTTGTGACCGAATAATAAGGATTAATCACGGTACCCATGACGGTGCCAGGGTCAGGGATCTGTTTTTCTGTAGCTGCCTCTGAACTGACGCTACCGTCACCCTGCGCACGCAACTTTGCTAAACCGAAATCAAGAATCCTAGCGTGCCCATCACTCGTTATGAAAAGGTTTTCCGGTTTGAGATCACGATGCGTGATTCCTCTCGCTAAAGCCGAGTCGAACGTAACCTAAGTGAATCGCAGTAGACGAATCCAGCTTCTCATTCTCCACTGGCTTTAGCCTGGGGAATAGACGGTTTCAGTCAGTACAAGCAGAAAAGCTATTGAAGCTCAGAACAAGTTGGTAAGGGCGGTTACCCCCGCTGTCCTAAATTAAGAGTTACATCAAGGTTCTTGTAGCCAGGCCAAGCGGGGGTAAACCGCCCTCCCAAACCTGTTCTACTTTTGCAAGAGCCTCTTCAGCTTGTCGGCCCTGAGTTTTACATAACATCTGATTTTGCCGACAAGCTGAAGCATATCGAACATTAGGGATTGAGTCCCATCCGACGCAGGAGATCATGGTAACGCGGATCACTACGCAGACCATCAAAATGGAGCCTCCATGCAATCGTTGGTAACTGACCGCTACGTTGCTGAAAATCTTTTTCGAGCCATGCGAACGCCTGATCTTTTTCGCCGAGGCCCGCATAGACTCCGGCTAAGAACTGTGCGCTAGACTTGCCCTGCGTGTACTTCTCTTCCAACTCTTTCAGAATGGTTAAAGCTTCAGCCCGCCTACCTGTCACAGCGTAGCAGTAACCCAGGTTACCCAAATATGTACTCGCTCGACCCGACAGGTCGACTGATTTCTGGAACTCTGCTGTCGCTTCTTCAATACGTCCCGCCTTCAGGTAAGCAAAACCCAGAACGTAATGTGCGTCTGCGAAGTTTGGATCGAGTTCAATAGTTCGCAGACACTGCTCGATCGCTGCTTTAAGGTCATTCTTCAAAAGGTACACAAGCGCAACATTCTCACTGATGACGGGTGAGAGAGGATCAAGCTCATATGCCCGCTTGATTTCACTCGAGGCACCATCGAAGTTGCGCGTTATGTAGAAATAATAGGCATACCAATGGCGCGCCGTCGGGTAGTTGGGATTAAGGCTAATTGCTCGCTTCAATTCTTGTTCAGCCTCTGGCCAGCGCCACAGTTTCTGGTTGATAAATGCCGACGTAGCGTGTGCCTCCGACAGCGAGTCATCCAGCTGCAGTGCGCGATCAGCGGCGGCCCTCGCTTTAGGTACAACTTCACTCGCAGGAAGGCCGGCATAGAGTTCCAACGCTAGGTAGCTGTCAGCGAGTCCCACATATCCCAGGGCGTAGTTCGGGTCGTGATCAAGCGCCTCTTGAAATTGTTCGATTGCTTTCTTGATTCCTTCCGCTGATCTCTTGTTCCAGTAGTATCGTCCTCTCAAGTAGCACTGGAAACTTTCAGCGTTCGAGGTATCACGCTTTGCGAGTTGGTGTTTCTCGTCACCAGACAATCTCAGTCTCAGCTTTTCTGTTACCTGCTGCGCAATCTCGTCCTGAACGGCAAAAATGTCTGTGGCCTTGCGCTGGTAATGATCACCCCAGATTTGCGAGTTGTTAGTCGTATCCGTTAACTCCACGCGTACATCTAGCACTTCCCCCTGCATCAAGACTCTGCCGGTTAACACAGCTTGCACGTTTAGCTGCTGGGCAACCTGCTGCAAGTTCGGGTTTTGATTTTTGTAACTGAAAACTGAATTACGCGCGATGACTCTGAGCTGCGGTAACCGTGAAAGACTGTTAATGAGCGATTCGGTCACGCCGTCAGAAAGATATTCGATGTTCTGATCGTGAGTCACGTTTTCGAAAGGCATGACCGCGATCGAATTCAAGGACTGCTTCTGGTAACGATGCGGAAGAAACCAATAGCTTGCGGCAATTGCCAATGTTACACCGACGACTATTAAAGCTGAGACCGCTTTATGTTGAGTTAGGGTCTCAACAACCCCGATCGTTTTCACCGCAGAATTCGTGTCAGCGGCAGGGCGATTGATATCAGTAATTAGTGTGTTGGCTGAACCACTTGCCCCTGCATGAGATGTACCTAAACGATCCCGAGGAGGGGAAGAGCTTTCGACTTTCTTCTCAAATTCTAATTCCCGCTTGAGAGTCTTCAGATCAACCAACATGTCTTTACTGGTCTGATAGCGTTCGTCTCTGTTCTTGCGCAATGCCTTCGAGACAATGCGTTCCAGCTCATGAGGAATCTCCGTTGAGTAACGAGCAAGCGGTTGCGGTTCTCTGTCACTCAGAATCGACGAGATGATTTCGTTCGTGTTCGCTCCCTCAAACGGCAAACGGCCCGAGAGCATCTCGTACATCACAACGGCAAGACTAAAAATATCTGTCCGCTCATCAACTTGAAGTCCACGTGCCTGTTCGGGCGACATATACATCGCCGTTCCCATGACTACGCCTGGTTCAGTATTGATGACCCCACGTGTGGCCGCCTCAGGATCAACGGAGGAACTTTGTTCAGTGAGTTTTGCCAGACCAAAGTCCAATACCTTGACGATTCCGTCGCGACGTAGCATGACGTTTTCCGGCTTGATGTCGCGATGAACTATTCCAGCACTGTGGGCCGCCGACAACGCTCTGGCGATTTGCACTGCAACGTCTACAACCTGGTCTATCTTGAGCGAGTCGCGCCGCAATAGTTCGCGCAGGGTTTCGCCATCAATAAACTCAGTAGCAATGAACTGTCCCAGACCAGTTTCATCAATCTCGTGGATCGTGATGATGTTCGGGTGATTGAGAGCCGAAGCGGCTTTTGCTTCCTGCACAAACCGATTCATTCGATTCTTGTTGGTCGCTATATCTGGAGCCAGGAGCTTGATGGCGACTGTGCGATCGAGTTTTGTATCCTGGGCCAAATACACCTCACCCATACCACCTTGACCAAGCTTGGAACGAATTTCGTAACGACCTAGTTTTGTGCGTGGCGCGAGGTCCATCTTAAGTTCGGGGATTACACTAGACTAAGATTTCATTCTCATCAGTTGGGTTTAATGTTCCTAAATCTGTGCAACAAACCGACAACTTCTTGTCTTTTGAGCCTCTTGCAAAATTCGCTTACTCTCGTAGCGATGAAGTCAGTACCGAAACGCGGTAGCGTCGGGTCCGCTTGAAATTATTGGGCTCAATTCGTAGAACAACCCGACGCTACCGCGTTTCGGTACTGACTTCATTGCCACTAGTTGACTTTTGCAGGAGCCTCTTTTGAGCAACGTTTTGACTTTGCCCAAAAAACAACTGTTCCAATAATCTTTTTTGATCTCGCAGCGGACGGCGGACTGCCTTACCCGGCTTGACGCCTTCAACGATCTTCTCATCTCGGACGACGAAGATGCCGCCGACCAGCACGTGTCGGATGCCTTCTGAGTATTGCGCCGGTTGTTCGAACGTAGCGCGGTCAATGACTATCGCTGGGTCGAAGATGGCGAGGTCGGCGTCGGCTCCGACTTTGATGCGGCCTTTGGCTCGCATCGAAGGAACAGCTTTTTCTAAACGTTGGGCAGGAAGCAGCGTCATCTTGCGTATAGCATCCATTAGTGAAAGAGCCTTTTGTTCACGGACGTATACGCCCAGCACGCGCGCGAAGGTGCCGGCGCCGCGTGGATGGCCCTGGCGGTTTTCGATCAGTCCATCGCTGGCAACCATTACACGAGGGTTGGCAGCGGCCAGACGCGAGATCTCTTCGGGGATCGAATGACCTATCACCGAGCCGCCTTCCTTGCGGTAACGCGCGAAGGTTTCCGCCGTTAATCTTTCGCCCGTCGCTACCCATTGCAGATCCTTGAACGTGATACCGAGGCTCTCTTGCCAACCATCGTTGTAGATAGCTGATTCGAGGCGCGTCTGCGTTGCTGTATAAGGATATGCCTCCGTTGTCACATCGACTCCGCGTTTCGCGGCACCCTCGATCAGGCTCAGGCAAGTTGCGGTTTGCCGGAGGCACACACTGGTGATGTGTACGATGTGCAGAGAGGCACCGGTAGCGGCCGCATCGGATAGAACTTCCTGAACGGCTCCGACCCCACTCCCCGGTTCGGTAGCTCCGCCGTGTCGCACGTGAACGTAGTTCGCAACACCGCGCTCAGCTGCTACGGCGAAAAGATCAAACACCTCGGCTCGCGTCGTCGTCGGCACGTAGTTGATGCCAAAGCCGATGCCGAGCGCGCCTTCGTCCAAGCCTTGTTTGATGAGGTCGGTAATCTGGCGGACCTCGTCGGGAGTACTGAGCCGGTTGATCGCGTTGTCGCGCGGAAGAAAGGCACCAGTGTCTTTCATCACAGCCATCTTCGCGGGGATGTGACCGACCGTCGCACCAAAGTTGATGAGCGATTTGCCATCGCGCTGTGCGTACCACGCTGCCACCGGCGAAACACCGACTTCCAATTCCAGCGCCGTTGTCACGCCGTCGCGAGCTTTGTAACGATAGTTCTCGTCGTCCTGCCCGTGCGAATGCAGATCAATGAAGCCGGGCGCGACGACCAGACCTTTGACGTCGACGACGGTGCGACCGCGCAAGGGACGCGCTGAAATCGCGGCAATCTTCCCCGCTCGAATGCCAATGTTACGAACTGCATCGAGATTCGATTCCGGATCCATCACCCGGCCATTGGCCAACACAATGTCGAACTCAGCAGCGCTCTGTGCTGGGACACTTAAGACTGGCATGAACGGTCCTATGATCAGTGCCGCCAGCAAGACTGTCTCAATAAGCATGTACCGTCTGAAGTACGTGTGTGTGCAGCGTCTCATAGAATTCAGCTCTCTAACTGGGTCAAATTTACTGATCATTTCTTCCGCCCGGTCCCGCCGTCCGGCTTTCGCGTAAGCAATTCCGAGATCCCGATCTCCAGGACCAATCACCGATTGAGTCATGAGCCCGCGACGCAGGCGACAGCTCGTAGTCGAATTCGACATTACTGTGTTGGGAGACAATTCCGGGCATTCGGTGCTATTGAGGCAAGTTCATCCTCTTGGTTAGGTTTTTGAACCGCGGATCATTGCGCAACGGATCCATGAAGTGATCGACCGTGATCCGTCCGAGGTAACAATCTCGATCGGCAAACGATCTTTCCAGCTCTGCAAATGCCTTGTCTTTGTCTCCGAGCGTGGCATAGATCGACGCGAGATAGTACGTCCTAATGTAGTTTGTCTTACCTAGATTTCGGAGAAGGGATATTTGCTGCTCGACCTCCGCCCTCTTGCCCTGTTTAGCATATGCGTGCGCGAGCGCAACTACCGACAACCAGCCAGCCGTCGAGTCAGGCGACGCCTGCTGGGAGAGCATCGGGCTTCGCGGGCTCGGCCTCGTCGCGGCCAAGCGCGGCGACGTCTCGCGTGCGCTCGAGCTCCTCACCGAGGCGCCGAAGCGCTGCCGCCGCCTGCC
>Ga0207683_10005750_pt1 | contig 10635 bp, 8 predicted proteins | sample KBSM73metaG_FD_184333 | JGI IMG/M metagenome (GOLD analysis project Ga0207683, IMG submission 184333) | Miscanthus rhizosphere microbial communities from Kellogg Biological Station, Michigan, USA - KBS M7-3 metaG (SPAdes) (version 2) | ecosystem: Host-associated > Plants > Roots > Rhizosphere >...
GCCCGTCATGGGCGAGGTCGAGCGCTTCGCCGCGCGCGGCGGGCTGGTGCTCGGCATCTGCAACGGCTTCCAGGTGCTGTGTGAGGCGGGGCTGCTGGCCGGTGCGCTGCTGCCGAACACGTCGCTGAAGTTCACCTGCCGGCAGGTGTCGCTCGAGGTCGTCAACGCCTCGACGTCGTGGACGAACGCGTGCTCGGTGGGTGAGACGCTCTCGATCCCCGCCAAGCACACGACGGGCCGCTACTACGCGCCTGATCCGGTGCTCGACGAGCTCGAGGCCAACGGGCAGGTCGTGTTGCGCTATCGCGCCGGGGAGAACTTCAACGGCTCGGCGCGGGACATCGCGGGCGTGTCGAACCTCGCGGGCAACGTCGGCGGGCTGATGCCGCATCCGGAGCACGCGGTCGACCCGCTCACCGGTCCGTCCGCCGACGGCCTCGGCTTCTTCGCCTCCGTGCTGGCCCGGGTGGCGGCGTGACCGTCACCGACACGGTGGCGCGGGCGGCGGCCACGGCCGGCCTGCCGCAGCCGTTCGCCGAGCTCGGGCTGACGGCGGACGAGTACGAGAAGATCGTGGCCACGCTCGGCCGTCGCCCCACCGGCGCCGAGCTGGCCCTGTACTCGGTCATGTGGAGCGAGCACTGCTCCTACAAGTCCTCCAAGGTGCACCTGCGGCAGTTCGCGGCCACGGCGCCGCCGTCCGGCGCGCTGCTCGCGGGCATCGGCCACAACGCCGGCGTGGTCGACATCGGGCAGGGCTACGCGGTCACCTTCAAGATCGAGTCGCACAACCACCCGTCGTACGTGGAGCCCCACCAGGGCGCGGCCACCGGCGTCGGCGGCATCGTCCGCGACATCCTCGCCATGGGCGCACGCCCGGTCGCGGTCATGGACGCGCTGCGGTTCGGGCCGGCCGACGCCCCCGACACCGGCCGGGTGCTGCCCGGCGTGGTCGGCGGCATTTCTTTCTACGGCAACTGCCTGGGCCTGCCCAACATCGGCGGTGAGCTCGACTTCGATCCGAGCTATGCGGGCAACCCGCTGGTCAACGCGCTCTGCGTGGGGGTCATGCGGCACGGTGACCTGCAGGTCGCGGCGGGCAGCGGCCCGGGCAACAAGGTGATCCTGTTCGGCTCCACGACCGGGCCCGACGGCGTGGGCGGGGCCTCGGTGCTGGCCAGCGCGACGTTCGGCGACGCCGCTTCTGATAGCACCGAGTCCGCCAAACGCCCCAGCGTCCAGGTGGGAGACCCGTTCCTGGAGAAGCTGCTGGTCGAGTGCTGCCTCGAGCTCTTCGCCGGCGGCCTGGTGACCGGCATCCAGGACCTCGGCGCGGCCGGGGTCGCGTGCGCCACCACCGAGCTCGCCGCGGCGGGCACCGGCGGCATGCTGGTCCGGCTGGACGAGGTGCCGCTGCGGGACGCGACGCTGGGGCCGCCCGAGATCTTGATGAGCGAGTCGCAGGAACGCATGATGGCGGTGGTCGAGCCCGGCCGGGTGGCGGAGTTCCTCGCCGTCTGCGCCAGATGGGACGTCCGGGCCGCCGTGATCGGCGAGGTGACCGACACCGGCCGGCTGGTCATGACCTGGCGCGGCGAGACGGTGGTGGACATCCCGCCCGCGTCGGCGGCCGACGGCCCGGTCTACCACCGGCCGCTGGCCCGGCCCGCGAGCCAGGACGCGCTGGCCGCCGGGGATCCGGCCGCGCTGCCCCGCCCGGTGGACGGCGCGGGGCTGCGGGCGGACCTGCTCGCCCTGCTCGGCTCGCCCGGCCTGGCCGACAAGAGCTGGGTCACCGACCAGTACGACCGGTACGTCCGCGGGGACACCGTGCTGGCCATGCCGGACGACGCCGGGCTGCTCCGGGTGGACGAGGCGACCGGCCTCGGCATCGCGCTGGCCACCGACGGCAACGGCCGCTACTGCCGGCTCGACCCGTACCTGGGCACCCAGCTGGTGCTGTCCGAGGCCTACCGCAACGTCGCGGCGACCGGGGCGCGGCCGCTCGCGGTCACCAACTGCCTGAACTTCGGCTCGCCGGAGGACCCCGCGGTGATGTGGCAGTTCGCCGAGGCGGCGCGCGGGCTGGCCGACGGCTGCGCCGCCCTGGGCGTGCCGGTCACCGGCGGCAATGTCAGCTTCTACAACCAGACGGGGACGGCGGCCATTCACCCCACTCCGGTCGTCGGGGTGCTCGGCGTGCACGACGACGTGCGCCGCCGGGTCGGCATCGGGTTCCGGGATGTCCCGGCCGACCTCATGCTGCTCGGCCGGACCGAGCCGGAGTTCGGCGGCTCGGCCTGGGCGCATGTGCGCCACGGTCACCTGGGCGGCCGCCCGCCCGCCCCCGACCTCGACGCCGAACGACGGCTGGCCGCCCTGCTCGCGGCCGCGGTCGCGGACGGGCTGCTGTCCGCGGCGCACGATCTGTCCGACGGCGGCCTGGCCGTCGCGCTCGCCGAGTCCTGCCTGCGCGGCGGGACCGGGTGCACGGTCCGGCGGCCGGAGGACCCGTTCACCGCCCTGTTCAGCGAGTCGGCGGCGCGCGCCGTGGTGGCGGTGCGCCCGGGCCGAGAGACGGCCTTCGGCCAGCTGGCCGAGGCGCACGGCGTGCCGGCCGCGGCCATCGGCAGCACCGGCGGCGACAGCCTGACCGTGGACGGCTGCTTCGCCATCCCGCTGGCCGAGCTCGCCGCCGTGCACACCAGGACGCTGCCCGCGTTGTTCGGCCCCGTGCTGTCCGACCCCGTGGTGCCTAGCTGAGCGGCCTGGCTGGCCAGATGCCTCCCCGGCGACCGGACCCGCGCGGACCGGACAGCGTCGCGGCCGTGCTGCGCGCGCTGGACGCGGGCGCCGATCCCGAGCCGGACGACCGGCGCATCGCGGCCAGGTACCTGCTGTACACGCTGGCCGCGCGCCATCCTGGCCGCGTCCTGGAGGTACGGATCCCGCCGGTGGCCGCCGTGCAGTGCCTGCCCGGCCCGGTGCACACCAGGGGGACGCCGCCGAATGTCGTCGAGACCGACCCGCTGACCTGGATCCGGCTGGCGGCCGGCCGGCTCGACTGGGCGGGCGCCGTCCGCTCCGGCGCCGTCCACGCCAGCGGTCCGCGCGCCGATCTTGCGCCCTACCTGCCACTTGTTTTAATAGACTGACTCGGTGAGACCCCCCGACGGTCATCTGACGGATGAGCTCTTCCCCGAGGACCGGCCGCCACGAGACGCGTGCGGCGTGTTCGGCGTGTGGGCGCCGAACGAAGACGTGGCCAAGCTCGCCTACTACGGCCTGTACGCGCTGCAGCACCGCGGCCAGGAGTCGGCCGGCATCGCGGTCAGCGACGGCAGCCGCATCGTGGTGCACAAGGAGATGGGCCTGGTCGCCCAGGTCTTCGACGAGCCCGCCCTGACCGCACTGCGCGGCCACATCGCGGTGGGCCACTGCCGGTACTCCACCACCGGCGCCTCGGTCTGGGCCAACGCCCAGCCGACGTTCCGCTCCACCGGCACGGTCAGCCTGGCGCTCGGCCACAACGGGAACCTGATCAACACCCGCGAGCTGGCCGGCCTGCTCGGTACCTCGCCCGGGGGCCAGGGGCCGGGCAGCACCGGCATCGAGGCGACGTCCGACACCGACGTGCTCACCGCGCTGTTCGTCAGCGACCCGGCCGCGCTCGGCCTGGCGGACGTGGCTCTTCCCGGCGGTGCCGCGGATACCGACGGCCCGTTCGGCCCTCAACCGGGGACCGCCACGGCTAGTCCTGTCGAGACCGCGGCCGCTACGGTCCTGCCGCGGGCCAAGGGGGCCTACTCGCTGGTCTTCATGGACGAGCAGACCCTGTACGCGGCGCGGGACCCGCACGGCTTCCGGCCGCTGGTGCTCGGCCGGCTGGACACCGGCTGGGTGGTGGCCAGCGAGACAGCCGCGCTCGACATCGTGGGGGCCAGGTTCGTGCGCGAGATCGCGCCCGGCGAACTCGTCTGCATCGACGGGCGAGGGGTGCGGTCCCGGACCTTCGCCGCGGCCCAGCCGAGCGGGTGCCTGTTCGAGTACGTCTACCTGGCCCGGCCGGACACCACGATCTCCGGCCGGGGAGTGCACGCCACCCGGGTCGCGGCCGGCCGGCGGCTCGCCGCCGAGCATCCCGCGGACGCCGACCTGGTCATCCCGGTGCCCGAGTCGGGGACGCCCGCGGCGATCGGCTTCGCCGAGGCCAGCGGCATCCCGTTCGGGCAGGGGCTGGTCAAGAACTCCTACGTGGGCCGGACCTTCATCCAGCCCAGCCAGACCATCAGGGAGCGGGGCATCAAGCTGAAGCTGAACCCGCTCAGGGACGCTATCGCCGGCCGGCGGCTCGTGGTGGTCGACGACACGATCGTCCGCGGCACCACCCAGCGCGCGCTGGTCGCCATGCTCCGCGAGGCCGGCGCCCGTGAGGTGCACGTGCGGGTGGCCGCCCCGCCGGTGAGCTGGCCGTGCTTCTACGGCATCGACTTCGCCACCCGTGCCGAACTCATCGCGGGGCATCTCTCGCCCGAGGAGATATGCGCCTCGATCGGCGCGGACACCCTCGGTTACGTCTCGCTGGCAGGACTCATCGAGGCGACGACGCTGCCGGAAGATCGGCTATGCCGCGCCTGCTTCGACGGACGGTACCCCGTCCCGGTCGGAGAAGACGACCGGGGTAAGCACGTACTGGACGGCCTGGGCGTCGGATCCTGATCGCGGTCAGCGCGGCCAGGCGTCCTCGGCGTCTCTCCAGGCGTCTTCGGGAGATTCGTCGTCGTCATCTTCGTCGTCGTCCTCGGCGGCGGAATCGTACTTGCCGTCGCCGGAGTCAGCACCGACGCCCAGCTCCGCACGCAGCCGGTCAAGGTCTGTGTCGTCGCTCTTGTACTTGAGCTGGCGAGCTACCTTCACCTGCTTGGCCTTGGCTCGGCCGCGCCCCATTGGCTCGACCCCCTCGAACGTTCGGAGCCAGTACAGGCCCCATGATCTCCGCCTCGCTGGTTTGGTGCGTCGTATGACACCGTCGCCACCCCGCAGCGGAGAGCGCGACGTTCACCAGCATCCGTACAGGTACAACCGTACCCGGTTTGCGCCCCTGATGCCTACGCTGATCCCATCGTGCCCAGCCAGATTCCGCGCAGCCGGCCGACCTCGGACATCCGGCGCTCCGCCAGACGGTCCGCGGCCACCGATGGCGGCACCCCGTCGGCGTCCGCGATGGCGAGAACCTTGCCGGTGGTGACGAAAATCTGTTCGGTGGCGGCCCGGGCGCGCTCGAAGCTGAAGCCCGCCAGCTCGTCCGCCACCTGGATGACGCCGCCCGAGTTGACCACGTAGTCGGGCGCGTACAAGATGCCCCGGTCGGCGAGCAGTTTCTCGATGCCGTGATGGGCGAGCTGGTTGTTGGCGCCGCCGCAGACGATGCGCGCGGTGAGCGCGTTCACCACGCGCTCGTTCAGCGTTCCGCCCAGCGCGCACGGGGAGAGGATGTCCAGGTTCTCCGCGACCAGCGCATCGACGCCCGCGACCGCGCGGACCTGCGGGTGGCGACCGCGGACGGCGTCGACCGCAGCCGGGCTGACGTCGCAGACGATCACCTCGGCCCCGGCCTCGATGAGGTGGTCGACGAGGCGGTGCCCGACCTTGCCGACGCCCTCGACGCCGACGGTCCGGCCCTGCAGGCTGGTGCTGCCCCAGGCGTGTTCGGCCGCCGCGCGCATGCCGTGCATGACGCCGACGGCGGTCAGCACGGACGAATCACCCGCGCCGCCGTTGGCGGTCGTCCGGCCCGTCGCCCAGCGGCATTCCCTGGCGATGACGTCCATGTCCTCGCTGCGCGTGCCGACGTCGCAGGCGGTGACGTAGCGTCCGCCGAGTGAGGCGACGAAGCGGCCGTAAGCGCGCAGCAGCGCTTCGGTCTTGACCTGGGCCGGGTCGCCGATGATGACCGCCTTGCCGCCGCCGTGGTCCAGGCCGGCCAGCGCGTTCTTGTAGGCCATGGCGGTGGACAGCCGCAGGACGTCGGCGAGGGCCTCGTCCTCGCTGCCGTAGGGGTAGAAGCGGGTCCCGCCCAGTGCGGGGCCGAGCGCGGTGGAGTAGATGCCGATGATCGCCTTGAGCCCGGAGTGGTGGTCCTGGCAGAAGACGACCTGCTCGTGGTGGGGTATCGCGAACACGCTGGTCACGGTGGCGACCCTTCTCATCCCGTGCCGGTTCCTCGTCGAACCGGATCGGAACCAGCGTATTGCGTGCACGGGGTGGCGTACCCGGTCCCTGGGACACCGGAGACGTGTGAAAAGGCGCGGTGCGCTCCGTACTAGCTGGTAACTGACAGTAGAGATGATGTTGTTACCTTGACCCCTGCCTTTAGGGGGTTCTGGTATGTCACGATACGACAGTGATGGCTTACGCCGCGTATCTCCGCATCTACGAGCCGGTGTCGGCGTTCCACGAGCCCGACCGGTCCCGGTGGGCGGCTTACGCGGCTTCGTCGACCAGGCCGCGGCGGCGGGATTCGCTCGCGGTCGAGCACGCCGAGGCGCTGCGCCGGGCCATCACCACCCCGTGGGTCGCGGTGCCGGAGCAGGAGAGCGAGCACGCCTACGTGCGGCGCGTGGATGGCACTACTTATGTGTGCCCCTGGCAGACCAGGCTGCGCTGCCTGCTGGCCTACGGCCAGATGCGGTCCGGGTCCGGCGCACTGCTGGCCTGCGAGGGGTCAGCCGGTGAAGGCCTAGCCGCTGAGGGATCGGTCGGTGAGGGGTCGGCCGGTGAGAAGCTGGCGGGTGAGGGGCTGGCCGCTGACGGCGACCCGGCGCTGGCGGCCCTGGCCCGGCTCGGGGAAGCCGGCCGCGCCCGGCCGCACATCGTGGCCAGCAGCTGGACCGTTCCGCTCACCTGGTTCGTGCCGTTCGCCCCGGCCGAGCGCTGGCTCTCGCTCGGGGATGGCCGCGGCCGGGCCGGCGCCGCGGCGACCGCGTCGGCCACCCGGGCACTGGTCTACACGACGCCGATGACGCGGGCGCGCCGGCGGGTGGCGCGCGGCCTGGGCGCGCTGCGCCACCTCCCGGCCGGATCTGGCGACGCCGTCCTCGAGCCTTCCCGGGCCGTCAGCGAGCTGGCCGAGGTCGGCCGCTGGCTGGAGGATTTCCACCCGTACTCGCTCGTGGAACTGGACTACGGCGGGCTCGTGCACCTGGTCAGCGACGACGCGCTCCGCGGCGATCAGTCGGTGGCCGAGATCCGGGCCGGCATCGACGGCGCCGCCCGGGGCGAGTGCGAGCTCGCCGTGGCCATGTACATGCGCGCCCGTGACCGGTGGCGTGCATTCGCCGAATTCGAGCAGGCGAACTGAGTACCCGGGGGGTTCGGGGGTGGCATCTCCCCCGGAGTCGGCACAGCACCGATGGGGCCCGGCAGGGTAGTCCCCTGCGGTGCCAGCCGAGCACTCGGGGGCCTCCGGCCGGTACTCGCCCGGACAGTTATTCCCGAATCTGGCGCGATGCGACGATAAGTATCGCTAGACTCACCCTGAGTGACAGTGATCGGTGGAGTAACTGGGCATATCCCGGTACAGAAACTTTGCGCCTGGTGGTCGACGCGTCACCGCTGGTGATGGCAATATGGTCCCTGTTGGGCCATATCTGGACATCCCCGACTCGCTCCCCACGGAGCACCAGGCAACACAGGAAACGCAGGATCACACCACTGGTCCAGGAGGAGAGGCCACGCACATGTCCGCACGTACACCAGAGGCCGAGCCGCTGTTGACGCCCGCGGAGGTCGCCACGATGTTTCGCGTCGACCCCAAGACCGTCACACGCTGGGCGAAGGCTGGCAAACTGACCTCGATCCGCACGCTGGGGGGACACCGGCGCTACCGGGAGACTGAGGTTCGTGCACTGCTCGCGGGTATTCCGCAGCAGCGCTCCGAGTGATCTTCTGCCGTCTTCGCCACACGGGCGTCTGTCAGGAACCGCCAGGGTGAATGCGGCAGCACTCGATCAATGGAATGGGGGGTCGGCCCCGGTGGCGGAGTGCCGCACCGAGGGTGCTGTCCGGCAGGGAAATCGCCCCGCCAGGCACATCCCGGAAGGCACGTTGCCGGGGTCGGTCCGCTCTCAGGGGAGGGTCGCACGATGCGTGATCCAGAATTGGTCGCACGTGCTCAGCGCGCCGCGACGCGCCTGGAATCTGCATGGGAACAATGGCGCGCGCTGCATGGACTCGCGGTCGCGCCCGGACAGCCGGTCGTAAGCTACGTCGGCTAGTCGCTTAAGGAACCCTGGGGTGAGCCCCGGGTCGTCATCGGGATCGACGCCGACGAGGCCGAGTACCTGGCCGAATTCCTCGACCGCGATGAATGCGCACAACGCGGACAGCAGGTCCTGCCGCAGCAGGTCCTGCCGCAGCAGGCACAGCTGCCGCAGGCCCCGATCCAGCAGATGCCGATCCAGCAGGTCCCGCTCTAGTCGGGTCCGTTGCAGTCAGGTCCGCTTCAGCAGGTCAAGCTGACCGAGTCAGCGCCGGAAGGCACCGGCGAATACCCGAGTTCGGCGCTTCTGGGCGCGCCAGTACCCTTCGGCCGCGGCCTCCAGTCAGCGGATCAGGCCCGGGATCTGGCCCGGCTGGATCTCGGGTGAGCTTCCCGGCCAGGTGAACGAGCAGCTCACCTCGTGGCCGCCCAGCGCGGACCAGCCACCCGCCAGCGTCTGACGCTGCCGCGCAGCCCGGGCCCGGATCCGGGCCCGGCCTGGATCCGGAATCCACTTGAAAGCGGGTTCACAGCTACGTCCTAGCGTGCTGTAAGAATCAACCGGCATGATCGTTACTGAAGGGCCGAGAGATATCTCGCCTTTCCCGTCTGGGCTCGGGGTGGCCAGGCCCCGCTCCGAGCCCAGGCTTCTTTGCTGTCTGGGGCGTCTTGCCTGGACGCTGCCGGGTGTTCCGCCTGGTCCGGCGCCTGTTCGGACGCGGTAGCAAACGCGACAGTAGACGCGGGCCCGGACGCGTGAGCGGACGCAGGGGCCGCCAGCGAGCTGACCGGAGCAAACGCGGGCTAGCCGGAGCAACGCGAACTGACCGGGGCCGGCGCGAGCTGACCGGAGCCGGCGCGAGAGTAAGTGCGGACCTGAGCCCGAACGCGGACGCACTGGATCCGGGGTTTCACGGCGCCAGAACGCACTGCATCCGGGGTTTCATGGCGTTCCATCGGCTCCGACCCGCCAGTACGGCGATGCTGATGGTGTCGGTGTGACCTAAGTCCGGTTTTCTTCGCTGGCCGTGTGACTACCGGCAGCAGAGTCTGCTGGTATCCAGCGTTTGCGTCGTACAATATATATTCAGAAGTCGCCTGCCGGCCGTTCCGGGCCGCTGATGGTCGCATCCTTTTACTTCTGACTCTCGCGTCAATTTCCGTCCCGCCTATGCGCGTGCGGAACATGCGTAGCTTTTTTAACAATGGCGCGCAGCGGACGCCGTAGATCATTTTTCCGCGAGGCCGGGAACCTCAGCCTGAGGCGTGCAACGACGCGATGCACATGCATCTGTTCGTGCACAGTACTCGAAAGTTACCCTTCGGTGCGGGGGAGCCCCATCTTGGCCTTGACATGCGTTAATGCTGAGCCGACCCTTCTGAGCCGCAGCGACACCCCGCCGGACTTGGCATTTTTCGCCCCATACGCTTCGTTGCGAGGGGTAGAGTCATGCTCGTCGTCCAGCCCTCCGGCGGGTCGGCCAGCCAGCCGATACTCGGTCTTGGACGGGTCGCTTGCGGGACGGCCGGCCGGGCGGCACGCGGACGGGGCTCTCCAGTGAGGTTTGGCGGGAATTCCCGGCACTTGCCGTGGCTGTGCTTTCTTCGCTCGCGCGCGATAGCGGCGTGAGCGGCGAAGACCTGCATTACCGGGCTAGGACTGATTACCCGCGGGTAATCCGTACTAGCCCGACAACCAAGAAGCCGAAAGCCGGAGGACCGCCCGGTATTTCGTGGCCCACTGGTGGGACAGAACGCCACGAGACGACGGACGGCCCTCCCTCTCCACCTCCGGGAAGGAGACGAAGCGTGTACGACACTACTGTCTTGCGCCCGTTCGGCGCGAGGGATTCCTCCGCTATTACCCAGCGTGATCCCCGCCCGCAGGAGCCCGGAATGGGGGAGCCCGGAACTGAGGCGGCCGATCGTGCCGATGATCTCCTGGCGGCGATCCTCATCACGAACTGGACGCTGGCCACCGGCCGGACCTTGCCCGTGGGCATCTCGCCACGGTCGCTCAGCGAAGAAGACCTGATCAGCTTCTGGGCGGATGACCGGATGGCGAGCGCAAGCGGCGTCGTCCCCGGCGCGGGCCTGCCGTGAGCCGCCCATCGGCCAAGACGCCCGCCCCTCCGGCTGACGGGCAGGTGTGTGCCCTGTTCGCGGTGGACATCGCCGGGTTCACCGGCCCGCACCGCGACGATGACATTCGCCTCTACCTGCACGAGGAGCTCTACCAGGTCCTGCACAAGGCTTTCGACGGCTCCGGCATCCCGTGGGCGGACTGCTTCTGCGAGGACCGCGGCGACGGTGCCCTGATCGTGGTCCCGCCGGTCGTTCCCTGCAAGGGCCTCATCGACCCGCTGCCGGAGCGG
>Ga0207683_10005751_pt1 | contig 10633 bp, 11 predicted proteins | sample KBSM73metaG_FD_184333 | JGI IMG/M metagenome (GOLD analysis project Ga0207683, IMG submission 184333) | Miscanthus rhizosphere microbial communities from Kellogg Biological Station, Michigan, USA - KBS M7-3 metaG (SPAdes) (version 2) | ecosystem: Host-associated > Plants > Roots > Rhizosphere >...
CATCCAGCTGTTGTCGCCCGCGGTGACCTTCGCCTTCGCGATGCCCTTGCCGGCCTCGTCGACGACGCGCCCGCTCACCGCGATGCCCTTGTGCAGCTTCACGTGGATCGTCGCGGTCGCGCCCGCCGAGCCGACCTGGCCGAACGAGGTCGCCGGCGCGTAGCCGGAGGCGGTGACCTCGAGTCCGACCCAGCCGGGCCGCACCGGCGAGATCGTCGCGGTGCCGTCCCTGGCGGTCGTCGCGCTGCTGTCGCCGTAGTCGGCGAGCTTCACGGTCGCGTTCTCGATCGGCTGGCCGTCGTCGCCGCTCACCACGACCGCGACCTTCGCGCCCGCGGCGATCCGGATCACCACGGGGTCACTCTTCGCGGTCAGCCGGTACGAGATCGGCCCGCCGACGCGCTCGCCGGCACTCGCGGTCAGCTCGTACTCGCGGCCGACGACCTTGTCGAATGCGAACGAGCCGTCGGCCTGCGTCGTGGTCGACTGCGGCGGCACGCTCGACAGCCACACGACCGCGCTGCCCACGCCGGCGCCGCCCTCGTCGAGCACCTGGCCCTCGAGCCGCAGCGGCCCCTCGGGATCGAGATCGCGCGCCCACTCGCTCTGCGTCGGCGTGGTGGTGGGGATCTTCAGATCGATCTTCGCGCGGCTCGACGAGCCGGCAGGCGACGGCGCTGCGTTCCCGGGCTCGTGCCGATGACGAACGAACAGCACGACGGCGATCGCGACGATCAGGACGGCAATGCCGCCCACTAGCTTGCGGTTCATGGGGCCTCGCTTCGATGCCCGGAGCGCAGCTCCCGCATCGCGCGACCACGCTAAGACCTACGTTTGCCACGCGCCAGATGCGACGCGCGTGCGACACCGACTGCGACGTCGCTTTGTCGCGGAATCGCTACGGTTCGTCGAGGAACGGGTAGCCGTGGCTCGTCGGCGGCACGAACGTCTCCTTGATCGTGCGCGCTGCGACCCAGCGCAGCAGATTGAGCGGCGATCCGGCCTTGTCGTCGGTGCCCGAGGCGCGCGCGCCGCCGAACGGCTGCTGCCCGACCACCGCGCCGGTCGGCTTGTCGTTGATGTAGAAGTTGCCCGCCGCGTCGCGCAGCGCGGTCATCGCCTCGACGATCGCCGCGCGGTCGCGCGAGAACACCGCACCGGTCAGCGCGTACGGCGACGTGCGGTCGACGAGCTTCAACGTGTCGTCCCATGCGCTGTCGGGATAGACGTGCAGCGTCACGATCGGGCCGAAGAACTCGTCCTTCATGTGACGGACCATCGGATCCTCGGTCGTGAGCAGGGTCGGGCGCACGAACCAGCCCTCGCGGTCATCGGTCTGGCCGCCGGCGGCGACGGTCATGCCGCGCGTCTCGCGTGCCTCGGCGATCGCCGCGGTGTGCTTGTCGAACGCGCCCTTCTTGATCACGGCGCCCATGAAGTTCGAGAAGTCGTTGACGTTGCCGACCTTGAGCGAGTTGATCGTATCGACCAGCTCGTCCTTCATCGCGGCCCACACGCTCTGCGCGACGTACACGCGCGAGGCCGCCGAGCACTTCTGGCCCTGGTACTCGAAGCCGCCGCGCACGATCGCCGTCGCGAGCGCCTTCGGATCCGCGCTCGGGTGCGCGAGGATGAAGTCCTTGCCCCCGGTCTCGCCGACGAGCCGCGGATAGCTGCGGTACTTGCCGACGTTCTCGGCGACGCGCTTCCACATCATGTTGAAGACGTCGGTCGAGCCGGTGAAGTGCATGCCCGCGAACTCGGGATGATCGAGCAGCAGATTCGTGTGCTGGTGGCCGAGCCCAGGGATGAAGTTGATGACGCCGGGCGGGAAGCCGGCCTCCTCGAGCACCTGGAACGTGCGCCACGCGGCGAGCAGCTGGCTCTCCGCCGGCTTCCACACGACCGTGTTGCCCATCAGCGCGGGCGCGGTCGGCAGGTTGCCGCCGATCGCGGTGAAGTTGAACGGCGTGAGCGCGAACACGAAGCCCTCGAGCGGCCGCAGCTCGCTCATGTTCCACATGCCGGGCGCGCTCTTCGGCTGCATCGAATAGAGCTGCTGCGCGTAGCCGACGTTGAACCGCCAGAAGTCGATCATCTCGCATGCGGCGTCGATCTCGGCCTGGTGACACGTCTTGCTCTGGCCGTGCATCGTCGCGGCGTTGACGCGCATGCGCCACGGACCGGCGAGCAGGTCGGCCGCCTTCAGCAGCACCGCCGCGCGCGCCTCCCACGGCATCGCGCTCCACTCGCGCCGCGCCTCGATCGCCGCGCGGATCGCGCGCTCGGCGGTATCGGGATCCGCAGCGTGGAACCGCGCGATCACGTGCTTGTGGCGGTGCGGCATCACCACCTCGCGGATCTTGCCGGTGCGCACGTGCTGGCCACCGACCACGCACGGGATCTCGACGACCTCGCGCTCGACCTCGCCGAGGGCCGCCTTCAGCCGCGCACGCTCGGGGCTGCCCGGCGCGTACAGGTACATCGGCTCGTTGATGGCCTCGGGGACATGCACGATCGCGTCGTTCATGCCGGAGGTGTTACCAGACTATTTCGCTTGCGGACAGACGTAGCCGTCGACGTAGAGATCGTAGGACTTCTCGGGACATTTGACGCGGTACAGGTCGATGATCGACCCGCAACGCCCGCCCTTGCCGACGTTTCCGACCCGCGCCATCTCGGCGGCCTGATTCCCGTCGATCGGCTGGGTGCCGTCGTCGCAGCTGAGCTGGGTGAGCCACTCGGTCTCCGCCTTGATCGTGCAGACCTCGATCGGCAGGTCCTTGGTCGACTTCGCCTGCGAGAACTTCGTCACGCCGGCGCCGTTGCGCTTGTCGTACTCGGCGCGCGGCATCCCGACCGCCTTGCCCGGATCGTTCGCGGCGCACTCGCGCAGGTCGTCTTCCTTCGGCCCGAGATTCGCGAGGCACTGGATGACATCACTGCACCCGCGGAACCCGACCACGCACTGCCCGGTCTGGCTCATGAACGCGGCTTCCTGCGGATCGCTGGTCGCGGCGGACAGCTCCTTCACGCACTCGTCGCGCGTCATCGTCACGCTCGCGAACGCCTCGCAGCCGCCATCGCGCAGCGCGACGAACCGCTCGCAGAACACCTCGGGTGTGATCGCGCCCTGCTGCGCGGTGGCGGTCTTCGGCGCGGGCGTCTTCGGCTCGGGCGGCTTGGTCGCCGTGCTACCGCCGCATGCGAACAGCACCAGCAGCAGCGCGCGCTTCATCCACAAAAGCTATCACAGCGGATGCACGCCGTTACACGCGTCGGGGTCGGTCCAGCGGTCGACCCACGATCCGTTCGAGCACTGATACCAGAGGTTGTCGAACTTGCTCTGGACGCACGCGTTGTCGGGCATCTCCTTGCCGAGCGTGCCGCTGTAGCAGCCCGCACCGCCGCCGCCGGTCGAGCCGCCGCCGTACGCGGCGAGCACCTGCTTGGCGTACGCGATCCGCCCACTCTGGTTGCACGCGCCGCAGATCTCGTAATGGACCTCGAACGCCACGGTCGCATCGGTCACGTTGGTCGCGGCCTTGAGGCTCGAGTAGCCGTACCCGTACGTCGTCAGCTCGTACCAGATGAAGGCGAGCTGCGTGTTGAGTGCCCAGCGGTTGAGCCCGTGCAGGTTCGAGTAGTGCACGACGCTGTCGGTGCCGGAGTCCCAGCGCCCGCCGACCGACCACTGCGCGATCCCGCGTCCCGGCCCGCCTCCGTACTGGACCGCGGTCGGCACCACGCTGGACTCCTGGATCAAGTTGCCGACGATGCCGGCCGCCTGCGCCTTCGTCAGGCCCTTGTTGACGAAGTAGTTGAACGCGGTCTGCTCGTTGTTGGAGAGCGCCTGCTCGCTCATGCTCGTGTCGCCATCGTCGACCGGCTCGTCGGTCGCGCAGGCAGCGAGCGAATACACGAGAAGCGCAGCGATGGCGATGGTTCTCATCGCGCGGCCTCCTACGCAAGCTCCGAACCAACGCGCACGTGCGCGAAAACCCACGCGCGCCCACGCCGGCCACTGCAATCTCGCGGACGACAGGTTGCAGTCGATCGTGCTCTGGCCCGCGCTCCCACATGTGCGCTGGCATATGCTCACGCCATGTCGATCCGTCCCGTGCACAACGACGAATTCGACGCGATCGCCGCGATCACCAACCATTACATCGCGACCTCGGCGATCCATTTCGGCTACGAGCCCGTGTCTGCGGCCGAGCTGCGCGCCGGCTGGCTGTCTCATCCAAAGCACCCATACCTCGTCGACGACCGGGGCGAGATCGTGGCCTACGCCAAGGCCGGCCCGTGGCGCGAGCGAGCCGCCTACGCCTGGACCGCCGAGGTCGGCATCTACGTGGCCGACGGCGTGCGCGGCCGCGGCATCGGCTCGGCGCTCTATGTCGCGCTGCTCGATGCGTGCGTCGCCGCCGGCTTCCGCTCCGCGGTCGCGGGCATCACGATGCCGAACGACGTCTCGGTCGCGCTGCACGCGCGCCTCGGCTTCACGCCGGTCGGCACGTTCCGCGACGCCGGCTACAAACGCGGCAGCTGGCACGACGTTGCGTTCTTCCAGAAGCTGCTGTCCACCCAGACGGAGCCGCCGACATGACGCTCGACCACGTCACACGCGTGCGCGGCGCCAAGGGCGCGGGCGAGGACCGGGTCTCGGTCGTGCCGCGCGGCCACGGCCTCGTGATCGCGCTCGCCGACGGCGCGGGCGGTTCCGGTCGCGGTGCCCGCGCAGCCGAGCTCGCCGTCGCCCGCCTCGCCGCCGCCGCCCAGCAGCGCGAGCTCGACGCGACGAGCGCGCTCAAGGATGTCGATCGCCAGCTCGCGGTCCTGAGCGGCGAAGCCGCGGCCGTCGTGCTCGCGGTCACCGCCAGCCAGATCAAGGGCGCGAGCGTGGGCGACTGCGCCGCCTGGATCGTGGCGCCCGACGGCAACGTGGACATGCTGACCGCGCGCCAGCATCGCAAGCCGCTCCTCGGCGCCGGCGCGAGCACGATCAGCTTCGCCGCCCCGTTCACGACCGGAACGCTGATCGTCGGCTCCGACGGCCTGTTCGCCTACGCGTCGACCGGCCGCATCGTCGCCGCCTGCGCGCACGCCACGCTCGACGAGGCCGCCGACGCGCTGATGCGAGCGGTCGAGCTGCCGACGGGCGGCCTGCAGGACGACGTGGCGCTCGTGGTCTGCCGCCGCTCGTGACCGGCCGCCCCTGCGTCCTGGTTGATATGATACGCATGTGCGGGTCGCGGGCGTCGCGTGTGCTCTCGTCGCTGGGTTGAGCGCCTCGGCGCACGCCGACGACGTGACGTTGACGTACGGCATCGACATCGGCGCGGCGGCGATGCGGGAATCGCACGCCGGCACCACCACCCGCTTCTATGCGGGCTTCGCATTCGGAGCGAGCGCGGGCGTAAAGGTCTCCCCGACGCTCGACGTGAGCCTTCGATTGCTTGCGGTTCGAGGCGGCGACGCAGAGGTGGAGGGCGATTTTCATCACGTGACGACAACGTTTCTCGGTCCTCGCATCGAATTCCGACCCGCAACGTCCTTGGAGCTCGGACTCGGGTTCGGCGCGGGTGCCTTCGATGATCCGCGCCGTGTTGGCTACGCCGCCGATCTACGAGTGGGCTACGCGATCAGGCGGGCTGGTCACGACGAAGTGACCGTCGCGGTCGAATCGATGCTGTCGTTCGTCCCTCAAAGCGAAGCGCGCGACGCTCGGGACGTGGTGAACGTCGCTGTCCTCGTCGGCTACCGACGCCGGTAATCGACGGCAAGGCGACGACAGCCGGCTCGCGGCACGAGCCGCCGCGGTTGGAACTATGGGGCATGTCCTTGAATTTCGACGTGCAAGCCGTCGCGGACTCTCAGGAGGTACTCCCACTCGAGAACAGACTTCGTTCGTTCGTTCATTGCGTCGCTCTGTAGCCACGGCATGCCGAAGGCTCGCAGCCGGGGCTGTCAGGCATGTCCCTGGACTCCCGCGACGACCTGTCAGGACTGTCCGTGGATCAAACTGTCAGGGATGTACCTGAACTGGACCCACAAGGAACCGCTGAGCAAGTGGGGAGATGGGTGACGGGTTAAGAAGCGAAGCTGGCGGCGTTTCGCTTTCGCGACGACCTCGCCGAGCTTGAGCGTGCCGAACAAGACGCGGGCTCGATTGCGGTCGTACCAGTCGATTTCGATGAGCTCGTGCGCCAGGGTCGTACTCAAGAAGAAGGCTCCGCGATGCGTCGCGAGCTGCCCGTCCTTCGAGACACGCAGCGCCTCGGCCTCCATGTCGTACTCGAAATCCTTTCCCCACCACGGCTCGGGCAAGCGACGCGACGAGACGTCGTAGAACTCGTGCGGGGTCTTCTGCTCGAGTGCTTCGTGCGGGCGCTCCTGGTTATAGCGTGCGCGAAACTGATCGAAGCGGAGCTGCTGCTTGGCGAACGTCGTCGCCGGCGGAGATGCCGTCTCGCGCTTGAGGTCGAGGTGCATGCGCTCGTGGCGACCGTTTTGCTCGGGGTGTCCCGGATCGATGCGCTCGTGCCGAATGCCGAGCTTGTGCCACCACACCGACAGCGTCGACAACCCGGCGACGCCGCGCGACGAGAACGGAGAGCCATTGTCGCTGCGGATCGCGTCCGGCAACCCGTACTCGTCGAAGATGCGCTGCATCGCGCGCTTGACCGTCTTCGTTTGGGAACGCGAGATTGTCCCGATATCTGCGGAGCCACTTGTAACCATTCTTGCGGCTGATGCCGTAGCGCCGACACAGCTCGGTGAAGCTGTGCTCGCCGCGGACTGCGGCCTCGAGGAACTCTTTGCGCTGCTCCATTGGTGAGGTCTCCAACCCGGGCATCCCTCGAGCGTCCGAGAGCACCCTGACGTGGTGTCACCCATGTCCTTGGAAGACTTGTCACCCGTCACCCCTCGCGACCATCGCGAGGTGTCACCCATGTATCTGACTTGGACCGATGCTTGGCGAATGATCCTTGAATTCATTAGTGACATACTATAGCCTTAATCAAGAATGACGGCGAAGCCGAAGAAACGAGCGCAACTCGACCTCGATCTGCGTCGGAAGACGTGGGGCGGCGCGCGGAAAGGCGCTGGTCGCAAGAAGACGGGGCGGTGCCGCGATGTGCCGCATCGCACGCGCCCGATGATCAAGAGGAGCCAGGTGCAGCACGTCGTGTTGCGAACGCGCAAGGACGTACCTCGCCTGCGTCGCGGCGCGATCTACGCTGCGATCTCTCGGGCGCTTCGCCACACGCTGGGCGAGCACGCATTTCGCGTTGTCCACACCTCGATCCAGCACAACCATCTGCACTTCCTGATCGAGGCCGACGACAAGAAGGCGTTCACCCACGGCATGCGCTCGCTCGCGATCACGGCGGCCCTCGCCATCAATCAGGTCTGTGGTCGCAGCGGCCGGGTCTTCGAGTATCGCTACCACGCGACCGCGATTCGGTCGCCGAGGCAGATGCGCAACGCGCTCGCCTACGTGCTCAACAACTGGCGCCGCCATAGCGAGGACGAGCGCAGTCCGGCCGCGCGGATGGCCACGCTCGATCCGTACTCGACGGCGATCCACTTCCGAGGCTGGAAGCAGGCGCCGAAGTTCGGCGTGCCTGCTGGCTACGAGCCGTTACCGAGCGCCCAAGCCACGACGTGGCTGCTGCGTGTCGGCTGGGAGCGGCATGGGCTGATCAGCGCATACGCCGTGCCTGGCAGCGCGCCCTGATCCCGGGCTGCCCGCCCCGGGAGCCTGTGGATGCTGACGTCATCGTGGACAAGCCCTGCTTTCGCGCCGAACCCACGCGGCAACTCGTAGCTTGCCCACATGACTTGGATGGCCGCGCTCGCCCGTGGCGATCGCCGGGCGCGCCCATCCACAGCATCCACAGGCCGGCTACCACCAACCAGAGACTTCTTCCTTTTCGGAGAGACATGATGCTCACTGATCTCTCTCCCAAGAAGGAACGAAACTTCGCGTGGTAGCCAGAGGCTCCTTGCAGCGTCGGTCCCCCACGTGGGGGACCTTGACTCCAAAGACCACCGCGCGGCGGCAGGGTGTGCAGCTGCTATCCTCGATCGGTGCGTATCGATCGGTTCGAGGACACGCACCGGCTCACCGAGGCCGAGCTGCGCGGCGTGCTCGCGGCCGACGATGCGCCCGCTCGTGCGTTTGCGGTCTGGGCACTCGGGCTGCGGTCGGTACACGCCACGCATCTCGTCGCGCAGCTTCATGGGGAGCCCGACGCCGGAGTGCGCCGCGCACTGGCGATCGTGCTTGCAGGGGATGGCGAGGTCGATCTACTGGTCGCGCTTGCTCGCCATGACCCGGACGTGCACGTGCGCGCGCATGCGACTCAGATGATCGCTCGTTTCGCGGAAGCCGAGCGCGTGCCGTGGAGTGTCGTGCTCGAGCGCTTCGACGATGTCGCGGAGGTTCGTGCCGCGGTCGTGTCTCAGATCAGGCCGACAATGCCTCTGGCGATTCGCGAGCTCGTGATTCGTGCTCTCGAGGATCCCGATGGCGCCGTTTGTCGTGAGGCATTCGACGCCGCGGTGCGGCTCTGGCAGGCCGGCGTTGCCGAGGGCTCGGTGCTCGGCGCCGCCCTCGAGCACATTTCGCCCGGCGAATGCACGAACGGGCTGGTCCATCTCTTCGCGACATCGTCGGCAGCGAGCGTCGCAGGAGTGCTGGCCTCCCGTTCGCACGACGTTCGTGAGCGAGCGCTGCGCGCGAGGCCCGATCTCGCTGCGACCGAGCTCGTCTGCCTGCTCGACGAGGCGCTCTTCGAGAGCTATCGCCACCGGCTTGGTCTCGAGCTCGAGATGTTGCCGACAGACCTCGTGATGAGGCTCGCGAACGGCGCGACGTGGAACGACGAGTACATGCTCGAGGCTTCGAGGAGAATCGAGACCCGCATGGTTACGGATCGTGGCGTGCTGGCCAAGCTCGCGGCGACATGCGAGCAACAGGTCGCAACGTGGAGCGAGCTCCTCGCCTCGCCGGACCAAGTGCTCGACTACGAGGGCGTTAGCAGGGATGAGCTTGTTGCCGCGATTGACCTCTACGAGCGTCTCGTGGCGACCATCACGGAGACGCTCAGAGCCGGCGCGTGAGCACGAGCCGCGGCGACCGCGTGAAGCCCGCGCGCTCGTAGAGCCGCAGCGCCGGATTCTCCGGCCGAACTTGCAGGTGCAATGCGCGCACGCCGAGCGGGGCGAGCTCCGCTTCGAGCAGGCCGAGCGCCGCGGTGCCGGCGCCGCTGCTGCGCGCGTGCTCGTCGACCCACAGCTCGGTCAGCCACGCGTCGCGGCCGGCGAACTCGAGGTCGTAGCCGAACGTGACGATCGCGTAGCCGACGATCGCGGCGTCCTCGATCAACCACACGCCGCCCGTGGCCGGGTCCGCGAGCAAACCGAGCAGCGCGGCTTCGAGCGCGGCCGGCGCCACGACGATGCCCTCGTGGGCGTTGAGCGCGGCCGTGCGCGGCAGGATGTCGAGGAGGTCGGCGGGCGTCGCACGGCGGAGGCGGAGCACGCGGCGGGTATAGCCGGCGGTTCCGCGGCTCGCTTGCAAGATCGGTCAAGATCGGCCGCGGTCGGTTTGTTAGGGTCCGGGCCGTGGCTCAGACACTCGAGGATCTCCTGCCGACCCTGGCGTGGCTCGCCGCCCATCGGGACGAGCGCCACTCGCTGGCCGACCTGGCCGAGGACGCGGGGACCTCGGCGTCGACGTTCCAGCGCGCGTTCTCGCGCGTCGTGGGCGAGAGCCCGAAGCAGTACACGCGGCGCCTGCAGCTCGAGGGCGCGGCGCTCGCGCTGATCTCGACCGAGCGCTCGGTGCTCGACGTGGCGCTCGACACCGGCTTCGAGAGCCACGAGGGGTTCACGCGCGTGTTTTCGAGCCATTTCGGCATGCCGCCAACGCAGTTTCGCGAGCGCCACGCGCACCTCGCCGCCGACGAGGAGAACGCCACGCTCATCCACCAGCTCGGGCCGTGCATCGGCCTGTTCCGCGCCTCTCTCGCACACGAGGAATCCATCATGACCTACGACATCACTCGCCAGCCCATCACCGAGAGCACCTTCCTCTACAAGAAGGCACGCTGCAGCCACGCCGACATCGCCAAGACCCTCGGGGGCTTGTTTGGCCCGGTGTTCCAGTACGCCGTGACGAACGGCCTCGAGCTGCGCAGCCCGCCGACCACGCTCTACGTGGAGTGGGGACCGGGCATGGTGACGATCCACGCCGGGATGATGGTCGCCGCGGTCGCGGCTGCGCCCGACGGCATGTTCGTCGAGACGCTGCCTGCATGCGAGGCCGCCGTCACCGTTCACACCGGGCCGTACGAGGGGCTGCGTGCGGCGCACGCGGCGATGGAGCAGTTTCTCGCCGAGCACGCGCTCGACAAGGCCGGGCCGGCGCGCGAGGTCTACCTCAGCGATCCGGGCCAGGTGCCCGATCCCGCGCAGTGGAAGACCCAGCTCGTGTGGCCGATCCGCCGCTGACTATTCGCGATCGAGGTACGTGTACCCGATCATGCCCTGGCGGAAGCGATTGATCAGGGTGCGCGACTCTTCGATCGTCATCAGCTTCTTGCGCAGCGCCTGCTCGACG
>Ga0207683_10005753_pt1 | contig 10632 bp, 8 predicted proteins | sample KBSM73metaG_FD_184333 | JGI IMG/M metagenome (GOLD analysis project Ga0207683, IMG submission 184333) | Miscanthus rhizosphere microbial communities from Kellogg Biological Station, Michigan, USA - KBS M7-3 metaG (SPAdes) (version 2) | ecosystem: Host-associated > Plants > Roots > Rhizosphere >...
GCCCGGATCGTTCGACACAGCACGTGGCACCACCGTCGACAGGAAGCGTGCCGCCGACAGCGGCATCAGCCTCGATCAGGCGCGCGAGGAACGGATCGCGAAAGTGCCTGCGCGGCGGCTCGGCCAACCGGACGAGTTCGGGGCGGCGTGCGCCTTTCTCTGCTCGGCCGGCGCCGGCTTCATCACCGGCCAGAATCTGCTAATCGACGGCGGTGCTTTTCCGGGCGTTTTGTGAAGGCACTTCGCCTGCTGCGGTCAATTTTCCGCTATGGGCATTTCGCCCACTTCCCGCTGCACCACAGCGCGGCTATGGCCATTCGATATATGACCTTCGATAGGGGTCAGCTCTTACGTCCGAAGGTTTCCTTTTTGCACCTTTCCCTTGATCGGCCTGACTCTTGCGTCTCGTCGCGGGCGACGCTGAAAGCGAGTCGGCCCGTCCTTCTTTCCCGCTTGGTTTTGCTTATAGCCGGCGCCGCCGTCCTTAGCCTGTCGGCCTGCGGAGAGAAGAAGCCGGAAGAGTCTCCGTCGCCCGAAGCTGGTTATATCGTGGTTCAGGCCAAAGCGGTTCCGTTGATGATCGAGCTGCCGGGGCGGACCGCTGCTTTCGAGACGTCTGAGGTTCGCCCGCAGGTTTCGGGCGTGATCCAGGCGCGGCTCTTCACCGAAGGCGCGATCGTCCATCAGGGACAGACGCTCTACCAGATCGATCCCAGCCTCTATCGCGCGTCGGTCAGCCAGGCGCAGGCGAACCTGGCCGCGGCGCAGGCGACGCGCCAGGCGGCGGTGGTCAAGGCCGACCGCTACAAGCCGCTTGCGCAGATGCAGGCGGTCGCGCAGCAGGATTATACCGACGCGCTCGCCGCCGCGCGTCAGGCCACCGCGAGTGTTGCGCAAAACGCGGCCGCGCTCGAAACCGCGCGGATCAATTTGCGCTTCACGCGCGTGCCCGCGCCGATCACCGGCCGGATCGGCCGCTCGCTCTTCACGACCGGTGCGCTCGTCACCTCGGGCCAGGCCGAACCGCTGACCACGATCCAGCGGCTCGACCCGATCTATGTCGACATCCAGCAGTCGAGCGCGGACCTGCTCCAGCTGCGCCAGTCGCTCGCCTCGCACAGCGGCGTTGTGCCATCGTCCGCGGTTGTCCGCCTCAAGCTCGAAAATGGCACCGACTATGCTCAAGCGGGCAAGGTCGAGTTCGCCGAGGAGATGGTTGATCCCGCCACCGGCGCGGTGACCTTGCGCGCGCGCTTTCCCAATCCGAACGGGCTGTTGCTGCCGGGCATGTATGTCCGCGCCGAATTCAGCCAGGCGACGACGCAGAATGGCATTTTGGTGCCGCAGGCGGGCGTCAGCCGCGACGTGCAAGGCCATGCAACGGTAATGTTGGTCGGGCCCGGCAACAAGGCAGTCAGCCGCGCTATCACCGCCGATCAGACGGTCGGGCCCAACTGGCTGGTCACATCGGGGCTCAGGCCGGGCGACAAGGTGATCGTCGAAGGGCTGGGCAAGGTGAAGCCGGGTCAGCCGGTGCGGCCCGTACCCGCAGGCTCGCGACCCCTGCCCGCCCAGGACGGCAAGGGCGGCGGCAACGCCGCCGGCTGACACATCATGATCAGCCGCATCTTCATCGATCGCCCGATCTTCGCCTGGGTGATCGCGATCATCGTCATGATGCTCGGCATCGGCGGCATCTTCTCGCTCGCGGTCGAGCAATATCCCGATATCGCGCCGCCCCAGGTCAATATCCGCGCTTCCTATCCCGGCGCGTCGGCGACCACGCTCGAATCCTCGGTCACGCAGGTGATCGAGCAGCAGCTGACCGGCATCGACGGGATGATCTATTTCTCGTCCACGTCCAACTCGAATGGGCAGGTCACCGTCCAGGTGACCTTCAACAAGGGGATCAATCCCGACATTGCCCAGGTCCAGGTGCAGAACAAGGTGCAGCAGGCGCTGCCGCGCCTGCCCCAGCAGGTGCAGCAGCAGGGGCTGACCGTCACCAAATCGAACCCCGATTTCCTGATGGTGATCGGCATCTATGACGAGACCGACAAGGCGACGAGCATCGACGTCAGCGACTATCTCGTCTCCAACCTGCAGGACCAGCTCGGCCGGCTTCAGGGCGTCGGCGACTTCAACGTCTTCGGCAGCCAATATGCGATGCGGATCTGGCTCGACCCATACAAATTGCGCACCTACGCGCTCCAGCCGAACGACGTGACCGCCGCGCTCCAGGCGCAGAATACGCAGATTTCGGCGGGGCAGATCGGCGCGCAGCCGATGCCCGACACGCAGATGCTGAACGCGATCGTCACCTCACGCTCGCGTCTTACCTCGGTCGACCAGTTCAAGCGCGTCGTGATCAAGTCGCAGCCCGACGGCTCGAAAGTGCTTCTGCAGGACGTGGCGCGGCTGGAGCTCGGCAGCGAAAATTATTCGAGCATCAGCCGCATCAACGGTCATCCCGGCGCCGGTCTCGCCGTCCAACTCGCGCCCGGCGCCGACGCGCTCAAAACGTCGGAGCTGGTGCGCAACTATATCATCCAGCGCTCGGCGAGCTTCCCGCCCGGCTACACATATGCCTTCCCGTACGACGCGACCGCCTTCATCAAATTGTCGGTCAAGGAAGTGGTCCAGACACTCGTCGAGGCGATCGTACTGGTCGTGGTCGTGATGTTCGTCTTCCTGCAAAGCTGGCGGGCGACATTGATCCCCGCGATCGCGGTGCCGGTCGTGCTGCTCGGCACGTTCGGGGTGCTCGCCGCCTTCGGCTTCTCGATCAACACGCTCACCTTGTTCGGCATGGTGCTGGCGATCGGCCTGCTCGTCGACGATGCGATCGTGGTAGTCGAGAATGTCGAACGGGTGATGGAGGAGGAGCCCGATTTGTCTCCGCGCGAGGCGACGATCAAGTCGATGGCCGAGATCAACGTCGCGCTGATTGCCATCGCCTTGGTCCTCTCGGCGGTGTTCCTGCCGATGGCCTTCTTCGGCGGCTCGACCGGCGTGATCTACCGCCAATTTTCGATCACGATCGTCTCGTCGATGGCGCTGTCGGTAATGGTCGCGCTCGTCCTCTCGCCCGCTCTGGCCGCGACATTGCTGAAACGGCCCGATGAGGAAGCCCGCGCGGGCGGCAATATCGTGATGCGCAAGGCGCACGAATATGGCGAGAAATTCAACGACTGGTTCCGCCGCACATCCGAGAAATATCGCGACGCGGTCGGCTGGATGGTCGCCCATATGGGCCTGGCGATGCTGGGCTATGCTCTGATTTTCGCGCTGCTCGTCATACTGTTCATTCGCCTGCCGACCAGTTTCCTCCCGGTCGAGGATCAGGGCGGGCTGCAGATTCAAATCACGCTGCCCCAAGGCGCCACCCAGGCGCGCACGCTCAAGGCGGCCGAGACGATCTCGCATTATTTCCTGGGCAAGGAAAAGGACGATACCGCCGCCGTGTTGACCGCGGTAGGCGGCAACCAGCAGGGCAGTGGTCAGAATGTCGGCCGCGGCTTTCTCGCGCTCAAGCCATGGGACGAGCGACCGGGGTCTGAGCGTTCCGCGCAGTCGATCGCGCAGCGGGCGATGCGGGATCTCGGCAGTGAGATGCGCGACGTCGAATTCTATGCGCTCAATCCGCCCGCGGTGCGTGGCCTTGGCCAGTCGAGCGGCTTCACGATGGAGCTCATGAATACCGGCGGCATCGACCGCGAGGAGTTCGAGCAGCGCGTCAATCAGCTTGTCGCCGAGGCACGGACCAACCCCCGGCTCACCGCGGTACGGCTCAACAACCTGCCCAGCACGCCCACGCTCTCGGTCGATATCGATGCCGAGAAAGCCGGCGCGCTCGGCCTGAACCAAAGCGATATCGACACCACGCTCTCGTCCGCCTGGGGCGGCAGCTACGTCAACGACTGGGTCGATCGCGGACGCGTCAAGCGCGTCTACATCCAGGGCGACGCGCCCTTCCGCGCGCGGCCCGAGGATATCGGCGACTGGTATGTCCGCAACACGAGCGGCACGATGACGCCCTTCTCGGCCTTCTCCTCGCAGCATTGGTCGATCGCGCCCAACACGCTCAGCCGCTTCAATGGCAACCCGTCGTACGAAATCCAGGGGCAGGCCGCCCCCGGCCATAGTTCGGGCGACGCGATGCGGATCATCGCGCAGATGGCCGCGAAGATCCCCGGCACCACGGTCGGCTGGTCGGGCATCTCCTATCAGGAGCAATTGTCGGGCGGGCAGGCGCCGCTCCTTTATGCCTTGTCGCTCATGGTCGTGTTCCTGTGCCTCGCCGCGCTCTACGAAAGCTGGTCGATCCCCTTCGCGGTGATGCTGGTGATGCCGCTCGGGCTGGTCGGCGCGGCGATCGCGGTCGGCCTGCGCGGCCTTACCAACGACGTCTATTTCCAGGTCGGCCTGCTCACCACGATGGGCCTGTCGGCGAAGAACGCGATCCTGATCGTCGAATTCGCCGAGCAGGCCGAACATCATGGCAAGTCCCCGCTCGAGGCCGCGCTGGAGGCCGCGCGCATCCGTCTGCGCCCGATCGTCATGACCAGCCTTGCCTTCATGTTCGGCGTGTTCCCGTTGGTCATCGCCAGCGGCGCGGGCGCGCGCAGCCGAATCGAGATCGGCACGGCGGTGATCGGCGGCATGCTGACCGCGACCGTGCTCGCCATCTTCTACATCCCGATGTTCTTCGTGCTGGTGCGCAAGATCTTCCGCAAGCAATCGCCGACCCCTGAGGAGCGCGCCGCCGCCGACGCGCAGCGTCACCGCGAGATCGAGGCGAAGCGCGCGGCCGAGGACGGGCAGCAACCGGCATGAGGCGGATCGGCGCCCTCCTCGCTTTGATCGCGCTTTCGGGTTGCTCGCTGGAACCCTATTATACGCGCCCGCTGCCTGCCGCCCCGCAGCATTGGCCGCAGGGCGACGCCTATCTCCGCCAGAGCGAGGCGGCGCTGCCAAGCGTGAGTTATGGCGACATCTTCCGCGACGCGCGCCTCCAGGCGACGATCGCGCAGGGGCTCGCGAATAACCAGGATCTGCGCCAGGCGCTCGCCAACATTCAGTCCGCACGCGCGCTGTACCGCGTCCAGCGAGCCGATATCTTCCCCGCGATCGACGCGAGTGCGGGCGCGTCGCTGCGCCACAATGCCGACAATCAGCAGGGCGTCGGCGGATCGGGCGGCCAGGGTTCGAACAATGGCGGCCACACCACCAGCTACGACATCCAGGCGGGAACGACCGCCTGGGAGATCGACCTGTTCGGCCGGCTGCGCAGCCTGTCCCATTCCGCGTTCGACCAATATCTGGCGAGCGACGCCGCGGCGCGCGCGACGCGGCTGACGCTTGTCGCCGATATCGCCAACGCCTGGCTCAAGCTGGGCGCCGACCGCAGCCTGCTGCTGATCGCGCAGGACACGGAAAAGAGCGCCCAGACCTCGGTCGCGCTGACGCAGGCGCGTCTCGACGGCGGCGTCGCCCCGCGCACCGACCTCCGCCAGGCACAGACCGTGCTCGCGACTGCGCAGGCAGATCGTGCGCGCCAGCAGACTTTGGTCGCGCAGGATATCAACGCGCTGCAATTGCTGGTCGGCGCGCCGGTGGCCGACGCGCAACTTCCTGCCACGATCGAGGATGCCGACGCCAGCCTCGCCGAGCTGCCGGCCGGTGTGGATTCGTCGATCCTGCTGCGCCGGCCCGATGTGGTCGAGGCCGAATATTACTTGCGCGCCGCCAATGCTCGGATCGGCGCGGCGCGCGCCGCCTTCTTCCCGCGCATCGCGCTGACCGCGGTCGCGGGGCTCGCCAGCGGCGGGCTGTCGAGCCTGTTCTCAGGCGGCGCCTTCACCTGGACGGTGGCGCCCTCGGCGGCCTTGCCGATCTTCGACTGGGGCACCAATTCGGGCAATCTGGCCTATGCCCGGGCCCAGCGCGAAAGCCTGCTCGCCGTCTATCAGAAATCGATCCAGACCGCGTTCCGCGAAGTGTCCGACGCGCTCGCTCGGCGCGGCACGATCGATGCGGAGGTGCAAGCGGACCAGCTCAACCTCACCGCCGCGCAGGACACGCTCACCTTGGGCACCGCGCGCTACCGGCAGGGGATCGATCCTTATCTCAGCACACTCGTCGCGCAGCGCGATTTTTACTCAGCGCGGCAGAGGATGGCGAATATCCGCCTGACCAAGGCGCAGAATCTGGTCGCGCTCTATCAGACGCTCGGCGGCGATCAGACCGTCGAAGCCATGCCGCCTGTTTCCGGCCAGACCGCCCGCACGCGGCCCTGAGCTTGCCTTTCACCATGCCCCACGCCATCGCCTAAGCCCAAGGGACTCAGTCGGGAGGACAGATATGAAAACCCGCGCCGCGGTGGCCTTCGAGGCGAAGCAGCCGCTCGAGATCGTCGAACTCGATCTGGAAGGCCCCAGGGCCGGCGAAGTGCTGGTCGAGATCATGGCGACCGGCATCTGCCATACCGACGCCTACACGTTGGACGGGCTCGACAGCGAGGGTATCTTCCCGTCGATCCTCGGCCATGAAGGCGCCGGCATCGTGCGCGAGGTCGGCGCCGGCGTCACCAGCGTGAAGCCGGGCGATCACGTCATCCCGCTCTACACGCCCGAATGCCGCCAATGTAAGTCGTGCCTCTCGGGCAAGACCAACCTCTGCACCGCGATCCGCGCGACGCAGGGCAAGGGGCTGATGCCCGACGGCACCACGCGCTTCAGTTACAAGGGCCAGCCCATCTTCCATTATATGGGCTGCTCGACCTTCTCGAACTTCACCGTCCTGCCGGAGATCGCGGTCGCCAAGATCCGCGAAGACGCGCCCTTCAAGACCAGCTGCTATATCGGCTGCGGGGTCACCACCGGCGTCGGCGCGGTGGTCAACACCGCCAAGGTCCAGGTCGGCGACAATGTCGTCATCTTCGGTCTTGGCGGCATCGGCTTGAACGTGATCCAGGGCGCCAAACTCGCCGGCGCCAGCAAGATTGTGGGCGTCGACATCAATCCCGACCGTGAGGAATGGGGCCGCCGCTTCGGTATGACCGACTTCCTCAATTCCAAGGGCATGAGCCGCGAGGATGTCGTGGCGAAGATCGTCGCGATGACGGATGGCGGCGCGGATTACACGTTCGACGCCACCGGCAATACCGAAGTGATGCGCACCGCGCTTGAGGCCTGCCATCGCGGCTGGGGCACAAGCATCATCATCGGCGTGGCGGAGGCGGGCAAGGAGATCGCCACCCGCCCGTTCCAGCTCGTCACCGGACGCAACTGGCGCGGCACCGCGTTCGGCGGCGCCAAGGGCCGCACCGACGTCCCCAAGATCGTCGACATGTACATGAACGGGAAGATCGAGATCGATCCCATGATCACCCACGTCATGGGTCTCGAGGAGATCAACACCGCCTTTGACCTCATGCATGCCGGCAAGAGCATTCGTTCCGTGGTGGTCTACTGACCATCAACTCATAATAGAGGAGATTTTACATGGCGGACCCAGTAATTTGCGGGGATGGCGTGTTTTCCCACACCTGCGTTGGTGCGAGCGATCTTTCGGTATCCACTGCTTTCTATGATGCGGCCCTGGCCCCGTTGGGGGTCCGGAATCTGGGGCCGTTCGGCGAAGCCGCGATCTTGTACGGCAAGGCGAAGCCCGCTTTCCTCGTGCTGAAGCCGGGGAACGGCGAAGCGCCGTCCGGCAATGGCGTGACGGTCGGCTTCGCCGCCGAGAGCCCGGCCGATGTCGATGCCTTTCATGCCGCCGGGCTTGCCGCCGGAGGCAAGGATGAGGGGGCTCCCGGCCCGCGCGGCCACCTGCCCGGTGCCTACGCCGCCTATCTGCGCGATCCGGCCGGCAACAAGATCTGCTCCTACACCTTCACGGCCGCGTAAGCCGGCTGCGCCTGCCTCTCTCCTGGCGGTTCCTTCCTACCTGAATCGAATTGCCAGGAGCGAAGCTTGATTAAATAAGGGGCATCCCGCCCGCTCGATCTAGAAGCGTCCTAATATGCCAAAGCTGATCATTGTAGACCGTTCTGGTGCCGAGAAGGAGATCGAGGCGACGTCGGGTCTGTCGGTGATGGAGGCTATCCGCGACGCCGGTTTCGACGAGCTTCTGGCGCTGTGTGGCGGCTGTTGCTCTTGCGCAACCTGCCACATCTACGTCGAGCGCGGCCCCGCCGAGGCGCGGGTGCCGGGCAGCAGCGACGAGGATGACCTGCTCGAGGGTGCGGCGCACCGCCGCACGGACTCCCGGTTGTCGTGCCAGTTGATCCTGACCGAGGCACCGGGCGAGTTGATCGTCCGCATCGCTCCGGAAGACTGACCGTATGGCGAATTTCGACAAGCGGGATGTTGTCATTGTGGGCGCCGGCCATGGCGGTGCGCAGGCGGCGATTGCGCTGCGGCAACTGGGCTTTGCCGGCTCGATCGCAGTCATCGGTAACGAGCCCGAATTTCCCTATGAGCGCCCGCCGCTCTCGAAGGAATATTTCGCCGGCGACAAGGCGTTCGACCGCATCCTTATCCGCCCGGCCGCTTTCTGGGCCGAACGCAATGTCGTGATGCTGCTCAGCACCGAGGTCACCGTGGTCGACGCCAAGGCCAAACGCCTGAGCTTCGCGAACGGCGGCACCCTCGACTATGGCACGCTCATCTGGGCGACGGGCGGCGCACCGCGCAAACTCACCTGCTCGGGCCACGACCTGAGGGGTGTGCATGCCGTGCGCACCCGCGCGGACGTGCTCAAGATGACGGACGAGCTTCCGGCCGTCGGCCAGGTCGTCGTCATCGGCGGGGGGTATATCGGTCTTGAAGCCGCGGCCGTACTTACGAAGTTCGGCAAGAAGGTCGTGCTCCTGGAGGCGCTCGATCGCGTGCTCGCCCGCGTCGCCGGGCCCGAACTCTCGCGCTTCTACGAGGCCGAGCACCGCGCGCATGGCGTCGACCTGCGCACCGGCGTCCAGGTCGAGTGCATCGAGGAAAAGGACGGGCGCGTCTCCGGCGTGCGGCTTGCCGGCGGCGAGGTCGTGCCCGCAGACATGGCGATCGTCGGCATCGGCATCATCCCCGCGGTCGCGCCGCTGATCGCGGCGGGTGCGCAAGGCGGCAACGGCGTTGTCGTCGACGAATATTGCCGCACCAGCCTGCCTGACATCTACGCGATCGGCGACTGCGCCGCACATGCGAACGGCTTCGCCGATGGTGCGACGATCCGGCTCGAGTCGGTCCAGAATGCCAATGACCAGGCAAGCACCGCCGCCAAGGCGATCACCGGTAACTTGGAGCCCTACAAGGCCACACCCTGGTTCTGGTCGAACCAATATGACCTCAAGCTCCAGACGGTGGGGCTGTCGATCGGGTTCGACCAGACCGTGGTCAGGGGTGACACCGCGACGCGCAGCTTCTCGGTCGTCTACCTCAAGAACGGCCGGGTGATCGCGCTCGACTGCGTCAACGCGGTGCGGGACTATGTCCAGGGCAGGAAGCTCGTGGAGACCCGCGCCAAGATCGACCCCGACCTCCTCGCCGACGCCACCAGGCCGCTCAAGGAACTGATCGCGGTCTGAGAAGCGGACGGGAAGTGGAGGGCAAGCGACCCGGGGGGCCATTTGAGTGCTTTTTGCCGACCAGGAGAGCGCATGTGCTAGACAAGACTTGTGCGTCGCTTGAGGCGGCCGTTGCAGGTATCGAGGATGGCGCTTCGATCATGATCGGCGGCTTCGGCACCGCAGGTATGCCCGATGAACTGATCGACGCGCTGATTGCGCGTCGTGTCGGCAGCTTGACGCTGATCAGCAACAACGCCGGCAATGGCGAGAGCGGAGTCGCGGCACTGATCCGTGAAGGACGCGTGCGTAAGGTCATCTGTTCATTTCCACGCCAGCCGGACTCGCATCATTTCGATGCGCGCTATCGCGCCGGAGAGATCGAGCTGGAGTTGGTGCCTCAGGGCAATCTTGCGGTCCGCCTCGAGGCCGCCGGCGCCGGGCTGGGCGCGATCTTCACGCCGACGGGCTATGGTACGATTTTAGCCGAAGGGAAGGAAACGCGCGAAATCGACGGACGCCGCTTTGTTCTCGAATATCCGATCAAAGCGGATTTCGCGCTGATCAAGGCGCATCGCGGCGACCGCTGGGGAAATCTCACCTATCGTAAGTCGGCACGCAACTTCGGCCCCATCATGGCGATGGCGGCCAAAACCACGATTGCTCAGGTTGCCGAGATCGTTCCGCTCGGCGGTATCGATCCTGAGGCGGTCGTCACGCCGGGCATCTTCGTACAGCGCCTGGTCAAGGTCTCAAACCTATCGAATGCCGGGCTGGCGGAGCGAATGGTATGAACCGCATGAGCAGGGACCAGATCGCGGCACGGGTGGCGAAGGACATTCCCGAAGGGGCCTATGTCAATCTGGGTATCGGACTGCCGACCAAAATCGCCGACTTTCTTCCGCCCGACCGCGAGGTGCTGCTGCACAGCGAGAACGGCGTGCTCGGCATGGGGCCGGCTCCGGCGAAGGGCGCCGAAGACCCTGAACTGATCAATGCTGGCAAGCAGCCGGTGACGCTGCTCGCCGGAGGTGCCTTCTTTCATCATGGTGACAGTTTCGCGATGA
>Ga0207683_10005754_pt1 | contig 10632 bp, 11 predicted proteins | sample KBSM73metaG_FD_184333 | JGI IMG/M metagenome (GOLD analysis project Ga0207683, IMG submission 184333) | Miscanthus rhizosphere microbial communities from Kellogg Biological Station, Michigan, USA - KBS M7-3 metaG (SPAdes) (version 2) | ecosystem: Host-associated > Plants > Roots > Rhizosphere >...
GGAACTCTCGACTGGCGCGGATTCTTAGCGCGTCTCCCGCTGCCGTCGCCACCGCCCGAAGCACTCGAAACTCTTGCCCGTAATCCGATTCTCATCACCGGTGCCGGCGGATCCATTGGCGCCGCGATCGCACTCAAACTCCGCGCCATCGCGCCGAAGATCGTCCTGCTTGAAGCTTCCGAGGGTCATCTCTTCGCACTCCAATCCGCCCAATCCGAATCGACCGAAACCATCAACCAGTCAAATGTTTCTTTCGTCCTTGGCAGCGTCACTGACGCGGCGCTCCTCGACGAGATTTTTTCGATTCACTCACCGCGCCTGGTCTTTCACGCTGCCGCATTCAAACATGTGCCCCTGATGGAAGAACAGCCGCTCGCGGCCATCGCCAACAATATCTTCGGAACAGCTACGCTTGTTCGCGCGGCATCCGCGCACGGTGCACACGTCGTATTGCTCTCAACGGATAAGGCCGCCGAACCAGCTTCCGTCATGGGCGCTTCAAAGCGCGTGGCAGAACTCATCGTTTTGGCTGCCGGCGGCACCGTCCTGCGCCTCGGCAACGTTCTCGCCTCGCGAGACAGCGTCGCAGAACTCTTTGCTCGCCAAATCTCCGCGGGAGCCCCCCTCACTATCACTGACCCCGCAGCTCGTCGCTATTTCCTCACCATTGAAGAAGCCGTGAACCTGCTGCTCGCCGCAGCAGTTATGCAATCACCTGCCTTGCTCGTTCCTGACCTGCCCGCGCCGCAATACATCGCCGACCTGGCGAAATACCTGGCCCACGCGCTTGCCCCCGATCGCGAAGTCCCAATCAAATTCACGCATCCTCGACCCGGCGATAAAGAGTCTGAACAGCTCTGGTCCTCCACCGAAAGCTGTCGTCCGTCAAAGATGACGGGCCTTCTCACCATCGACTCGCCCGCACTCTCAAAGCCAAAACTGCAGAGTAAGCTTGTTGATCTTCGTGCCGCCCTCGATGCGCGCGACACCTCCGCCGCGCTCGAATGTCTTCTCGCCCTGGTGCCCGACTACACGCCGAGCAGCGTCGTACTGGCGCGTGGTTCAGAAGCCGCCTCGCAGGTCCATCATGACTAAGGCGCGCAGTGCCAAACGGCGAATTGCTGTCGTAACCACTTCGCGCGCCGACTACAGCCACCTCTACTGGCCCCTTCGAGAACTTGCCTCTCACCCTGACGTCGAACTCGGAGTCATTGCACTCGGCCCGCACCTGTCGCCGGAGTTCGGCAATACCATCGCCGAGATCGAGCGCGATGGGTTCCCTATCAAGGCGCGTCTCGAGTGCCTGCTCAGTTCTGATTCCGATACTGGAATGGCCAAGACCATCGGCATCGCCATTCTGTCCCTCGCCGATACCTTTACTGCGTGGCGGCCCGACCTGCTTCTCCTCATCGCGGATCGCTACGAAATGATGGCACCCGCGACCGTCGCGCTTGCCCTGCGCATTCCCATCGCCCACATCGAAGGCGGCGAGGTCAGCCAGGGAGCCATCGATGACCACGTGCGCAACGCTCTCACCAAGCTCGCGCACATTCACTTCACGTCGACCGAAACCGCGCGCCGCCGTGTCATCGCAATGGGCGAGGAGCCATGGCGCGTCCATTGCGCCGGGGCACCCTCGCTCGACCACCTGAAACGCTCCCAATTGCTCGACCGCACGACACTTGAAGCACGCATCGGCGTCACCCTTTTACCGCCGTCACTCGTCGCAGCGTGGCACCCGGTCACCATTCTCCGCGACACCAATGCTGAGGCTGACGCGCTTTTCGCCGCCCTGGCCCAATCTCCCGGTCAACTCCTCTTCGTTTACCCCAACGCCGACGCCGGAAGCTACGCGCTCATGGAACGGACTCGCGCGCTTGCTGCCACTCGTCCCAATACGCATACTTTCGTAAACCTCGACGCTGTGACCTATTGGAGCCTGCTCGGTCAGGTTGACGCCATGGTGGGCAACTCCTCCAGTGGAATCATGGAGGCCGCTTCATTCGCCCTTCCTGTCGTCAACGTCGGTATTCGCCAGCAAGGCCGCGAGCGCGCTCGAAACGTCATTGACTCCCCCGCCGAAACCACCGCGATCATCGCCGCGCTTCAAAGCGCTCTCAACCCGGCGTTCCGGAAGAAACTCCGCGGCATGACCAATCCCTACGGCAACGGAACCGCGGCAAAGACAATCGCCGACGTGTTAGCGACCGCCCCAATAGAGAACTTGCTCATCAAGCAGCCGACACCGCTTTGCGAGTCAGATTCGGGAGGAACGGATTTGGGATGATTCTCCCAAGGAAGCTGCTGCTTGAGGGAATACGGGTGCTAGAACCATTCTTCGCCCCTCGCGGATTTCACTTTCAATTCCGCGGTGAAGGAAAAGGATCGGGCGGAGAATTCGCATGGGGCGAATATACGCGGCACGATCGCAGACTTCAGCTGCATTTTCGATCCACTCTGGGCCTCGTTAGCTATCACATAAGTGATCTTGGCGCCTCTCACGAGACATACATGCGTCAACTCGGTGTTTGGGAACAATGCCACTTTCCAGGCTTCTCTCAAGGCCCTCTCCTCTCGTTCGCGAATTTGACGCATGACCTCTCTTTTGCCGAAGACTTCCTGTCGGGGTCAGGCGATGTCCTCAGAATGGCGGCGGTAAATGAAGAAGAAGTTGCTAAGGAGCGTTCCGACAATCTGATGGCAACAGCTGTCGGTGACACCCAAAAAACTAAACAGTTAAGGGACCGATTTCGAGAGGATCACTACGATGATGTTGTGAAGATCGCAGCCGAGTTGAAGTTTCCCGATCGGCTGAGCGCATCTCAGCGGCGAATGATTGAGATCGCGATTTCGCGGGTCAATAAGCGACCGAATTGAAATCCGATATTCATAGCGCGAGGATCTATTGACCGTCCCTCTCTCCTCTCCGGATATCACCGAAGCCGAAATCAGCGCTGTCACAGCAGTCCTGCGCACGCCCAGCCTCAGCCTGGGCCCGGAACTCACAGCCTTCGAAGCCGATCTCGCCGCCTACCACTCCGTCCCTCACGCAGTCGCGGTCAGTTCCGGCACCGCCGGCCTCCACCTCGCCCTGCTCACCCTCGGAATTGGCGAAGGAGACGAAGTCATCGTGCCCTCCTTTGCCTTCATCGCCGTTGCCAATGCTGTCCTGCAGGTTCACGCTGCGCCGGTATTCGCGGACATCGACCCGATCACTCTCAACCTCGACCCGATCCGCGTCGAGCAGGCGATAACCCCTCGCACCCGCGCCATCCTCGTCGTCCACACATTCGGGGTTCAGGCTGAGATGATCGCCTTACGTGCGATCGCCGTTCGCCACAATCTCGTCATCATCGAGGACGCCTGCGAAGCCATCGGCGCCGAATTAGGCACTCATCCGAATGTCAAGCGCGTTGGCGGCTTCGGCGACCTTTCTGTGTTCGGTTTCTATCCCAACAAACAACTCACCACTGGCGAGGGCGGCGCCGTCCTCGCAAACAGCGAAGTTCACGCTGCCCGTCTCCGCAGCCTCCGCAACCAGGGCCGCCTTCCCGGTGCCGGCTGGCTCGACCATGGCGAAATCGGATTCAATTACCGCCTCTCAGAAATCGCATGCGCTCTGGGACGTGTCCAACTCAGCCGAATCAATGAAATCCTCAAACTCCGCCGCTCCGCCGCAGAACGCTACAGCGATCTGCTATCCGAAATCCCCGACGTGACCCTGCCGCCGCTCACCCTTCCCGGCCGCACCATCAGTTGGTTCGTCTATGTAGTGCGCCTTCCGGAGCAAGTCGACCGCGACCAGGTCCAGGCCGTTCTCGCCGGAAATGGAATCGCGACAGGCCGTTATTTCGCGCCCATCCACCTTCAACCCGCCTGGCAGCGGAATCCCAGCGCGCTGGCAGCCCATCTCCCAATCACCGATTCCGTCGCCCATCGCACATTGGCCCTGCCGTTCTTCAATCGAATCTCGCTGGAACATCAGCAGGAGGTTGCCGACACCCTCAAAAACGTCCCTTGCCTGCGGTAAACGTTTCCTACTAAAAGATTTAGAAGTAATCGCTTTCTCGGCTTCTTTTGACAAATTATTTTTATCTTCTTTGCAACTCAATCATCGAAGTGTGGCATCGTAATCAAGTGTGGTCGTGCGTAATGGTGCGTTCACTCTCTCCTAAGAAAGCCAAACTTCCTAACGTTGATTCAACCGGCCGGCAGCCGGGAGAACAAACGAACAGCGTATTCCGTCCAAAATGGGCCTCAGCGGTCTCGACTCCATTGAGGCAGGCCAGTGGCGGATTTTAATGAATTAGGTGTAGTCGCTCATCCCCCAACGTTGAAGAGCAGGTGCCTCATGGTAGTAAAAACACAAAGCAAGGGTCGTGGCGTCACAGGTCTCCACGTAGGTATAAACAACGTCCGTCGCTATTTTCCGAAAGGTACGCGTGACATCGAACTCCAACTTGGCCATCTGACCATCCAATGCGGTCTAAAACCCGATTTCTGGGATGGCGAACCGGAGATCTATGATCCCCGGCTATGCGCGTGGCTCGAGTCGAAACACTTGGCCCGTAGCCGGACTCCCGTCCCGCTGGCAATGATTCCAGCGGGTAAAAATTCCTTCCAGTTGCGGCCCGTGCCGCGGATGCACTCCAAGTTGCCTCGCATTCCTGCAGCCTGACTCTGTACAGGTTCCAAGTCTCAAGCGGCGCCAGAATCCACCGTGGTCTGGCGCCGCTTTTTCTCCGCCTGCCTTTTTCCCCTCTCCCAATTGATAGACTCTGGAAGCAATGGACATCACACAACTCCGAGAGTCCGTCGAGCGCCATTTTGCCGCCGGTCCGGCCGTTATCGGCGATTCCTCCGCCCTCGACACGTTTCTTGAACTTCGCGCCGCCCTCGAGCGCGGCGAAATCCGCGCCGCCTCTCCCGGCTCCGCAGCACCCACCGGCTGGCACGTCAACGCATGGGTCAAGCAAGGCATCCTGTTAGGCTTCCGACTCGGCACGCTCCAGGACTCCTCCACCGCCGTGCTCTCCTTTGTCGATAAGCACACCTATCCGGTCCGGCACTTCACCGCCGCTGACGGAGTCCGCGTTGTTCCCGGCGGCTCCTCCATCCGTGCCGGCTCATACGTCGCCCGCGGTGTAGTCTGCATGCCTCCCATGTACATCAACGTCGGCGCATGGGTCGATGAAGGCACCATGGTCGACTCCCACGCCCTCGTCGGATCCTGCGCCCAGATCGGAAAGCGCGTCCACCTCAGCGCCGCTGCCCAGATCGGAGGCGTCCTCGAGCCCATCAACGCCAGCCCAGTTGTGATCGAGGACGATGTCCTCGTCGGTGGAAACTGCGGCATCTACGAGGGCACCATCGTTCGTTCCGGCGCCGTCCTCGCCTCAGGAACGATCCTCACCCGTGGCACTCCCGTCTTCGATCTCGTCAACGGCAACATCCTTCGCGCCACGGCCGACTCGCCCCTAATCATTCCTTCCAACGCCGTCGTCGTCCCGGGATCCCGCGCAGTCAACAAAGGCTCAGGCAAGGACTGGGCCCTTAGTCTCTACGCTCCCGTCATCGTCAAATACCGCGACGAAAAAACCGACCTCAGCACCACCCTCGAAGATTTGTTACGGTAGCAGCCATGAGTTTTCGCGCCATCAGCATCATCCCCATCCTGCGCATCTTCTCCATCGAGAAAGCCCGCGAGTTCTACGTTGACTACCTCGGCTTTCATCTCGACTGGGAACACCGCTTTGAGCCCGATTTGCCTCTCTACATGCAAGTTTCCCGCGATGGCCTCGTCCTTCATCTCTCCGAGCATTACGGTGATGGATCTCCCGGTGCCCACTTCCACATCGACATCGAAGGCGTTCGCGAACTACACGCTGAACTCGCCGCCAAAAATTACGGCTATCTGCGTCCCGGCCTCGAAAACGATTCTCACTGGGGGACCGTGCAACTCTGTCTCATCGACCCATTTGGCAATAAGCTCGATTTCGGAGAGCGCAAACAGAAGAATGATGCAGCCGCCTGATCAACGGAACGCGCCGAGATGAACGATCCCCTGCGGCTCATTCGCTGGGGCGTAGCCGGTCCAGGCCGCGCCGCGGCCCGCTTTGCTCAGGGACTTCAGGCCGTCCCATCCGCCGCCCTCACCGCCATCTGGGGCCGGACGCCCGAGCGCGCGCAGGCGTATGCAAATCGTTTCTGTGTACCCACAGTCTGCGAAACCTTCGACCAACTCACAACGGCAAACATCGACGCGGTCTATGTTTCCACCCATCCCGATTCCCACGCGGAGATCTGCATGAGGCTGCTTTCCGCCGGCAAGCACGTGATGTGCGAGAAGCCCTCCGCACTCAACGTCGCCCAGCTCGAACAGATCCTTGAATCCGCGCGCCTCCACAACTGCCTCTTCATGGAAGCGATGAAGCCGCCCTTCTTTCCCCTGTATCGGCGCCTTCGCGAGCATCTCGATGCCGATCCCATTGGTCGCATCGGCTTCGTTCGCGCCGGGCACTGCGACTCAACCATCCCGCCCGACTACCCCCTCCACTTCGCCGAGCTCGGCGGAGGCGGCATCATGGGCATCGGCCCATACGAAGCGTTCCTTGCCCTCGATTGGCTTGGTCCTCTCAAGCGTGTTCAGACAATGGGCCGTCTCAACGACGCCGGAGTCGATAACTTCGCAGTCTTTCAGACGGAGCATGAACGCGGCATGGCACAACTCCACACCGGCATCGACCTGCTCTCTCACGGAGATGCTTTGCTCAGCGGCCCTCGCGGTTACGTGATCCTTCACGCCAATTGGTGGAACCCGGAACGCGCCACCATTCACTACATCGACGGGCGCAGGATCGAACTCCACGAGCCTTTCGAAGCCGGCGGCTTCAACTACGAGACCAATCACTTCTGCAATCTAATACGCAGCGGTCTTCGCGAGAGCCCCGAGATCACCCATGCCCTGTCGCTCGACATGGCGCGCTTGCTGGAATGCGCTCGCCTGTCCCTCGGCGTACGCTTCCCCGGCGAATAGCTGCGCAGCACCCTACTTGCCTTTGGTTTCGACACCAGTCCCATGCAGCGAATCGTCGATCGTCTTTAGCAGCTTTCCCGACGAATCCCCAAAGTACTCCCAGAACATAACGCCGCCTAATTTATGACTCAATACATACCGGCATTTCCCCGCCAATGACTCGGTGTCTTCATACGACACAAAAATGTGTTTCTCCTCGTTGTACAAGTACGGCCCCGCCGATGCGGAATCCCAATATCGTGTATACCCCTTGCCCAGCATGGTTTCCTCGATCAGGCTGAATGGGGAATAAGCATTCGGTATCGGCTTTCCCGGCTGAAACAATCCGTGATTCTGCTTCGCTACCTCGCCCCACATGCGTCCATAAAAAGGCACGCCCAGCAAGATCTTTTCTGCCGGAACCCCCGCCTTTTCAAAAGCCCGCACGGCCCCATCCGCCGACGCCTTCTTTGGATCTGCGGGGTCTTCAAACAACGGGGAATGATTTCCCGCAATCGTGTCTCCCGACTCATACGAGTCATACGTCATCAGGTTGACCGTATCGACATACTGCTGCACTTTGTCCATCTCGGTATGCGCGAGAAAATCATCAAACGCACCCGCGGCGATCGTCAGATAAAGCCTACGGTGAGTCTTCTCCGTCTCCTGATCGAATCTCTCGCGCAGTTCTTTCATAAGCAGCGTGAAGTTCTGTTTGTCCTCGCTCCGGAACGGATTCCCCGCGCCCACCAATCCCGGATACTCCCAGTCCACGTCCAGGCCGTCCAGGTCATAGAGCTTCACGAAATCCATTGCGCTCTCAATGAAAACTCGCCGGCTCTCCTTCGTCAGCGAGACATCGGAGAAATGCGTCGACCAGAGCCAGCCGCCGACAGACACCAGCACCGTCAACGAAGGATGCTCCCTGCGAAGCGCGCCAAGCGTGGCGAAATTCTGCGCGTCGACCGGAGCACCCAGCACCATGCGCCCGCCCTCGATGTTGGCGAATGCGTAGTTGATCCGCTGCAACCTTTGGGCATCAATCTGGCCAGGCTGCAAAGGTTGGTTGCGCGCGAACACGTAGCCTGTCACCATCGAGTTTTGTGGCTGCTTTGAAGCGCCAAAACAGAAGGCTGAGATCGAGAAAGAAACGCAGAGAGCAACACATCGAACAGCGCGCATGCAGGTAGGTCCCGACAACATTATCGACGATGAATAAACCTGGTCGCCGTCTAGAGGCGTGAACCCCGGCGGAGGATCGTCGCCGCCGCCGGGGTGAGATTCCCAATTGACTCTGCCATTGGTTCGAACCACCAACTTGACCTTCTACGGTTTCGGCGACCCCATCGGCTTTTCGTGAATGATCATCCACGAGGTCCCGAACTTATCCCGCAACATCGCGAACCGCGATGCGAAGAACGTATCCTGCATCGGCATGAAGACCTCGCCGCCGTCTGAGAGCAGAGCGAAAATCTTCTCTGCCTCCGCATCGCTGTCAACTCCAAGACAAAGATAAGCACTCCGCATCGGCTGAAATCGATCTTTCGGGACGTCGCTTGCCATCAGGTCCGTGTCCCCAATCGTGATGTTTGCATGCAATATCGAATTCTTCATTTCCGGGGGAACGTTGCTTCCCCCGGGCATCTCGCCGTGCGTCATCATCATTCCGATCTTTGCCCCGAGATGCTTCTCGTAGAACCGAAACGCTTCCGCGCAGTTCCCGCCATAGTTCAGATAGGTACGCAGCTTCATAGGATGGTCCTCTCCAGTAAGGAAATCCGTTGAAGTATCAAGCCAACCGGCCGGCAGCGCACATCTTGCTGCACCCCGTCGTTGCCTTCAACAATTCCACCAATTATTCGCCAGAAGTCGGCACAGCGCCAGCAAGGAGAATCGGGGCCGTAGGAGTAGCCGATCCTTCCGCCTTTTCAATCGTCACGCCAAATGCCTTCGCAGGCACGCCCTTTGGCAACGGTGGCAACACCACGCTCGCGCTGCCCGCAGCGTCAGGCCTGAACAACCCGGCGGGAATCGGAGCCTGCCCGTTCGCCGGAATGACCCAAAGCTCGTACGTCTTGTCCTGCGCCAACTGCTCGAGATCATTCGCCTGCAGGATCAACCCGCCGCTTTCTGCAAGGTAGACCGCCCGCGCGGTCGGCGCCGGCTTGGCTTTGCTCGCCGTCAGCAGCACCCGCTTTGCAGAGGGTGAAGTCAGCACTTCAAGCACCTGTTTGGCACGCGAGCTCTCAGCCTCCTGCTTCGCGGCCTCTTCGGACTTCCTCCGCAATTCGTCATTCAGTGAGCGAACCTGCAAGCCAAGAGAAATGGCCGTGACCAGCAACGCTGCGGTCGCAAGCCACGAAATCCAGAGAGCAGCTTTGCGCCTCGGCCGCCCCGTGTCGATCGCTACGACGGACGCTTTCTTCTCCGACTGCGATGTCGCCGATGTGGCGGTTGAGATGCGGTCGACAAACCTCTGTCTCGCTCCCTCAGGTAACGGATGCTGCTCCACACCTAATGCCAACAGCGCCAGGTCTCCTGAGACTGCGGCAAGGTCGTCGCGGCACGGCTTGCACTCCTCAAGATGCAGGCGCACCGCGGCCGTCTCTCCCTCAGAGAGAGCCTGCATTGCGTAGAGGATCAGATCCTCATGCGGAATATGTGCGCCTTGCATCATGTCTCGATTGCCTTTCTTAAACTCATCAATGCGGATCTGATTCTTGTTTTCACCGTACCAAGGGGATCGCCCGTCCTGGCCGCAATCTCCGAGTGGGTCAGTCCTTCAAAAAATGCCAATTTCACAGAATTCTGCTGCTCCGAAGGAAGGTCCTTCATCACCTGCCTGACCTTCTCCATCAGCGAATTCCGTTCAATCTCTGAAGCTAAGTTTGTCGGTGAAGCCAATACAACATCGTCCACCGATTCGGTAGGCTTCCTGCGCCGCAGTGCGTCGATCGCACGGTTGCGCGCCATCACCGCCAGCCATGCGCCCATGGAACCGCGGCCTTGTACAAAGGAGTCCGGGTTTCTCCAAATCTGGAAGAATATTTCTTGCATCACATCTTCAGCTTGGCCCGGGTCGTTCAGCACGCGCAGCGCGACCGAATACACCATGCTCCCGTAGCGATCGAAAAGATCGGTCATCGCCTGCTGATCATTCCCCTTCACGCGACTCAACAAAAGCTCATCGCCGGCCTGAGCATCTCCAGCCCCTGCGGCATGAACTGAATCCCTATATATAGAACGCGGAGATTCGTTTCCCGGATTGGAAGGGGGCTCATTCATCAGGGGAGCACGGCTGTTCGTGGCAGCCAGCCCGTATTCTATTGATCGCCACCCCGGCTGCATAGACTCTTCCTGGAAAAGCCCCGCCAGTTGCTGTCGATGCCAAAACAACCAGAAACTGGCCGAACGGCTGCGATTATGCGTTCGTCATCGACAACCAGGATTCACTCCGGGAAGCCGCGTCGAACTCGCCTTGGCTCTTGGTTACTTACATCTCCAAGAGAAATACCAACCTTCTGTGCCACGTCCGATCATCGCCCTTCGAAGAAACCTCGCAGACGTGTATTGCATCGGACATAGCGGAGGCGTAGCGTATAAGGCTCCTCACTCCC
>Ga0207683_10005756_pt1 | contig 10627 bp, 7 predicted proteins | sample KBSM73metaG_FD_184333 | JGI IMG/M metagenome (GOLD analysis project Ga0207683, IMG submission 184333) | Miscanthus rhizosphere microbial communities from Kellogg Biological Station, Michigan, USA - KBS M7-3 metaG (SPAdes) (version 2) | ecosystem: Host-associated > Plants > Roots > Rhizosphere >...
CGCGTCGCGCGCGTTCAGCGACAGGTTCAGCAGCACCTGCTCCATCTGGGTCGCGTCGGCGCGGATCAGGCCGACGCCCGGCGTCAGGCGCAGCATGCATTCGACCCGCTGCCCGAGCAGGCGCCGGAACAGCGGCGCGGCGCGGATGACGATGTCGTTCAGGTTCAGCGGTCCGGCCTGCGGACGCTCGTCGCGCCGGATCGCGAGCAGGTGCGTCACGAGATCGGCCGCATGCTGGCTGGCTTCGCGGATCTCGCGCGCATAACCCAGCTCCGGCGTCGCATCCGGCAGGGCCTGGATCAGGGCGTCGCTCCAGCCCACGATCGCCGTCAGCACGTTGTTGAAGTCGTGGGCGATGCCGGCGGCGAGGTTGCCGATCGCCTCCGACTTCTGCGCCCGCTGCAGCTGCCGTTCGAGCAGGCGGCGATCGGTGACGTCGCGCGCCAGCACCAGCTCGCGCCGGACGCCGCTGGCGTCGACGAAGCTGGTGGCGGTCGGTTCCACCGTGCGCCAGCGCCCGTCCCGGCGGCGGACGCGGAACTCCGTCGGCGCCTGCGACCGGGTGCTGGCCGGCGTGGCGTTCACCGCGTCCAGCCAGCGCTCGGCCTCGGCGCGGTCGTCGGGATGGACGAACTCGAGCGCCGACAGGCCGACGCACTCGCCCGGCGGATAGCCGAGCGTCCGCTCGGCGGCCGACGAGACCGCCGTGATGGCGTGGGCGGCATCGAGTACCGCGACCACGTCGGGGATTTGTTCGATGACGTTCTGCAAGGACGCAGGGTCATCGATACCCCACGTCGGTCTCGCCCGCCCTGGTGGAGGAGGTCCGGCGGCGGAGTTCAAGATGGGGATGCGCTCATTCCTTGCGACGCGGGACCCGGAAGACAGTGTGGCGAACCTCGCGATAGACCGAGCAAATCGCGGACCAATCGATCGCGGGCGCACAACGCGTTCGCACTGGACAACCCGCGGCACCCAGGCTCGCCCTCACCTCGGCGCGCGATCGCGAGCAGCGCTGTAAAGTTCAGGGCACAAAGACATTGACTGCCGTGGACGTCGAATGGCCAGAGGACTGGCCGACATGGGCCGGAACCGGCCAGGCGCGTGATGGACCTGGGACGAGGCACACGGCCGACCGGAGCGGCCGCGGCCTGCGACGTGTCTAGCAGTTCCGGTGGATCGGCCCGAGCAAGCCGATCGGCGCCCGGTGGAGCGCCTCGAGGGAAAGGAGGTGGCGGGGTCGACGGGACTCGAACCCGCGGCCTCCGGCGTGACAGGCCGGCGTTCTAACCAACTGAACTACGACCCCGCAGAACCTTACGAGTGTAACCTCATTCACCCACCCGTTCAAGCGTCACGCGTCGCCACCTGACCGCTCAAACAAACGAGCGCCTCAGGGGAATGAAGTGAGCCCAGGACTCGCGCCCGCTGGCGACAGCCGCAGGCTGTCGCGGCGTGCCCGCAAGCCGTACCGACCACGCCCACGAGCGACCGCAGGGAGCGAGTTGGCGTGGGCGGTACAGGACTCGCGCCCGCTGGCGACGGCCCGAAGGGCTGTCGCCGCGTGCACGCCGGCCTGTGCCGCCCAGCCAACGAACGACCGGAAGGGAGTGAGTTGGTGGGCGGTACAGGACTCGAACCTGTGACAACCGGCGTGTAAAGCCGGGGCTCTACCAACTGAGCTAACCGCCCGCGCACAGCCTAACACTCCGCCGCGCGCCAGGGGCCCGCCCGACCGCCAAAAAGTGAAGGGCGGCCGCCCGCCGCCGATTGCTCTCAGTGAATGTCCTCGCCCGCGCGACTTCCCAGCTCCCCGGCCGGACGTGCGTCCTGGTTCCACCGCCTCACGATCTCGCGGCGGCTGCTGCTGCTGGCCGCGGCGTTCACGCTGCCGCTCGGCACGATGCTGTCGCTGATCGATCTGGACAAGGACATCGCGTTCGCACGGCATGAGCTCGACGGCAACGCCTACCAGCGGCAGCTGGTGGCGACGTTCGCCGCCGTCGCCGACCACGAGCGGCTGGCCGGGGCATCCGGGCGGACGCCGGCGACCGATCGAAGCGAGCTCCAGGCGGCACGTCAGCGGGTCGACGCGGCCTTCACGTCACTGGCCGCCACCGACGCGGCGGTCGGCGCGAGCCTGCAGTTCACGCCGGATGGCCTCGCCCAGCGGAAGCGCTCACACGTGCAGGTGGCGACCGTCCGCAAGGAATGGCTGGCCGCGAGCGAGGCCGTGCACGGCGCGACGCCGAACGCCGCCACCGACGCGCACGCGCACCTGCTCAGCGATCTCCGGACGATGACCGCGCACGCCGGCGACACGTCCAACCTGATCCTCGATCCCGACCTCGACAGCTACTACGCGATGGACATGACGCTGCTGGCGCTGCCGCAGACGCAGGAGCGGACCGCCGCCCTGCTGGTGTGGCTCCAGCAGGCGCAGGGCCGGCGCCTGACGACGGCCGACCGCCGCCACCTCGCGGTCGTGTCCGCCTTCCTGCGCGAGGCCGATCGCGATCGCATCGTCGCCGACGCCGAGACGTCGATCAACGAGGACGCCAACTTCTACGGCGTGAGCGCGACGCTGTCCCGCTCGCTGAAACCGGCGCTGGCGACCTACGCCGCCGCCACGACCGCGTTCCTCGACGCCGTCGACACGGCGGCGAACAAGCGCGGCAAGGCCGATTTCGCGCCCGCCGTCGCGGCCGGCGTGGCGTCGCAGAAGGCCAGCTTCGGCCTGTGGCGCGCCGCCGCCGGCGAGCTCGACACCCTGCTGCGGCTGCGCATCGAGCACTACGAGGCGGCGCGCCTGCGCGCCCTCGGCGTGACCGGCCTGGCGTGGGCCGGCGCCCTCGCGATCGCCTTGTTCATCAGCCGCAGCGTGACGCGGCCGCTCGGCGCGACCGCCCGCCAGCTCGCGATCACGGCGCAGCAGGTCGCCGCGACGGCCTCGGAAGTGTCGGCGGCGGCGCAGTCGCTGGCCAGGGGCGCGTCCGAACAGGCGGCGTCACTCGAAGAGACCTCGAGCTCGGTGGACGACATGGCGTCGATGACGCGCCGCAACGCCGAGCACGCCGCGCAGGCGGCGACGCTCGTCACCGACGTCTCGCGACAGGTCGACGAATCGAACACCGCGTTCTCCGGGATGGTCGCGTCGATGAGCGCGATTCGCGAGTCCAGCGACAAAGTCAGCCGGATCATCCGGACGATCGACGAGATCGCGTTCCAGACCAACATCCTCGCGCTGAACGCCGCGGTCGAAGCGGCCCGCGCCGGCGAGGCCGGAATGGGCTTCGCGGTGGTCGCGGACGAAGTGCGCACCCTGGCACAGCGGTCGGCACGCGCCGCCAAGGACACCGAAGCGCTGATCGAGGAATCGATCACCCGCACCGGCGAGGGCGCGGCGCGGGTCGAGGACGTGGCGCGGGCGATCAGCTCGATCACCGGCAGCGTCTCGCAGCTCGAGGCGCTGGTCGACGGCGTCCGCGAAGCCAGCCGCCAGCAGTCGGAAGGCCTCGCCCAGGTCTCGCAGGCGATCGGCCACATGGAGCGGGTGACGCAGACCACCGCCGCCACCGCCGAAGAGACGGCCTTCGCCAGCGCGTCGTTAAACGGCCTCGCCGAAACGTCGATGGTAGTGGTAGGGCGCCTCGCGACCCTGATCGAGCGGACGCGGGCGGCGGTCGCCGGCCGGCCCCCGCGGGTCGGAACGCCGGCGGCCAAAACCGTGGCGCGGGCGCCGAAGCGCGCGCCCCAGACATCGCCGGCACGGCCGGCGCGACCGCGATCCCGGAACCCGCTGCGGCGGGCGTCGTGATCGACAGCACGCACAGGCACGCCTCACGAGGATAGAGGGAGATCGACGATGCAAGGCAGATGGACGATTGGCAGGAAGCTCTTCACCAGCGTCGGCGTGCTGATCGCCCTGCTCATGGCGTCCGGGGCGACCACGCTGTGGACGACCCGCGCGATGAACGACCGGCTGGTCTACACCGGCGAGAAGACGGTGCGCCGCATCCGGCTGGCCGAGCGGGCCCAGGCCGAGCCGCTGCGCATGTACATCGCCGAGCAGATGATGCTGCTGGCGCGCGCCGCCGGTGACAAGGCGCTGAACGACACCTGGAAGGCGCGGTTCGACGGCGCCCAGGGCGCCCTGCAAAACGAGCTCACGCAGCTCGACGGCCTGCTGGAGCTGGGTTCCGGCAAGGAGGCGCTCGGCAGGTTCAAGCAGGGCTCGGCGACGTTCCTCAAATCGCATGACGAGGTCATGGCGCTCGTCGCCAAGGACAAGCACTTCGAGGCCAACCAGATGTCGCTCGACAAGGTGCGGCCGACGATGGAAGCCAACGAGGCGTTCATCCGGATCGTCGTCGACGACCAGACCAAGCTGCTCGAAGAGGACATCGCGCAGTCGGCCATCGCCTACAACCGGGCCAACTGGACCGGCCTGGCGCTGCTCGGCATCGGCTTCTCGGTGGCCATCCTGGCCGGCTGGGTGGTCCATTCCGTCAACGTCCGGCTGCGCACCACGGCCGCCGACCTGAAGCAGGGCGCGGAAGCCGTCGTCTCGGCGGCGAGCCAGGTGGCCACGTCGTCGCAGTCGCTGTCGCAGGGCGCCACCGAGCAGGCGGCGTCGCTCGAGGAAACCTCCGCGTCGATGGAGGAGATGGCGTCGATGACGCGCAAGACGTCGGAGAACGCCCATCAGGCGTCGACGCTCGTCACCGGTGTGGCCGAGCAGGTCGACGAGTCGAACGCGGCGCTGGCCGGCATGGTCACGTCGATGTCGGCGATCCGCGAGTCGAGCAACAAGGTCGCCAAGATCATCAAGACGATCGACGAGATCGCCTTCCAGACGAACATCCTGGCCCTCAACGCGGCGGTCGAAGCGGCCCGCGCCGGCGAGGCCGGCATGGGCTTCGCCGTGGTCGCCGACGAGGTCCGCAACCTGGCGCAGCGCTCGGCCCAGGCGGCCAAGGACACCGCGGCGCTGATCGAGGAATCGATCGCGCGCTCGCAGGAAGGCACCGGCCGGGTCGAGCAGGTCGCCAGCGCGATCGCGACGATCACGCGGAGCGTGAGCCAGGTGAAGGCCATCGTCCAGGAAGTGCGCGAGGCCAGCCTCCAGCAGACGCAGGGCATCGATCAGGTGACGCAGGCCATCTCGCAGATGGAGAAGGTCACCCAGACCACCGCCGCCACCGCGGAAGAGAGCGCCGCGGCCAGCGAGGAGCTGAACGCCCAGGCCGAAGGCTCGATGCAGGTGGTGCACGAGCTCGAAACGCTGATCGGCGGCGCGGGGCGCCTGACGGCCCCGGCCGGCGCCGACGACGACGGCCCGGCGTCCGGTGACGGCCCGACGCGCGTGGTCACGGTGCAGAAGCGGGCGCCGGCGCCAGGCGCCCGGCCCACCGCCGAGCAGCAGATCCCCTTCGGCGACACCGGCACCTTCGGGAAGTTCTAGCGCGCGGTGAGGAGCATGACGATGGACGCGACGACGGCTGTGGACGAGCGCGGCAGCGCGGGCGGATTCAACGCGGCGGCGCTCGCGGGCAAGTACCTGACCTTCTCCCTCGGCAGCGAGGAGTACGGCCTGCCCGTCCTCAAGGTGCGCGAAATCATCAAGGTGATGGACATCACCCCGGTGCCGCAGGTGCCGGCCCACGTCAAGGGCGTCATCAACCTGCGCGGCAAGGTCATCCCGGTGATCGACCTCCGCGCCAAGTTCGGCCTTCCCGCGCAGGACTACACCGAGCGGACCTGCATCGTCGTCGTCGACGTCGCGACGACGCGCGAGCGGGTGATGCTCGGCGTCATCGTCGACGCCGTGTCGGAGGTGCTCAACATCGCGGCGGCCGAGATCGACCAGACGCCGGACTTCGGCGAGCAGGTCGTGACCAACTACATGCTCGGCCTCGCCAAGGTGAAGAACACGGTCAAGATCCTGCTCGATCTCGACTGCGTCCTGGGCGCCGAGGGCGCGCTCGGCGGCCGGATCTCCTGAGCGGCGGCCCGATGCCCGGCCGCCCCGCGGACCAGACGAAAGACTGACGATGGAACCGACAGGCAGCCCCTCCGGCGACGAGCTGGCGATCCTCGCCGCCGATCCGGAGATGCTGAGCATGTTCGTGGGCGAGGCCCTCGATCACCTCGGCACGATCGAGAGCGTCGTCCTGCAGCTGGAGAGCGCGCCAGCCGACGTCAAGCTGCTGAACGACGTCTTCCGGCCGTTCCACACCGTCAAGGGCAACGCCGGCGCGCTCGGCGTCACCTCGGTCCAGGAGCTGGCGCACTGCGTCGAGAGCCTGCTCGATCTCGCCCGCGCCGGCACCCACGCGATGGGGCCGGACGAGTTCGACATCGTGCTGCGCGCGGTCGATCTGCTGACGGCCATGATGCGGGAGCTGCCTGAGCGCGTGGCCACCGGCGCGCCGTCGGCGGTGACCGCCCGGCGCGACGCGCTGATGGAAGCGGTCGACGCGCTCATCGCGGCCGGCAGCAGCGCCGCCCAGGACATCGACGGTGCGGCCGACACCTCGCCGGTGGTCGAGGCCGGTGCGCCGGTCGCCGCCAGGCCGGGGGTTACGCCGCGGCGGGCCAGCGAGGCGACGAGCACGATCAAGGTCGACACCGCCAAGCTGGACAACCTGATCGACATGGTCGGCGAGCTGGTCATCGCCCAGTCGATCCTGGCCGAGGATCCGAACCTGGCCCGATCGACCGACGAGCGTCTCGGCCGCCGTCTCGCCCAGCTGAACCGGATCACCAGCGACCTCCAGCGCAGCGCGATGTCGATGCGCATGGTGCCCATCCGCCAGGTGTTCCAGAAGATGGCGCGGCTGGTGCGCGATCTCAGCCGGCAGTCCGGCAAGAACATCGAGCTCGTGCTGCAGGGCGAGGAGACGGAGCTCGATCGCAAGGTGGTCGAGGACATCAACGATCCGCTGATGCACATGGTCCGCAACAGCGTCGACCACGGCATCGAGTCGCCGGCACGGCGGGCCGCCGCCGGCAAGCCGGCGCAGGCAACGCTGCGCCTGAGCGCCTCGCACGAGGGCGGCAACGTCGTCATCGAGATCGCCGACGACGGCGCCGGGCTCGACACCGATCGGATCCTGGCCAAGGCGATCGCCGGCGGGCTGGTCGCCGCGGGCACGCAGCCCTCGCCCGCCGACGTCCACCAGCTGATCTTCCAGCCCGGCTTCTCGACCGCCGAGAAGATCACCGAGATCTCCGGACGCGGCGTCGGCATGGACGTCGTGCGCCGCAACATCGACGCGCTGCGCGGCCGCATCGACATCCACACCGCGCGCGGCCAGGGCACGACGTTCTCGATCCGGCTGCCGCTGACGCTCGCCATCGTCGACGGGATCCTCGTCGCGGTCGGCCGCGAGCGCTTCGTCATCCCCGCCTTCGCGGTCCGCGAGTCGCTGCGCCCGAAGGCGGAGCAGGTCCACAGCGTCTACGGCCAGCCGTGCATGGTGCAGGTCCGCGATCGGCTGATCCCGAGCCTCCACCTCGGCGACCTCTTCGGGGTCGCGGGCGCACAGCACGACATCACCAGCGCCACCGTCGTCGTCCTCGAGGACAACGGCCGGCCGACGGCGTTGATCGTCGACGAGCTGATCGGCAAGCAGGAAGTCGTGATCAAGTCGCTGGGCCACACCTTCGAGGGCGTCCGCGGCGTCGCCGGCGGTGCCATCCTCGGCGACGGCCGTGTCGGGCTCATCCTCGACGCAGGCGGCCTGGCCGGCCTGCTGGGCAAGGGCGCGGCGCACCACGCCGCGTGACGGGATGGCCAGGACCCTGACGCCGCCCGCCGCCGACGAGACCCTCGAGCCGACCGATCGCGACCTGTCGGCGATCATCCGGCTCGTCTACCAGCGCAGCGGGATCACGCTGCATCGCGGCAAGCGCGAGCTGGTGACGGCGCGGCTGCAGAAGCGCGTCCGCGGCGGCGGCTTCGCCAGCTTCGCCGCCTACCTCGCGCACGTGCAGGCCGATCGATCCGGGCAGGCGATGACCACGCTGCTCGACGCGATCGCCACCAACCACACCCATTTCTTCCGCGAGTCGAACCACTTCGACATCCTCGCCGAGCACGCGGCCCGGCTGAAGGCGCGCTGCCGGGACGGCGTCCTCGACGGCTGGTCGGCGGCGTGCTCGACCGGCGAGGAGCCCTACACGATCCTGATGCGGCTGCACGAGGCCGGCCACGACGCGGTCCGCCTGCTCGCCTCCGACATCTCCACCAAGGCGCTGGCGAAGGCCCGGGCCGGCGTCTATCCGATGGCCAAGGTCGCGGACGTGCCGCTGCCCCTGCTGCGCCGCTACTTCGAGAAAGGCCTCGGCGAGCAGGAGGGGCTGGCCCGCGTCGCGCTGCCGCTGCGCCGGCAGATCGAGTTCCGCGCCCTCAACCTGCTCGACATCACGTCGCTCGGCCGGCAGTTCGACTTCATCTTCTGCCGCAACGTGATGATCTATTTCGACAAGGCCATCCAGCAGCGCGTCGTGACGACGCTCGAGCGGCACCTCAAGCCCGGCGGCTACCTGTTCATCGCGCACTCGGAGAGCCTGAACGGCATCGCCCATGGCCTGGAGCCGCTGCTGCCGGCGGTGTTCCGCCGGCGGACCTGACGGGCGAGGCGAGGAGACACGCATCATGACAGGCGAGCCGATGGCGGGACCAGGGCAGGCCGGGCCCAACATCCTGATCGTGGACGACTCGGCGATCATGCGGACGATGATCAAGCGCGTCGCCGCGCTCGCCGGCACCCCGCTCGGCACGATCTTCGAGGCCGCCAACGGGCGCGAGGCGCTGGCGATCCTCGAGCAGCACCCGGTGCAGTTCGTTTTCACCGACCTGGCCATGCCGGTCATGACCGGCACCGAGCTGCTGCGCGAGATGCAGGCCCGCGACCAGTGGCGCGGCATCGTGCGGGTCGTCATCACGACCGACGGCTCCGATTCACGACGCCACGAGGCCGACGGCCTGTCGGTCTCGGTCTACGTCGAGAAGCCATTCCGGCCGGAGGAGATGCGCGATGTCCTCACCTCGCTCACCACAGCCCGCTGACGGCCTCGCCGCCCTCGGCGACGCGGTGCGGCAGGTGGCGGAGGCCAGCCTCTTCGCCTGTGCCGAGCCGTGCGACGCGTCGCGCACCGCCGGCCTGCTGCAGGCCCGGCCGCCCGCCGAGGCATGGCTGACGGCAGCGGTCGCCTTCACCGGACCGTTCGAGGGCGTGGTCCGGGTGACGCTGCCCGGCCCGCTGGCCGGAGACCTCGCCGGCGCGTTCTGCGGGACGCAGCCGGACGCGCTGGACGCGTCGCAGGTCGCCGACTTCGCCGGCGAGCTGGCCAACATGGTGTGCGGCCGCTGGCTGACGCAGACCCATCGCCGCGAGCGCTTCGAGCTGGCGGCGCCCGTGGTCGGCGGCACGGCGCCCGCCGACATCGCAGCCCTGACCGGCCGGGATGGGGGCACGCTCGGCATCGTCGTCAACGACGCGCCCGTGCTGGTCGGCCTCACCGCCGCCCATCCCATGACCGGGGCCTGAGCGCGATGTCGAGCCCGCCCCGCACGCGTGTCCTCCTCGTCGACGACTCGGCGGTCGTCCGCAAGCTGCTGGGCGACGCGCTGCGCAGGCACGACGACATCGAGGTGATCGGCGGCGCCGCCGATCCGTACATCGCGCGGGACATGATCCTGCAGCACAAGCCCGACGTCATCACGCTCGACATCGAGATGCCGCGGATGGACGGCCTCAGCTTCCTGCGCAAGCTGATGGAACACCATCCGATTCCGGCCATCGTGGTCAGCTCGCTGACGCAGCAGGGCTCGGTCGCCAGCGTCGAGGCGCTGCGCATCGGCGCCATCGACGTCATCGGCAAGCCGGGCGGCCCGCACGCCGTCGGCGAGGTCGCCGACCGCGTCGCCGAGCGGATCCGGGCGCTGCGCACCGGCAGCCCGATCAAGCTGGGACGGCTGATGCCGGACGCGCCCGCCGCCGATCAGGCCGCGGCGCGGAGCGCCGGCCGCCTGCGCGGGCTCATCGCCATCGGCGCCTCGACCGGCGGCACCCAGGCCATCGAGACCGTGCTGACGCGGATGCCGGCCGACGTGCCGCCCATCGTCATCGTCCAGCACATGCCGGCCGGCTTCACCAAGGCCTTCGCCGCGCGGCTGAACGGCGTCTGCCGGATGCGCGTCGTCGAGGCGGCCGGCAACGAGCCGCTCGAGCGCGGCGTCGCCTACGTCGCGCCCGGCGGTCATCACCTGACCGTCGATCGCGTCGGCCTGCGGCTGCTGACGCGCCTCGATCAGAACGAGCCGATCCACTACCAGCGACCGGCGGTCGACGCGCTGTTCACGTCGGCGTCGCGGCTGCGCGGCCTGCCGATCGTAGCGATGCTGCTCACCGGCATGGGCGCCGACGGCGCCGAGGGGATGGTGGCGCTGCGCCAGGCCGGGGCCGAGACCATCGCCGAGGCCGAGGAGTCGTGCGTCGTGTTCGGCATGCCCAAGGAGGCCATCGCACGCGGCGGCGCCGGGCACATCGCCTCGCTCCTCGCAATCCCCCACCTCGTCGTCGACCTCCTCGCCCGCCTGAACCGCGCCAGGCGCGCG
>Ga0207683_10005760_pt1 | contig 10621 bp, 9 predicted proteins | sample KBSM73metaG_FD_184333 | JGI IMG/M metagenome (GOLD analysis project Ga0207683, IMG submission 184333) | Miscanthus rhizosphere microbial communities from Kellogg Biological Station, Michigan, USA - KBS M7-3 metaG (SPAdes) (version 2) | ecosystem: Host-associated > Plants > Roots > Rhizosphere >...
CCCGGCATGCGCCCGTTGTCGATCGGCAATGACGCGCTGGCGGTGCTGATGCGCTACGGCTGGCCCGGTAACGTCCGGCAGCTAGCCGGCGTGCTGTTCCGCGCTGCTTTGCAATGCGACGGCAGCTCGCTCACCGCCGAGCATTTCCCGCACATCGCCATCCAGTCGCGTTTCTCCGGGCGCCGCAACGACTTCGCGCCCAGCCTCAGCCTGTCGAGCAGCGCCGAAGCCATTGCCGGCGCGGCCGCCGTGACCCTGTTCACCGGCGAAGGCCATTTGCGCCCGCTCGAGGAGATCGAGGCCGACATCATCCGCCTCGCCATCGGCCATTATCGCGGCCGCATGACCGAAGTTGCTCGGCGGCTGGGGATCGGCCGTTCGACGCTCTACCGCAAGCTCGGCGAACTCGGGATCGATACCGCCGCCTAAACCCGCGGAGTCAGCGCCTGGTCGCGCAGGCCGCGCCAGACGCGCAGCGCCTGAACGGTCTCGAAGACATCATGGACGCGGATGATCTGCGCCCCCTGCTCCACCGCCTTGAACGCTAGCGCGATGCTGCCGCCGATGCGCTTGTCGGTGGGTGCCTCGTTCGACAGCGCGCCGATGGTGCGCTTGCGGCTCGCGCCGATGACCAGCGGGCAGCCGAGCGAGTGAAACAGCGCGAGCCCGTTCATCAGCTCGAGATTGTGGCCGACGTTCTTGCCGAAGCCGAAGCCGGGGTCGATCAGGATCTTGTTGCGCGCCACCCCTGCGTCGACTGCCGCTTCGATCCGCTCCTCGAGCCAGAGATAAATCTCGACGAGTACATCGTCGTAGCGCGGATCGTCCTGCATCACTTCCGGTGCGCCCTTGTGGTGCATCAGCACGACCGGCACGTTCAGCGACGCGGCAACTCCCGCCGAACGGGCGTCGTAAGTCAGTGCCGACACGTCGTTGATCATCCGCGCGCCGGCTTCGACCGCTGCCGTCATGACGTCCGCCTTTCGCGTGTCGCAGGATACTGCGGTGCCTCCGGCGGCAAGCTGGCGAATCACGGGCGCGACCCGCTCGATCTCGTCGCCTTCCCAGATCGACCGCGCGCCTGGGCGGGTCGATTCGCCGCCCACGTCGATGATCGCCGCGCCATCGGCGGCCATTGCGGCTCCTGCTTCGGCCGCCGCAACGCCGTCAGGGAATTGCCCGCCGTCGGAAAAGCTGTCGGGCGTAGCGTTGACGATTCCCATCACCTGCGGCTGGTCGAGGCGGATGGTCCGCTCTCCGACCTGAAACGGAGGCCGCGATGCAGTCAGTGCCTCCCATTAGGCGGCCATGCCGTCGTCGAAGCGGTCCTGTATTCCCTCGATCGGCACCAGCTCCGCCGAAGTCCGGCGGTGACCGTCAATCGCGAGCAGTTCGACCGCTGAAAACCAGGTCATTCCGCCCGCAAGGCGCGCGACCTTGCCATCATGGCCGAACGGGGAATCGACAAAGGCCGTCGGCCTGAGGAGGGTACGCGTCATTCGACCGTCATTGCGAGGAGCGGAGCGACGAAGCAATCCAGCTGGATCGCTTCGCTACGCTCGCGATGACGAAAGATGCTGTTGGCGCAAGGCGTCGAGCAAGGTCAGCGCTCCGCCATTGGCGACGTGCCAGAAGGTCCAGCCGTTGCACGACGGCGCGCCCTGTAACGCTGCACCAACTTTATGGATCGAGCCGGCATGGCTTTCGCAAGTGATCGATCCGTCAGCGCGGACGGTCGCGGTCCAGCGGCGCTTGGCGTCGGTCAGGACCGTGCCGGGCGGGACCAGCCCGCTTTCGACCAGCACCCCGAACGCGACGCGGGGCTGGTCGCGCTTGTCGACCACCGTCTGCATCGCGCTTTCATCGAGCGGCAGCGTCGAGGCGATGCGCTCCTTGGCGACCTTCACGTAGGCCGTTTCCTTTTCGATCCCGATCCACTTGCGGCCCAGGCGGCGGGCCACCGCGCCGGTCGTCCCGGTCCCGAAGAATGGGTCGAGCACGACATCGCCAGGCTTCGTGCACGCGAGCAGGATCCGGTAGATTAGAGCCTCGGGCTTCTGCGTCGGATGCGCCTTCGAGCCGTCATCGGCCTTCTCACGCTCGCCTCCCGAGCAGATCGGCAGCAGCCAGTCCGAGCGCATTTGGAGATCGTCGTTGAGCGCCTTCATCGCGCGATAGTTGAATGTGTAACGCGCCTTCTCGCTCTTCGAGCACCAGATCAACGTCTCGTGGGCATTGGTGAAGCGCGTGCCACGGAAGTTGGGCATCGGGTTCGACTTCCGCCAGACGATGTCGTTGAGGATCCAGAAGTCGGCGTCCTGCAGCAGCGAGCCGACGCGGTAGATGTTGTGATAGCTGCCGATCACCCAGATCGTGCCGTCGTCCTTGAGGATGCGCCGTGCCTGCTCGAGCCAGTCGCGCGTGAAGCCGTCATAAGCGGCGAGGCTGTCGAACTTGTCCCACTCGTCGTCGACGGCGTCGACGCGGCTGCCCTCGGGACGGAACAGGTCGCCGCCGAGCTGGAGGTTGTAGGGCGGATCAGCGAAAATCATGTCGACCGACTTGTCGGGCAGGCGCGCCATTTCGGCGATGCAGTCTCCTTGCAGGATGCTGTCGAGCGGCAGCATACGCTTCGCCGTCTTGGCCGGGCGAAACGACGTCGGCTGCTCCGCAACGCGGGCAATGAGATTCATCTGACCGTCAGCCCCCTCAAATTGACGAGCGAGGGTGAGTCAGCCGGGACTCCGGGTCAAGCGAACAAGGGTTAACGCCCCGGTTCGGGACGCAATGCGTCAAGCCGCGGGGCGGACGGGTTCCACAAGATGTTGAGTCGTGACCTCGGGCGAGGACTCTACCGGTGGTGGGTGTGACTCGAAGGACTCGCCTTCCACAATTTCGAAAACCAGCTCCGGCTGGGCGTCGCGTTCCGCAATCGCGCGAACCAGCCCGAAGCTTCGCCGATGCAGCGGCGTTAGCCCGATTTCATTGATCGCCCGGCGGTGGTCTGGCGTGGGATAGCCGCGGTTATGCTCCCACCCGTATCCCGGATAGTCGCGCGCATAGTCGGCCATCATGCGGTCGCGCGTCACCTTGGCGATGATCGAGGCGGCGGCGATCGAGCGGCACTTTGCGTCGCCGTCGACGATCGCCTTCGAAGGGCGTTGCCAGCGCGGGGTCGCATTGCCGTCGACCAGCACCCAGGCCGGGTCGAGGCCGAGCGCCTCCACCGCGCGGGTCATCGCCAGCATCCGCGCCCAATAGATGTTGATCTGGTCGATCTCCTCGACCGTGGCGATGCCAACGCCCCAGGCCGAACATTTGACGAGGCGCTTGTAGATCGCCTCGCGCTTTTCGAGCGGCAAATTCTTGCTGTCGTCGATCCCGCGCGGGAACTTGTCGCGGTTGAGAATGCAGGCGCCGGCGACCACCGGGCCCGCCAGCGGCGCGCATCCCGCCTCGTCGACGCCCGCGAGGGGCTGCGGGTAATCGAGCTCTAATCTGAAGGAACAGCGCCGCGGCATGGCGCTCCTTATTCGTCATTCCCGCGAAAGCGGGAACCCACTTTTTGGGGTCCTGGCCGGGTCCCCGCTTCCGCGGGGATGACGAAATGTGTGGATTACTTCTCCATCCGCCACGGCGGGAAGCGGCGCGATTCCCCGGCGTGATAGAAGAAGATGATGTTGCCGTCGGGGTCGCGGAGCCGCGCTTCGCGCCACATCCAGGGCTGGTTGCGCGGGCCATGCTCGAAGGCGATCCCGCTGCGCGCCAGCTTCTCGACGCGCTCGTCGAGGTCGTCGCACTCGAGGTAGATGGCGGTCGTCGCGATGATTTTCTCGTCGGGATCGATCTGGACCGAGAGGGTAACGCCCCCCGCCGTCTCGAACCGCGCGTAGCCGGTCTCGCTACTGTCGACGATCTGCTTAAGGCCGAGCCGCCGGTAGAAATCGACCGACCGTTCGTAATTGGTACCGGTCACCGTCACCTGGTTGAGCCGCGGCCCCGCCCCAACGTCGAGCCGCACGCGGGCGTGACCCATTGGCCCAGCGCCTTCCCCCAGCCCTGGTGCATCGTGCAACGCCACGCGGACGAACTCGCGCGCCCTCGACACAGCGTCAGCGAGGCTAGTGCCCCCTGCAAGGAAGAATGCGATCGCGCTGGCGAGCGTGCAGCCTGTGCCGTGGGTGCTCGTCGTATCGATCCGCTGCCCCTGCCAGCTCGTCATATTGTCGGTTTCGATCAATGCGTCCGCGAGCGCGTCACCCTCCTCATGCCCGCCCTTGATCAGCACCGCGCATCCATGCGCGCCGACCAGGGCCAAGGCCGCCGAGACCGGGTCTTCCTCCAACGTCAGGCGCTTGAGCTCCGGAAGGTTCGGAGTCGTGATCGTCGCTACATTCATCAGCCGCCCGAACGCTGCGATGGTCGGCTCGTCGGCGAGCGCCGCGCCGCTGGTCGCAACCATGACCGGATCGAACACGATCGGGATGCCTGGCTGCTCCTCCTTCAGCCGTTCGAGCCTCTTCGCCACCTGCTCTGCGGCGAAGGCGCCTCCGATCATTCCGATCTTTACCGCGTCGACTCCGATGTCGCTGATAACCGCTTCGATTTGCGCGAGAATCATCTCGGCTGGAACGGGGTGAACGGCGCCTACGCCGGTCGTGTTCTGCGCCGTAACTGCGGTAACCGCAGTCATCGGATGGCCTCCGAGCATGGTGACGGTCTTGATATCGGCCTGAATCCCGGCGCCCCCGCCCGAGTCCGAGCCGGCAATAATCAGGATCCGAGCCGTCGGCGTCACGCTACCCGCCTTCGACCCCAGCCTCGGGGCGAAGTTGTCCATGTGCACGATGTTGTGGTTTGGGCACCAAATCCAAAGAAAAGGTTCACGCCGAAGCCTGGACGGCCTCGCAAATGTCGTCGACGAGCCGCTCTACCATCACGGGATCGTCCCCCTCGGCCATGACTCGAATCAGCGGCTCGGTGCCCGACTTGCGGATAACGAGCCGGCCGCGGCCCTCAAGCTCGGCTTCGGCGGCTGCGATGCGCTTCCGTACGCTGTCCGCTTCGAGGGGCTCGGCGCCGCCGTTGAACCGTACGTTTTTCAGGAGCTGCGGAAGCGGCTCGAACTGGCGCAACAGTTCGCTGGCCGGCGCATTTGCCTCGACCAGGGCGGCGAGAACCTGAAGACCGGCAACCAGTCCGTCGCCGGTCGTCGAATGATCGGTCAGGATGATATGTCCCGATTGCTCGCCGCCGACGTTGCAGCCGGTTTTGCGCATCTCCTCGAGCACATAGCGGTCGCCGACCTGCGTACGCAGCAGCTTGAGGCCCGTCTCGTCTAGCTTCCGTTCAAGGCCGAGGTTGGACATCACCGTCGCGACCACCGCTTCGCCTTTGAGCTCCCCGCGCGCCTTCAGGCCGAGCGCGATCAGCGCCATCAACTGATCGCCGTCGACGATCTCGCCCTTCTCGTCGACCACGATCAGCCGGTCGGCATCGCCATCAAGCGCCAGCCCGATGTCCGCGCCGGTTGCGACCACCGTCTGCTGCAGCAGCGCAGGATGTGTGGATCCGCAATCATTGTTGATGTTGAGGCCGTCAGGGGACACTCCGAGCGGGAGGACCTCCGCGCCAAGCTCCCACAACGCATCGGGCGCGACATGATAAGCGGCGCCGTTCGCACAATCGAGCACGACCTTGAGACCGTCGAGGCGAAGATGCTCGGGGAAAGTATCCTTGGCGAATTGCACGTAGCGGCCGCGAGCGTCGTCAATGCGCCGAGCTCGACCGATCATCTCGGACTTAGCGAGATTGGGCTCCTTCTCGAGGCGACGCTCGATGGCGCGCTCGGCGTCGTCGCTGAGCTTGTAGCCGTCGGGCCCAAACAGCTTGATGCCGTTGTCGGCGAATGGATTGTGCGACGCAGAGATCATCACGCCGAGGTCGGCACGCATCGATCGCGTCAGCATCGCCACCGCCGGGGTCGGCATTGGGCCGAGAAGCACGACGTCCATGCCGACACTGGTGAAGCCGGCGACCATTGCCGATTCCATCATGTAGCCCGAGAGGCGCGTGTCCTTGCCGATCACCACACGGTGGCGGTGGTCACCGCGAAGGAAGTGAGCGCCCGCTGCCTGGCCTACGCGAAGCGCGGTCTCGGCCGTCATCGGCTCGATATTGGTCGTGCCGCGGATGCCGTCGGTGCCGAAGAATTTGCGCGTCATGCGGCGCGTTTTAGCGCGCTTATCCGATCCAGCGCCAGATTCCTGCCGGAATCGGGTGAGCCCATGTCGCAATCAGGAACAGCACGGTCCCGCCGACTAGCGCCACCGTGCCGGGATAAGCGAGCCCGCTCGTGAAGGGCACGAACGCAGTTTGCGCCGTCCAATCGTGCCAATCTTCGCCCATCTGCTGAGCTTTCTTGCGGTCCTGACCGAGAGAGCCGCCAAGTGCCATGATGATAATCGTGCCGTCGAGGATGACGCTCTTGAACTGGCCGATCAGCATCAAATGCACGGCTGCCCAGATGGCGAAGCTCCACATCATTGGGTGGCGGGTGATCGCGAGAACCCCCTTCGGCCCGCCGCGCGGTCCGGGCGCACCGACCAGCGCCGGATTGCCGAGGAACGAGCCGGCGAAAAGGATCGCGGCCAGCCACATCAGGATCGTGCCGGCAATCCATCCCGCATCGCCCGCGTTCCACAGCACATAAGCTTCGCGACCGATCGCGTGATAATAATAGATCATCGCCCCAAAAGTGATCAGCGCGATCACCGAGTAAATTATGCGGAACGCGCCTCCGCCCATCGCCCGGACCAATGGCCCGCGCAGGGGGTGCGACATCAGGAAATGCGTTGCGAGGAACGCGATGCACGACAGGAAAAGGCCGGCCTGAGGGGTCAATGCCTGTAGGCTTCCGGCAATTGGCGACGAGATAGATCACGGTAGCGCTGGAGTAGCCGGGTCTGGTGGGTCTCGAGCGGTTGGCGCACCCCGTCGATATACACCGCCTCGGCGGCGCTTGCCGCCTCGAGCGGGTCACCCGACCAAATGACGAAGTCGGCGCGACGGCCAGCCGCCAGGCTGCCGATTTCGCCGCCCATGCCGATAGCCTGCGCCGGCTTCGATGTGATCATGGCCAACGCCTGCCCCCAGGTCACGCCCGTCGCGCCGGGAATGCGCTGCAGCCCGACCAGATTGCCGGCGTACTGGCGTTCCATGAACAGGTTGCGCGTATCATTGTCGTCGATCATCCCGATCGACACATCGACTCCGGCTGCACGCATACGGCCGACATTCGACTGCGTCGATGCGAGCTGCTCAAACGACGCGGGAAGATCATTGACCGCCGAGGCAATCACCGGAACCCGGGCCTTTGCGATCCGGTCGGCGACGGTCCAACCCTCGCTGGCGCCGACGAGGACGAGCTTGAGGCCGGGAAACTCGCGCCCCAGATTTAGCACGTTGAGGATGTCGCGCGCACGTTCGACGTGGACGAAGAGAAATTGCCGACCCTGCAGTACGGGCACGAGCGCGGCCGCGTCGTAGCGGGTCAGCAGGACGTCCTGATTGCGCTGGCCGCTGTAGAGCCGCGATTCGTTGGGGTCGCGCACCACCGGCTGCTCGCGTTGGTCGGGGGCCTGAGCACGGGCCGACTGGATTGGAAGCGCATAGCGCCGAAGCTGGGAGGCTTCGCGAAGCGCATTGCGGAACATCGCGAAGGCCGAGGCTCTCGACCCTCCCGCGGCGGACGCGCCCGCCTCGCCGAGCTCGACGAATTGGAATTTCCGGGCCGCGGTAACGGGCTCGAGGTCGGCGCCGGTATCGATCACCGCGCCCTGGCCGGCGAAGATGTTCTTGCCGGTGCCGGGAGCAACGATGGCGCGGGTCACGCCGTCGGCACGATTGACGGCGATCGTGCTGTCGAGCGGGTTGATTGCCGGCACGACATCGATCGCCGCATTGAACGGCCCGCTCGCGCTTGTGTCGTCGGCCGCACCGGATGTGTCCTCCCGGCCCCCACCGTCTTCCTTGCTCGACGTTAGGTCGACCTCGGCCAAGCCTAGCCGCGAGAAACCCGCGACGATGCCGGGCGTCACCCATTTCCCGGTCGCGTCGATCACCTTGGTTCCGGCCGGTAGCTTCATGCGGATGTTACCAGCCGCCACAACCTTACCGTCGCGGATCACGACCTGGCCGTTGGGAATCGGCTCCGAGCCGTCGCCAAGCGCGACGGTGCCGCCGGTGATGGCGATCGTCTCGGCAGCAACTGGAACAGCGGTCGCTGCGAACAGCATGGCGAGCAGAGCGCGGGTCACTTTGTGTCCCCCTCGCCCGGCTGGCCGAGCTCGAAGTCGCTGACCGGCCGCTTCTTCGGATCGTTGGAGTCGTACATTTCCGCGCCGTCGATCCAAACCCTCTCCGGTCGCGTGTAGTCGCTATAAGGATTGCCGTTCCACAGCACGACATCGGCCATCTTGCCTGGAGCCAGCGTCCCAGTCTTGTTGAGGATGCCAAGTGCCTTCGCCGGATTGCGACTCAGCCATTCCCAAGCGACCTCGTCGGGGATGTTGATCCCTGCGCGGCGCCCATCGGCGAGCGCCTTGGCGGCCTCCTGGTTCAGGCGCTGGACGTAATTGGGGTCGTCCGAATGGACGATTGCGCAGGCGCCGGCGTTCTGGACCAGCGGGATGTTCTCCTTGACCGCGTCATAGGATTCCATCTTGAACCCGTACCAATCGGCCCACATCACCGCACAGACCCCATTTGCGCGGAGCAGGTCTGCGATTTTGTAAGCTTCAACCGCGTGGTGGAACGCGGTCACGTGGTATCCAAACTCCTTGGCCATATCCATCATGATGGCCATCTCGTCGGCGCGGTAGCAGTGGTTCTGGATCAGGATCTTGCCCTCGAGCACGCCCTTCAGAGTGTCCATGGCTAGGTCTCGGTCGGGCACGTCGCCGCCTTCCTTGGCGTACTTGTCCCATTTGCGCTTGTATTCGACCGCCTTGATCCAAGTCTGGCGAGCAAGCGCGATATTTCCCATCCGCGTCTGCGGCATGTTGCCCTTTGATCCATAGACGCGCTTGGGGTTCTCTCCGCAGGCCATCTTCAGGCCGTAAGGAGCGCCGGGGAACTTCATGCCCTGCGTCGTGCGTGCCGGTACGTTCTTCACAACCACCGAGCGGCCGCCGAACAAATTGGCCGAACCGGGCAGGATCTGCAGCGTCGTCACGCCGCCATTGACCAGCGCCCGGCTGAAGCCCGGGTCCTGCGGCCAGACGCTGTGCTCGGCCCAGACCTCGGGCCGGACCGGATCCGTGGCCTCATTTCCGTCCGACAGCGACGACACGCCTGGCGACGGATAGTCCCCTAGGTGGCTATGGATGTCGATGATGCCGGGCGTGACCCATTTTCCGGTCCCGTCGATCTCCCTCGCACCGGGTGGGCTTAGCACCTCCGGTCCGCCAACCGCCTGAACAGCGCCATTAGCGAAAACGACGGTTCCATTATCAAACCGCCCCCCGTCGCCGTCGAATATGATCGCATGGCGGATGACCGTCGGAACGCCCGGATAGCGAACGTAGGTAGAGGGATAGGGATTCTCGTTGATCGCGATCGGCGGCTCTTTGGGCTTGTCCTGCGATGCGGCACATCCGGTCAGTAGGAAAGCCGCGGCAATCGCCGCGCCAGCGACCCTATTTGACACCATGCATCCATTTCTTGAGCGGCCAGGACAGCAGGAACAACGCGGCGCCCGCGGCGATTGCGATCCAGGCGATGGTCGTGAAGGTCCCCGTGTAGGTGTCGAGGCTGACCTTGAGGTTTGTCACCTGCCCGCCCACGGTTTCGACACTCGCAAACTGCGCGACGATGCCCGCGAAATATTGGGCGACCGAAATCGACAGGAACCAGACCCCCATCATCAGGCCGACGACCCTGGCGATCGACAGCTTCGTGATCATGCTCAATCCGACCGGCGAGATGCACAATTCTGCGAGCGAATGGATGAGGTAGAGGCCGGCCAGCCACCACAGCCCGACCTGGAAATTGTTGCCTGCGCCGGCGAAGTTCGACCCGAACACCAGCAACAGGAAGCCGGCGCCCACCCCCATCAGCGCGAGCGCGAACTTGATCGGGATCGACGGCTCCAGCCCGCGCTTGGCAAGGCCGGTCCACAGCCAACTCATCACCGGCGCGAACAGCACGATGAAGAACGGATTGAACTGCTGCGTCATCGGCGCGGAAATCACCGGTCCGCCGAGCATGCCGAACAGGTGCCGGTCGGTGTTGCGATCTGCGAATAGCGTCAGGGACGATCCCGCCCCGAACTCGATGCTTGTAGGCTCCAAGAAGTACAAGCGGACGCTGCCCAGAGAGCGGGATCCGACCTGAATGTGTCTCCCAAACTCAGGAGAGAAGTCGACGGACTGGCGCACGACATTGTTGGAAGGAACCAACTGGTCGTAGAATCCGATCTGCAGACCATCAACCACCTGGGCAACGTCGAAGTTCAAATCGAGTGCCGGGCGCAGATTCGAGAAGTTCACACTCGCCGAGCGAATGTCTCTCGTCGTGTATGGACCAGTCGATCCGAAGAGGGGGGTCAGTGCAGTCCCCG
>Ga0207683_10005762_pt1 | contig 10618 bp, 7 predicted proteins | sample KBSM73metaG_FD_184333 | JGI IMG/M metagenome (GOLD analysis project Ga0207683, IMG submission 184333) | Miscanthus rhizosphere microbial communities from Kellogg Biological Station, Michigan, USA - KBS M7-3 metaG (SPAdes) (version 2) | ecosystem: Host-associated > Plants > Roots > Rhizosphere >...
CTCGCCGATGGCGGCCGAAAGCGCCTTGGCGAAGCTCTCCTTCTCGTCGGGACCCAGAAAACTCGCAACCGCCAGCCTTTTGCCGTGCGAGATCAGGAACAGCCGCATCAGGCCGAAATCCTCATGCTTTTCCTGGTCGAGCCGCGTCCATAGCGGGTTGAGCGACCATTCCGAGACCTTGCCGCGGTGCGTGACTTTCCTGACCCGTAGTTCCGACGGCGTGACGGTCACCTGCTCGTAGGCCTCGGCGGCGCGGTAATTCACCCGGAACGCCCAGTAGATCAGCACCGCGTCGAGGCCGAAGAAGAAGCCGACCGGCCACGCGCCGACGACGTAGAACACCGCGCCGCCGGCGAAGCTGACGACCGCGATGATCGACATCAGCACCACGAAGCCGACGCTGCCGAGCGAGCGGTGCGGGGTCAGCAGGGCAGAAAACAGGGTCGGCTCGGCCGAAACGCTGTCGGGCGCGGTTTGGGCGTTGCTCTCGGTCATGAGGTCGTCATTATACCGGCTTCATGGCCCGCAAGACGACCCCCAAAGCCGCACCGAAGCCAGCCCGCAAAACGAAGGGCGGTAAACCCAAACCGTGGAGCGCGGAGGACGTCGAGGAAGCTTTTCGCCGCTTCAGGAAGGCAAGCCCCGCGCCGACCACCGAGTTGAAGTCGGTCAATCCCTACACGCTGCTGGTGGCCGTGGTGCTCTCTGCGCAGGCGACCGATGCCGGCGTCAACAAGGCGACGCCGGCGCTGTTCGCCGCCGCCGACACGCCCGAGAAGATGGCCGCGCTCGGCGAGGATAAAGTGCGCGACCTCATCAAGACGATCGGGCTTTATCGCAACAAGGCGAAGAACGTCGTCGAGCTCTCACGCCGCCTCGTCGCGGAACATGGCGGCGAGGTCCCGCGCGATCGTGAGGCGCTCGAAGCGCTGCCGGGCGTCGGGCGCAAGACCGCGAACGTCGTGCTCAACGTCGCGTTCGGCGAAAAGACCATCGCGGTCGACACGCACATCTTTCGCGTCGGCAACCGCACCAGCATGGCGCCGGGACTGACGCCGTTCGAGGTCGAGCTGAATCTCGAAAAAGCGGTTCCCGACAAGTACAAGCTGCACGCGCACCATTGGTTGATTTTGCACGGCCGCTACACCTGTATCGCACGCAAGCCGCTGTGCGAGCGCTGCGTCATCAACGATCTCTGCCGCTGGCCGGAGAAGACGGCGGGGTAGCCGCACGGCAACCGCACTCCCTATAATGCCGCGCAGGGAGAAAACGCATGCAGATCGCAACCGATGCCGCGGCGTCATGGTCGGCCGCGCGGCCGGACATCACGAAAGACTTTCAGCGCGACGCCGACGTCCATTCGACGTTCTGGACGAAAGGTCATGAGCTGCTCGCCGCGCTGCCCGGGAAGCCGAAGCGCAATCCCGAACAGGCGCGCGCCGCCGAGACGATCCTCAATGTCGGCCGCGAGACGCGTGAAACTTTCATGCGTCAGCATGCGGCGTCCGTCTACGCGGCGCTGACAAAAAATCAAACGAACTTCGTGCGCGCCGACATCCTCGCCTATGAAGCCGCGAGCCTCGTTCCGGGGCTCGTGCCGACCCGCGCGCAGGTCTATGCGCAGGGCGATAAGATGCAGAGTGAGAAGGACGGCATCGAGGTCGATCAGGGGATTTTCTTTTCCCACGTCCTGGCGCGACCCGACACCGGCACGCATCTCTGCCACGCCATGCTGCTGCCGCGCGCGGAATCGCTTGCGCGGCTCGACGACTTCAAGGCGCGCGGCGCAGTCGATCTCGGTACCGCGGCGGTGATGCGGCAGGGCAAGGCTGCGACCGTATTGATGCGCAATCCGCGCTATCTCAATGCCGAGGACGAGACGACACTGCAGCAGACCGAAATTGCGGTCGATCTCGCGACCCTCGATCCGGTCAGCGAGCTGTGCGTGCTGCGTGGCGACACCGTCGACCATCCGAAGTATGCCGGCAAGCACGTGTTCTGCACCGGCATCAATCTGACCCACATCTATCACGGCAGAATCTCCTACATGTGGTTCGTGACGCGCGAGATGGGTTTCGTGAACAAGATGATGCGCGGGCTCGCGCGGCCCGACAGCAGCCCGGACGACATCTATTGCGCGACAATCGAGAAGCCGTGGGTCGCGGGCGTCGAGGCGTTCGCGATCGGCGGCGGTTGCCAGTATCTGCTGACGATGGACTACGTGGTGGCCGCGAGCGACGCCTACATGACGCTGCCGGCGCGCAAGGAAGGCATCATCCCGGGGGCCGCCAACATGCGACTGCCGCGTTTCACCGGCGACCGCATCGCGCGTCGGGCGATCGTCTCGGGCTTGCGGCTCGATTGCGATACGCCCGAAGGCCGGATGATCTGCGATGAGATCGTGCCGCCCGGCACGATGGATGCGGCGCTCGAGCGCGTGATTGCGGGCTTTACCGACAGCGGCGTCGTCAGCGCGGCCGGCAACCGCCGCGCATTCCGCGTGTCGGAAGAACCGCTGGATCAGTTCCGCCGTTACATGGCGGTCTACGCACGCGAGCAGGCCTATTGCCACTTCAGCCCGGCGCTGATCGCCAATCTCGAGAAACACTGGAATGCGCAGCAGAGGAAGATGTAGCCCGCATGATCCCGAAAAGTGGGTACCGGTTTTCGGACGAGATCATGCGCAAACAATAGAGGAAGTCATTCCGGGGCCCGAGCGTAGCGAGGGAGCCCGGAATCCATAACCACAGACTTGTCCATAATCGCGCCGCTCGTGGTTATGGATTCCGGGCCCACCGCTTCGCGGTGTCCCGGAATGACCCGGAGATAGCATGCCGAGCAAACGTTCAGCCGACTTTGCGCCGCGCCGCGAAGATCTCAATCCAATCGAAATTGCCTCGCGCGACGCGATCGCGGCGTTGCAGTTGCGGCGCATGAAGTGGTCGCTCAGGCACGCCTATGAAAACGTGCCGCACTACAAAAAATCGTTCGACGCGGCCGGCGTTCATCCGGACGACCTGACGCAGCTCTCCGACCTCGCCAGATTTCCGTTTACAGCCAAGGACGATCTGCGCGCCAACTATCCCTATGGGATGTTCGCGGTGCCGATGGACAAGGTCGTGCGCATCCACGCATCCTCCGGCACTACCGGAAAGCCGACTGTCGTCGGCTACACCCGGCTCGATATCCGCACTTGGGCCGACGTCTGCGCGCGCAGCATTTACGCGAGCGGCGGGCGGGCCGGCATGAAGATCCACAATGCCTACGGCTACGGGCTGTTCACCGGCGGGCTTGGCGTGCATTACGGCGCCGAGAAGCTCGGCTGCGTGACGATCCCGGTGTCCGGCGGCATGACCGAACGCCAGGTCAAGCTGATCGTCGATTTCGCGCCCGATCTGATCACGGTGACGCCGAGCTACATGCTGGCGATCCTCGATGAGTTCCGCACCCAGGGCGTGGATCCGGCCAAATGCTCGCTCAAGATCGGCATCTTCGGCGCCGAGCCATGGACCAACGCGATGCGCACCGAGATCGAAGACGCCTTCGACATGCATGCCGTCGACATCTACGGGCTGTCCGAAGTGATGGGGCCGGGCGTCGCGAACGAGTGCGTCGAGACCAAGGACGGCCTGCACATCTGGGAGGATCATTTCTACCCGGAAGTGATCGATCCCGAGAGCGGCGCGGTGCTGCCGGAAGGCGAACGGGGCGAGCTCGTCTTCACCTCGCTCACCAAGGAAGCGATGCCGGTGATCCGCTATCGCACCCGCGACCTCACGCGGCTTTTGCCCGGCACCGCGCGCTCGATGCGGCGGATGGAGAAGATCACCGGGCGCAGCGACGACATGATGATCGTGCGCGGCGTCAACGTGTTCCCGACCCAGATCGAAGAGCTGATCCTCAAGGACGAGCGGCTCGCGCCGCATTTCGTCATCGAGCTGCGGCGTGAGGATAGGCTCGACGAGATGACCGTGAAGGTCGAGAGCCGTTCCGGCGCGGACGATGCCGCGCGCGCGGCCTGCAACAAGGATCTGGCGCATCTGATCAAGGCGCTGATCGGTGTGACCGCGACGGTGGATACGATGCCGCCCGGCGCGATCGAGCGCTCGCTCGGCAAGGCGAAGCGGATTATTGATTTAAGGCCGAAGGCATAATCGTTCTTCCGCTCGTCCCCGCGAAAGCGGGGACCCAGTCCTTGGCCCCTGGATTCCCGCTTTCGCGGGAATGAGCGGAGAGGTTTGCGCTACGTATGCGTGATCAGCTCACGCCTTGGCCCTGCGAGCTTCTTGTGCATGTGGGTCATGAACGCCATCCCGAACAGCGGCGTCGCCAGGTTGAGGATCGGGATCGACACGAACGCCGCGATGAAGGCGCCGGCCAGCACGATCGTGCCGTGATGCCGTTTGCGTAATGCCTTCGCCTCCTCGACCGAATGAAAGCGCATCGCAGCGAGCAGGAAGTATTCACGCCCGAGCAGGTAGCTGGTGGCGACGAAGAAGATGATGAAGCCGAAGCCGGCGAACAGCAGGAACGGCACCGCGACCAGATAGACCAGCAGCGCCAGCAGCGCGGTCTTGAGGCCTTCGAGACCGGCGGTCCACACCGGCACCGGCACGCCGGGCGGATCGGCCGCGTAGTGCGCGTGCTCGACCTCGGCGGCGATCTCGTCGGAGAAGAAGCTCGCGACGAACGCCGTGACGGCCGGCATGAGGAAGACCGCAGCAGCGAACAGCGTGAATCCCGCCAGGAAAGCGAACATCCACAGCAGCAGATGCAGCGGCGTCTGCATGCCGGGGCCGGTGAAGCCTTCGAGATACAGCGCGAGCTCGCCGGCGAGCCAGCCGAGCACCCGGTGCATCCCGAAGCCGAGCATGATCAACAGCAGGATCGCGAGCCCGATCGATTTCCACAGCACCGTGCGGAACGGCGGCGTGAACATCTGGCCGAGTGCCTTGAAGGCGGCGTCGAACATGGCGCCAGAAGTAGTGGCACCGGGCCACCGGCACAAGCATCAACGCGCCGCGCGGGAGAAGATCAGGTCCAGGCCATCGCGGAGCGCCGGCGGCGGCGGGTTGCGGGCACCAGCGTCGCGTCCTCAGCCGCAACCGACGGCGTCTCGTCGGCGGGCGGAAGCGGCAGGTCGGCCCAGTGCAGCCGCGTGTAGTCGAAGCCGTTCTCGATGGTCGGCTTCACCACCGAGAAGTAGGGCGAGATGTCGAAATCGCGCGGCGTGTAGAGCGACGAATGGCGGATCTCGAGAAGCTCGCGCCGCGCGGCGCGGCTCTCGGTGCGGGTGACTTTCGGCAGGATCGGATAGCGCACCGACTCGAAGGCCTGCGCGATCAGCGCCGAGCAGATGATGCGGGTCGAATCGCTCGAGCCGAGCGACAGCACGCGGCGGCGCCAGCGCTGCGGCACCGGCAGCGGCATCAGGTAGCGCATCAGGTCGGTGATGTTCTTCAGGTCGTAGGCGAGCCCGATGCGCTCGATCGCGTAAGCGCAGACCTTCTCGCGGTCCTCGATGGTCAGTCCGGCGGGGCGGCACACGCGGGTATGGAAGCGCGAGTATTTCGACAGCGGCGCGGAGTCGACACCGATGCCGAGCTCCGCCTCGATCAGCGTGTGCGGCTCGCCGTCTTGCGAGATGCGCTCGCCCAGCGGGCCGACATAGAGCGCCGCATGCGACCAGGTGGACTGCGTGAGGTATTTGATGACGCCCGAAACGTGATTGTTGCCTTCGACGAGGAGGACGTCGCCCGGTCGCAGCGAAGCCGCCAATGCGCTCGGATCGCTCGGCGTGAACGGCTCGTAGCCCGAGACGGGCTTCTCCAGATACCGGGCAATCATCTGCCCGAAGCGATCGAGCACGCGACCCATGACGGTTCCCCTCAACGCGCGAGGTTCACCCTCGTCTCGCTTTGGACACACAGTTTAGTAAACGGGCGTTGCGTTTCGGTTCACGGTCGCGGTGAACGAATTGGCAATACCGCGCACGGCCCGGCGAAGTGGAAACCGGTTCGCCGACAAAGGGCGATGCGCCGACGGATAAGTCTTTGCGGTTCCGCTTTCGATCGGGCAATGTGGCGGCGCGGAAATAATTCGGAAACCATGTCGCTCAATCGTCGCAATTTCATCGCGGGCTCGGCGGCGCTTGCCTCCACGCCGGCGCTTGGCGCCGTCTCGGCCTCGGGCGAGGTCGACGTGGCGATTGTCGGCGCGGGCGCGGCGGGGATCGCCGCAGCGCGGAAAGTCGCGGCGGCCAAGCGGCGCTACGTGCTGCTCGAGGCGAGCGACCGCATCGGCGGGCGCTGTCTCACGGAGACGGGCACCTTCGGCGTTCCGTATGATCGCGGCGCGCACTGGCTGCATGTTCCGGAAATCAATCCGCTGGGCAAGCTCGCGCCGCGCGGCTTCGAGGTCTATCCGGCGCCGCCGGGACAGAAGCTGCGCATCGGCAAGCGCAACGCGCGCGAAGGCGAGATGGAGGATTATCTCTCGACCGTCGTGCGCGCGAACCGCGCGATCCAGGATGCCTCGCGCGGAAAAACTGACGTGAGCTGCATGCAGGCGCTGCCGAAGGATCTGGGCGACTGGCGCCCGGCGGTGGAATTTTTTCTCGGGCCGTTCGGCTGCGGAAAAAATCTCGACGAGATCTCGGCGGTGGATTTCGCGCGCTCGGTGGAGCGCGATGTCGATTCTTATTGCCGTCAGGGCCTCGGCGCGCTGGTCGCCAAGCTTGGCTCCGAGCTGACGGTTCAGCTCAGGGCGCCGGTCACGCGCATGGTGTCGACGCGCAATTTCGTCGAGATGGATGCCGGCCGCGGCTTCATCAAGGCGCGCGCCGCGATCGTCACGGTGTCGAACGGCGTGCTCGCGGCGGACAAGATCAAGTTCATGCCGGACCTGCCGCCGCGCCACCGCGATGCAGTCGCAAAGCTCACGCTCGGCTCCTACGATCACGTGGCACTGGAGCTGAAGGGCAATCCGCTGCAGCTGCGCAACGACGATCTGGTGTTCGAGAAAGCATCGGGGGCGAAGACCGCCGCGCTGCTCGCGAATGTTTCGGGCACGCCGCTCGCGATGGTCGAGCTTGCGGGAAAGTTCGGTGCGGAGCTGGCGAAAGCCGGCGAAGCCGCGATGACGGATTTCGCGACGGGCTGGCTCGCCGATCTGTTCGGTGCCGACGTGAAAAAGGCGATCGGCAAGACCCATGCGACGCGCTGGAACAGCGAGCCGTGGGCGCTCGGTGCGTTCTCGGCCGCGGCGGTGAACGGCCAGCCCGGCCGCAAGGTGCTGATGGAGCCGGTGCGCGAACGGCTGTTTTTCGCCGGCGAGGCGATCCACGAGACGCTGTGGGGCACGGTCGGCGGCGCCTGGGAGTCGGGCGAGCGCGCGGCCGACGCGGCGCTGCGGCTGTGGGGCCGGCGTTGAGCAGACGCTCCGCTCTGTTCCCCTCCCCCTTGTGGGGAGGGGTTAGGGGTGGGGGTCAGTGTTTTGGGCGCGAATGGCGCGACAAACTTCGACCCCCCTCCCCAACCCTCCCCCACAAGGGGGGAGGGAGCGCACCGAGTGCGGGGTGAGTTCATTGCAAAAGCCCAAAGCCCTGATCGCCTGGTCGAGCGGGAAAGACTCCGCCTGGGCGCTGCACGAAGTGCGCCGCGCCGGCGAATACGACATCGTCCGCGCGCTCACGACCGTCACCGAGACTTTCCAGCGCGTCAGCATGCATGGCGTACGCGAGGAGATCTTGCGCGCGCAGCATGTGGCGATCGGATTGCCCTCCGTCATCGTGCCGATCCCCTATCCGTGCCCGAACGAGATTTACGAAGCACGGATGGCGGCCGCGCTCGACGATGCGAAACGCCAGGGTGTCACCCACGTGATCTTCGGCGACCTGTTTCTCGAAGACGTGCGCGCCTATCGCGAGCAGAAGCTCGCCGGCACCGGCATCACGCCGCTGTTTCCGCTGTGGCAACGCCCGACCGATGCGCTGGCGCGCGACATCATCGCGGCCGGTGTCGAGACCTGGCTGGTCTGCGTCGATCTCAAGCAACTGCCGAAGTCGTTCGCCGGTCGTCGCTTCGACGAGGTATTGCTCGCCGAACTGCCGGCGAACGCCGACCCGTGCGGCGAGAAGGGCGAGTTTCACTCGTGCGTGGTCGCCGGGCCGATGTTTTCCCGGCGCATCGATGTGACGGTCGGCGAGACGATCGAGCGCGACGGGTTTGCGTATACGGATCTTCTTATCCCTCCCCTTTCAGGGGAGGGATCAACCGCGCAGCACGCCACCGGTCCGCTTTGAAACCTCGGCGACGATCTTCTTTCCCGTCGCGTCGATCTCCTCGTCGGTCATCGTCTTCTCGCGCGGCTGCAAGGTGACCGCGATCGCGACCGACGTCTTGCCCGGCTCGATGCCCTTGCCCTCGTAGACGTCGAACACCGTCACGCCGGTGATCAGCTTGCGGTCGGCGTTCTGCGCGGCGCGCACGATGTCGCCGGCCTTGACCTTGGCGTCGACCACGAAGGCGAAGTCGCGCGTCACCGGCTGGAACGCCGGCAGGTCGAGCGCCGGCTTGGCGCGCGTCGGCTTCGCCTTGGCGTCGGGAATGCGTTCGAGGATCACCTCGAACGCCATCAGCGGGCCCGCAGCGTCGAGCGCTTCGAGCGCGCGCGGATGCAGCTCGCCGAAATAGCCGAGCACATTCTGCGGACCGATCTGGATCGTGCCGGAGCGCCCCGGGTGCAGCCAGCCCGGCCCGCCCGGCACGACCTGCAATGCCTGGCTCGGCGCGCCGGCCGCGATCAGCACCGCGAGCGCATCGGCCTTCACGTCGAACGCATCGGCTTCGCCGTTGCCGCTCCAGTGCCGCCCGGTGCCGCTCGCCTTGGCGAGCGCGCGGCGCACGCCCGACGCGGCGGTGAGCTGGTCCTCGGGTCTGTCGCCCTTGAACACCTGCCCCACCTCGAACAACGCGACGTCCGGAAACCCGCGATCGGCATTCCTTTGCGCACTCGTCACGAGGCCCGGAATGAGGCTCGGCCGCATGTCGGACAGGTCGGCCGCGATCGGATTGGCCAGCGCAAGCTCCGGCTGTCCGCCGCCGAACAATTCTGCCTGCGCCTTGGCGATGAACGACCAGGTGACGGCTTCGACCAGCCCGCGCGCGGCGAGCGCGCGCCTCGCCTTGCGGGTGCGCACCTGCTGTGCGGTCAATACGGGCTTGCGCGGCGCATCGCCGCGGTCGAACGGCGTGAACGGCACGGCGTCGACGCCGACGATGCGAACGATCTCTTCGACGATGTCGGCTTTGCCCTCGACATCCATGCGCCACGACGGGATCGCGACCTTCACGGTCTCGCCCGCCCCCGCAACGAAGAAGCCGAGGTGCTTCAGCACGCGCTTCATGTCAGGCAGCGGCACGTCGAGGCCGGAGAGGCGCTTCACTTCGCCGACCGGGAAATCGATCACGCGGTCCTCCGCGTGTGCCGAACCCGCGACAACGATCTCCGACGGCGCGCCGCCGCAGAAATCGAGCACCATCTGTGTCGCCTGCTCGAGGCCCGGCACCATGAAGTTCGGATCGACGCCGCGCTCGAAGCGATAGCGCGCGTCGGAATTGATGCCGAGCTTGCGGCCGGTTTGGGCAATGTTGAGCGGCGCCCACAGCGCCGATTCGATCAGCACGTCGGTGGTGTTTGCGTCGCAGCCGGATTCCTCGCCGCCCATGATGCCGGCGAGCGATTCCACGCCCTTCTCGTCGGCGATGACGCAGATGCTCTCGTCGAGCGGGTAGGTGCGCCCGTCGAGCGCAAGCAGGCTCTCGCCTTGCTTGCCGCGCCGGACCGTCAGATTGCCGCGCACCTTGGCGGCGTCGAACACGTGCAGCGGGCGGCCGCGGTCGAATGTCATGAAGTTGGTGATGTCGACCAGCGCGTTGATCGGACGCAGGCCGATCGCCGTGAGGCGCTTCTGCAGCCATTCGGGCGAGGGTCCGTTCTTCACGCCCCGCACCAGCCGCAGCGCGAAGCCGGGGCAAAGCGCGGGCGCCTCGATCTTGACCGATACCGGGCAGGGGAACGCGCCCTTCACGGGTTTCGGCACCGGATCGATGAACTTGCCCATGTCGGCGGCGGCAAGATCGCGCGCGATGCCGTGCACGCCGGTGCAGTCGGGACGATTGGGCGTCAGGTTGATCTCGATCGCCGGATCGTCGAGGCCGGCCCATGTGGCGTAGGGCTGGCCGACCGGGGCGTCAGACGGCAGGTCGATGATGCCCTCGTGGTCGTCGGACAATTCCATCTCGGCTTCCGACACCAGCATGCCGCGGCTCTCGACGCCGCGGATGGTGCCGACGCCGAGCGTGATCTTCTTGCCCGGAATGTAGGTGCCGGGCGGGGAGAACACGCCGGTCATGCCGGTGCGCGCGTTCGGCGCGCCGCACACGACCTGGATCGGGTTGCCGTCGCCGGTGTCGACCAGGCACACGCGCAGCCGGTCGGCGTTGGGATGCTGCTTCGCCTCGATCACCCTGGCGATGACGAAAGCGCTAAGCGCCTTCGCCTTGTCCTCGATGGCCTCGACCTCGAGCCCGATCATGGTGAGCTTGTCGGCGAGTTT
>Ga0207683_10005764_pt1 | contig 10615 bp, 7 predicted proteins | sample KBSM73metaG_FD_184333 | JGI IMG/M metagenome (GOLD analysis project Ga0207683, IMG submission 184333) | Miscanthus rhizosphere microbial communities from Kellogg Biological Station, Michigan, USA - KBS M7-3 metaG (SPAdes) (version 2) | ecosystem: Host-associated > Plants > Roots > Rhizosphere >...
AGCGGCACCTTCGTCATCGCCAACTGCTGGGACGGCGGATCGGCGCGTATCCTCACCTCGCTCGGTTTCCCTGCGCTGGCCACCTCCAGCGGCGCTTCCGCCGGCACCCTCGGACGTCTCGACGGCAACGTCACCCTCGACGAAGCATTGGCACAGGCGCGCACCATATGCAGTGCGACCTCCCTGCCCGTGTCCGCCGATCTCGAGAAGGGTTTCGGCGATGCGCCGGAAGCCACCGCCAAAGCCATAGCGCTCGCGGCGAAAACTGGCCTGGTCGGCGGCTCCATCGAAGATGCGACGGGCCGCAAGGATGCACCCCTCTTCGATCTCGGCTTTGCCACCGAGCGCGTCGCGGCCGCCGTTGAAGCGGCACGCAAACTTCCCTTCCCTTTCACGCTGACCGCGCGCGCCGAGAACTATCTGCACGGCAAACCCGATCTCGACGACACGATCAAACGCCTGCAGGCTTTCGAACGCGCCGGCGCGGATGTGTTGTTCGCCCCCGGCCTTCCCGACCTCGCCGCGATTCGCACCGTGTGCAGCTCGCTGAAAAAGCCCGTGAATTTCATGGTGGGCATTCGCGGCAAATCGTTTTCGGTCGCGGAGCTGGCACAAGCTGGTGTTCGCCGCATCAGCCTCGCCGGCACGCTGTATCGCGCCGCCATGACGGGCCTCGTCGGGGCCGCGCGCGAGATTCGCGAATCGGGCACCTTCGGCTATCTCGATAGCAGCATGACCGGCGGCGAATACGCGAAGTATTTCCAGGGCTGACGCGTGAAACTCATCCGCTGCGAGCCGCGCCGCCACTCGGCGCCCATCCTCGCGATCTTCAACGAAGCCATCGCCAACTCCACGGCGTTGTACGACTACAGGCCGCGCGCCGCTGAATCGATGGTGGGCTGGTTCGAGGCTAAAACCAAAGGCCGTTATCCGGTGATCGGCATCGAAGACGATTCCGGCACGCTCGTGGGCTTCGGCAGCTATGGCGCATTTCGCGCCTGGCCGGCTTACAAATACACCGTCGAGCACTCCATATATATAGATAGCCGTTTCCGTGGCCAGGGTCACGGTCGCGTGCTGCTCGAAGCCCTCATCGCAGCTGCAGTCGAACAGGACTACCACGTCATGGTCGGCGGCATCGATGCGTCAAACGCCGTGAGCATCAAGCTGCACGAAAGTCTGGGCTTCACACATTGCGGCACAGTGAAACAGGCGGGGTTCAAGTTCGGCCGCTGGCTCGATCTGGCGTTGTATCAAAAGATACTGACGACCCCCGCGGCACCGGTCGACGGCTGACACTGCCGCCGACCGGACCGGCGCAACCGGGTCAGAGCTTGCGTAGATAGGCGACCAGCGCTTCCTTTTCTTCAGGCAGGGGCTGGCGATCGAAGTGCACGCCGTCGGTCGAGGCGAACGGCGGCACGACGGGTGCATTGAACTGCGCGTGTTTGAAGAACGCGATGTATTGATCGACCACCTGCTCCAGCGTATCGACGCTGTTGTTATGAAAGTACGGCGCCGTCTTGCTGATGCCGCGCAACGTGGGCACGTCAAACTTGTTCCAGTCATCGGTACCTGCCGGGCCGCCGACAAAACCCGTCAACAAAGCTCGCCCGGGATCGGAACTGGTGCGTCGGATAACCGTTCCATTGGGCTGGGTGAACACATACGTGCGCGCATTGCGGGCCAGGCGCGGCGGGCACGGTACAAACGTGAAGCGCGCAGGCACAACGGTGTCCACCGGGCGTGGACAATTCACCTGAATGTCGTGAAATCGCGCCAGCAGCGGCGCCTGGATGGTCGACTGGCCTGGTCCCCCATGGCACTGGGCGCAGGCGCGAGTGAACACGACCTTGCCCTGCGCTTCGAGCGCGTTGAGCGGCGGATCCACATCCGGCAACGGGCTCACGCCATTACGGACCGCGTCGGCCAGCAGGCGAGCCCGAGGCGAAGAGAACAGCACGTTCTGAAACGCGGCGAGGTCGTCGAGCAACCGCTGGCTGGGTGCGTTTGCGATCTGCGCGTGCGCTTCGAGTGCGCCGAGGGCCTGCTCCTGCAGGGTCGCCTTGCGTCCATCGAGTTGATATCCGCCAGTCGGATTGGGACCGCGCGGCCACGGGATGGCGCCATCGGGCCCGGTCAGTTTGACGTCGAAAACACTCGGCACCGCGCGCCACACGTCGACGCTCGTCTCGGCCGACACCGCGTTGGTCGCCGGATCGATCAAGCGGACGTTGGCGGGCAGCGGCAGCGTGACCCTGATCAGGCCGTTTTCGCGCAAATTGCTGAAGTCGTTGGCGAGCGCGCCATTGGTGCGGAAATCGTCGGCGTCGAGCGGCAGGAACAGGGGATCCTGCGCAGCCGGGTTCCACGTACGCCGCCATTGCAGGAACTGGAATCGTGCCTCCACGCTCGCGGGCGAGAGCTGAAAGCTGTCGCGCGGTATGTGGCAGTCGGCGCAGGAGCGTCCGTTGCCTCCCAGGCCGTGGAGGCGCCGATCGAGGAAGCCGATGAGACCGCGTGCCACCGAGATGCAGCTTTCCCCGCCGCATCGATCGGTGGAGTTCGCCGGCCGCACGATCGCGACCGCTTCATCCAGCGGTTCTGCGCCTTGCACCGCACTCGCCGAGAAAACGGACGCCATCGCCACGAAGGCGAGGCAAACACTTGTGGCTGACTTCATGGCAACACTCCCCAATGCTCGAATAAATGCGGCTCTCACTTATCAAGACGTATTGGTGCGGACCTTTGTGCCATTTCGCGTAGCGGCATCTTTGTCTCCGTCATTCCCCGTCGTGGCGTATGGTTAGGCGCTGCGAAGAGGCTTTTGCCATGCGACAAATCTCCGCCGACGACTGGCGCCAGGTGTTCGCGCTGCTGGACACCGCTCTCGAGATGTCGCCACCGGATCGCGCCGCGTGGCTCGCCACGCTTTCGGACCAGCCCATCAAGGGCACATTGGACAAGCTGCTGGCACTCAAGGAGCGCCAGGAGACAGGTGACTTTCTGCAGCAGCTGCCGCAGTTCACCGTGACGCCTGACGATCCGGCGCCTGGAGAACCCCCGGACACAGCGACCATCGGTAGCCATATCGGGCCGTACCGGCTCGTGACGCCGCTCGGGCGCGGCGGCATGAGCTCGGTCTGGGTTGCGGAGCGTGCCGACGGCCTGATCAAGCGCCGCGTCGCACTCAAACTACCTCATGTCAGCTGGGCATCGCCGGATCTTGCTCAACGCATGACGCGTGAGCGCGACATCCTGGCCTCACTCGAGCATCCCGGCATCGCGCGGCTCTACGATGCCGGCGTCGCGGAAGATGGGCGGCCCTACCTCGCGCTGGAACTCGTCGATGGCAAACCCATCGATGAGTACTGCGCCCTGCACCATGCCGATATCCGGGCACGCGTAGCCATCGGCCTGCAGGCCGCGCGGGCGGTTGCATACGCGCATTCCCGCATGGTGGTCCACCGCGACCTGAAGCCTTCCAACATCCTGGTTGACGGCGCCGGGCAGGTCCGCCTTCTCGACTTCGGCATTGGCAAACTACTCGAGGACAGCCCCGGCCTTGGCCCGCAGGCCACGCAGTTCGGCGCGCTCGCATTCACGCCCGACTACGCATCGCCCGAGCAGATCCGCGGTGAATCTGTCACCGCGAGTACCGACGTCTATTCACTCGGCGTCGTGCTGTACCAGCTGCTGGCCGGCCCCCTTCCCTATCTACCGCGCGCATCGGGGCAACTCGTCGATGAAATCGCGATGCGTGCCGATCCACCGCCCCCGAGCGCGGCGGCACGCGATCGCGCAACCGCCCATGCGCTGCGCGGTGACCTGGACACCATCGTTCTGAAATCCCTGAAAGGCGCGAAGACAGAGAGATATCCGGATATGCAGGCTCTGGCCGATGACCTGGATCGCTTCCTGCGCGGGGTGCCAGTGCTCGCCCGGCGCGACAGCGCCTGGTATCGACTTCGCAAGTTCGCGGCTCGCAACCGCTTCGCACTGCGTGCGGCAACAGCCGCAGTCGCGGTGACCGTGGCGGTCAGTGCTGGCTTCGCCATCCAGCGGTCGCGCCAGCAAAAAGCGGAGACTGTGGCCGCGATTGAAAACTACGCGGACAACATGGCGCAGCTCGCCGTTCCGCAAACGCCGCCAACCAAAGACGTCGTGGCGTACCGCGAGTATTTGCAGGCCCGCGGTCTCATGATCGTGCCCACTGAAGCCAATCTGCGCGAAGTCATCCGTCTGGCAGAAGATGCGATTGTGCGTGATCCGCAATTTGCCCGTGCATACGCAATACTTGCCGGTGCGAACCTGATGCACCTGGACCATGGATATTCCCGCCCGGAGGCGCTGTCGCAAGGCGAAGCGGCGGCCCGTCGGGCCCTGGCACTGGCCCCCCACCATCCGGGTGCCCACGCGAGTATGGGCGTCATCGCCGCGCATCGCGGCGACTGGCTCGCTGCCGAGGGGCATTTCAAGAGCGCATTCGAGTACGACGACGGTTCGGGTCGAATTCCAGCCCGCTATTCCGAGATCGTGCTGCATTCCACTGGCCGGGTGCGCGAAGCACTGCGCATCCTCCAGTCGGAGTTTCGCAAAGCTCCGACGCATAGCCGCGCCCCCATGCAAGTGGCCGCTGCGATGGCCGCACAGCCGGGCAACGACGCTGCGGAGTTGCACAACATCGACATCGCGATCAGTCATGGCTGGCCAGGGAATTCGCGAGACGTGGAGGAACTCAACAGCGCGATAGCACGGCGCGCGGGCCGGTACGCCGAGGCGGCGGAGTATCAGGTAGTGACTCTATCTGCCGAAGCGCGGCAGGCAGGCGCAGTCGAGGTGGTACACCTGCTGCACAAAGCCCTGGCCGATCCGGCCGAGCGTCGCAATGCCATCGCCGCACTCGACGCGCTGAACATTCAGGGTCCGGAGTCCGGAATGGGCTCCTTCGCCATGCTGATGCTTTCAATGAACTGGTACACCATGCTGGGCGATGTCGACCGCGCCTATCTAGTCAGCGATCGCTGGCTGGCGGAATCGCGGCGCTCCGGTCTTTCAGGCATTCCCTTCATTTTCGGATTCTGGCTGCCGGAGATGCGCCCATTCCGCGCCGATCCGCGCTTCCAGGAGCTGGCGCGACACATGGGATTCATCGCCTATTGGGAACAATTCGGTCCGCCGGATGATTGTCAGCTGCGAAGCGGGATTCTCTCGTGTCACTGAAAGAGCAATGCGCGTTAGCTAGTCCAGGGCCGCCGCCAGGAACAGCCGGGCCTTTTCCCAGTCACGCGCCACCGAGCGGCGACTGAGCTCGAGCGTTTCCGCCACCTGCTCTTCCGTCATGCCGGCGAAATAGCGCATCTCGACCACGCGCACCAGCCGTTCGTCGATGGTGGCCAGTTCCTCGAGCGCTTCGTTGATGCGGATGACTTCCTGCTCGCGCGGATCCGTCATATCGGAACTCTCGGTTCCCAATTCGACGTGCACTGTGCCTCCACCGCGCCGGTCGGCCGCGCGCCTTCGGACGAAGTCGACCACGACCGAACGCATCACGCGCGCCGCGTAGGCCATGAACTGGCCTTTGTCGCCGGCTTCCAGCGAACCTGCCTTGTAGAGTCGCAGATAGGACTCGTGCACCAGCTCGGTGGTGTCGAGCAACGTGAATTTTCCACTGCGACGCAACCGGCCGTGCGCCAGCTGGCGCAGGTCGGGATACAGCAGACCAAACAACTGCTCAGCCGCACCGGCCTCGCCCCGGCGGACGGCGGCGAGCAGTGCCGCTACTTGCTCCATGGACGAATCCTCGTACCGCCGACGATGTGCCTTGCTTCCATTCGGACGCCATTCTGGCAGGCGCCCTCGTCACACGCGCGGCAGGTTCCACCCAATCCTGATCGGTTTGTGGAAAACTACCGGACCGCGGAATGCCCGGGGGGGCCATGAAGTCATTTCTCGTCGTCTTGGGATTGCTTTCCGCAACCGTTTCGCGCGCCGACGATGCGGCGGTGGCCTTCGACTGGTTTGAATACACCGGTCGTGATTCGACCTTCGCCACCCCGTTGCCCCCCGGCAGTTACAACAACCCGATTCTCGCGGGCTACTATCCCGATCCCAGCGTCACGCGAGTCGGCGACAAGTACTACCTCGTCAATTCGACGTTCGCGCATTTCCCCGGCATTCCGATCCACGAAAGCACCGACCTAGTGCACTGGAAGCTGATCGGTCACGCGCTCAGCAATTCCGCCCGGACCACCTTCGATGGGTTGGGCATTTCGCGCGGCGTCTTCGCGCCCTCGATCCATTTTCACAAAGGCATCTACTACGTCATCAACACGCTGGTGGAAGCCGGCGGCAATTTCTTCGTCACGGCCGCCGACCCCAAGGGGCCGTGGTCCGATCCTGTCTGGCTCAAGGAGATCGACGGCATCGATCCCTCGTTTTTCTTCGACGACGATGGCAAGGCATACGTCGTCAACAACGGTCCGCCCGACGGCGCCCCGCTCTACGAGGGTCATCGCGCCATCTGGATCCAGCAGTTCGACGTCGGGGCTAACAAGCTCATCGGCCCTCGCAAGGTTATCGTCAACGGCGGCGTCGACGTCGCGAAGAAGCCCATCTGGATCGAGGGGCCGCACATCTATCGCATCAAGGGCCGGTACTACCTCATGTGCGCGGAGGGAGGGACCGGGGACGGACATTCCGAAGTGATTTTTCGTGCCAAGTCGCCATGGGGACCGTTCGAACCCTACAAGGGCAATCCGATCCTCACACAACGCGACCTGTCGGCCGGTCGCGCGAACGCCGTGAGCAACGCCGGGCACGCCGACCTCGTCGAGATGAAAGACGGCAGCTGGTGGGCAGTGTTCCTCGCCTCGCGCCCCTACACTGGCTCTCGCTACAACACCGGGCGCGAGACATTCCTGCTGCCGGTCACGTGGAAAGACGGCTGGCCCGTCATTCTCGAACAGGGCAAACCAATTCCTTTCGTGGTGAAAGGGCCACGCGCCATGGCGCGTGCGAAGGGACCCTATGACGCATTGACCGGAAATTTCACCAAGCGCGACGAGTTCAACACCTCGCTCGGACCCGAATGGTTGCAGGTGCACGTCCCCAAGCAGAGTCGCTTCGAATTCATGGGTGGCGCGCTGCGCGTTCGACCGCTGTCCGTGAATCTGGATGAGAGACGCAATGCGTCGTTTCTCGCGCGCCGCCAGCAGCATCTGAATTTTGATGCGTCAACTTCAATGAAGTCGCCAGCGGGCGGAGGAATCTCTGCCGGCCTGGCCGCCTATCAGAATGAGAGTCACTGGTATTTCTTCGGCGTGCGCCGCGTGGGCAACGCATTGCAAGTGTTCCTCGAACGCAATGCCGGCCAGGGACCGCAGATCCTCATCGGCACCTCGATCGCCGTCGTGCCATCGCTGCAGCTGCGCATCAGCGCCGATGGCCCCAACTACTCTTTCTATTACGACAGCGGCGAGGGATGGAAACCGCTGCGCGAGAACGATGACGGTTCGATATTGAGCACCGAAGTCGCCGGCGGGTTCGTCGGCACGGTGTTAGGCCCCTTCGCAAGACAGGAATGAACATGCGTATGTCACTCTGCGCGCTCGGCGCGCTGCTCACACTTCTGGTGTCCCAGGCACAGGCGCAGACACCCGCGCCCGTAACGAACCCGGACGCGGACAAGGAAGACTGGATCGTGCTCTTCGATGGCAAGGACCTGAAGGGCTGGACGCCGAAGATCGCCAAGCACGATCTCGGCGACAACTTCGGCAACACCTTCCGCGTGGAAGACGGGCTGCTCAAGGTTCGCTACGACAAGTACAAGACTTTCGACGGCCAGTTCGGACACCTCTTCTATAAGGATCCGTTCTCGTACTACCGCCTGGTGGTCGAATACCGGTTCGTGGGCCAGCAAGCGCCAGGGAATCCGGGCGCATGGGCGCTTCGCAATAGCGGCGCCATGCTGCACTCGCCCGATCCGCACACCATGCCGCGCGACCAGACTTTTCCCATTTCGATCGAAGGCCAGCTGCTCGGCGGAAACAGCGACGGCAAGCCCCGCCCCACCGCCAACATGTGCAGCCCCGGTACGGAGATCGTCTACCAGGGCAAGCTCTACAAGGACCATTGCCTGAATTCCTTGTCGCCCACGTTCGACGGCGAACAGTGGGTGCGCGCCGAATTCCTCGTGCACGGATCAGGCGCCATCACGCACTTCGTGAATGGCCAGAAAGTGCTCGAGTACGAGATGCCGCAGTACGGCGGTGGCGTGGTCGACAACTACGATGCCACCACCAAGATCGACGGCAAACTGATAGACAGTGGTTACATCTCGTTGCAAAGCGAATCGCATCCCATTGACTTTCGCAAAGTCGAATTGCTGAACCTTGCCGGCTGCATGGACAAGGCCGCGTCAAACTACAAGAGCTACTACGTGAAGCCCGTGCCGGAAGACTGCAAGTTCGCCGAAGGCGCGAAGCCGGCGATGCGCCGCCCGGGCGACTACCCGGTGAGCGCCGAAGCGTTGCCGCAGGAAGGCATCCCCAAGGGGCACCTCGAAGGTCCGTTCGAATTCCGCAGCAAGGTCATCGAAGGCACGGTGCGGCGCTACTGGATCTTCGTGCCCGCGCAATACAACCCGAAGAAGCCGGCCAACGTGCTGGTGTTCCAGGACGGCCAGCGCGCCACGAACCCGAATGGACCGCTGCGCCTGCCGACGGTCATGGAAAACCTCATCGGCAAAGGAAAGTTGCCAGTGACCATTGGCATCTTCATCACGCCGGGAAATCTCAGCGACACGTACCCGGACAATCTCGGATTCAGCAATCCGAACCATCGCAAGGAAGAGTACGACGCGCTGAACGACAACTACGCGCGCTTCCTCATCGAGGAGATGCTTCCCGAGGTGGGCAAGAAGTACAACCTGACCGACGATCCGGAGAAGCGCGCCATCGGGGGCACTTCGAGCGGCGCCATCTGCGCATTCACCGTCGCCTGGCAGCGGCCCGACATGTTCCGCCGCGTGATCAGCATGATCGGCAGCTACACGTCCATCGGCTATCAACCGGCGGCGGATGGCAAGCCCATGATCCCGGGCGGCGATTTATACCCAACGCTGATCCGCAAGAACCCCATCAAACCCATCCGGATCTATCTACAGGACGGCGAGAAGGACTTGTCCAACGAGCACGGGAGCTGGTTCCTGGCGAACCAGCAGATGCTCTCGGCGTTCGAATATGCGAACGCCAAAGCCGACAAGGACGGCACGCTGGGCGTGCGGTACGAGGTGAAGCACAACTGGGGCGACGGCGCGCATTCGGATGCGCACGGCGGCGCCCTGCTTCCCGACATCCTCACCTGGATCTGGAACAACGACTGACGTGAACGACTCCCGTCTCCAGACCTTCACGCACCAGTCGCCGATCGGGCACTGGAGCGTGAGCGTGTGGCGCACGGATCCGCGGCTATCCGAACTCGTCGCGAGCATGTGGTACGGCTGCGGCAAGACGGCGTATCAACGCGACCGGATCCTCCCCTCAGGGCAGAGCCAGCTGCTCATCAATCTTGGGCCCCCGCAGTATCGCATCGAACCCGGGCCGCCCGAGGTGCGCGTACCCTTCGTGGACGTCTGGTACTCCGGACTGCACCAGGGCCCGATCGACACCGAGGCTCCCCATGGCAACGCCTTGTTAGGCGTGGCGTTCACGGCGCGCGGAACATTCCCTTGGCTCGGCGAGAAAATGGATGGGCTCACCGATCGCATCATCGCGCTTGCAGACGCGCTCGGCGATGGCGCGCTCGCGTTGCGCGAGCGACTCTTGAACACCGACTCCCTCGAAGCGCGCTTCAAATGCGTGGAGCGCTGGCTACTGGTGCGCCTGAAGCCTCGCAGCATCGTGCATCCAGCGGTGCGTTGGGCGGTAGACCGCATCGCCGCGAGCGGTGGACGCATCCCCATCGAAGATCTGGCGACTCAGACCGGATTCACGCGAAAACACCTCGGCAACCTGTTCCAGCGACACGTAGGTCTCTCACCCAAGTCGCTGGCGCGCATTCACCGTTTCCGCGGAGCGCTGGCGCTGCTCGGCAATGGCGACGGCCAGGTGCCCTGGGTAGAGCTTGCGGAGCAATGTGGTTATTACGACCAGTCCCACCTCATCAACGAATTCCGCCGATTCACTGGTCTTTCTCCTACCGAGCTCGCACGACGCGATCGGCCTGATTCGGGCAGCGTGGTACTGAGATAGGACAGGACGAACCTCGGCAAGGGCGGCCTCGCGGAACCCGATACACCGCGGTACAAGCACCCGGGTCGCGACTTCCCATTTTTCCAAGACGCGACGCGACCCCACGCGCACAATCCCGCCATAACAAAGGGAGGGCGTCATGCCTGAAATCAACTGGATTGCAGTCATCGTGGCCGCTGTTGCGTGTTTCCTGTTAGGCGGACTGTGGTATTCGCCGGTGCTGTTCGGCAAAGCCTGGCAACGTGAGGCTGGCCTCACCGACGAGCAGCTCAAGAACGGCAATATGGTCAAGATCTTCGGCCTGTCGCTGGTGCTGTCACTGCTCGCGGCCTGGAACTTCGCGAATTTCCTCGGGCCAAGGC
>Ga0207683_10005767_pt1 | contig 10613 bp, 8 predicted proteins | sample KBSM73metaG_FD_184333 | JGI IMG/M metagenome (GOLD analysis project Ga0207683, IMG submission 184333) | Miscanthus rhizosphere microbial communities from Kellogg Biological Station, Michigan, USA - KBS M7-3 metaG (SPAdes) (version 2) | ecosystem: Host-associated > Plants > Roots > Rhizosphere >...
CGGGCCCATGGTCAGTTGGTGCGGGCCACCACCACGCAGTAGTACGACTCGGCGGCGTTCGCCGGTACCACGTCGCCGGGATCCGGCCGCCAGTCATAGATCCGCGTGACGCTCGGGATGTCCGGCCGGAACGTTTCGCGCCAGTCACCGTCGTAGGTCACCAGCCAGTTCCCCTCGCCTCGCCACCGGTTTTCCCCCGCGCACAATGTCCCAGGTGCGAATCGCAGATCAAGAAACCGCGGAGCCATACCTGCCTGTCGGCGGGTTCCGGCGGTTCCGGCGTTTAGATGGAGCGGTCGCGGTTGGCCCAGTAGGGGTCGCGGAGGCGGCGCTTGTAGAGCTTGCCGTTCGGGTCGCGCGGTAGCTCGGGCACGTAGTCGATGCTCCGGGGCACCTTGAACCGGGCCAGGCGGCCGGCGAGGAAGGCGAGCAGGTCGGCGGTGAGCTCGGGGCCGGGCTCGGCGCCGGGCGCCGGCTGCACCACGGCCTTGATCTCCTCGCCCCATTCCTCGTGCGGGATGCCGAAGACGGCCACGTCGTCGACGGCCGGGTGGGCGGAAAGCTCGGCCTCGATCTCGGCCGGGTAGATGTTCACGCCGCCCGAGATGATCATGTCGCTCTTGCGGTCGCACAGGTAGAGGTAGCCGTCAGCGTCGAGGTAGCCGATGTCACCCACGGTGAACATGCCGCGGGCGCGGGAAGCGCGCGTCTTCTCCGCGTCCTTGTGGTAGTCGAAGGTCGAGGTGCCCATGCGCATGTACACCAGCCCGGGCTGGCCCGCGGGGACGTCGTTTCCCTCGTCGTCGAGCACATGCACCTCCGAACCCGGCCAGGGCAGGCCGACCGAACCCGGCCGGTCCAGCCACTGCGGCCCGGTGATGACGGTCCCGCCACCCTCGCTGGCGGCGTAGTACTCGGTGATCACCGGGCCCCACCAGTCCAGCATCTGCCGCTTGACGTCGGGCGGGCAGGGCGCGGCGCTGTGGATCGCGGCGCGCATCGAGGACACGTCGTAGCCCTTCCTGGTCTCCTCCGGCAGGGCGAGGAGCCGGCGGAACTGCGTGGGCACCATGTGCGTGTGGGTCACCCGGTGCCGCTGCACCAGCGCGAGCAGTTCGGCGGCGTCGAAGCGGTCCATGAGCACGACCGGGTGGCCGAGCTGGAGCGAGATCGTCGCGAAGTTCAGCACCGCCGTGTGGTAGAGCGGCGAGCAGCACAGGTGCACGTTGCCGTCGCCGGGCGCCAGCGAGAAGATGCCGAAGAACCAGGTCGACGCCATCGGCGGCTGGTCCGGGTCCTCGCCGGTCAGCGGGCGGCGGACGCCCTTGGGCCGGCCGGACGTGCCCGAGGTGTAGACCATCGGCGCGCCCGCGGTACGAGGACCGGGGCGCCCGCCGCCGCCAGCGCCGAGCGTGTCCAGCGGCACGAAGCCGGGCACCGTCCCGACCGCGAACCTGGCCCCGGGATCGATCGCCGCCCCGGCGGCCGCCTCGGCCGCCACCTGGCCGAACCTCTCGTGCGCCACGAACGCCCTGGCCTCGCTGTCGGCCAGGATGTACGCGACCTCGGCCGCGGTCAGGTGCCAGTTCACCGGCACCACGTACAGCCCGGTCTGGATGGCCGCGAAGAACAGCGCGAGAGCCTCGGTGCTGTTCGGCAGCATCCCGGCGACGCAGTCGCCCGGGCGCAGGCCGAGCGCCTGCAGGCCCCGGCCGTAGCGGTCGGCCCGCGCGGCCAGCCCGGCGTAGCTGACGGCCGCGCCACCAGGATCGATGACCGCCGTCCGTCCGGGGTCGGTGGCGGCGATGGCCCACAAGCCGATGTCGGTCACAGGTCAAATATAGAACACGTTCTATAATCGGCGGGTGAGTCAGCCGCTTGCTGAGAGCGCGCCCCTGCGGGCGCCGCTGGAGATCGAGTTCGACTACACGCGCTCGCTCGGGCCGGTGCTGAGCCAGTTCATGGCCGCGCTGGCCGAGCGGCGCATCCTGGGCGCGCGCGGCGCCGACGGCCGGGTGCACGCACCGCCGTTCGAGTACGACCCGGTGAGCGCGGAGCCGCCCGCGGAGCTCGTGCCGGTGGGGCCTGAGGGGACCGTGGTCAGCTGGTCCTGGATGCCGGATCCGCTGGTCGGCCAGCCGCTGGCGGAGCCCTTCGCCTGGGCGCTGATCCGGCTGGACGGCGCGGACACGGCGATGCTGCACGCGGTCGACGCGGGTTCGGCCGCGGCCATGCGGACCGGGCTGCGGGTCCGGCCCCGGTGGGCCGCGCGGCCGGCCGGCGGCATCAGGGACATCGCCTGCTTCGAGCCGTGCGACGGGCCGGCCGGCGCCGCGGAGGCTCCGGCTCAAGACACGCTGCCCGCTCAAGACATAGGGGCCGAACGGACGCCGGGTATGACGATCGCGCCGGTGCGGCTGCGCTACCTGCACACGGCGTCTCCCGGGGAGAGTGCCTACCTGCGCGGCCTGGCGGCAGGGCGGCTGCTCGGGCAGCGGTGCGGGGTGTGCGGGCAGGTGTACGTGCCGACGCGGGGGACGTGCCCGGCCGACGGGGTGACGATGACCGAGGAGGTGGAGCTGCCGGAGACCGGGACCGTGACCACGTTCTGCATCGTGAACGTGGGGTACCCGGGCCAGCGCGTGACTCCCCCGTACGTGGCCGCGGCCGTGCTCCTGGACGGGGCGGATATCGCGTTCCAGCACCTGGTGCTGGGCTGTGACGCCAGCGAGGTGCGGATGGGCCTGCGGGTCAGGGCCGTGTGGGGCGAAACGGGGGGCATCAGCCACTTCACGCCGACCGGGGAGCCGGATGCTTTGTACGAGACCTACGCGAGGTCCCTGTGAGTGCCGACGTCGCCGTGGTCGGGTTCGCGCAGTCGCCGTGCCGGGTGCGCGAGGACGCCACGACCAGCGGGGTGGAGATGCTGGTGCCGATCTTCGCCGAGGTGTTCCGGGCGTGCGGCCTGACCCGGCGTGACATCGGGTTCTGGTGCTCGGGATCCTCGGATTACCTGGCCGGGCGGGCGTTCTCGTTCGTGTCGGCGGTGGACGCCATCGGCGCGGTGCCGCCGGCGATGGAATCGCACGTGGAGATGGACGCGGCCTGGGCGCTGTACGAGGCGTGGGCGAAGGTCCTGACCGGCGAGGCGGAGATCGCGCTGGCTTACGGGTTCGGCAAGTCGTCGGGCGCGGAGCTGCGGCGCGTGCTGGCGCTGCAGCTCGACCCGTACCTGGTCGCGCCGCTGTGGCCGGACTCGGTGTCGGTCGCGGCGCTGCAGGCGCGGCTCGGCCTGGAGGCCGGGCGGTGGACCGAGAAGGACATGGCCGAGGTGGCCGCGCGCAGCCGGGCCGAGGCGCGGTCCAACCCGGACGCGCAGGTGTCGGGTTCGGTCACGGCCGCGGAACTGCTGGCCCGGCCCTACGTGGCCGAACCGCTGCGGGCGCACGACTGCGCCCCGGTCGGCGACGGGGCCGCGGTCGTGATCATCGCGTCCGCGGCGCGGGCACGGGAGCTGTGCGAGCGGCCCGCGTGGATCAGCGGGTTCGCGCACCAGGTGGATTCGGGCTCGCTGGGCGCGCGGGACCTGCTCGCGGTGCCGTCGGCGGCGGGCGCGGCGGCGGCGGCCGGCGCTGGTCCTGTTGAGCTGGCCGAACTGCACGCGCCGTTTTCGCACCAGGAGCTGCTGCTGCGGGAGGCACTCGGGCTCGGCGAGGGGGTCGCGGTTAACCCGTCGGGCGGCGCGCTGTGCGGCAACCCGATGTTCGCCGCCGGGCTGGCGCGGATCGGGCTGGCGGCGCGGGCGGTCATGTCCGGCCGGGCGTCCCGCGCGCTCGGGCACGCGACCAGCGGCCCGGCGCTGCAGCAGAACCTGGTGTGCGTGCTGTCCGGGGAGGCGTCGTGAAGCAGCCGGCCGCGGTGCTGGGCGTCGGGCAGACCCGGCACCGGTCCAAGCGCACCGACGTGTCGATCGCCGGGCTGTGCCGGGAGGCGGCGGACCGCGCGGTGGCTTCCGCGGGGCTGGCGCTGGCCGACATCGACGCGGTGGTGGTCGGGAAGGCGCCCGACCTGTTCGAGGGCGTGATGATGCCCGAGCTGTACCTAGCCGACGCGCTGGGCGCGGTGGGCAAGCCGCTGCTGCGGGTGCACACGGCGGGTTCGGTCGGCGGCGCGACCGGCATCGTCGCGGCCAGCCTGGTGCAGGCGGGACTGCACCGGCGGGTGCTGGCGCTGGCCTTCGAGAAGCAGTCGGAGTCCAACGCCATGTGGGCGCTGTCGATCGCGCCGCCGTTCAGCATCCCGGTGGTGGCCGGCGCCGGCGGGTACTTCGCGCCGCACATCCGCGCCTACATCAGGCGCAGCGGCGCGCCGTCGCACATCGGCGCGCTGGTCGCGGTCAAGGACCGGCGCAACGGCGCCCTCAACCCGTACGCCCACCTGCAGCAGGGCGACATCACGCTGGAGAAGGTACTGGCCTCCCCGATGCTGTGGGACCCGGTGCGGTACGACGAGACGTGCCCGTCCTCGGACGGCGCGTGCGCGGTGGTCATCGGGGACTCCGATGCCGCTTCTGTGGCTCCGGGCCCGGTGGCCTGGATCCGGGCCACGGCGATGCGCAGCGAGCCGACCATGTTCGCGGGCAAGGACCACGTCAACCCGGCCGCGGGCCGGGAGTGCGTGGCGGCGCTGTGGCGGCAGGCCGGCATCACCGACCCGCTGAACGAGATCGACGTGGCCGAGATCTACGTGCCGTTCTCCTGGTACGAGCCGATGTGGCTGGAGAACCTCGGCTTCGCCGCGGCCGGGGACGGCTGGCGGCTGACCGAGGCGAGCGAGACCGCCCTCGGGGGCAGGCTGCCGGTCAACCCGTCCGGCGGCGTGCTCAGCTCCAACCCGATCGGGGCTTCCGGGTTGCTGCGATTCGCCGAGTCGGCGTTGCAGGTCATGGGCAAGGCCGGCGCGCACCAGGTTCCCGGGGCGCGCGTCGCCCTAGGGCACGCCTACGGCGGCGGCTCCCAGTTCTTCTCCATGTGGGTGGTATCGAGCCAGCCCATGTAGATGGCCGGGCGTCAGGGCAGCCAGATGCTGGTGATCGGCGCCGCAGTCGCCGCCTGGGCGTCGCGCGGCAGCCCGTACGCGGCCTCGATGGTGGCCAGCACGTTGTAGTGGGTGACTGTCTCGGCATAGCGGCCCGGCCGTACCTGCTGGCCGACGAAGATCGTCGTGATGTGATTGCCCGCGCTGTCGTCGTCCTCGTCAAAGGTGAGGATCAGAAGGCTGTCGTGGCTCATCGCCCAGTTGGTGTACCCGTCGAGGTGAGAGCGCAGCCACGCATCGCCGGCTGCGACGCTGCAGTCATGCATGTCGTGGCACAGGTTGGGGATCACGAAGGATACCGTCGGCAGCCGCGCGAAGTCGCCCGCGGGGAAGTTGGTAAAGGGCAGGCTGACCGACCCGGGCACGTTGCTGAAATCGGTCCACGGCACGTGCTTGCGCGCGTAGTCCCCAGCCGAGCAGGCTGGCGATCCCGGGCCGGGCAGGTCCTCCGAATAGCCCGCGAAGCTCTTGCCCGCCTTGAGCAGGTCCGCGGCTAGATTGGGTGCGGTGAACCGGTATGGGCAGCCGTCGTCGGTGATGCCTTGCGTGCTGCCGGAGAACAGGGCCAGGTAGTTCGGCTCACTGGGATGGGTGACCCCGTAGGAGCGGGTGAACAGCGCGCCGCGGTCGGCGATCGCGTTGATGAACGGCGCGGCGGGGTTGCCGATGATCTGCCCATAGGCGTGGTTCTCCATGATGACCACGACCGCGCGCACCGGCGCGGGTATTGCGGCTGGCCGAGTGCCAGTAGTCGTGTGCCGCGTGGCGCTGTCCGCTGAGCGCTGCCCGGTACCGGCTGAGGTCGGTGTCGGCGTGTTCGTCTGATCGGCTGGACTGCTGGCCGCCGGTCCCGGACCTCCGCATCCTGCCAGCACCAGCAGCACGACGCCGACGAGCAGGCGGACCGCTCGCACCTGAACGTGGCTTGCGGCCCGTGCCCGAGCCCAGGTCGACAGGCCGGGCCCTGTCGGCAGCCGACCGCGCGCGCGGCTCGGCGCCGCCTTCCCATTCGGGAGCGTCATCATGCCCCTCCGCTATCGTGCGCGCTGCGGCCTCATTCTCCGCACTAGAAGCCTGGCTGGACGGTCGAGACGATCAGGTCGTCGGCGTACCAGGTGTAGGTCCGGCTGGTGGAGTCGTCGCCCAGCTGGAAGTTGCTCATCGGGATGGTGCCCAGGTTCTGGCCCCCCACCACCGAATTCCAGCCCGTCGAGGTGCTGAACTGGACGGCCGTGCCGTCCAGCCATACTTGCATCGTCCCGGCCGTCTCGTTTACCGCGAAGGTCACCTCATGCCAGCCTCCCGGGGGAACCGTGGTGTTGCCGAGGTAGCTGGCCTTCGTGACGTTGTTGAGAACCTTGATCGTCCCGCTGGAGTTGAGGTACACCTGAGCCACCTGGTACGCGGGGGTCGAGCCACTGGCCTGGGTGCGCAGCCCGAACAGCGTCATCGTCGTCGACTGGCTGGCCACGTTGATCCAGCCTTGTGCGTAGAGGGTCGATGACGACCCGGGCAGGGTCTGGAGCGCGAACGTCTGTCCGCCCGTGCTGGAGAGCCGCGCGGCGTACGAGCCGGCGTGGACAACGCCGGCCTGTACGGCCACCTGACCGGCCACCGGGCTCCATCCGCTGAGGTTTCCCGTCTCGAAGCCGGTCGTGAGCAGGGGCGTGGTAACCGTGTTCGAGGTGCCGGGCTGCGAGGGTGTCCCGCTCTGGTCGACCGCTGTGACCGCGTAGGTGTAGGCGGTGCCCGGCTGGGCGGTCGAGTCCGGGTATGACGTAGCCGAGCCCGGGACGCTCGTCAGCGGTGTCCCGTTCCGGCTGATCTGGTAGCTCGCGATCGTGCCGCCCGTCTCACTCGAGGCGTCCCAGGTCAGTTGCACCGATGTGGCGGAGGCGGCGGTGGCGGTGACATGCGACGGCGTGGTGGGTGCCGCCGACGCGAAGGTGTAGGCCTGGGTGTCGAATTCCTGGCCGGCCGCGTTGATGGGGTGCACCGTGACCGTGTTGCCCGAGACGGTGACCTTCAGGAAGTGGTAAGCCTGGGCGTCCGATGCCGGTGCCGTCGCGCTGCCGCACTTGGAGCCCTTGCCTGCGCTGTAGGACCAGCCGATGGCGTACGCGTCCCATGGCGAGCACCCTTTCCCCGCTACCGGCTGAATTGCTCCTCCGCCGCCGCCGGTAACGTAGCTGAGAATCGTGTTCGGTCCCGCCGTGGTATTGCGCTCGTAGTCGTGCGCGTGCCCGCTGAAGGCAATGTTCACGCCGTTCTGTGCCAGCAGCGGTTCGAGATCTTGCTGCAGATAGACGTCGCTGTCCTGGGTGGCATTGTCGGACCGGAGCGGGAAGTGGAAGAAGGCGAGCTTGATGCCGCCCGGATGGGCCTGCAGGTCGGCGGCCAGCCACTGGTACTCTTCGTCGCCGGGCAGGAAGTGAGCGTCGGCGTCAACCTGGTAGATCTTGCAGTTGGTGCCGCCGGCGGTGTACGGGCAGGCGGAGCCGGCCGCCGTCCCTATGTTGGCGTCCGTCCAGGAGCCGTCCAGGATGTAGAACCTGACGTTGCCGGAGGAGAACGCGTACCAGTCAGAAGGGTAGGACGCCGGGCTGATCCCGTCGACCGATGAGTACTGTTCCATGGCGTACTTCCCGCCAGAGCTCGACGCGGTGCCGGACTCTGGCCAGGTTGTAAGAATGTTGGAGTTCTGGCCATGGTTGCCGTCCGCGGCGAACAGGGGGATGCCGCCGGTCAGGGGCCAGTAATTCGGTCCGAAGACGTCGCTGATCTCGGTCAGGTTCGGCGTGCCGACGCTGGTACCGGTCTGCTGGAGATCTCCGTAGTTGTAATTGCCCCCGTCGTTGTAGGCGATATCGCCGACCCCCACCGCGAACCGGGCTCCCGACGACCCGATCAGGCTGTCAATCGCTGCCTGGTTGCTGTTTACCGACGTCGGGCTGCCGGTTCCGCGGTCGGAGGTTTCGCCGAAGTCACCGAGGACATCGAACGTCAGCGGCTGCGTGGAGTTGATGCTGGCCGGGTCGAGGGTGGTGACGGTCCCGTACGGCTGCGAGGCGGGCAGCAGGTCCACCGCGGGCGAGCCGGCGTCGAATACCTCGTAGCAGTAGGAGGTGCCCGGACTCAGCCCGGTGACGGGAACGGTGGACTGGTAGTCATACCGGGTCGGGTAGGTGCTCGGCGGATTCGGCGAGACCCGCACCTGCGTGACCATCCCCGTGGTCACCGGGATGCTGTTCGCCGTGCAGTTCCCGGGTGGCCCATAGTAGAGGGTGCCGTGGATATTGGGATTGGTAGCCCACGTCACGACGGCGGATGTCTGCGTCAGGTCCGTAACGTACGGCGCGCGGGCCAGTTCGGGATTGAAGCCACTGTAGGGCGCGGTCGGGATCGGCCCCGGCCCGCTCCCGTAACCCGATGCCCAGGCGGTAGCCGGCAGGGCCGCGGCCGTAAGCGCCACGACGGCAGAGAATGCCGCCCGGAAAGCAAGGGTGCCGATTCGCATGGTGCTCAACTCCCCTTCGGATGTCCATTGCACGTGCACGCGATGCGTCAGAGGCGGATTAACAAGTCAGGCCATCAAGGATGTCCCGTGTCGGGACGCGGCTGTTCGCGTCGCACTGCCTTCGGGCAGCGATCATGAGATGGGTAAGGCGACCGAGGCCTTGGGAGGCGAGCGGCCTGGACCGCCGCCCGCCTCCCTATCGTCATCTGCCTTCCCGGCTAGAACGAGGTGGTCTGGACGTCGAAGGTCCGTCCCAGCTCGTCGGTCGGCGCCACGGTTACCGTGGTGCCGCTGACGGTCACGAGCAGGAAGTGGAACACCTGACTGGCCGAGGTGGGAGCTGTGGCCGAGCCGCAACTCGATCCCTTCAGCTTCGTGGGACTCCAGCCGATGGCGTAGGCGTCGAAGCTGTGGCATCCGCTCACCGGCTCCAGCGTTGCCCCGCCGCCGCCGGTCACGTACGACACGAAGCTCTCGCCCGCCTGCTTGGCGTTGCGCTCATAGATGTGGGCGTGGCCGTTGAACACGTACTGCACGCCGTTCTGGCTCAGCAGCGAGGCGACGCCGTCCGGCGTGTCCGTCAGGCTGGTCCCGCCCGAGTGCAGGTAGGTATCGGTTGTCTCGGTCGGGTTATCGGAATACATCGGGAAGTGCATCACAGCGAACTTCAGGCCACCCTGATGCGCGGCCAGGTCGCCGGCCAGCCACTGGTACTCGGGTGAGTTTGTGGTCCAGTGGGCGGCCCAGTCGTTGCTGAACAGGCTGCCGTTGCCGAGATTGCCGTTGGGCCAGGTGGCGTCCAGCACGTAGAACCGCGCGGCGCCGACGCTGAAGGCATACCAGGCCGACGGGTAGCTCGCCGAGTTGGTCCCGTTCACGCAGCAGTACGTCTCCATCTCGTACCTGCCGCCGGACAATGACGGCGCGGTGGGCTGCGGCCAGATGTTCAGGTACGTGGCGCTGACGCCGTGGTTGCCCAGCGCGTTGTACATCGGGATCCCTTTCCCGATGTTCTTGAAGAAGTTCGGCGCGAACACGTCCGAGATGCTGTTCCCGGTCTGCTGGAGGTCGCCGTAGTTGGTCTGCGATCCGCTGGGATAGGCCGTGTCGCCGGTGCCGAACGCGAACTGCGCGCCGCTGGCCGCGATCTGCTGGTCGAGGTTGGCCTGGTCCGGGTTGGTCCCGTCGGCGTTGGTAAAGCCCCAGTCGCCGAACACCGCGAACTTGAAGGTGGTGCCGCTGCCCGGGGCGGGCGGCGTGGGGAACACCGGTGACGGGTCGCTGCCCAGCAGGTCGGGTCCGGGCGCGGTCGGGCTGCCCGAGAACAGGCGGTAGCAGTAGCTGGCGCCCGCCGACAGGCCGGTGAACTTCACCTTCCACTGGTTCTCGGCCACGCCGTTGACGGTGATCCCCGTCTTCGAACCTGTTCGGTTGGTCCCGCTGCACGAGCCGCCGGCCGGGCCGATGGTGGCGAAGGCCGCGGTGATCGTCTGGTCGGTGGCGAAGTTCACCGTGGCATTGTCGGAGGAGCCGGCGCTGACCACGTCGGTCAGGTACGGATAGCGGGTCAGCTGGGACGCGGCCGTGGCCGAGGCGGGGCTGGTGCCCAGGACGATCAGTGCCGACGGCGCCACCAGGACGGCGACCAGGACGGCAAGCCTGCGGCGATGGCGCACCGCCTTGGGTATGTGCAGGTAAATGTTCATGAGCGTGTCTCCCCCCTCCTGCAGCGTGCAGGCTGGTGTTGTGGCTTGACTCGATGGGCCATGGTTACCCCCAAGGGCGTTATCGGCGGATCGGCCGGTGGCCGGATCGTCGGTGAGAGTGCCGTCGGCGCAGGTAACTGAGCAGGCCTACCGCGATGACGAGCGTGAGGGCGAACGCCGTGAGCCGCAGCACGTTCGGCCACGGGCTCAGCGTGGGTGCCGGCGAGCCTGTGGGGCTGGCCGGACTATGGGCGGGGGTTCCGCGAAGCTGGCGCAGGACATCCAGCGACTGG
>Ga0207683_10005768_pt1 | contig 10613 bp, 11 predicted proteins | sample KBSM73metaG_FD_184333 | JGI IMG/M metagenome (GOLD analysis project Ga0207683, IMG submission 184333) | Miscanthus rhizosphere microbial communities from Kellogg Biological Station, Michigan, USA - KBS M7-3 metaG (SPAdes) (version 2) | ecosystem: Host-associated > Plants > Roots > Rhizosphere >...
TGTTGTCAGAAGACCAGGCGAGCCCGTTCGCCGTGCTCGCCAAGCTCAAAGCAGACCGCGAAATCTAGAAGGGAACGTCGTCGTCGAGGTCGGTGTCGAACGCCGCCGGCTGCGGACGTGACTGCTGCTTTGCAGGAGCGCTGCTGCCTAGATCGTCTCCGCCGAAATCCTCACTGAATGCGCCGCGAGCGCCTCCGCCGCCCTCACGGCTGTCGAGCAGCACGAGCTCGCCGCGGAAACGCTGAAGCACGACTTCGGTCGAGTAGCGGTCGTTGCCCGACTGGTCAGTCCACTTACGGGTCTGGATCTGGCCTTCGAGATAGACCTTCGAGCCTTTCCGCAAATAGCTCTTGGCGACGCGTCCGAGATTCTCATTGAAGATGACGACCTGATGCCATTCGGTCCGCTCCTGGCGGTTGCCGTCGCGGTCCTTCCACTGCTCCGACGTGGCTACGCGCAGGTTGACCACTTCGCCGCCATTGTTGAGCGAACGCGCCTCCGGATCCGCTCCAAGATTGCCGACCAGGATCACCTTGTTCACGCCCGCCATGTCGCTTCTCTCCTCTTCTTGAAGAGTAGCTATAGACCCAGCGCGACCGCAGTCCAGTAAGTTGCGCCGGCGAATATGTAGGCGAGGACGAACAGGTAGGAGACCATGAACAGCGGCCACTTCCAGCCGTTGGTCTCGCGCCGGGTGACGGCGATCGTCGAGATGCATTGCGGCGCGAAGACGAACCAGGCGAGGAATGCCAAAGCCGTCGCCAGACTCCAGCGATGCTGCAGCTTCTCCTGCAGCGAGGACGCGCCCGCCCCTTCGCCGGGCGAATCGATCGAATAGACGGTCGCGATCGCACTGACCGCCACCTCGCGCGCGGCCATCGCGGGGAGCAGCGCCATGCTGATGTCGTGGTTGAAGCCGATCGGGCGGACGACCGTCTCAATGCCGCGGCCGATCGCGCCGGCGATCGATACGTCGCTCTGCTTCTGGCCCGGCGCGGCCTGCGGCAGGCTGGCCAAGGCCCACAGAATGATGGTCGTGCCAAGGATGATCGTCCCGGCGCGTTTCAGGAAGATCTGGGCCCGGGTTAGGATGCCGAGGACCACGTCCTTGAGCAGCGGCCACTGATATTTCGGCAGCTCCATCATGAACCCGCCGCTGGCGCCTTTCAGCACTCCTCGCCGAAGAACGAGCGCCGCCAGCAGCGCTCCGCATATGCCCGTGATGTAGAGCGCGAACATCACGACGCCCTGCAGGCCGACGCCCCAGGCGAGGCGGCTGTTCGGGATGAAGGCGGCGATGATCAGGGTGTAGACCGGGAGCCGCGCGGAGCAGGTCATCAGCGGCGCGACGAGAATCGTCGTCAGGCGGTCCTTCGGATCGTCGATCGTGCGAGTCGCCATGATCCCCGGAACCGCACAGGCGAAGCTCGACAGCAAGGGGATGAAGGCGCGTCCGGACAGGCCGACGCCGTGCATCAGCCGGTCCATCAGGAAGGCGGCGCGGACCATGTAGCCGGTGCCTTCCAGAAGCAGGATGAAGAAGAACAGGATGAGGATCTGCGGCAGGAAGGTGACGACCGCGCCGACCCCGGCGATCGCGCCGTCGACGACCAACGAGCGGAGGAATCCCGCCGGCAGTACCACCGTCGCCTGCACGGCCAGCCAGTCGATGCCGCCCTGGATCCACGCCTTCGGCGCCTCGCTCCAGGCGAACACCGCCTGGAACATGATGAACATGATCGCGGCGAGGATCAGCGGTCCGAGGATCGGGTGAAGCAGGACCGCATCGAGCCGGTGGGTCCAGCGGCGGACGGGGGTCTCGCTGATCACGGCGGCGGCGGAGATTTCCCGGGCGCGGCGCTGCAAGTGGATCAGGTCGCTCTTCACCGGCTTGTGCACCCCGCAGAAGGGCGCGGAGAGCATGTCGTCGAGCGACTGTTGCAGCTCGGCGATCCCCTTCCGCCGCACGGCGACGGTCTCGATCACGGGGACCCCAAGCTCGCGCTCAAGCACGGTTGCGTCGAGCTCCAGGCCGTCGCGCTTCGCGAGATCGACCATGTTCAGCGCGACGATGGTCGGCAGGCCAAGCTCAATCACCTGCAGGCAAAAGCGCAAATGGTTGTCGAGGTTCGACGCGTCGAGCACGACGATGAGGGCATCGGGCTGGCGCTCGCCCTGCTGCCGCCCGAGCAGGACGTCGCGCGTGACGGCTTCGTCCGGGCTTACCGGCTCGAGGCTGTAGGAGCCCGGCAGGTCGACCATCTCGACCGGCCGCCCGTCAGCCAGCGTTAGCCGGCCCGAATGACGCTCGACCGTGACTCCGGGATAATTACCGACCTTCTGGCGCGCGCCGGTCAGCGCATTGAACAGGGCGCTCTTGCCGGCGTTTGGATTGCCGGCGACGGCGACGAGCGGGAGTGGGGTCACTGCCGGATCGGAGTGACGCCGACAGCGCCGGCATGCTTGCGCCGGATCGCGACCGTCATCCGGCCGACGCGGACCGCGAGCGGGTCGCGGCCGAACGGCCCGAGGTGCAGGAGCTCAACAATAACGCCCTCGTCGAAGCCAAACTGGCGCAGGCGGTTGGCTTCGCCATCGTCGAGTCCCGCCCAGTCGACCGAGGCAATGCGAGCCTTCGACCCGACCGGAAGGCGGTCGAGCCCAATCAACTCAGGCTGAAACGGCGCGTTCATTGTTGCGACTGATTATCATTAACGGGCAGGGATTGCTATACGCAAAGGGCTTTGCCCGCTGAGGAAATCAGTCCATCACCTTGCGAGTCAAATAGATCATCTCCAGCGCGTTGGTGTGCGCCGCCTGCCGAAGGTTGGCGCCGGCCGCATGTCCGCCCTCGGTATTCTCGTAATAATAGAAGGGCAGGCCATACTCTTCCATCCGCGCCGCGAACTTGCGCGCGTGGCTCGGCCCGACGCGGTCGTCCTTGGTCGTGGTAAATATGAAGGGCTCCGGATAGGCCGCGCCTTTCCTAAGATTCTGATAGGGCGAGGTCTTCTCCCAGAAGGTGCGCACGGCGGGATCGGTCTCGACGCTACCATATTCGCCTTCCCAGGATGCGCCGGCGGCGATCTTAGAGATGCGGATCATGTCGAGCAGCGGAACATCGATGATGACAGCGTTCCAAAGCTCGGGGTGTTGGGTGAACTGGACGCCCATGAGCAGACCGCCGTTGGAGCCGCCGCGGATACCGAGCCGGCGGGGGCTGGTGACCTTGTTCGCAATCAGGTCCTTCGCGACCGCAGCGAAATCGTCATAGATGATCTGCCGCTTGGTTCCGAGGCCAGCCTCATGCCAGGCGGGACCGAACTCGCCGCCGCCACGGATGTTGGCTAGCGCATAGACGCCGCCATTTTCGAGCCACAGTTTACCGGTCGTCGCAGAATAGGTCGGTGTCTCGCTCGATTCGAACCCGCCGTACGCATAAAGCAGGGTCGGATTGTTACCGTCGAGCTTGATGTCCTTGCGGTGGACCAGGAAGTAGGGGATCCGAGTCCCGTCGCTCGACACCGCCTCGCGCTGCTCCGCGACCAGGCCCGACGCGTCGAACTTCGCCGGTTGGCTCATAATCTGCTTCACCTCGCCGGTTCCTGCATCGGCGAGCCACAGCGACGGCGGGGTCAGGAAGTTGGTGACCGTCAGAAGCGCCTGATTGGCCGCATTGCTGGTTGCCGCGATCCCGATCGACGAATTGTCGGGCAATTCGAGCGGGCTCCGCGTCCAGGTGCCCTTCGGCCCCGGCTGGTAGACGAACGTCCGTCCGCGGACATTGTCGAGGATCGAAACGAGCAGCATGTCCTTCGACGCCGAAGCGTCGTCGAACGCTTCGCGCGGTCCGGCTTCGTAGATCAGGGTCGGCTTGAGATGCGCCGGGTCGGCCTTCAATTGGGCAAGATCAACCGACAGCAGGGAGCCGGCAGGGAATTGCTTGCCCCCAACGCTCCACTCTTCCTGCGAGCGGATGATCACCCGGCCTTCGACCATGTCGAGGAGCTGCGCCTTTTGGGGAATCCCCACCCGGCGAACGCCCTTCGCACCGACCACGAAATTTTTCGCGTGCCAGAAATCGGTTCCTTCGCGGACGAACGAGAGGGTGCGGTTCTGAGCGTCGCGGAGGACGTTCGGTGACGCTGAGACATCGTCCTTGGTGCCGCGGAAGATTTCGACCGCCGACGACAGCGGCTGGCCGCGCTTCAGGCGCTTGATCACATAGGCATAACCGGACTTGGTCAGCTGGCCCTTCTTCCACTCGCGCGACACCAGCAAAGTGTTCTCATTCTCCCAGTCGGCGTTCTGCTTGCCCTTCGGCAGCACGAAGCCGCCCTTCACGAACGTCTTGGTCTTGAGGTCGAACTCCCGGACCGTGACCGCGTCCTCGCCGCCGTCGGACAGGTTGATCAGGCAACGACGCTCGAGCGGGCGCGCGCAATTGGCGCCCTTCCAGACCCAGTTCGCTTTTTCGGCCGAAGCCAGTGCATCGAGGTCGAGCACCGTTTCCCACTGCGGATTGCCAGTCGCGTAGCTGTCGAGGCTCGTCCGCCGCCAGATCCCGCGGACATGGTCATTGTCCTGCCAGAAGTTGTAGATCTGGCCGCCGCGGAAGGAGCCGACCGGAATGCGGTCCTTGGCCTGGGCGATGTCGAGCGCTTCCTTGTAATATTGCCGATAGCGGGGGTCGGCCTCTAGCACCTTCTGGGTCTTCGTATTGTGACTGTTCACCCAGTCCATCGCCCGCTGGCCGGACACGTCCTCGAGCCAGATGTAGGGGTCGTCTGCTGCGGCGGCCGGTTGGGCACTGGCCGAAGCCGAGCCGATGGTCATCAAAAGCAAACCGAGAAAAGCTGAGCGCACTGTCCCCTCCGCGCAAGAATCGCGCGCAGGTTCAAGCGCATGGCCTTCTTGTCAAGCGGCGCTCAACGAGGCGGATAGCGAAGTCGACCAAGGAATCGCGAGGGGCTGATGTGCTCGGAGGAACCGCGCCATTCGGCCTTGAATTTCTCGAACCGCATGACGTCGTCGATGCGGCGGTCGAGGAAGGCGGCCGTATCCGCCCAGCCCTCGCTCTGGTCGTCGAGCCAAACGAGCAGGGTCGAGCCATAGACCGCGACCAGCGTCATGCGCTTGGTGTAATGATTGAAGTCAGTGCTGGTGTCGCCCGCGATGCGCCACATGAGGTCCGCACTGCGCCAGCCGGCGCGAAGCGCCAGCGGCAGATTCTGCGGCATGGCAAAGATCGCGAGCGCGCGGCGAACGGCTTCGCGTGCCGGCCCCATGATCTCGAGCCGGCGCCAGATCAGCGAGCGGATCTTCTCCCGGATCTTCATCTTGGCCGTGCGCTTGGGCGTGAACCAGGCCTCGAGCGCGCGGTCGACCTCCTGGATATAGGTATCGATCATCCCCGCCTGGGTCTTGGGCATGGCCAAGCGCGCCTGAACGGGGTTGATCCCGAGCTGGCCTGCGGCGCTGTCGACCGCGGCGCGGGTCCAGCCGTCGAACACGGCATTCTCGCCGACCGCCAGCGCAAGCTCGCGACGCAGCATTTCAAGGGGCGAGACCGACTCCATCGCGGCTCAACTGGGCTGGACGGCGGCGCGGCGCAACCCCCGCTCAGGCAAGCGTACCAGCACGAGCGCCGTGCCGATCGCAGCGGCCCCCAGCCAGTCGGCCGGCGACAGCGTCTCGCCATAAGCGCTCCAGCCAACGAATGCCGAGATTGCGGGCTGGGTCAGCAAAGCGAGACCGACGATCAGCGGCGGGACGTGGCCGATACCGTAGACCAGCAGCCCCTGGCCGATGACCTGGCTGCCAAGCGCAAGCAGCAGCACCCAGGTCCAGTCGCTGGGGATCACCTGCTCGCCGAGAGCCAGCGAGACCGGCAACAACATCGCGGCACCGAAGGCACTGGCGAGGAACAAGAGCGGAAGGGGCTTGAGCGAGCCTCGGCCATGCTGAACGGCGATCAAATAACCGACGTATAGGAGGCCGGCGAGAAGGCACAGGAGGTCGCCGGCGAAATGGCGCGGCGAAAGCTCGAAGCTGCTGCCCATGAGCAGCGCGGCGCCAAGGGCGGCCAAGGCCAGCGCCACGCCCTGGGTCCGTGACGGCCAACGCCGCGCCAGCCACAATCCCCAGGCGGCGAAGCCAAAGCTCGAGACATTGCCGAACAGGGTCGCATTGCCCAGCTTGGTCATGTGGATGCCGACATGCCAGGCGGCGAGGTCTGCGGCGAAGAAGAAGGCTGCGGCAGCGACGAGCGTCGCGAGCTTTCGACCCGGCCAATGGACCGACTGCTTCGTCAGCGCTGCAATTACGAACAGGAACGGCAGCGCGAGCGCGAGCCGCCAGAAGCCCGCTGCGACGGGACCCGTGCCGGATAGCCGCACCAGCCACGGGCCGAAGGCAAGCGCGCAGCTGCCGATGAGCACGGCGGGAAAAGCGAAACGGTGGGGTTGGTGCGCCACGTCGGCGCGCATAACCGCAGGAGTGGGGCGCAACTAGGGCGCGTATTGCTCGCGAAGGTCGTACAGGGCGAGCGCGGCCTTGGCGGCGCCGCCGCCCTTGTCGAGCTGACCGGGATCGCAGCGCACGCGCGCCTGCTCCTCGTTCTCGACGGTCAATATGCCGTTGCCGATGGCGAAGCCCTGCAGCGTCAGGTCCATGATCCCGCGCGCGCTTTCGTTGGACACGACCTCGAAATGGTAGGTCTCGCCGCGAATGATGATGCCGAGCCCGACGAAGGCGCAGAAGCGGCCGCTGCGCGCGGCGAGCGCGATCGCACCGGGGATTTCGAGCGCCCCCGGGACAGTCAGGGTCTCATGCTTGTGGCCGGCGGCCTCGATCGCCGTGCGGGCGCCCGTCAAGAGCATGTCGCTGAGGTGCGGATAGAAGCGCGCCTCGACCAGCAAGATTGTCGACATCAACCCTGCCCAGAGCCTGTCGATGGGTCGATTGGACGCTCGTCGACAATTGCCAGGCCATAGCCAGACAGGCCGACTGGTGAATGGTGGGCATTGGACAGTAGGATCATGTCGTGGATGCCGAGCGCGGCGAGGATCTGCGCGCCCGTGCCATAGCCGCGGACCGCATCGCCGCCATCGACTGGCTTGCCGGCACGAACGTCGATCGAGCGCGACAGCGATCCGGGCGCGGCAGCGTGGAGGGCGACGACCACGCCCGAGCCTTCCGCCTCGATCATGCGCATCGCACCCTGGAAAACGCCTGAGCGCGGGCAGGATTCGCCGATCACGTCGGCGAACAGGTCAAGGCTGTGCATGCGGACGAGCACGGGCTTTGACGGATCGAGCGCGCCGTGGACCAGCGCGAGCTGCTCCTCACCGCTGGCCTTGTCGCGGAACACCTGCGCCTGCCACGGCAGGCCGCTGCTCGCGGTGAACGGGGTAGTGGCGACCCGCTCGACCAGATGATCCTTCTTCAAGCGGTAGGCGATGAGGTCGCGGATCGTGCCGATCTTGAGGCCGTGCGCACGGGCGAAGTCCATCAAGTCGTCGAGGCGGGCCATGGTCCCGTCCTCGCGCATGATCTCGCAGATTACCCCGCTGGGGTTGAGGCCGGCGAGGCGAGAGACGTCGACCGCCGCCTCGGTATGGCCTGCGCGAACGAGGACTCCGCCGGGACGGGCGATCAATGGGAAAACATGACCGGGGGATACGATCGCTTCGGGGCCGTAGGTCGCGTCAATGGCGACGGCGATGGTCCGCGCGCGGTCGGCGGCGCTGATCCCGGTGGTGATACCCTCCTTCGCCTCGATCGAGACGGTGAAGGCGGTCTCGTTGCGGCTACGGTTGGTGCGCGCCATGGGCTCCAGACCCAACGTCTCGGCGCGCTCCTTGGTGAGCGCGAGGCAGATCAGCCCGCGACCGTGGCGCGCCATGAAATTGACGGCGTCGGGAGTCGCCATTTGCGCGGGAATGATCAAGTCGCCCTCATTCTCGCGACCTTCATCGTCGACCAGGATGAACATGCGCCCGTTGCGCGCCTCGTTGATGATCTGTTCGGGCCCGACCAAGACATCGGCCGAGCCGCGCTGAATCAGCTTTTCGAGGCGGCCGAGCGTATCGGCGGTCGGATTCCAGTCGCCCGTGCCGAGCTTGCGCAGCGAGTTGGGATGGAGGCCGGCCGCGCGCGCAAGGCCGGCGCGGCTGACCTCGCCAGTCGCGATGATTTCGTTCAGCCGCTCGATCAGAGTGGTGCTCATGCCGGCCCAATATCACATTTCGATGTGATTGAAAGAAGGAACAGCGGTGTTCCTAATGTGCGCGGGCGGCAACCATCCTATGGATATAACGCGCGAGCACGTCGATCTCGACATTAAGCTGTTGCCCAAGCTTGAGATTGCCGAGCGTCGTGTTTTGCCCGGTATGAGGAATCACGTTCACGGAAAAATGGTCACCGGTGACGTCGTTAATGGTCAGGGAAACGCCATCGAGCGTGATCGAGCCCTTTGGGGCGATCATCGGCGCTAGGTTTTTCGCCAGGCTCAGCTCCATTCGCGTTGAGTCGCCGTCGGCAGCCAGTCCGGTAACCTCCGACACCGCATCGACATGGCCGGTGACAATATGGCCACCGAGCTCGTCACCCAAGCGAAGCGCGCGCTCCAGATTGAGCCTGGCCCCTTCACGCCAATGATCGCGGGCAGTTTTCGAAGCCGTTTCGCCAGAGACATCCACCGCGAACCAGTCGTCCCCTTTATCGACGACAGTCAGGCACACGCCCGAGCAGGAAATAGATGCGCCAAGATCGACCGTGTCCATGTCGTAGCCGGTCTCGATCACCAGCCTCAGGTCGCCGCGCTGCTCGGCGCTACGGACGGTTCCAACGTCGGTTACGATCCCGGTGAACATGCGCTTTGTCTTAGCCGCGCGATAGCTGGGTGTCTAAGTCGCGACAGTAGATCGCGCGCAGGCGCTCGGCCGGACGGCTGTTGATCCTCGAGCTGCGACTGGGCTGGGCACGGTGTTCCAATGCCGCGAGATCATCGGAATAAGTCTTGCGCAGAGTCGTCGGCATCTCTGCAAAAGCCGACCGCACCCGGGCCATCAGGTCGGAGTCGGCGGCCGGCTCGTAGGTGCCCATCCAGCCCATCCAGATGAACAACTCGAGCAGTCCACCTACCGTGTGCGGACTGATCTTGCTCTTGAGAAAGGGCACCGCCTCCGCTCCGCGGCAGCCGAACGCCGGAGCCATCGTCCGCCACGGATGGAAGGCGCGTCGGCCATACTGGTTGAGGGCATAGAGTTGCTCGACGCTCAGGCTTGCCAATCGCGGCCGCGCTTCCGGCACCGCCCGCCAATAATCGCGCGCGAAGGGGACGCTGTAATCGCTGCTCTGTGTCGGCGGGATGCAACCGGCGATCACCATGGAGCAGCAGGCGACAGCGAGCAGCCTCAACTTCGTGCGCGCTCGTAAACTTCGAGCCGGTCGACTCCCAAGCGCCGGTCGTCGACCTGCCGCCAGCGGTCGTGCGCGTCAGCAATGGCGTCGAGGCCGACATAACCGAAGCTCGACTTGCCCTCGCCGACGATGATCGGCGCGCGGTAAATCAGGATGCGGTCGACCAGGTCTTCGCTGAGGAAGGCGGTCGCGGTCGCCGAGCCGCCCTCGACCAGCAGGTCATTGACGTTATGAAGTCGATAAACATCCCGCGGATTTCGAAGGATTTCCCAGCCGTCGACCGCCTCGCCGCGAGTTAGCAGCGCCCGGCGCGGCGAGCGCTCCTCGAGGCCCGGAAGGCGGACGTCGAGCCTGGGCTGGTCGGCCATGTAGGTCCCGCGGCCAACGAGGATCATGTCACTTCGCGCACGCTCGAGATGGACATGGGCGCGGGCATCTTCACCGGTGATCCATTTGGATTCGCCCGACGGAAGCGCGATCTTGCCGTCGATCGACAGCGCAAGCTTGAGCGTGATCCGCGGGCGCCCGAGCTCAAGCCGGGTCAGCCAGCCCGCTAGCGAGCGCCTTGCCGCCTCGCGGCCGATCCCGAGATTCACTTCGATTCCCGCGCGCCTGAGCTTCCTAATTCCCTTGCCGGAGGTGCGCGGATCGGGGTCCTTGAGCGCGATCACCATGCACGCCGGCTTGGCGCCGAGAAGCAGGTCCGTGCAGGCCGGGCCGCGCGGGCTTTCATGAGCGCAGGGCTCAAGCGTCACATAAACGGTCGCGCCCTTCGCTCGCTTTCCGGCCTGCTCCAGCGCCATCGCCTCCGAATGCGGACGCCCGCCAAGCGCGGTCGCCCCTCGCCCAACGACGCGGCCAGTGCTCGAGACAATTACGCAACCGACATTGGGGTTGGGCGCACTGCGCCCGCGCGCTTCCTCGCCGAGCCGCAGCGCCTCATCCATGAAGCGCCGCTCGATGCTCAAAAACCCAGCCTGTCGAGGTCTTTGTCGATCTTCTTGAAGCTGTCCTGCTTCTTGCGCTTGAACTCGGCGCGAGCGGCGGCGTCCTTCTTCTGGTCGGCGATGATCTCAGCGTCGGTACGGTTGGACGGATAAAGCTCGACCCAGGTCACCTGCTCTGGCGGGGCGGTGTTCACCTTGGGATCGACCAGGAAGATGATCAGGATGATCATCGTCACCAGA
>Ga0207683_10005770_pt1 | contig 10611 bp, 17 predicted proteins | sample KBSM73metaG_FD_184333 | JGI IMG/M metagenome (GOLD analysis project Ga0207683, IMG submission 184333) | Miscanthus rhizosphere microbial communities from Kellogg Biological Station, Michigan, USA - KBS M7-3 metaG (SPAdes) (version 2) | ecosystem: Host-associated > Plants > Roots > Rhizosphere >...
TATTCTTTTTGTAACTCAAAGAGCTTTTTCCGCGCGGCTTCTGCAGTTGCTTCGGTGTCGTAGGCGATGACGATGAGGCTGGCCATGAGGGGTCTCCGCGCTGCGATTTGCAATGTAGGCACAGCCCTTGGGGGCGCCATGCCGCGATGCTCGGCATAGCATTCCGAACCAAGCTTAGCTGCTTCCTTATCGGCAAATGATCGCCGCGTCACGCGATGCGATCGCGACTTTCCTTGTCTTCGCCTCCGTCAGCGTGATGGGCCAGCGACGCGGCCCTGTGCGAACGGTGTCGAGTAAAAACTAGCTGGCCCTAGCCGGTGGATCATAGGGCGGACGGATGACACGTCAGCAGGAGATCATTGAACTGCTCCGCGCCAATGAGGGCGGGCTGTGCGTCGCGTCGATCTGCGCGGCGGTTCCCGGCAGTCACGCTGTCACGCGGGCAAGTCTTCGGCAGATGAGGCGGCTGGGCTGGTGGGATCGAGGCCGCAGGCCGGTTGAAAGTCAGCGCCGGGCACAGTGGGGGCTCGCTGGTAACGCTCACCGCTACAGCACCCGCAGCATCTCGGTCAGCGCGCGCGATGATCAGCAGCACCCGGCGGTGACGGCCGGGAAACCGGCCGCCGTTCGCGGCCGGCAGGCACTTGCTCAGTTGTTGCTGCCTTCACTCTGATTCGGCGGATGCAGACTCGTCGTTTCGGCGTTGACCACGGGGACCATCGCGCCGGTTGCGAGTGCGAAGCCGAGAGCCGCGAATGCGGCGAACCATACCCTCTTCATCATCTCTGTCTCCCTGCTGTTCGGCTCCATCGGCGACGGAGCCATCGGGTAATGGCACCGACCGGGACGCAACGGAGTGAATCCACACACTCCGCCGTTAAGGTTTTTGCTGGCCACGCGGGCACGAGGGTCAGTGTCCGAAATTCAGATACTGCCGCGTTGCGCCTCCGGATCACCCGTGGAGAGCGGCATTCCCGCGAGTGATTTCGGGACAGGGTAAGTCCCTGCACGCGGTGCATATTGATAATGCACGATGATGATTAACGCTCGCCCAATTCAAACGGGCAGATGCAGCTCCTACCGGGAGCGCAGCCATGACACACAGTCCACCCCAATGAGCGCATGGCGTGAGACACAAGAGGCGGCTAACTTTATTGCTACCGCCGACGATCGCCAGACATCGCCGGAACTCATGGAGGCCTTCGCGTTCTTCGCGCGTAATCTGCGGGAAGCGGAAGCGCTGTGGGGCAATTTGGACGGGGCGCTCGGCACGATCTGCCAACCGATTGACATATGGGAGCGCGTCACTCGCGGCGGCATCTATGACGCGGCGGATTTCAGATGGGGCACCCACATGGAACGCTGGTGGTGGTCTCACATGGAGGAGCGCGAGCAGTGCCGCGGGTTATGTCGCCTCCTGGCATCATTATCCGCGCGAAGGGAGCCCATCGTCCGGGTCGACCGATGAGCCACGCAGCGCTCGATAATCCCGATTAGCGAACGTGCTCGACCTGCCGGCGCTGTGCTATTGGTGCCTCTTCAGTGGCCTCTGCCGCAGTACGACATGGACAGGAAGGGGATGGGACATGTTGGACGAAGCATCTTTTACTGCGGGCGATCTCATGACCCGTGATGTGGCCGTGGTACACCCGGAGATGTCGCTGCTCGAGGCGGTGAAGCTCATGGCACAACGCCGGATAAGCGGTATGCCGGTGGTGGACGATGCAGGCGCCATCATCGGTATACTCAGCGAGGGCGACCTCGTGCGTTGGCACGAAGGCTACACCGAGCGGCAGACGCGGTGGCTCGACATGCTGGCCGAGGGATCAGACCTCGCACCCATGTTCCTGGACGGCATCCGAGAGCAGCATCGCAAGGTGAAGTCTGTCATGGCTCCCGGCGCCCTGACCGTGACCGAGGATACGTCGGCGCGCGAGGTAGCTCACCTGATGTACACCAACAAGATCAAGCGGGTCCCAGTGCTGCGCGACGGTAAGTTGGTCGGCATTGTTGCGCGGTCGGACCTCGTGCGGGCTCTGGCCCAGAAGCTGGGAGAGAAGCCAGCCACCTGAGCTCGATTCGGCGCTCGCACTGCAGAGCAGAGCGAGGCCCGCTAACCCGCAGCGGTTAATCCTCGCGATATGCATCGTCCATACTGCGCCGCGAGCATGTGGACGTGGCGCGACTTTGGCGATCTGCTTGGGGACCAATCCCACCATGGAGATGTCCATGCCAACTGTTACTGCTCGATCGTTGAAGGTGACCGTGGTGCTGGACGCCGCCACGCTGCTCGCCGTTCCGGTCCGCGACGGTCAGCCCCGCACCGTGCTCAACGTGCGCCTGCCGGATCGGACGGTCTCCGCCGACCTCAATACGAAGAGCGTGCGCAAGGCCATCGCCGCCATCACCGAGTTCGGCCCGGACGGATGCTCCGCGATTATCCAAGGCCGGCTCAATGCTGGCGACATCATCGTGGAGGCCGGGCTGGTGGTGCAGCCGAAGATGGCGAAGGTGCCCGCCGCGGCCTGACTGCGAAACGGGAGGCGTCTCCAGATCCTGCCGGCCAGCCTGGTTATGGCAACCTGACCCGCCGCCAGAGGCCAGCCGGCGTACGCCAACGAGAAAAGGGCTGCACCAAGCAGGTGCAGCCCCAAGATGGTATCGCTTCGGAGTACTCCGACTCTAAAGCGGAATCCCCGAGTGTGTCACATCAACGAATGACGATCTCCACTCGCCGGTTCTGCGGCTCCCGCACACCGGGGCCGGTGGGGACCAGAAGATTGGTATCGCCAAAACCCTGAATGGTGATGGCATTCTGTGGCACGCCATCCTTGACCAGTTCGGCCTGCACCGCACGCGCGCGGCGTACCGACAGACCCTGATTGTACTGTTTGGTGCCTGACGTATCGGTGTAGCCGTTCACCTCGATCCGCGTGTACTGCACCCTCGTCGAGTTGTCGGCCGCTTCCTTGATGATCTGCCGGGCCCGATCGGTGAGCGTCGCCTTATCCCAGTCAAAGAACACCAGATACGAACGTGTTGGGCCCGGAGCAGGGACTGCTGCTGGGGCTGGTGGCGGCGGCGGTGCAGGCGGCGCGAAATTGTATCGCAGGCCGATCAGAAGGGCATGATTGTAGTCGTTCCCCAACTTCACGCGGCCGGGCACCACAGTACCGCCCGGAGCGGCTATTGCGGAGACGTCGTATGAGCGCGAACCAACCCCCAGGAACCGGTATTCCGCCGTCATCGCCAGCCCTCGTACTGACGGGATCGGCATGGCGCCCCCGAGGATGAATTGGTAGGCGATCGCGCCGGTGGTACCGCCGGACGTGAAAGCGGGGAAGCTAGTCGGCGTTCCATTCAGGTGCAGCCCGGACATCCGTGCCCATTGGTATCCGACACCGACGCCCACGTAGGGCGAAAAATACGGCACCGGCAGCAGATTGGAGAAATCGTAGAGGATATTGACCATCGGGCCGAACTTACGTTCCCGCCCACCGGCCGTAGCGGGAAAACCAAGATCGTGTGCCCCATGGATCGGGTTGTTCCGAAGATCGCCTTCCAGCTCGAAACGCAAGCCGTTTCGCAACGCATAGCCGATCGACGCTACGCCAACCATGCCAACATGGGAGCTGATACTTCCGTTTATAGCAGTCCCACTCGTGCCGATCAGATGCTCGTTTTGCAGCCAGTTCACGCCTAGCCCGGCTCCGATATAGAGCCCCTCCAATGGAGGTGCCGGTTCGGCGGATGGCAGAGGCATCTGGGCTGCAGCGAGCCCCGGAGCAAGTAGCAGAACGGCTCCAATTAGGCCTTGTAGTTTCATCTGCTGGGTTCTCCGCTGATTGCGGACCACGGTGCTATCGATTCCAACTCATGGTCAAAGCACGGGAATGTGAGAGTAATTCTAACCGTCTTGCCGCGACTTTTTAGCCACAGATTGTGTGACGTGAAGCCGCCTTCCAGCTTCAATAACGCGCTGAGCGACGCTGGATGAAATGGTAGATGGCGAGCACGATAATTGCGCCCACGACAGCGCCGATGAAGCCAGCGCCTTCATCGGCACGATACCAACCCACCGCCTGCCCTAGGTAAGTCGCAACGAATGCGCCGATGATACCCAGTATGATGGTGACGATGAAGCCACCCGGATCTCGTCCGGGGGTCAACAGCTTTGCCACCACTCCCGCCAGAAATCCGATGATGATGGTTCCAATGAGATGCAGCACGCGCTTGGTCTCCGGGATCTGAAGAGCAACACGACACTATAGAGATCTCGGGATCCTCCACCTGACATTCACGTCAAGGACGCCAGCGCGCGCTGGTAGCGACACAGAAGACACACCTGCTTGTGTTCCGCTGGCGAGAGTGTTCGTCCAACCTAACGAGCTAGCTCGTCTTAATCAGGCGTAGAGGCCTGCTCCGCGCTTTCCAGTGGGACTTTGCTACCAGAGGGAGCCCAGCATGCGAAGCGTTAACCTTCTCAAAATCGCCCTGGAAGCCGAGCTCCTCCGGCCGGACGCTGTCCTATGAGCAGCCGATGAAGCCCGGCAATGGGTTGAGGCCGAGGGCCGCGCCCTCGCCGCGCCGGTTGAGTGGTTGGAACACTAGCCTTCCCCGACTCGGACAGGCACGCCTATCGAGACAGCCCCTGAATCTCAGGAGGCCCACCGTGGCGATTTTCCGCTTCCACTGCCCTGAATGCGGTCTCGGCGACCATGAGGTCGGCCATCTGACGCGCGAGATGCAGATGCATTGCATCGTCTGCCTCGAAGAGGAGGGACGGCTAATCCGGCTGCACTGCTGGGAGGAAGAAGCGATCACGCCCTCTTCCGGGTCCCCCTGGCGGCTTGAGCGGCGGCAGCGGCCTTTTTCCTGGGAGGCGCTTTTCTGGCGGGTTTCGTCGCGACATCAGGCTTCGCTTCCTGACCCAGGCTCTTTTTCAGCGCCGCCATGAGATCCACGACGCTGCTGGTCGCCACGGCGGGCACCTCCTCAGCGTCGATGCCCTCGCCTTTGAGCTTGGCGTCGATCATGGCCCGCAGCCGGGTCTCGTAGCGGTCCTCCAAGTCTGACGCATCGTATTTCCCGGACTGGCGCTGGATAAGCTGGGTGGCGAGCTGGACCATCTCCGGGTCTGTCTTCACCCCGGCCAGATCTTCGAACAGCTCCTTTGAACTGTTGAGGTCTCGCTCCTCGTAGAGCGTATGGGCCATCAGGCCAGCGCCCTGTGCCCGCAGGGCAATCGTCCTCTCGCGCTGCGAGATCACCACCCGGGCGAGCGCGGTCTTGCCGGTTTTTTCAGTGGCTTCGAGGAGAACGGCGTAGACGTCTGTCCCGGCCTTGCCGTCCGGGGCGACGAAAGCTGGCATCGTAGTACATCGGATCGATGGAACCGGAGGCGACGAACTTTTCGACCGTCATCACCGCCGAGCTTTCGACCTTGACGCTATCGAGATCCTCGTCCGTCAGCAGCAGGTATTGGTCCTTCTTGAACTCGTAGCCTTTGACGAGATCCCTGCGCTGCAGCTCCTTCCCGGTTTCCGAGTCCTGCGTGACCATCCGTATGCGGTTGCCCGTGTCCGGATTGATCATATTGAAGCGGATGTTCGCCCGGTCGTGCCGGGCATTGAACAGCGCCACGGGACACGACACGAGGGCGAGCCGGAGATGACCCCGCCAGATAGGCCGTGATGCCACTACGCCGCCCTCAGGGGCCGCCAGGCCTGCCGTCCCCGCTCGGCCTCACCGGAGGCTTCGGCGTCCTCCTTGTCCTCTTCCGCAGCGTTGCTGAGCGCGGCAAGGTGGTCGGCCAGCGCGTCCTCCAGCTCGACCAGCGCGTCCTGCATGCGCGGCGCGGCGCCAGACTGGGCGACACGCGCGGCGTGCCGGGCAAATTCTAGCAGCTGCTCGACGCGGTGCTCATGATCGCCGGACAGAGTGAACGTATCATGAACCTCGTTTCGGATGGGCATAAATGTAGGATTCGGACGCGCCGCCCGGACGTAAAGCCCTGAAATCACGCAAGAAAACTTGGTCTCCTGAGATGAGGCCTTAAGCCGCCCTCGTAATACCCTCATGAGTCGCGCGAGATGCCAAATGGCGGCGACTCGGTGGTCCATACACGAGTCGGTGAGGCGGTGCGGCCAGGATGTGTCTGTTCGCCCCCCCCCGCGAAGGAGGCTGCAATGACACTTTCAGCCGGCAGGTCGAGCACGTTCGCTAATGCGACTTCACGACCGTGGCCGATCGGGCGGGCGCACGGGAGACGCTCAATGCCGCATCTAACCTGAGAGAACGCCCGGCAAATCGCCTGAGCAGCGCCAATCTGAGTCAGGCACAGTTCGACGGGGCCAAGTGCCCCAGACCCCAGAGCGTCGGATAACACCACTTCCCCGACCTCTGGGGCACGATTTATCGGGCGCTCATCCCGAGAGTCAGGTGGTTTTTGTAAGCAAGTCGAGAGCGTCCTCTTTGTCCTGCTCGTCGGCGACAGGGATCAACGCCCGATATAGGCGGGGGATGCGGGGTCACGCTCGATCGCGCGGCGCCAACGCGCGACACGCATATAGATCGCAATCAGAGATCATCCGCCTCGATGAAGTTCTGAGGTCTTCCAAACGACGTGGCGCAGATCAGGCAACTGCGCCGAGCTGGATCCGGCTCAACGGGTCTGCCGGCCTTCCTGTTTGCAGTTGCGCTTGTCCGCGCCAGCGACCCCTTCCTGCTGACGGCAGTCCTGCCGGTCGTCCCGGCGATCCTGCCCTCTGGTCTGGGCGATGGTGAACGAGCCGTCGGTTGATGCTTTGTCCATCGCAACAGGCTCTGCGTTCGTCGAGATGGGCATGCCCATGAGCAGGCCGAAAATGATGATGGATCCAGAAATGGACGCAGGTGTCACGTCTTGGTCCTCCCTTGGGTGCGCTTGTTGTGACCACCAGCCAGGCCCATCGCAGGAGGACCCCGAAGTGGGTCGGGTGTGCCGCCAGGCACAAGCCCGAATCCATCGCTGCGCCCTGCTGGATCTACGGTTGACCCGAAAGCGTGATATTGACCCCACCCGGAGCGAGGGTCAGCCGAACCCCTTGAGTTGTTGTGACTCCATCGATCACGACACCATTCTGGTTACGCAGACTTACCACGGAACCACCACCGGCCACAGTCGCGCCCGCAGCGATCGAAACGTAATTGCCGCTAAAATCGGCGATATTGCGTAGGTTGCGCACGTTTCCGCTGCCTGTGATCCGCGTGACGCCAACATCCACCACTGATAGCCCATTCAAACTGAAGGGATATTGTCTCCCTTGGTACGTCAGGATGCCGCCACCCCACTGGAATCCAATCCCGATGGCCACGGCGCCGCCGGTGAAGGTGATGGTCCCCTCGGTGGAACCAAGACCGGCTGCCGCAGGCGTCGGAGGAGGCGGTGATGCGCAACTTGCTAGCGCACAGACACTCAGCGTGGCGACGGTGGCAACAAAACGGTGCATCAGCTTCCCTCAAGAGTTGTCTTCCCAGTCTACCTGGGTATGCAGCTGATACAACCGACGGTGGATTAGGGCAGGGCAATCGCTTGAACGGCTCGGGGATTCCGGCGCGGTCTGAAGTCTGATTCATGGGCGACCTCTGCTTGATGAGGTTCCCCTGTGGTTGGCCCTTCCCTTATCGACCACTTCGCCGCGCTGCATGACCCGCGTCAGTCTTGGAAGGTTCTGTTTCCCTTGCCGGAGGTCCTGTTGGTCGTGTTGTGCGGCACACTGGCGGGGGCAGAAGATTTCGTGGAGATCAGGCGCTGGGGCCAGATGCATCATGAGTTCCTCCGCCGCCTGCTGCCCTTCAAGGCAGGCGTTCCCAGTCATGACACCCTCAACGATGTCATCAACGCCATCGACGGCGTGCTGTTCGCTCAATGCTTCACCGCCTGGGTCGAAGACCTGCGCGAGCCCGCTCCGGCCTCCGCCGCGCCCGAGATCGTCGCCATCGACGGCAAGACCTCTCGGCGCACTCACGACCGCAGCAAGGACCGTGGGCCGCTGCATCTGGTCTCGGCATGGGCCAGCAGCCAGCGCCTCGTACTCGGGCAACAGGCATGTGAGGCCAAGTCCAATGAGATCACAGCCATTCCGCTCCTTCTGGAACGCCTGGCGCTCACCGGCGCGCTCGTCACCATCGATGCCATGGGGACGCAGAGCAGGATTGCCCAGGCCATCCTCGATCGTGGCGGTGACTATCTGCTCGCGCTCAAGGACAACCAGGCCAGTCTACACGACGAGGTCAGGCGCTATCTCGACGACCCCTCCGCCAAACACCACAGCCACTTCGAGACGACCGATGGCGACCATGGCCGCATCGAGGTCCGCCGCCACGTGGTCAGCCACGAGGTCGACTGGCTCACCACCGCACGGCGGTTCCCCGGCGAGCCGCGGTTCCCCGGGCTGGCCGCCATTGCCATGGTCGAGGCCGAGGTCGAGCGCAACGGCAGCACCAGCCTCGAACGGCGCTACTACCTGTCCTCCATGCCGCTTGACGCCAAACTGTTCGCCTACGCCGTGCGATGCCATTGGCATGTCGAGAACCGTCTGCACTGGGTCCTCGACGTGGTGTTCCACGAGGATCTCAGCCGCCTGCGATCCGGCGCCGGACCGCAGAACATGGCCACTGTCCGCCACATGGCAATGAACCTGCTACGCACGCCAAGGGACAAGCATAGCCTCAAGGTCAGACGGAAATCAGCCGCCTGGGACACCGCCTATCTCGAAGCTCTGATCCGCCAGTCAACCTGAACCGCCTTCAAGCGATTCCCCTGTGGATTAGGGGGACGTTTCCTCGATGAATCTGAGGCTGCCACACAGCCGGGCACCCTGACGCGGCAGGCCTGAGGGGACCCCATTGCCATCCGGTGATTTCTTCCTGCCCGCCGGCGCATATCTCGATTACGCGGCGCTTTGACCCTTGCTCCTCGTTGTGTGCATTGGCGACGAGCGTGATCGAATTTACTTCGTGGAAGGCCAGGCTGGATGGGACGGACATGACCGCGTACATCATTGATGGCCTTCACGGTGACCGCACCGACCGGGCTGATCGATGGCGTTCCAAGCTGCCGACTACCCCACGTTCAGGCTCACGTGAGGATGACGCCGATGGGCGATGATGCAGCAGAAGCATCGTCGGGAGGTCACCGCGTCGGACCGAAGATGCCGTTCGAGATCTCGGGTGCTGTCGCTGAAGCTGAGCAACTCGGCGACACCCGCTCTCAGGTGGCCGGACAGCACCCCGGCCTGGATGATGATCCCCTATCGCTTGGTCCCGAAGGGCAGCCCGCTTCGCCGCGACTGACCGATTTGGGTCGCTTCGTCCTGGCAGGTGCACGCAGCAGGCTGCTTACCGAGATCGTCGATAGCTTGGTGCAGGGGACACGTTTCATCGCCCTAACGGGCGTGCCTGGTGTCGGAAAGACCCTGATGGCGGTGGCGATCCGCGAGGAGCTGAACAAACGCTCTATGAGCGTCCGATGGGTCGATGGCGGTGAGGGTGGTGGTATTCGCCTGCAGACCATCATGTCCAAGGTACTCGGCAAGCCAGAGGCGGACATTGACGACAACGACATCGAGCAGCTGTTCGATGCCATGACCGAGCGTGAAGGACCTCTCCAGCGGCTAGTGCTGATCATCGATGACGCGGAGCGTCTGCTCCCGCACGCAATCGGATATCTGCGCCTGTTGGCGAGCGTGGCGATGGAGCGGATGCCGCAGATCCTCTTCGTCGGCGATACCTCATTCTGGGATACGGCCGGCCAGGCCGCCCAGGCCGGGTTCGCAGATTTGATCGCGGCGCGCTTTGAACTGGAGCCGCTGAGCCCACGCGAGGCAAGCGCGGCCGCGCAACGGCTCATGTCGGCGCTGAGCCCTGCACACAGACCTGTTTTTGAAAGAGATGCCCTTGAGATGGTGAGACAGCGAGCTGACGGCCTGATCAGCCGTCTGGTTCCGCTGGTGGCGGCCATCGAGACGATAGCCGTGGAGACAGACCTAACCCGAGTGACAACAGCGATGGTCGAAGAGGCAGCTGCGCGGCTCGTGGCGCAAACCGATCCGACAAACTCAGAGTTTGTGTATACTCCGCCGCCTGAGGACATCTGCGCCGAGGCCATAGGGACTACTGGTGCGCTGGCGCCCATCCCGATCACCCCCCGCCCGGGATGGAGTGTCGCGCAAATATCGGGAGTTGCAGCAGCGCTGGTCGGAACTCTCGGCCTGGCAATATATTGGCTAGCTACTTTTAGTATCGATCCGATATTGGCAGAGCCGCAGAGCGCTTTTTTGGAGGGGCCGGAGGCCGGCGGGAGCGTTTCTCCCGATACAACTATAACCGTTCGGCTACCGGACGATACGACGGCAGTCGGTCGGCTAACGGACGCAGGATGGAGCGTTTCTCCCGATACGCCGATGGTCGTTCGGCTAACGGACGCCGGTGGAACCATTTCTCCCGATACGACAATGATCGTTCGGCTACCGGTCTCGGTCCCGACGCCGCACGCTGTCCTCGCACCGCCGCCTGTATCGACCATGTCTTTGCGACCCCGCTGTTCGCGCGATCGGTGATGGTCGAGCA
>Ga0207683_10005771_pt1 | contig 10610 bp, 9 predicted proteins | sample KBSM73metaG_FD_184333 | JGI IMG/M metagenome (GOLD analysis project Ga0207683, IMG submission 184333) | Miscanthus rhizosphere microbial communities from Kellogg Biological Station, Michigan, USA - KBS M7-3 metaG (SPAdes) (version 2) | ecosystem: Host-associated > Plants > Roots > Rhizosphere >...
AGAAGCCCACGGCGCGGCGGCTTTTCCAAAAATGAGGTGCAGCTTCCATGCGGGCTCTGATACCTTTCCCCTCAGCAGCCGTCAAAACAGCAAAATGTCCCGCCGCACCAAGACCCTGATTGCCGCCATTGTGATCGTCTTTTTCTGGCTGCCTGTTTACGCCCTCTTTATTGCGGGCTTGCAGTGGCGCGTCCTGCCAGGCGCGCCCTGGTATGTGGCGCTGTTGTTCTATGCCCTGGCCGGCACTTTGTGGATCGTTCCCATTGGGCTTTCGTTACCCTGGATGTATCGCGAGCCGGGCCCGAAATGATCGACAATAAGGAAGAAAGCCGTTTTGAGCGGGAAGAAAACGGTCTTCTGGCCTGGGCCACATACCGTATCCGTGACGGCAAATATCAAATTCCCCATGTCGAGGCCGATCCGCCGCTGCATGGCACCGGCGCTGCCGGACGGCTGATGCAAGACATCGTCGATTATGCCCGTGCTCAGCAATTGGTCATTGAACCGCGCTGTTCTTATGCACGCGCATGGTTCGCCCGCCATCCGGACGCGGCGGACGTGCTGGATTGACAGCAGCAGCCACCTCGCATGGGATGGCTTTGCTGAATCGGGCCAAAATAAAATAGCGGGGAAAAAGATATGTGGCGGGTGAAGTCCCTGGACGCGGTGCTATACGGCGCCCAGAAGAAAAGCCTGCACCGCAGTCTTGGCCCAATCCAACTCACCATGCTGGGCATTGGCGGCATCATCGGCACCGGCATTTTTGTGCTGACCGCGGAAGCAGCGCAAAAGGCCGGCCCTGGAATGATGCTGTCCTTCATTATTGCCGGCGCGGTCAGCGCCGTGGCGGCGCTGTGCTATGCCGAACTGGCGGCGATGGTGCCGGTGTCGGGCTCGGCCTATACCTATTCCTATATTGCGCTGGGCGAGTTGGTGGCTTGGATGGTCGGCTGGGCGCTGGTGCTGGAATACGCCGTGGCCGCCAGCGCCGTGTCGGTGGGCTGGTCCGGTTATGTCGTGGGATTGCTGGCGCACCTGCCCCACCCCATCGTCATCCCTCCCGAACTGGCGGCGGGCCCCTATGCCGGCGGTGTGATCAATCTGTTGGCGGTGGTGGTGGCGCTGGTGATCACCGTGCTTTTGGTGATCGGCACCCGCGAAAGCGCCACGGTCAATGCCGTTCTGGTGGCGATCAAATTGGTGGCTTTGGGAGCTTTCATCTGGCTGGCGCTGCCGGTGATCAACAGCAACAACTTCCATCCCTTCCTGCCCAATGGCTGGGGCACCATGGGTGTGATCGGCGCGGCGTCGTCCATCTTCTTCGGTTATGTGGGCTTTGACGCCGTTTCCACCGCGGCGGAAGAAACCAAGAATCCTCAGCGCAATTTGCCCATCGGCCTGATCGCCTCTCTGGCCATTTGCACCATCATCTATTTGCTGGTGGCGGCGGGCGCGATCGGCTCCTACGGCGCGCAGCCGGTCTATGGTGCAAATGGCGAGGCGCTGGAACCCGGCACCATGGCGTTCCAGGCACAATGTTCGGCGCTGGTCACCCAGCCGATGGCCTGTTCGCGCGAAGCCCTGGCGCATGTGTTGCGCTCCATCCATCATCCGCTGGTCGGCAATCTGGTGGGACTGGCGGCCGGCCTTGCCCTTCCCACCGTGATCTTGATGATGATTTTCGGCCAGACCCGCATCTTTTTTGTGATGGCGCGTGATGGGCTATTGCCGGAGGCGCTGTCCAGCGTGCATCCCAAGTTCCGCACGCCGCATGTGGTGACCTGGATCACCGGCATTTCGGTGGCGGTCGGCGCCGCCTTTTTTCCGGTGGGGCAGCTGGCGGATTTTTCCAACTCCGGCACCTTGTTCGGATTTGCGGTGGTGGCGCTGGCGGTGCTGGTGATGCGCTTCACCCAGCCCAGCCGCCATCGCCCTTTCCGCGCCCCGCTGCTGTGGCTGTTCGCGCCACTGGCGATCCTGGGCTGTGTGGTCCTGTTTTTCTTTCTGCCCTGGCAGGCGAAAGTCTTATTTCCCATCTGGGCCGGGATCGGCCTGCTGTTCTATTTCGCCTATGGCTACCACCATAGCCACGTAGGACGCGGTAAGACCGAATTGCCGGAGCTGGATAAGGACGCGCCGGAACTAATCACCGATTGAGTGCCGGCTATTCGCCTTCTTCCGCCACGGCCCGCTTGAGCAGCGCGAACAGCGCCGCCAGCGCGCAGCCCATCACAATGCCATAAGTCAAATCCTTGACCAGGGTGAGCCCGAAGGTGGCCAGCAGCACAATCATCTCGCGGGAATAGCCCAGCAGCCGCCAGAACTCTTTTTTTTCCGCCATATTCCAGCACACCACCACCAGCACGCCTGCCAATGCCGCCAGTGGCACAAAGCTGGCCAGTTGCGCCGCCACCAAAATGAATAGCAGCAGAAACAAGGAATGCAGCATGCCGGCGACCGGACTTCTGGCCCCGGCGCGGATGTTGGTGGCGGTGCGCGCGATGGTGCCGGTGACGCTGATGCCGCCGAACAAAGCCGAAGCCATATTGGCGATGCCTTGCGCCACCAATTCCATATTGGAACGGTGTTTACGGCCGGTCATGCTGTCGGCGACCTTGGCCGACAACAGGCTTTCCACGCCTCCCAACAAAGTGAAGGAAAAGGCACTGGGCAAAAGCTGCCACAACAGATGCGGCGTGATCTGCGGCCAGTGGGGCAGCGGCAGGCCGTGCGGCAAACCGCCGAAGCGGCTGCCGATGGTTTCCACGGGAAGATGCAGCAGCGCCGCCGTGACGGCAGCGCTCACCACGGCGATCAGCATGCCTGGCCAGTTGGGTCTCAGCCAGCGCAGCAGAAAGATCAGCGCCGCCGCCGCCAGGCCGACACTGGCGGCCGCAGGATTGAGCGTCGGCACCGCGTGCAGCAACACAGCCAGTTTGGGAAAGAAAGGACCCGGTTCGGCGCCTTGGATGGTAAGACCGCCGAGATCTTTCAGCTGACTGGCAAGAATGGTGACGGCAATGCCGCAGGTGAAGCCGACCGTGACGGCGTGGGGAATGTGACGGATCAAGGAACCCAGGCGTAGCACGCCCAGCAGTAGCAGCAACAACCCCGACATCAGCACCGTGACCAGAAGACCCTGGACACCGAATTGCGCCACCGTGGCTGCCACCAGCACAATGAAGGCCCCTGCCGGTCCACCAATCTGAAAGCGGCTGCCGCCCAAGGCCGAGACCAAAAAGCCGCCGATAATGGAGGTGTAGAGCCCTCTCTCGGGCGAGACCCCGGACGCCACCGCAATCGCCATGGACAAGGGCAAAGCCACGATGGCGACAGTCAATCCAGCCAGGGCATCGGCGCGAAACTGGCCCGCCCCATAGCCTTCGGCAAGGATGGTGGCCAGCTTGGGGCGGTAGAGATGGGTTGTGGCGGAACCGTCAGGCATGGGGACTCAAAGCATCGCCCTCCCAGTTTAACACCCTTGCCGTGGAATTCGCGAGGTGAAGGCCCAAACGTCTCGATTTCACCACGGCGAGGCTTCATAGTGGTGCAATATTCATAATCCGAGGGAGGCTCATATGGCCGATACATCAGGGCGCAAACAGGCAACCGATTTCCCGCAAGAACTGCTGGACCTGCTGGATTCCTATGTCCATGGCGGTATCGATCGCCGGACCTTCATTGCCGGAGCGCAGAAGTTCGCCACCGCAGCGGTGAGCGCTGCTGCCTTGGTGGAGATGCTGCGTCCCAATTACGCCTGGGCTATCCAGGTGCCGGAAGACGACAAGCGCATCAAGACGGAAAAGGTGACGGTGCCCTCGCCTAATGGCACCGGCCATATCGATTGCTATTTGGTTCGTCCCGCGTCAGCCCGCGGCAAGCTGCCTGCCGTGCTGGTGATCCACGAAAATCGCGGCCTCAATCCTTACGTCAAGGATGTGGCGCGCCGTTTGGCGACAGCAGGTTTTATGGCCATGGCGCCGGACGGGTTGACCTCGGTGGGCGGCTATTCCGGCGATGACGAAAATGGCGCGAAACTGTTCCAGCAGGTGGATCGCGCCAAGATGGGCGAGGATCTGTATGCAGCCGCCGTGTATCTCAAGAACCGGCCCGACTGCACCGGCAAGCTTGGGGCCGTCGGTTTCTGTTTCGGCGGCGGCGTGGTCAACAATCTGGCTGTGCGGATGGGTTCAGACCTGGCCGCCGGTGTGCCCTTCTATGGCGCACAACCGAGTGCCGAGGATACCGCCAAGATCAAGGCGCCGATCAATGCTCAATATGGCGAATTGGATACCCGCATCACCGGCGGCTGGACCGCTTTTGATGCGGCGCTGACCCAGGCCGGCGTGCCGCATGAGGGCCATATCTATGCCAAGGCCAATCACGGTTTCCACAACGACACCACGCCGCGTTATGACGAAGCCGCTGCCAAGGAGGCTTGGCAGCACACTTTGGATTGGTTCAACAAATATTTGAAAGCCTAACTCGCAGGCTTGTCGCCGAGTTCGCCACCCTGGGGCACGGTTTTCGCCGCATGTCCCGGGGTGATGGACAGATAGGGCCCGCCCAAGGCCGAAGACGCCACCGCGGCACGGGAATCCACAGGCAACACCAGGTCGTCGCGCAGTTTGGTTTCAATCACCGCCTTGTAGTCGCGCTGGTCCAAGGACAGGCCCGTGATCGAGCCGACCTTGGTTCCACCCAGGCGGACATCACTACCGACGGTAAGCCCGGAGGCATCGCCGACCCGTATGCGCAGAGGATAGCTGCCCAGATGACCGGTGCCGGTCCGCTGCATCATGAAGATCACAAAACCGATGGCCACCAGGACAACCAGAGCGCTGACAGCGGTCTCGAACACATTGCCGCCGCGAAGCGCCACTTTTGGAACTGGAAGAGCCATAACGATATCCTGCAAATTAACGAATCCGGCGGTGCTTTATAGCAAAAGTCCTGACATTTGCTCAGCCTAAGTCGGCTTGTCGCCTGCCGCCGCAAGAGTTTAGCATGGCCGCAGCAAGGGTTTGGGACATGCTTCGCGGGGCCGCACTTCATGCTTCACCAGACGCCATGCGAATTGAGCGGACTCTGACCCAGCCCAACATGTCATGATCGCTCGCATCGCAACCTTAAGGACAGTCTCTCGCGCAGGCCTGCTCACCCTCATCCTGATTTGCGCCATCGCGCTGTCGGGGTGGTGGCTTGGGATTCCGGTATTGGCCAGCATTGTGCCCGGCTGGCCGCGCATGGCGCCCATCGTCATGCTGTGTTTTCTGCTCTGCGCCGCCGCCACTTTCGAATTCACCTTGCCGGTACGGCACACCTATCTTGTCATAGCTCGCATTGCCGCCGCCGCCATTGTGCTGGGGCTCGGCGTTTACACCCTGATTGACTATTTCGTGACGACTGAAACATCCGGCGCGTCGGCGGTCCTCAACACGTTTGGACCCTGGCTCGGCCGGCCCTCTCCGGTCAGTGCAACCAACTTCCTGCTGGCCTCCGTCGCCTTGATGATGCCGGGAAGGGTACGCAGCGGGCGCATCTACAGCGCCCTGATCGCGTTGGGACTTGCCATCACTGGTTTTGATTTCGCCGGCTATGCCTATGACATCGCAGCGCTCTCGCGTGGGCCGACCGTCTCGGCCATGTCGCTGCCGACGCTGACTTGTTTCATTCTGTTGTTTGTGTCCGCGCTGTTGGCGCGGCCGCATGACGGCTGGACCGCCGTGATTTCCGCGCACAATAGCGGCGGCGTCGCGGCTCGGCGGCTTTTCCCACTTGTCTTGTTGCTTCCCTTCGTGGTGAGCGGAATGGTCGTTGTGGCCTATCGCTTCCGCCCCTTCGATGCGCCCTTCGGCTTTGCCGTTCTGGCGGTCATCACCTCGATCGGGCTTGGCATCGTAACGGTGAGTGTCGCCGCCTGGCTGGCGCAGCATGAAGACGAACAGCGGCGAAACCAGCAATTGCTGGAAGCCATTGTCGATAACAGCCAGGCAGTGATCTATGTCAAAGACCTGGCCGGCCGTTACATGATGGTCAACCAACGATATCTGGATGTTTTCCATCTCCAGCGCCAGGCGGTGATCGGCAAAAGCGACCACGATCTTTTTCCCAAATATGAAGCCGATTCATTCCGGGAGATGGATGAAGAGGTGGTGCGCGCCGGACATGCCATGACCGGCGAGGAGATCGCCTCCCAGCCGGACGGCTACCACACCTTCCTCTCCCTGAAGGCGCCTTTGAAGGATGCCGCCGGGCAGCCCTATGCCACATTCGGGGTTTCAACCGACATCACCGACCGCATGCGCAGCCAAAAAGCCTTGGCGGCCAGCGAAGAACAGATGCGGCTGATCGTCGAGACCGCGCTGGATGCCGTCATCAGTATCGACCGCAATGGCGCGATCACCGGTTGGAATACGCAAGCCGAAAAAATCTTCGGCTGGACGCGCGACGAAGCACTTGGCAGGCCGATTGACGAAACCATCATGCCTGAACGTTATCGCGCCGGCCACAAGCGCGGGATGGCCCGTTATCTCACGACCCGGGAGGCGCGGGTCCTCAACAAGCGCCTGGAACTGACCGGTCTGAACCGCGACGGCCAGGAATTTCCCGTCGAACTTTCCATCACGCCGATACGGTCGGGCGATGAAACGGGGTTCACCGCCTTCCTTCGCGATATCACCGAACGCAAGCAAGCCGAAGACCGGCTGCAAACCCAATTGGGGCGCCTCGCGCTGCTGGAGCGCATTACCCGCGCCATCGGCCAGCGCCAGGATTTGCAGAGCATCTTTCAGGTTGTGGTGCGCACCCTGGAAGACCGGCTGCCGGCGAATTTCGTCTGTGTCTGTTCTTACGATCCGGCCCAAAATGAAATCACCGTCGATCATGTCGGCGTCAGCAACGAGGCTCTGGCGCGGGAATTTGGCGGCTCTGAACGCGCGACCATGCCGGTGGATCAAAACGGCCTGTCCCGTTGTGTCAAAGGCGCGCTGGTTTATGAGCCGGATACCACCGGTATCGCCTTCCCCTTCCCCAGCGGCTTGGCGCGCCAGGGCCTGAAATCCTTGGTTATGACGCCTTTGATGATCGAGGACGAAGTGTTCGGAATCCTGGCGGTGGCGCGGGGCCGCGAAAATGCCTTCACCAGCGCCGATTGCGAATTTTTGAAACAGCTTGGCGAGCATGTCGCCCTGGCGGCCCATCAGGCGCAGCTGCGTCTCAGCCTGGAAACCGCCTATAACGACCTCAAACAGACGCAGCAGGCCGTCATGCAGCAGGAGCGGCTGAGGGCGCTGGGACAGATGGCCAGCGGCATCGCGCATGACATCAACAACGCCATCTCACCGGTCGCGGTCTATACCCAGTCTCTGCTGGAGCGGGAACCGAACCTCTCACCGCAAACCCGCTTCTATCTGGAAACCGTCGAGCGCGTGATCAAGGACGTGTCGGCCACCGTCGCCCGGATGCGGGACTTCTACCGCCGTAATGACTCCGACAGCGATTTGCAGCCGCTCAGTCTTAATGACCTGGTGCCCCAGGTGGTGGATCTCACCCGGGCGCGCTGGAGCGACATGCCGCAGCAACGTGGCATCGTAATCCGGGTCAACACCGAGCTCGCCCAAGACTTGCCCCTGGTGATGGGCAATGCGCCGGAGCTGCGCGACATGCTGACAAATCTGGTCTTCAATGCCGTGGACGCCATGCCGCAAGGCGGCATCATCACCATCCGCACACAGCCTCAGCTGGGCGGCGTGCGGATGGAAATCGAAGACAGCGGTATCGGCATGGACGAGGACACCCGCCGCCGTTGCCTGGAGCCGTTTTTCACCACCAAAGGGGAACGCGGCACCGGCCTGGGCTTGGCCATGGTGTATGGCGCCGCCCAACGGCACAAAGCCGTGCTCGACATTGAAAGCAGTCCCGGTGACGGAACCCGCGTCAGGCTGGAATTTTCCGCCACACAGGCAAAGCCGAGGCAGATCCGGGCGGCAAAAGCGGAAGAAATCCCCTCCTTGCGCGTGCTGCTTGTCGATGACGATCCCGCGGTCCTCAATTCCACCCAGTTTGTGCTGGAACTGGACGGCCATACCGTCGTCACCGCCGATGGCGGCAATGCCGGCATCGAGGCGTTACAAAATGCCAGTCAGAGCGGACAGGCTTTTGACGTCATGGTGACGGACCTGGGCATGCCCTATGTCGACGGCAATCAAGTGGCGCGCATGGCAAAAGAAATGTCGCCCTCGACCACCGTGGTTCTGCTGACGGGCTGGGGGGCAAAGATGGGAGATGGCGACGATCGCGCGGCGCATGTCGACTTTGTGCTGGCCAAGCCGTTCGATGTGGACGAACTGCGGGCAGTGTTCCTGCGCCATGTCGAAACGCCGCCAAAGCCCTGAACCCATCCCGGAAATGGCGAAATCGGTTCCCGGGCACATTACTGGCCTTTCGTCCAATTGGCCCGGCCCGCGCCGCGCGATCTGGTGAGCAGGATTTGCAGAGGGCGCCAAGTGCAGAAAGCGCTGTTGGCGGTGCCGAAGAATTTTGTCTTGAAGGACACATCCGCCAGGGAAACGCTGCTTGAACCGCGCTGGCCCGTGGCGTTTGCGGTTGTGGTCTCGGCCTTGCTGCTGGGCATGCTTCCGGACCGCATCCGGCTGTTTCCAGCAGAGTTGATCTGGTTTCTGGGCCTGATGGGAACCTTCCCCATCTTTGTCGTCGCATGGAAGGGCGCCGGCAAGCCCGTCTGGCTGCGTGTTGAACGGGTGATGATATTGCTCCTGTTCGCCATCGCAGCCTTCGCCATGGTGGTCAACCTTACGAACGTGATGACCGCGATGATCGAAAGGCCGGCTGACATCAACGGCGTTGAACTGCTCAGCTCCAGCGTCGGGGTATGGGTCACCAACGTGATCATATTCTCGCTATTGTACTGGCAGATCGACCGCGGTGGTCCGGAAGCACGGGCAAACCATATCAGCCCGAAGCCGGATTGGCTCTTCCCCCAGGAAACCGCGCCCAGCGAAGACGTGCCCGCCGACTGGCGCCCCACCTTCATCGATTACCTGTACCTGGCTTATTCGACCGCCACGGCCTTCAGCACCACCGATGCCATGCCGCTCACGACCCGAGCCAAATTGCTGATGATGCTGCAAAGCGCTTTTTCTCTGCTGACCGTCATTGTGGTCGGGTCGCGCGCGATCAACATTCTTGGCAGCTGAACCTTACTGGAACCGAATGGAACTCGCTCTGACAATTTGTCGATTGTATACGGCGGAACTCGTCAATTTTAATGCGCTGCAATCATCACCATTGTGTCATGACGAGACGGAAACACGCAGCATGAACGGCGGTTAACAGCAAGACGATTTCATTTGGCGTTGCACAATCGAATTGCGGTTGTCTGCCTGCATTGTGAGGCGTAAATTTCACATCGCGAAAATCGCCGCCCAAAAAAGTTGAGTAAATGGAGACGACGCGATGAATTCGATCGGAACGTCCAGCGCTTTGAAAAAATCTCCGCCTCATCAGTTGGAAATCGATGAGCTGAAACATCTGATCCACAAACTCAGATGGATGGGAATGGATCAGGAAGCTGAAAGTGCCTGCGCGCGGCTGTCGCGCCTGGCGCCTACTGCCACCGTCTATACCGGGCCGCACGACACCGATTGAGTGCGGAGTCTTCAGGCTTATTCCCCATTCCGGGGACACAATCTTTGATTTCTAAGGCTCCGCGCTGCCAAATAGCTGATGCGCGAGGGGGGGTTCGCGGACTAGGCTTTTGGCACGTCGCATGAACCGCTCGCGATTCGTCCGCCGAATGCCTTCATTTCAACTAGGGGAGACACTGATGACCAATAGCTTCAAACTCGCTTGCCTGGGCGCTGCCTTGCTTTGCGCCGGCGCCCTGCCCGCCGCCGCCCAACGCATCGTGCCGACGGGCCAAACCACCTACTATTTCAGCGGCACCACCGCCGATCCCATCAATCCTAACATTCCGGCAGGCCAGCCGGGCCGCATGGGCGACACCGTGCAGCAGGCCGACAATATCCTCAACAAGCTGCAGGCCATGCTGGCCAAGAACAATTTGACCTTCGGCGATGTGGTGGCGGCGCATGTCTTTCTGGTGGGCGATCCCGCCAAGGGCGGCGAAATCGATTTCGCCGGCCTGAATTCGGAATGGGGCAAGCGCTTCGGCACCCCGGAGCAGCCCAACCGGCCATCGCGCTCGGCATTCCAGGTGCGCTTGCCAACCCCGGGCGCGTTGGTCGAGGTCGAGCTGACAGCAGCGAAGTAAGAGGCACGACCGGCAAAGCCGGGCAAATCGGTCGTCGTTAGCGGCAGCGTCGTGGGACGACCGATTTGAGTGCCGCATACTCGCTAACGCTTGGGCAAGCGAAGGGCCGGGAATCCCGCCTTGGTGCTTTGATGATGAGGTCTCAGTTTTCGTCTGCCGCGCGCGCCCTCAAGTCGCTGTCGCGCGGGCGCGCTTGGCATTTCTTTCGATCGCGTAGCGATCGAAAGAAATGGTCGGAACGAGAGGATTTGAACCTCCGACCCCCTGCCCCCCAGCTTGATCCGGGCACATAACACGACCTAACAAACAGATGGTC
>Ga0207683_10005773_pt1 | contig 10607 bp, 6 predicted proteins | sample KBSM73metaG_FD_184333 | JGI IMG/M metagenome (GOLD analysis project Ga0207683, IMG submission 184333) | Miscanthus rhizosphere microbial communities from Kellogg Biological Station, Michigan, USA - KBS M7-3 metaG (SPAdes) (version 2) | ecosystem: Host-associated > Plants > Roots > Rhizosphere >...
GACCACGCCGCTTTCGCCACTTGCGCTGACGCTAGGCGGCGTTGTGCTGGCCGTCGTGGGATGGCGCCGCGCCTACACCGCCCTACGCCGGGCGGATGCGGAGGCGCCGGCGACGTCCGCAGCGGCGCCCGCCCAAGCGCCCGCGCAGACTCCAGCTGTCGCTTAGATTTGGGCGTCGGCGCTGCGCCGCGTGCGCACGTCGACGCTGCCTGTTCCGCGCGGTTCCGCTGCCTTCGATTGCCACGCGTCGCGAAGCACGTCGTCGAGTGCGGCCAGCAGCGGATCGCCGGCGCGGTCCGCAAGATGAACGAGCCACAGCTTCGTCGTGACGTGCGAGCCCGGCCAGATCACGCTGCGGCCCGCATCGACGGATTGCGTGGCGATTTCATCGCGAATGAGGCTCACGCCGACGCCGGATTCCACCAGGTTGTTGATCACGGATTCGTTGTCGGCTTCGACGATGCGTTCCGGCGAAGGCACTGGCGCATGAAAGAGCTCCATCACCAATTGGCGGTGCGTCGAGGGCGTCGGCGCGACGATCCAGGGGCGCTTCGCGAGGGCGTCCCACGGCGCGTCGGCGAGCTCGGCAGCCCACGCCGCCGGCATCGTCACGTGGTAGGTGACGTCGCGGAGCTCGATGCTCGTGAGATCGGGCTCGGGCTTGGCGCCGAAATAGAAACCGGCGTCGAGCGCGCCGCTGCGCACGCGTGCGAGGGCGTCGCTGGACATCACCTGGGCAAGCTCGAGTTCGATCTGCGGATAGCGTTCGCGGGCCAGCACCATCAGGTCGCCGATACGCAGGAAGAACGGTTCGAGCACGGTGCCGAGCTTCAGCTTGCCGGTGGGCTCGCCGCGGAGCTCCTGCGCGGAATGCTTGAGATGCTCGACGGCGTCCATGATCTGCGCGGATTCCGCGAGCAGGCGCCGGCCCGACGGGGTGAGCGACATCCCGGACGACGTGCGTTCGAACAGCGTCACGCCGAAGCCTTCCTCGAGCGCCTTGATGTGGCCCGAGACAGCGGGTTGGCTGAGGTGCAGCGATTCGGCGGCTCGCGTGAGGTGGCCGAACTGGGCGACGGTGACGAAGGTACGAAGCTGATTGAAGTCCAAGGGCGGTCCCGGTGTGGCTCGCGGCGTCCACATGGCACCGTGTACTGCAGTGCAACATGTGAGCGACACGTGCTCGTTAGGGGCAATCATACGCGAACAGTCGCGCCTTTGTACAGCTCAGAATCTAACCTTTCACTCACTTCAGTAATGTAATAGATACATAACTATCATATATTTAGATCGTAAGCCGTGTATGTTTTGCGATCAATCTTTAGAATTGACGCTCTAAACCTTCGAAGGCAAGGTTTGTTCGCCCTGAGTTGCCCTGTTTTGGCGCGTTCTGTTGCGACGCACAAGTTGGTTTTTTGGGTTTCCGGTTTCGGATTGAGTCGTAGCGGTCCCGCTTAACCCCGGAGGTTTCGATGTCGACTGTCACCGTCCAACGCCTGAGTGAGCACTCGAGCGGTCCGCTGCTCGTCCATTTCCTGGCGCTGTCTTCCGAGGACCGCCGGCTGCGGTTCGGCTCCTCGCTTTCAGAGGAGGGCATCGGAGCGTACGTCCGACGGATCGATTTCGACCGCGATGCCGCGTTCGGCGTCCACGACGACAGCCTGCGGCTGGTCGGTGTCGCCCATCTGGCGATGCTCGAGGATCACGCGGAGCTCGGTCTCTCCGTTCTGCCGGGCCATCGCGGCCGCGGTCTCGGCAGCGCGCTGTTCGAGCGGGGCGCCGCTCACGCGCGGAACCGCTTCGTGCCGACGCTTTTCATGCACTGCCTTCGAGAGAACGCGGCGATCGTGCACATTGCCCGCCGATTCGGCATGCGCATCGTCGTGGACTACGGCGAGGCCGACGCGCACATCGATCTCCCACCCGCATCCGCCGAGTCGATTGCCGGCGAATTCGTCACCGACCGCCTGGCGCTCTACGACTACGCGCTCAAGTCGCACGTCGCGGCGTGGAAGGGTGTGGCGACGGCATTGGAAGGCGTGGCGCGCCTAACCCGCTAAGATGCGGGGTTCCGGCTCTGTCCCTTAAATGGGATGCTTCGGAGTGGGCAGGATCCCGTGCGGCTCAAGGGGAGTGTCTGCGGGCGCCTGCGGTATGAAGCCCGCGGACACTCCTCTTGGGCCGCACTAAGCACAACCGTGACCCCCGACCGCTATCTCGCACATCTTCGCGGCACGCTCGAGCGCATTCGCGCCGACGGCTTCTACAAGTCGGAGCGCGTCATCCGCACGCCGCAAACGCCGGCTCTCGGACTTGCGGGAGGCGCCACGGTGGTCAACTTCTGCGCCAACAACTACCTGGGCCTCGCCGACGACGCGCAGCTCGTCGCCGCCGCGCGCGACGGTCTCGACAGGTATGGCTATGGAATGGCGTCCGTGCGTTTCATCTGCGGCACGCAGAGCGTGCACCGGGAGCTCGAGGCGGCGCTGGCCGCGTTTCTCGGCACCGACGACGCGATCCTCTACTCGAGCTGCTTCGACGCCAATGGCGGGCTCTTCGAGACGCTTCTGACCGAAGAGGATGCCGTGATCAGCGACGAGCTCAATCACGCGAGCATCGTCGACGGCATCAGGCTCTGCAAGGCGCGCCGCTATCGGTACCGCAACAACGACATGGGAGATCTCGAGGCGCGTCTCGTGGATTCCGAAGCCGCTGGCGCGCGCTTCAAGCTGATCGCCACCGACGGCGTGTTTTCGATGGACGGCATCATCGCCAACCTCCAGTCGATCTGTGATCTCGCCGACGCGCACGGCGCGCTCGTGATGGTCGACGACTCGCATGCCGTAGGCTTTGTCGGTGAGCGCGGGCGTGGCACGCCGGAACTCTGCGGAGTAGAGGGGCGCGCCGACATCGTCACCGGAACACTCGGCAAGGCGCTGGGCGGCGCATCGGGCGGCTACACCGCCGGTCGTTCGGAAATCATCGAGCTCCTGCGGCAACGGTCGCGCCCGTATCTCTTCTCGAACTCGCTCGCGCCTTGCATCGCCGCGGCCTCGCTCGAAGTTCTGAAGCTCCTGCAGAGCGAGGAAGGCGCGAGTCTGCGCCGGCGCGTTCAGGCGAACGGCGAGCGGTTCCGCCGGGAGATGACGGCGCTAGGCTTCGACCTCGTGCCCGGCGAGCACCCGATCATTCCGGTCATGCTCGGCGACGCCATGCTGGCGACACGGATGGCTGAAGCGCTGCTCGCCGAAGGGATCTACGTAATCGGCTTCTCCTATCCGGTGGTGCCGAAAGGCAAGGCACGCATCCGCACGCAAATGAGCGCCGCGCACACGGACGCGCAGATCGACCAGGCGGTGGCCGCCTTTGGCAAAGTGGGCCGGGAGCTCCATGCGATCCGGTGATCGAATCCAACCGACGGGAGCGAATCGATGAAGGCGTTGGCCAAGCTCACACGGGCGCCGGGACTCGCCTTGACCGACGTCAAGAAGCCCGAGGTCGGCCACAACGACGTGATGATCAGGATCCGCAAGACGGCGATCTGCGGGACCGACATCCACATCTGGAAGTGGGACGACTGGGCGCAAAAGACGATTCCCGTCCCGATGCAGGTCGGCCACGAATACGTGGGCGAAGTCGTCGAGATGGGCCAGGAAGTGCGCGGCTTCAAGATCGGCGACCGCGTCTCGGGCGAGGGGCACATCACCTGCGGCTTCTGCCGCAACTGCCGCGCCGGCCGCCGCCATCTCTGCCGCAATACGGTAGGCGTCGGCGTGAACCGCGAAGGGGCGTTCGCCGAGTACCTCGTGATTCCTGCGTTCAACGCGTTCAGGATTCCGGACGACATCGGCGACGACCTGGCGTCGATCTTCGATCCGTTCGGCAACGCGACGCACACGGCACTGTCCTTCCCTCTCGTCGGCGAAGACGTGCTGATTACCGGAGCGGGTCCCATCGGGATCATGGCGGCCGCGATCGCGCGGCACGTGGGCGCGCGCCATGTCGTCATCACCGACGTCAACGACTACCGGCTGAGCCTCGCCCGGCGAATGGGCGCGAGCCGCGCCGTCAACGTCGGTCGCGAGAACCTGCGCGGCGTGATGGAAGAGCTCGGCATGACTGAAGGGTTCGACGTGGGGATGGAGATGTCCGGCGTGCCCGACGCGTTTCGCGACATGCTGCTGCACATGAACCACGGCGGCAAGGTGGCGCTCCTCGGCATCCCGCCGGCGGACATGGCGATCGACTGGAACCAGGTGATTTTCAAAGGGCTCGAGGTCAAGGGCATCTACGGCCGCGAGATGTTCGAGACCTGGTACAAGATGGTCGCGATGCTGCAGAGCGGCCTCGACCTCGCGCCGATCATCACCCACCACTACGCCGCCAGGGAATTCGAAGCCGCCTTCGCGACCGCGATTTCCGGCGCGAGCGGCAAGGTCGTGCTCGACTGGGCGGCGTGAGCGGCAGCGAGTGCGCGCACGCGCACAGAAGGCGTTCAATCCGCCGCGGTAGACTCGGCGAGTCATGAACGCCGTCGCCGATCGCATTCTCCTCTCCGACGATCCCACCGCCGAAGCGCCGAGGCTGCGGGAGATCCCGTACAACTACACGTCGTTCTCCGACCGGGAGATCGTCATCCGCTTGCTCGGCGCGCGGATGTGGGACGTGCTGTCGGAGCTTCGTGGCGAGCGGCGCACGGGACGCTCCGCGCGGATGCTCTTCGAAGTGCTGGGCGACATCTGGGTGGTCGAGCGCAACCCGTACCTGCAGGACGACCTCATCGACAACCCGAAGCGTCGCGCGCTCCTGGTCGGCGCAATGCGGCATCGCTTGCAGGAAATCGAGAAGCGGCGGCTCGAAAACGCCCGCGTTCGCGGCGACGCCGAATCCCAGCGCGACCTCAACGTGGCCGAGCTCGTCAATGCGGCGCGAGCGGCCGTCCTCCGCTTCGAGGTCGCGTTTCGCGAAGCCGTCGTGCTTCGCGCGAGGACGCTCCGCGTTCTGCGGCGCGTGACCAAGAAGGACAACATCGCGTTCGACGGCTTTGCGCGCGTGTCGCACGTGACCGATGCCACCGACTGGCGCGTCGAGTATCCGTTCGTCGTGCTCTTTCCCGACACCGAGGAAGAGATGCGCGCGCTCGTCGAGGGCTGCATCGAGCTCGGGCTCACGATCATCCCGCGCGGCGGAGGGACCGGTTACACGGGGGGCGCCGTGCCGCTGACGCCGCGTGCGGCGGTCATCAACACCGAGAAGCTGATTCGCATTTCCGCCATCGAGCACCTTCCGCTCGGTCCCGGCGGAGCGCCGGTCGCGACGATCGACTGCGGTGCCGGGGTCGTGACGAAACGCGTGATGGAGGCGGCCGAAACGGCCGGGCTCGTCTTCGCGGTCGATCCCACGTCGGCCGACGCGTCGTGCATCGGCGGCAACGTCGCGATGAATGCCGGCGGCAAGAAGGCGGTGCTCTACGGAACCGCGCTCGACAATCTCGTTTCTTGGCGGATGGTGACCCCCGATGCCGAATGGCTCGAAGTCACCCGGACGGATCACAATCTCGGCAAGATCCACGACGCCGCGGTCGCGACGTTCGAGCTCGCGTGGCTCGATGCCGACGGCACCACACCGCGGCGCACGGAGACGCTCGCGATTCCTGGCGGGGCGTTCCGCAAGACGGGTCTCGGCAAGGACGTCACCGACAAATTCCTCGCGGGACTTCCGGGGGTGCAGAAGGAGGGCTGCGACGGTCTCATCACCTCCGCCCGGTTCGTGCTCCATCGGATGCCGCCTTCGATCCGCACCGTGTGCCTCGAGTTCTTCGGACAGGTCCGCGATTCGACGCCCGCGATCGTCGAGATCAAGCGCTACCTCGATACGCTTCCCGGCGGCGCGATGCTCGCGGGGCTCGAGCATCTTGACGAGCGGTACGTCAAGGCCGTGGGCTATGCCACCAAGGCCAAGCGCCACGGCCGGCCGAAAATGGTGCTCCTCGGCGACATCGTCGGCGCTGACGACGCGGCGGTCGCGAAAGCCGCGTCGGAAGTGATCCGGATCGCCAATGCGCGCGGAGGCGAGGGCTTCGTCGCGGTGTCGGCGGAAGCGCGCAAGAAGTTCTGGCTGGATCGCGCGCGCACCGCGGCGATTGCCCGGCACACCAACGCCTTCAAGATCAACGAGGACGTCGTCATCCCGCTCGAGCGCCTGGGCGATTACACCGACGGCGTCGAGCGGATCAACATCGAGCTCTCGCTCGCGAACAAGATCAAGCTCTGCGACGCGCTCTCCGCATTCGTCGCGAGTTCCGCGCTCGCGCACGTCTGGGGCCCGGACGACGACGCGCGGCCGCCGCCGGAGGAAATCGCGGCGAAGGTGGATGAGGCGCAGGCGCTGATCGCCGCCGTGCGCGAGCGCTGGCAGGATCTTCGCTCCCGCATCGATGCGATCTTCCCTTCGCTGCAGGACCGCTCCGCGGTGGCGTCGTGGAAGACCGAGCTCAGGGCGCCGCTCGAGGAGATCTTCGGCGGCCACGCCTACGCACCGGTGATGGTGCGCATCAACGAAGTCCAATGCGACAACCTCCGCAGCAGGGTCTTCATCGCGCTGCACATGCATGCCGGCGACGGCAACGTGCACACGAATCTGCCCGTCAACTCCGACGACTACGCGATGCTGCGCGAAGCCAACGCTGCCGTCGCCCGGATCATGATGCTCGCGCGAAGCCTGGGCGGCGTGATCTCGGGCGAGCACGGGATCGGCATCACCAAGCTCGAATACCTGACCGCGGACGAGCTCGCGCCTTTCGCAGCGTACAAGGCAAGGGTCGACCCGAAGGGCCGGTTCAATGCGCGGAAGCTCCTTCAAGGCGCCGATCTCGGGTCCGCGTACACGCCGAGCTTCGCGCTCATCGGCCACGAGAGCCTGATCCTGGAGGCGTCGCGCATCGGCGAGGTGGCCGCATCGATCAAGGACTGCCTGCGCTGCGGCAAGTGCAAGCCCGTCTGCGCGACGCACGTGCCGCGCGCGAACCTGCTCTATTCCCCGCGCAACAAGATCCTCGCCACGTCGCTCTTGACCGAGGCCCTCCTGTACGAGGAGCAGACGCGGCGCGGCGTGTCGCTGCGGCACTTCGACGAGTTCTCCGACGTCGCGGATCACTGCACGGTCTGTCACAAGTGCGAGGCCCCGTGTCCGGTGGACATCGACTTCGGCGACGTCTCGATCGCGATGCGCAACCTCCTGCGCGACGAGGGACGAGCCCCGTTCCGCCCGGGCGCGGCAGCGACGATGTTCTTCCTCAACGCAACGGACCCGATGACGATCAAGCTCGCGAAGCGAACGATGATCGGCTGGGGCTATTCCATGCAGCGCGTCGCGCACGCGCTCGCGCGTCGGCTGGGACTCGCCGGTGCGCAGACGAAGCACCCGCCCGCGACCAAGGGGACTGCGCCGCTCAAGGCGCAGATCATCCACTTCATCAACAAGCCGATGCCGGGCGGCTTGCCGAAGCGCACGTCGCGGGCGCTCCTCGACATCGAGGACGACGCGATCGTGCCGATCATTCGCAATCCCGAAGGCAGCGAAGACGCCGATGCCGTGTTCTATTTCCCGGGATGCGGCTCCGAGCGGCTGTTTTCGCAGGTGGGCCTCGCCACGCAGGCGATGCTTTGGCATGTCGGAGCGCAGACCGTGCTGCCGCCGGGGTACCTCTGCTGCGGGTATCCGCAAACGGCGGCAGGGGAGGCCGAGCGCGGGCAGCGGATCATCACCGACAATAGGGTGCTCTTCCACCGCGTCGCCAACACGCTCAACTATCTCGACATCAAGACGGTGATCGTCTCGTGCGGAACCTGCCTCGACCAGCTCGAGAAGTACGAGTTCGGGCAGATCTTCCCCGGCTGCCGGCTGCTCGACATTCATGAGTACCTGCTCGAGAAGGGCGTGGCGCTCGCCGGCGTGGAGGGCGTGCGCTACATGTATCACGACCCGTGCCACACGCCGATGAAGAACTACGCGCCGCTCGCTGTCGTCAACACGCTGATAGGGGCGAAGGTGACGGCGAACGAGCGCTGCTGCGGCGAATCGGGGACGCTCGCCACGACGCGCCCCGACATCTCGACGCAGGTTCGCTTCCGCAAGGAAGAGGAGCTGAGGAAGGGGGCGGATGCGCTGCGCGCCGACGGCTTCGCCGGTGCGGTCAAGGTGCTCACGTCGTGCCCGTCGTGCCTGCAGGGGCTCTCGCGCTTCGACGGCGACGCCTCGACGACGGCCGATTACATCGTGGTCGAGATGGCGAGGCATCTCCTCGGTCCCGATTGGATGGCCGACTACGTCGCGAAGGCGAACCGCGGGGGGATAGAGCGCGTTCTTGTCTGATGACGCGGCACGCGCTTTTGTTTGTGCTATAACATTCGGCGCGATGACCGAACCGCTACCGCCCGGTGCTCCGGGCACGGATTCGCCGGCGCGTCCCGACGGCGAATTGCGCTCCCTCGCATTCGCCGACGTGGAGACCGCGAAGCGATGGGCGAATGCGTTGCCGCTCCAGAGCGTCGCCCTCGTCTGCGAAACGGTGCTCGGCCAGTTGAAGGCGATGGCGGTCGCGACGTTCCCCCCGCGCGAGCGCGCGACGATCGCCGAAGTGCTGCGCGAGCTCGTCGCCAATCTGCATACCGAGCTTGCGCGCCGCTATGCGGGCAAGGGCCAGCCGGCGGTCGATCGCGAGCTCGAAGCCGCCGACCACGCGATCGCGCTGTGGCAGGGCCTGTGGGAGCAGTACTCGACCTGCCTCAAGCCGTTGCTGGAGGGCGACCCGGAATTGCAGGGCGTGAAGCCCAAGATCCTGCAACGCGGGATGTATGTCGGCAAGCAACTCGTCCTGGCGCACGGACTCGCCCGCCGCGCCGTGCCGGGCGCGCTCTGGCACGAGCTTCACGCGTATTTCCGCCTGTCCGAAATGCTCGAGTGCGCGATGACCTCCGTGTCGGACAACCTCTTGCCCAACGCCGTCGGGATTTCCTGCTATTCGACGTACAGCCACGCGCTGCTCCTGGGACTCGCGGATCCCAGCGCGATGTCGGTCCGGCAGATCGAGCTCACCGACCGGTGGCTCGCGATGTGGGCACGCAAGGTGTTTCCGTACGCGCAGCAGCGCGAGACCGAAGGCCCCGTGATCCTCATCGACCTCGACGGCGGTGCGGGTGCGGCGCTCGTGCCGAGCGCACCGGCCAATCCGGCGGCGTCGATGCGCTTCGGCTACCCGGGCAAACTCGCGACAAGCGTGCGCGGGCGCCTGAAACGGTTGCAATCCGGCGCGAGCCCGGCGGAGTTGCAGCTCGGACACGATTGCAGCATCGACCAGTGCACGACGCTGCTCGGCTACCTCGATTCGCGGTGGTACCAGATCCCGCGGCGCCGTTCGAGCACGCCGGAAAGGACGTTCGAGCTGTGTTCCGGCGGCCTTTACGCTGCGTACTTCCGCGTCGGCGGCCGTTCCTTCGAGCGCAAGGATGCGGCGGGCCGGCTGTCGTTTGCCGACGCCCAGCAGCTGCAGGCGATGCCCGCCGTCGGCGACTACGACAAGGGCCGCGAGAGCGCGGAGGCCGAGTGGGGCTGGGAGAACTGGCAGGGTACGTTCGAATTGCGCGACGCGATGGTCGCGCGCGATTCCCAACCGGGCCATCGCTGGACGCTGGACCAGCTCGCAGTCATCCGCAGCGACGACGTGGTTCGCGCCGGATATGTCACGCGCGTGGCTATGGGCGGCGATGGCCAGCTCGGCGCCGAAGGACAGCTCGCCCTCACGCTCCGCATCTGGTCGGCGACGCCGGTGGCGATGACGCTGCTGCCGCTTTCCGCGGCGAGCTCCGACGACCCGCCGCTGCCGGCGCTGCGCCTCGACGAGACGCCCGAAGACAAGGCGAGCCTCGTCCTGCCCCCGCGCACTTTCAACCCGAGCCGCGTGTTGCGCAGCCTCGACGTGGGTCCGGATCGCCGCTATCGGTTGACGCGCCTCCTGCATCGCGGCATCGACTTCGAGCGCGTCGCGTTCGAAGAGATCGCCTGAGCGATCGCCAGCCGGCATCCCGCGAAGATCGCGGCGCCCGCCGCCATGCCGAACCGTCTTGCAGGCGAAACGAGCCCGTACCTGATCCAGCACGCCGGAAATCCGGTCGACTGGCATCCGTGGGACGAAGAAGCGCTCTCGCTCGCGCGCCGCGAGGGAAAGCCGATCCTCCTGTCGATCGGCTACTCCGCTTGTCACTGGTGCCACGTGATGGCGCACGAATCGTTCGAGGATCCCCGCGTCGCGGCGGTGATGAACGCCGACTTCGTCAACATCAAAGTAGACCGCGAGGAGCGACCCGATCTCGACCAGATCTACCAGACCGCCCACGCGCTCATGACGCGGCGCTCGGGCGGCTGGCCGCTGACGATGTTTCTGACGCCGGAGGGCGCGCCGTTCTTCGGCGGCACCTACTTCCCGAAAGAAGGACGCTACGGGCTGCCGGGCTTTCTCGATCTGCTCCCGCGCGTGGCCGCGGCTTATCGCGAGCGTAGCCGCGACATCGCCGAACAGGCGGCGGAGCTCAAGAATGCGCTCGCGAGCC
>Ga0207683_10005775_pt1 | contig 10605 bp, 5 predicted proteins | sample KBSM73metaG_FD_184333 | JGI IMG/M metagenome (GOLD analysis project Ga0207683, IMG submission 184333) | Miscanthus rhizosphere microbial communities from Kellogg Biological Station, Michigan, USA - KBS M7-3 metaG (SPAdes) (version 2) | ecosystem: Host-associated > Plants > Roots > Rhizosphere >...
AACCATAAAATTTTTATCTATGGTGTAGTCGTAAGCGACGAACACTATGTTTGACAGTTCTTTAATTGAAATTTAATAACAATTGAATATCAGAATGTTATGTTTAAATTACTGTAACTTTATTTTAATGAATACGTTTAATTAGTGCATCAAGGTTATTCAAATATGACCGATCTGCATTATGAAACGGATATCAGTGTTAAAGGATGAATCAACTCGTATTGAATCCCGGATCAAAAAGTTGCTTACGCAACGATACAGTTATGAAAACGGCCTGGTAAAACAGTTGGGTGTTATAGCCTTAATCTCCAGGTTGCATGATAAACTGTCAGAGCTTCACAGGGAAATACAACAAAGGGATACTTTATCAGCATGATTTAACTGATGCGGGCCACTTCAAGAGACCTGCGGGGACGAGAAAAACAAAAGCCTTTAAGAAAAATCTTAAAGGCTTTTTTGTGAAATGCCATACAGTTGCTTAACCCAAAGCTATTTTTCTTTTCATTATAATTTTGTCGATAAACGAACCGAGTTCTTTTATAACCGAAAATTCTAGAAAATCCTCGGTCCTTTGCATCCATTCGCCTCCCATCTTAAAAAGCATAGCTGTTCTTCCATCGTCAAACTTTACCATCCATACATGCCAGGTTTTGAAATAGGCACTGGTTATTTGAATAAATTGTGCGGTGCCATCCGGTAATTTGATCTTATATTTCATATTGTTGGTAGCTTAATATAGGTAAAGACGGACAAATGCGGACCAGTATTGTAATCGGTTAAAAAAATTAACTTTCCTTAACAATTCTTACAACAAGCGAAAAGTTACGCTATAGGGTCAAATGGATTTATAGGATTTGTCATTTGACATTCTCGCCATTATTTTTTCCTGCCAAGTTTCAATTGTTGGGCAAGCTCAATAATTTGATGCAATAATAATTCAATACAGCGGTCCTTCTCGCGGATTTGGGCGAGTACCGACAAGTACCTGGATGCGTCCCGCATTTCCTGTTCCGGATCGAATGATAGTAACTGTATCAATTTGACGTCCAAAATAAAGGCGATCTGCTCTAAGCGTGATAAGTTGACATCTGTCGAGCCGGATTCAATTTTCGAGTACGAGCTACGCGTTATATCCAGCTTTGCAGCTATAATAGCCTGGTCCCATCCTTTAGTTATCCGGAATTTTCTTATCAAAAATCCGGTTGTTATGTTTAGATTACTTTTAGCAGATTGCATTTAGAAGGTAGAATTCGGCATCAATATAAAAGGAAATTCTCGGAAAAAGCTAGCTTGGTGCTTAATTATGGCATTAAACGTCAGGATTTGATGTGATTTAAGTTAGCGGCATTGAGATGGTTGAAGCATTAGTCACTATGACTTATGTAGTTATACAACATTTCCTTGATTACTAGGTCACATATCTGTACCAATCTATCATATTCACTCTCAAGTATAATTCCATCAAAAGTAAATTGGAGTAAGGTATGGTCACCTTTATGTGTTAATTCGAAAATCATTTTTGTTCCCGTCCAGTCAAAGTTGTCTGTTTTGCGTATGCTTTCGGTTACCAGCCAAACCACTTTTCATTGTGTGCCAATTCAACCACCTTGTTTTTTGAATAATGTGAACCTCCGCCCGTTGTAAATAAAAACTCATCATTTAATTTGGAGCTTTCTCCTTCAAAATCTTCGGGCCAAAATTTAGCAACGTCGTGGAGAAGATGATTAAAGACAGCATCAGCTGATTTTGCAACCTCAATCTCTGTGGTGTACTTTACTGCGTTATAATTAGGGCTTGTTATTTTAAATAATGGTTCTGATGCTAAAAACTGGGTCGTCCAAAAAACAATATAGCCATTGGCATCTATCACCTCTAATTTGTGCAAGCCATCACTATCATCTAACTAATATCGGCATTTGTTTCCTGAATTTTTTAAGTGTCCCGATTACACCAACATGAAAAATCGTAGAAATAAAACTGTAAATATTGAAATTATTGGAGTTTAAACATTGCGATTTTGATATTTATATCCAACGAAATTTGATATAATACTAAATATTATTATTTGTCAATTTTACATTTCTTTTTTATCTGAAAAAAACTACATTTGAGAAATGGGTCTTTGTATTCACTTTGTTACAGAGATCGGAAACCAAAATTATACCTGTTAACTGGCATTTCATGAAAAGACTTATACTTATCCTTTTGGGGTTAATTGCTTGTTTTTGCGTCAATGCACAAGGGTTACTTGCGAAAAAAGTAATGAAATACTCATTGAAAGATGGCCTTTCATTTGGTATAATAAATAGCATCACCCAGGATGATAAAGGTTTTATGTGGTTTGCGACCGACGATGGTTTAAACCGCTTCGATGGATCCAGTTTTAAGGTATTCAAATCTGAGCCCAACAATCCATCCAGCTTGCCGAGTAATTATGTTCAAAATATATTTAAGGATTCGCAGGGTGATATCTGGATATCATCAAGAAGAGGGATCTATAAATTTGACACCAAAACAGAGCACTTCTCCAAATTCAACCCACCGGGCAATCAGTCAAGTCTGAATTATGTTACCACCATTTTCGAAAATGCCAAAAATCAGTTATGGTTTTCATGCGGGGGGGCGGGGTTTTCTTGTTATAATGAGAAAAGCAAGCAGTATAAAATTTATAACAAGCACACATTGCCTGGTTTGTCAGGAACGATGATTGTTAACGTTGTTGAAGATACTCATGGATTATTATGGGTCGGCACACTGGATGGAGGACTAAGCGTTTTCAGCGTTAAAAACGGAGTGATTTTAAAGAATTTAAATAACCAATTTCCGCTAGGCGTAATTCCCCCGGGTAGGATCAATGCTATTTATGAAGATCATAACCACGATATCTGGGTGGCCGCCAGTAAAGGATTGTTTCTTTACAGAAGAAGCGAAAATAAATTTCATGTTTTTTCAGGCTCAAAGTATAAGCTAAGAAGTAACTATTTTTCTTCTCTCCTTGAGGATGACAATAAAAACCTGCTTATCGGTTTGCAGGATGGCGGATTGTATAGTATTGACCTTGCCAAAGCAGAAAAATCAGATTATGAGGATGTGGTAATTAATCCGGTAAAGTCGGAGGATAACTATAGTGTAACAGTCAGGTCTGTCCAAACCTTATTTCAGGATAAAGACAAAAATATATGGGCCGGAACATACGGGGATGGCATTTACATGCTGAGCAGTATTCCTGAAAAATTCAACAAATTCCAAAATAAGCTGGTAGATAATTATGGATCGAGCTTTTTAAGATACTACGGTATGTGCATAGATGACGCAGGTTATTTATGGCTGGGTACAGATGGCGACGGCATATATAAAAAGAAACTGAATGGTGATGTGGTAAAATATTACAGGGCAGATGGGAGAAGGGGTTCATTAACAGACAATGCAATAATTTGTGCTTATAAGGACCATTCAAATACATTGTGGTTTGGCTCCTATTCACAAGGACTTTTCCGGTATAATAAAGAGGCGGACTCCTTTACTAATTTTACACATAAGACCGGTGACCCTGCAAGCATCAGCTTAAATGACATTCGTGTAATACTGCAGGATTCAAAAAGTAATTTGTGGGTTGGCACCAATGGCGGAGGCTTAAGTATGTTGCCTGCAGGAAAAGATAAATTTGTTAACTACAATCCGCAAAACAGCACAATTGGTGCCAATAACATCCGTGCCCTGGCAGAAGATAAAAACGGCAATTTGTTTATAGGAACATATGCCTCTGGTCTTAAGTATTATATAAAAGATCAAAACAGGTTTGTGGACTATTTTAATCAATCTCAAATTGAAAAATTCTTGCCAAGCCAGGTTATATACTCTTTGTATTTAGATAAGGAGGGAAACTTGTTGATAGGTACGGAAGGTAATGGCCTTGTCGTATATAATATCAGAGACAAAAAGTTTAAACCGTATACCGAAACGGATGGGTTAGCCGACAACACTATCAACTCAATAGAAAAGGATGATTCTGGAGATATTTGGATAAGCACCAATAAGGGGCTATCAAGAATCGGGGCAAACTCAAATAGTATCACCAATTATGACACTTCGGACGGATTGCAGGCAGGGCAGTTCAATCCACGGTCATCTATGTATTGCAGCAAAAGGAAGTTTATGGTTTTTGGCGGGACCGAGGGCTATAATATTTTCTACCCTTCAGAAGTAAAACAAAATACATTTAGACCAAAGGTGTTAATTACAGGTCTTCAGTTATTTGGAAAAGAGGTCGAGGTTGGCCAAAAAGATAACATACTGAGCAAGGTTATTAATGAATCAAGCCAAATAACTTTGCACCCCAATCAATCAGTTTTCTCCATACAATATGTTGCTTTGAACTACGCGTATGCACAAAAATGTGAATTCGCATATAAACTTGATGGGCTTGATAAAAATTGGAACTATGTAAAAAATCAAAAGTCGGTTACTTACCGCTACCTCCCGGCAGGCGATTACACATTCAGAGTAAAGGCCGCTAATCAGGATGGTTTATGGTTCGAGGACTACGCCGCTCTGAAAATAAGGATCCTTCCTCCGTGGTATAAAACGTGGTGGGCGTTCCTGAGCTATTTCCTTATAACCGTAACGCTTATCTATTATTACATGCTTTACCGGAGCAACCAGGCGAAACTGAAGTATGAGATAAAGATTGCGCAAATGTCGGCCGAAAAGGAAAAGGAACTTAACGAACGGAAGCTTTCTTTTTTTACCAATATCTCCCATGAGTTCAGAACGCCGCTTACGCTGATTATAAACCCGGTTAAAGAATTGTTATTTAGCCAGGGAGACAAGGCAAACGATACAAGTAACCTTAACATTGTTTACCGGAATGCCCGCCGGTTGTTGAGCCTTGTCGACCAATTATTGTTGTTTAGAAAAGCTGACAGTGAATCTGATAAACTGAAAATAGTAAAACTGGATATCGTAAACTTATCCAAAGAGGTCTTTTTATGCTTCAGCCACCAGGCAAAGAGCAAGAATATACAGTTTGAATTTGTTTGTGAAACGGATACCATAGCATTATTTGCGGACCGGGAGAAGATAGAGATTGCGTTGTTTAATTTAATCTCTAATGCCTTGAAATTTACCCCAAATTATGGTTCCATAATTTGCAGTATTTCTGAAACAGATGCTTTTGTGAATATTGAGGTAAAAGATAATGGGTGCGGAATAGATGAGCAGGTTGGAGATCAGTTATTTGACAAATTTTACCAGTTGCAAAATGCATTGCCGCTGGCAAGCGGATTTGGTATCGGACTTTATCTTGTAAAAAGATTCATTGAAGATCATAAGGGGAGTATCAGTTACCAAAGTACAAAAGATGCGGGAACTACCTTTAAAGTTTGCCTACTGAAAGGGAGGGAACATTTAAGCCCTAACCTGGTTTTTGAAGACGTTGCCGAAACTTCTGCTTTTCTGGACGAACTGATTGAACATTACGAAGAAGAAATACCTGAATCAAAAACAAGTATTAAGTTGTATTCTTCAAGCCAAAAAAAGTCAGATCCACTCAATTTTGAATCCAGATCTATGGTGATTGCTGATGATAATGAGCAGATCAGGCAATACCTTAAGCAAATTTTCAGTAATGACTTTGAGGTATTTGAAGCTGAAAATGGTGCAGATGCTTTAAGCCTGGTCTATCAAATATTACCCGATATTATTATCAGCGATGTAATGATGCAAGGTTTAAGCGGTATCGAGCTATGCAGCAGGGTGAAGGAAGAGCCTTCTTTAAGCCATATACCAGTTGTGTTACTAACCGCCAGCTCATCACCAGAAATTAAATTAAAAGGAATAGAAGGCGGCGCAGATGACTACATAAGCAAACCTTTTGAAAAGGAGCTGCTTGTTGCAAGGGTTACCGGCATATTAAAGAGTAAAAACAACCTTCAAAAATATTTCTATAATGAGATTACCTTAAAGTCAAATGATCTTAAAATATCCGCAGACTACAAAGAGTTCCTGACAGAATGTATGAAAGTTGTTGAAGAGCATTTAACAGACAATGATTTTTGTATTAAAATCCTGGCTGATGAGATTGGCATGAGCCAGTCTAACCTGTATAAAAAGATCAGATCTATTTCAGGTCAGTCAACGAATGGATTTATCCGGTTTATACGCCTCAGAAAAGCAGCAGAAATGTTTCTGAATACCGATTGTACAGTTGCCGAGGCAGCTTATAAAGTAGGGATAAATGATCTGAAATATTTTAGGGAGCAGTTCAGCAAGCTTTTCGGATTGAACCCTTCTGAATACATCAAAAAATTCAGAGTTCCTTTTCAGTCAAGTGTTACAAAAAATGCCGTGAAGTTAAAAATCATTAATAGTTAACATAAAGGTTAATTTTTAATAGCTGTTAATTAATAATTTACCTGTCTATTACCAATTACCCCCTTAAGTTTTAAGAATTTACCCCCCATGAATCAAATCAATTATGCTCACATTAGTGCAATCAATTATAACTGTAGTGATAACATTTAATTTCTTGGTTGCGACAAAACGCTTTTAAGTGGTAAAACGTATCGGCACAGGTAATCTGCTGTTGAAGCTGTTTTTAAAATTAAAGAGTGTTTTTAAGGACGAGATTGAGGCAGTGAAGCTGCGGATTTGTTAGACTACTAAACTTTATAACCCTAACCAATTGTAATTAAAAATTAAACCTAAATGATGACTATGGATTAAACAAAAGCCAGACAGACCCTAATCAGGAGTTGCGATTATAGAATAATTAAACTCCGCTAAACCACTTTGAGAGTGTGCGTTTAAAATTTAAATCAACTTAACCAATTAAACATGGAATACAATTTACATAGAACTGTAAACTTGTCAAATGTCTCAAAAATAGCACTAAGCCAGGTATTGATTGCTTTGCTATTTGTCAGTACGTCTTCAGCAACTACTGCCGATGTTTCCAAAACAAAGTTTGCTACATCCCACGGAGCTGCCTTAAATAAGCTATTAGCTCAAATTAAAATCACAGGAAAAGTAACAGATCAGACAACCGGAGAATCGCTTATTGGCGTATCTGTAAAAGTAAAAGGTACAGCCTCCGGAACAGTAACTGATATAAACGGAAATTTTACACTCAATGCGCCAGAGGACGGCACATTGGTGATATCATTTATTGGCTATACTACAGTAGAAGTGCCAATTAATGGCAAAACAACTCTTGCCATTAAACTACAATCAGCGAACAAAGGCCTTAACGAAGTAGTGGTAGTTGGTTACGGTGTACAAAAGAAAGTAACCGTTACCGGATCAGTTACATCTGTTAAAGGCGAAGAACTGGTAAAATCACCGGCAGTCAACCTTTCTAACTCCATAGCAGGCCGTATGCCGGGCGTTATCGCAACCAATGCAAGCGGCGAGCCTGGTTACGATGGTTCAACCATCAGTGTGCGCGGTATTAATACGCTGGGTAATAATTCTCCGCTGATCGTTATCGACGGTGTGCCAGCTCCCGCAGGACAGACCAACATCGACCGTATCAATCCGGCTGATATTGAAAGCATGACCGTATTGAAAGATGCATCGGCCGCTATCTACGGCGCCCGGGCTGCCAATGGCGTTATCCTGATTACTACTAAGCATGGTAAATTGGGCAAGCCCGACCTTTCTTACACCTATAATCATGGATGGGCTCAAGCTACGGTGATCCCTAAAATGGCCAATTCAACTGAATATGCCACCATGGTAGACGAAATAGATTTATATAACCTACCATCGCAATACTGGTCAGATGCCTGGAATGCGTTCAAAACTACAGGAAGTTTTACACGTCCGGATAACGGCGCTGTTACAACGGCAACATTCTCGCCAACTGACTTTCAAAAATTTGCTGACCATTCTGATCCATGGGGACACCCAAACACAGACTGGTTTAAAGCTACGCTGAAAGACTGGTCGCCGCAGACACGTCAGAATTTGCAATTGTCGGGTGGTTCAGAAAATATAAAGTATCTGACTTCCTTAGGTTACGAAAATCAGGACGCTTATTATAAGAATTCTGCGACCGGTTACAAACAGTACGATCTGCGCTTAAATGTAGATGCAAAAGTTAATAAGTATGTTAACACTAGTGTTGGCGTATCTGGCCGCCAGGAAAACCGCTTTTTCCCTGCTGGTGAAGGTGCCAGCGACATCTTCCGTATGTTAATGCGCGGCTATCCGTACAGACCGGCTTATTGGCCGAATGGATTACCTGGACCGGATATAGAAAATGGCCAGCAACCGGTGTTGATCACGACCAACGCAACCGGATATGACAGAGACACCAGGTATGTTGTTCAAACTAATGGTAAAATTGTAATCGATGTTCCATATGTACCTGGATTAAAGGTTACGGGAAACGTTGCTATTGATAAATACATAAAGGAAGAAAAAAGCTGGCAAACGCCATGGTATGTATATAGCTGGGATGGTCAATCAACCACAAACCCCGTACTTACCAAGGTAGCCCGTGGCCCGGCCCAGGCGCACCTTTTTCAAAGTGATGAGGATCAGTTAAGCACGATGCTCGAAGGTATTATAAGCTATGATCATAGCTTTGGAAGCCATAACGTTACTTTCCTTGCCGGTGTACAGAAGGAAAAATCAAATCAAAGCTACTTTGATGCGTCACGCAAGTATTTTGCTTCAACCGCAATAGACCAGCTTTCATGGGGTGGTAACACTGAGATAGGTAATAGCGGTTCAGCCTGGGAGAGGGCCCGTTTAAATTACTTTGGCCGCGTAGGGTATAACTACAAGGAAAAATACCTGGCTGAATTTTTATGGCGGGCAGACGGTTCTTATATGTTCCCTACAACTCACCGCTTCGGCTTCTTCCCCGGTATATCAGCAGGCTGGAGAATTTCAGAAGAAAATTTCTTTAAAGATAATATCAAGTTCTTTCAAAACTTAAAACTTCGCGGGTCATGGGGGCAAATGGGTAACGACCAGGTAAATAGACCTCACTCCAATGAATTAGCAGAATACGCGTATCTTCCACTATATAACACTAGTACCTATATTATCAACGGTGCTCCGACTCAAACATTAACGGAAGGTACGGCTCCAAACCCGAGCTTTACCTGGGAAACTGCCAACAACAGCGATGCAGCCCTGGAAGGAACGATCCTGAACGGCAAACTTGATTTCGTATTGGAAGCGTTTTATAACGTACGTACCAATATCTTATGGGCACCCACCGCTTCAGTACCTGCAACTGGTATTCCTGGACCACTATTACCACCGAAAAACTACGGAAAGGTAACCAATAAGGGGGTAGAGTTCCAATTTAACTGGCATGACAAAATTGGTGAAGTTAGATATAACGTGGGCATCAACGGTTCTTATATTAAAAACCGTATCAATGTATGGGATGAACCTCCGGGACTTCCATCATACCAAACGTCAATTGGTCATCCTATTGGTGCCCAGCTTTATTACGTTTATGATGGCATATTTTCTACACAAGCCGAAGTTGATGCGTTCAACCAGGCTCATCCCGGAGCTTATAGCGGCGTGGGCGCAAGCACCATCCGCGTGGGCGACATGAAATTTAAGGATATAGGCAGCGATGATGGTCAAAAGAAACCTGATGGTAAAATTGATGGTTATGATCAGGTGAGAATGGATGCCAGCCATACCCCAACTTTTCAGGGAGGTTTAAATTTCGGGGTGCAGTATAAGGGCTTTGATTTAACCGTGTTATTGCAGGGTGCAACCGGCGCACAAATTACACTGCAAACAGAATCAGGAACGATTGGCAACTTCCTGCAATGGAGTTATGATCATCGCTGGACCGTGGACAATCATAGCACCAAAGACCCGCGTACAGTTGACAGAAATAATCAGTTTTTTTCTGGGGGATACTATGATAGTAACGGAGTACTTCACGGGGGAAACACTTATTGGCTGCTCAATATGAACTATGTACGCCTTAAAAACATTGAGTTGGGTTATACCATCCCAGTTTCGATCACCAGTAAGGTTGGTATAAACAATTTGAGGCTTTATGCAAATGGCCTGAACGTGTTCACACTTGCTAAGCAAAAAATTTATGACCCGGAATCCACAAGTTCAGACGGGCATTATTATCCGCAGGCAAGAGTTATCAATTTGGGAGCAAGTGTAAAATTCTAATTTGAACGATATGAAAACATATTTAAGAAATATTTCAGCAATAGTAATCGTCTCAGGCGTGCTGCTTGCCTCGTGTAAGAAAGACTTCCTGAGTACGAAGCCGTTAAACCAGGCTTCGGCTGACGCCACCTGGGCGGATCCTAACCTTTCTACGGCCTTTGTGACGGAATTATATAACGGATTGAGTACCGGGTTATTGGACCAGATGAATAACGATTGCCTTACCGATAATGCCCTTTTCAATTTCGGAAAACAGGACATTATGGAAGGCAACGTAAGTCCTGACCATCTGAGTGGGCTACAAGACAGGTACGAATGGAATGCAATGTATGCCCGGAGCCGGAGTGTCTTCCATCCTACGACGGTTTGATGGGCTACCTTATTGGTCTTAGAGGCCCAACCTTCGGTATGAGCCAGATGAACCTGCGTAAAGGATCT
>Ga0207683_10005777_pt1 | contig 10604 bp, 8 predicted proteins | sample KBSM73metaG_FD_184333 | JGI IMG/M metagenome (GOLD analysis project Ga0207683, IMG submission 184333) | Miscanthus rhizosphere microbial communities from Kellogg Biological Station, Michigan, USA - KBS M7-3 metaG (SPAdes) (version 2) | ecosystem: Host-associated > Plants > Roots > Rhizosphere >...
ACCCGTCCAACGACGCGCTTCGCGCAAGCGCGAGCGAGCTTCGGGCCAAAGTCATCGGCGAAGGCGCGAACCTCGGAATCACGCAGGCTGGCCGGATCGAGTTCGCCGAGCATGGCGGCCGCATCAACACCGACTTCATCGACAACAGCGCCGGCGTCGATTGTTCCGACAATGAAGTGAACATCAAGATCCCGCTGAACCGAGAGATGCGCGAAGGACGGCTCGCATTCGAAAAGCGCAATTCATTGCTCGCGAAGATGACCGAAGACGTCTCGGAGATCGTGCTGGAGGACAATCGGCTGCAGACGCTTGCTTTGTCGATCGCCGAGGCGGGCGGCGCGCAGTTGCTTCCCGGCCAGGTGCGAACGATCGAGCTTCTCGAAGCTTCCGGTCGGCTCGACCGAAAAGTCGAAGGGCTGGGAACGAGCGAAGAGCTGCTTCGGCGCGGCCAGGAGAATCGCGGGCTCACCAGGCCAGAATTGTCGGTCGTCCTGTCGATCTCGAAACTTGTGCTCCAGGATGCTGCGGAGGAGCTTCAGCTAGCCGAGGACGGCCTGGTCGGTCCGCAGCTGTTCGACGCATTCCCGAAGGCGATGCGCAAGGCTCACGCCGATGCGATCCGGGCTCACCGTCTGCGCAATGAGATCATCGCGACAAAGGTTGCCAATCGCCTCGTCAATCGCCTCGGCCCGGGCGTCGCGTTCGACCTGATGGAGGAAGAGGGCGCGACCTTGCAGCAGGTGATCGCGGCCTTCCTCGTCGCCGAACGCCTCCTCGACCTCGACAAGCTGTGGAATGAGATCGAGGAAGACAATCTTCCGGAGTCGGTCCGGCTGGAGCTCTTTTCGATCGCGGCAACGAGCGTCAGCTCGCACCTGGCGGATGTCCTTCGTGCAGGTGGCGGCGAAACGAGCGTAGAGAAGCTCTGCGCTCTGCTCGAACCCGGCGTTCGCAAGATCTCGCAGGCCGCGGCGAAGCTCATTCGTTCCGAAGTGCGCAACGAGGCCGCGGCCCGCCGCGACAGGCTGATCGCGCTCGGCGCAAGCGACGACATCGTTCGCCTGCTGGTGCGGTTGTACGAGCTGGACGGGGTCTTCGGCGTCGCTGCGCTTTCAGCGCGCAAGAGCCTCGACGAACTGGAAGCGACGAAGGCTTACACGCATCTCGGCGAAGCGCTTGGCCTGGATTGGGCTCAGCAGCAGGTTGCGCGGTTCGTTCCTGCTGACCATTGGGAGCGCTTGCTGACCGCGGGATTGGCTCGCGATTTCGAGCAACTCCGCATCGAGTTCCTTTCGCATTGCCGCAGCGACGTCGACAACGGCGTCGGGCAATGGATCGAAAAGAATGGCAGCCGCATCGAACAATTCCGCCAGCTCATCTCTCGCGCCCGGGCGGAGACGCATGTGAGCGCACCGATGCTCGCGCAGATCGCCGGGCAGGCGCGCATCCTCTTGGCGCGCTGACATGCGGGTGGCAGTCCTGGTCCCGGCGCCGGACTATCCGGAGCCTTGGGACTGGACCTTCGACGTCGAGGCCGAAGTACTTGAGAAAGCCGGCTGCACGGTCGATCCGATTGCGTGGACGGACGTCGGCGACGTTTTGGCCTATGATCTGGTACTGCCGCTTGTCGCGTGGGGCTATCACCTCGACTATCGGCGCTGGCTCGCGCTTCTCGATCGGGCGGAGGCCGAGCATTGGCCGATGATCAATCCGCCGGCGCTTCTGCGCTGGAACGGCGACAAGGCCTATCTGGCAGAGCTTGCAGACCGTGGAGTTTCCACGGTTCCGACCCTCGCGGTCGAGGCTTGCTGCGACGCCGACCTCGAGGAAGCGCGCCGCCGATTTGGCAGCGATTGGCTGGTGATAAAACCGCCGATCTCGGCGAGCGCCTCGGGCACGCATCGCGTCGGCCCGAACGACGATGTTCCGGAGGAAAGTCATCGCCAGCCGATGATCGTCCAGCCGTTGATCGAGGAGATTGCTCGAACCGGCGAGTTTTCGCTGATGTTGTTCGAGGGCGAGTTCAGCCACGCGGTAGTCAAGCGCCCCAAGAGCGGCGATTTCCGGGTCCAGCCGCATTTGGGCGGAGTGACCCTGCCGTCAAAGGCGCCGCCCGGTGGAGTGAGACTCGCTCAGCAGGCCCTGGCGGCCGCGCCCGCGCACGCGACCTACGCGCGTGTCGATATCGTCCCTGATGACGATGGGACGCTAAGGATCATGGAACTCGAGCTGATCGAGCCGGCGCTGTTCCTCGATCACGCGCCGGACGGCGGCGCGGCCTTCACTCGCTCGATCCTCGCTCACGCGCAAAAAGCCACTGCCTGATTGCCGAGGTGAGGTTAGGCGGCTCGTCTGCATCGAGCCGTGCAACGTCGATCTTCGCAACTAGCGCGTTGAGCGGACAATTCCGCTCGCGCGCCGCGTCCTCCAACGCGCGCCAGAATATAGGCTCGAGGCTGATCGACGTCTGGTGCCCGGCAATCAGGACCGAGCGCTTCTTTGGCGGTGCGTAGTTGGTTCGGCGATCAGTCAAGGTTCGGCATAGGCGGATAGATGATCGGTTTGTCGCCAAATCGTTTCCTCAAAGCGATTGCTCGCCGGTCGACATCATATGACTCGACGTCAACCTGATCGGGATAGATGAACTGCGCGTCGAATTTTCCATCCCTGATCTCATACTCCATGACAGCCCACCGCTTCTTGGAGTCAAGGCTTTCGGCCTCCCAGGCCTGCCAAATCAATTCGGATAATTCATCGTCGTGGGAGTAGTATCGGATGACATCGCCTTCATCCCTGAATAAGTTGACACTTATCCAGCGATCGCCAACCTCCACGTACAGATAGATACCATTCGGATCGCCCCCGATCCCATCGGCAGCCAATTCGCCAAGAGCGGGTCCAAGCTGGTCGTACTTTTCTTCTATCATTCTATTTGCCCGGCCTTCGTTCGCGAGAGGGGTTGAACTTGTGCTCAATCGGCTCCGGCTCGAGGAGGATCCGTCCGGTTCGCAGATAATATTTTGAATGGTGACAACCCGCCTCGCGCTCAAAGGGTGCGGGCGGCTACAAACTTGGTTCATACATTTCGATGTAAAGGAACCAATTTGGTTCAATACATGTGCTGGCCACCATTCACCGACAGGGTTGAGCCAGTGATGAACCCCGCGTTCTCGTCAACCAGGAAGCCGACGGCGCGAGCGATCTCGTCCGCCTTGCCGAGGCGGCCCACCGGAATCCGCGCAACGATCTTGCCGAGGACGTCCTCCGGCACCGCGGCAACCATGTCGGTGTCGATGTAGCCCGGGGCGATCGCGTTGACGGTAACGCCGGCCCGCGCGCCTTCCTGTGCAAGCGCCTTGGTGAAGCCGTGGATGCCGGACTTGGCCGCTGCATAATTGACCTGGCCGTACTGGCCGGCCTGGCCGTTGATCGAGCCGATGTTGACGATGCGGCCGTACTTGCGGCCGCTCATCCCGTCGAACACTGCCTTCGCCATGTTGAAGCAGCCGCCGAGGTTCGTGTCGATCACCTCCTGCCATTGCTGGTGACCCATCTTGCGGATGGTCGTGTCGCGGGTGATTCCGGCATTGTTCACCAGCACGTCGACCGGGCCGAGATCGTCCTCGACCTTGCGAACGCCTTCCTGGCAGGCCTCGAAGTCGGAAACATCCCACTTGAACGCCGGAATTCCGGTGCGATCGCTAAACTCGCGCGCGCGTTCGTCATTGCCCGCGTAATTGGCGGCGACCTTCATCCCCATATCGCGGAGTGCGATGCTGATCGCCTCTCCGATACCGCGCGTTCCACCGGTGACGATCGCTACTCGGGCCATGCGACTCTCCTCTCGGAAAGCGCGCTTATGACTGCTGCAGCCAGCCTGCAAGTTCGCGCGTGATCAGCCGTTGCAGCATGACGATGCTTTCGGCTGAATCATTGAGGCAATCGAGCAACGCGAATTGGTCGCCGCCGGCATCGAGAAATGTGCGGCGGCCGCGGATGCCGAGCTCCTCCAATGTTTCGATGCAATCGGCTGAAAATCCGGGCGCAGCGACGGCGATTCGCTTGATCCCCTGCTGTGGGTATGCGGCCAGCGTGGCCTCCGTCGCGGGCTCGAGCCATTTGGCGCGGCCAAACTTCGACTGGAACGCGATGTCGACTTCGCGGCCAAGCGCTTCACTCAAGAGCCGCCCCGTCTTCCGGCAATGGCAATGGTAAGGATCGCCGAGTTCGAGCGTTCTGACCGGCATCCCGTGAAAGCTCAGCAACAGGCGCTCCGGCTGGAACTCGAGCGCTCCGAGCTGGCGGGTCAGGTTGGCAGCGAGTGCCTCGATGTAGAGCGGATCGTCGTAATATGGCGGAAGGGTTCGCAGCGCAGGCTGCAACCGCATCCTCGCCAGCGCGCCGAATACAGCGTCATTCGCCGTCGCGGTCGTGGCAGCGCAATATTGCGGATAGAGTGGAGCAGCCAGGATGCGGATACACCCCTCGCGGATCATCGCGTCCAGCGCTGTGGCGATTCCAGGACTGCCGTATCGCATCGCATAATGAATGCTCACGTCGGGTAGTCGACCACGAAGAGCTTCGGCCTGGCGGTGCGCGATGACTCGGAGTGGCGAGCCTTCGTTGGTCCAGATCTGATTATATGCTTCCGCCGATCTCCTCGGCCGCGTCCTTAGCACGAGGCCATGCAGGATAGGCTTCCATGCCAGCGGCGGAATCTCGATCACTCTCGGATCGCTGAGGAATTCTGCAAGATAGCGTCGGACGGCCCGGGCTTCGGGCGCATCAGGCGTTCCGAGGTTGATCAGCAGCACGCCGATCTTGCTTTCGGGTAGCGCCGGATGGTCAGTCGGAACGGTCACGCCGTCCCCATCGGATCGAAGGGAAGGGAGCGCATGCGCTTGCCCGATCCCGCGTGGATCGCATTCGCGACCGCCGGAGCAAGGGGAAGCGTGCCGAGGCCGCTGATGCCGCCCGGCGACTCGCTGCTCGGGATGATTTCGACAGCGATGTCGGGCGCGTCCCCCATTCGGGGCAAACCCAGGCCCCCGATTGGCCGCGCACGCGGCATTCCGGCGACCCATTCGGACGAAGGGATCGTCGCCTGTGCAAGTGCCCAGATCAGTCCGGCCTCGATCTGCTGCGCCGCGACCGAGCTGTTCACCACCCGTCCGCAATCGACAGCCGCGATCAGGCGGTGAACCTGAACCCGCTGATCGCTTCCGATGCTGGCATTCGCGACCAGGCCGATGTGAGATCCGAATGCGGATGCGCCGGCGATTCCCATCGTGCTTCCCTGCCCGCCGCCATCCCAGTTTGCTAGCCTGGTCGCGGCCTGAAGGCAGCGAGCCAGACGCCCGTTTTCGCCCAGCATCGACATTCGAAATGCGAGCGGCTCAATCCCGGCAGCGCGCGCAAGCTCGTCAACGAAGCTTTCCGTGAAGAATGTGAACTCCCGCTGTGGCGATCCCCGCATATATCCGGGCGCAAAGGGGAGGGCCGCACGCACCGCATCGATGCGAACATGCGGGATGGAATAAGGCGGCGCCGAGCCGTCGAGCGCGGTCCGGCCAAGCTTCTTCGGCGCGTCCTTTTCAACGAGCCGTCCGAGCGCCGAACCGAGGCCATCCGAAGTCGCGACCTTCATCGACCAGGCTGCGGTAATCCCGCCCGCTCCCGGCAGGGCGGCCATTCGCGCGAGTGCGCCGGGCGCGACCCGATCGTGATTCTGGCTCGCCGATTGGGACAGTGTGGCCTGCACGGGCCGGCCCACCGCGCGCGCGAGCTCGATTGCAATTGCGTCGATGCCGCTATCCATTGCGCGCCCCGCAGGCTCGCCGGATGGCATCGGATAAAGAGTCGCATCGGTCGCTGATCCTGGGACCTGCGTCGCCGACCACAGCTGAACTGTTCCGCCATTGACTCGGGCAGTCGCGGCAACTGGCTCGATCCCCAGATGCTGTGAGGGAGCGACATAATAGGTTGCGGCGAGCGGCCGAGAACCGCGTACGGCATCTTCGTAATTGCCTTTGGAGAACCATTCATCAGTGGCAATATTTGCGAGTGAATCATCAAATAAAACCCGCATGTCCTGCGCTGTCCGTTCGCCCGAAAATTGCGGGCTGGAGGACTTGAGCGCCTGCTCCGCTGCCCACCAGCTATCGGCGACGACCGCGATCCAATCATTCCTTGCAGTCACGTGCCGGATGCCCGGCATCCTGGTGATCGCATCGCGCGAAAAAGCGGTCAGCCTTCCGCCGGGAGGCGCCAACCGGACCGAAGCAAACAGCATCCCGGGAAGGCGAATGTCACCGGCGAAGCGCCAGTTTCCATCAGCCTTGGCGGGGCCATCGAGCCTTTGCAGCGCCTGGCCGAACAACCGCCCCTTTGTCGATTGCCGCATCTGCGGCTTCGAAGGGGGGCTCCGATCCGCGGCTTCTTCCGCAAGCTCGCCGAACGTGAAAGTCCGGACTCCATTGATTACGAAGCCGTCGGCCGTGTCGCACTCGCTCGGATCGACATTCCAACGGTCGGCGGCGGCGCCGATCAGCATCATTCGTGCAGCCGCCGCCGCGTCCCTTAACGGCTCTTCGAACGCTCGGACGGAAGTCGAGTTCGCGGTAATCCGGATTCCCTCGGGCCAACCTTCCTCCTTCGCAAGCGGGTTGGCATAGACCTTTGCCAGCGGCGCCGGCTCGACCGCGATCGTCTCCCACGCGGCTCCGAGCTCGTCGGCGACGATCTGTGGGAGCGCGGTCCAGATGCCTTGCCCCGTTTCCACCTGCGGCACCGCGACGGTGATGCGGCCATCGCGCGCAATCTTCAGGAAGCTTCCGAACGTCTGCTCGCCCCGGCCTGCTGCAAGTTCGCTCTTCCAGTGCCGCGGCCACAAGGAGAAGCCGACGATAAGGCCGATGCCCGCACCGCCCCCGATCAGAAGGGTCCGGCGGTCTACCCTCAATGCGCGTATTGGGCTTTGAGCGCCCGCCGATCGATCTTGCCCGTGCCAAGTCTCGGCAGCGGATCGGGCGAGAAGATGATCCGCTCAGGGATCTTGAACTTTGCCAGCTTGCCGTCGAGGAATGCGAGGAGCTTCTCCTCGTCCAGGCGCTCGCCGCTTTTCACATGGATGACCGCGACGGGCACTTCGCCCAGTCTTTCGTCCGGCGCCCCGAATACGGCCGCTTCGGCGACGGATTCACAGGCGTAGCATTCGGCCTCGACCTCGGCCGCGGAGATATTCTCGCCGCCGCGGATGATGATCTCTTTCTTGCGGTCGACGATGAAGAGATATCCGTCTTCGTCGAGATAGCCGACGTCACCCGTCCTGACGAAGCCGTCGGGGCTGATGGCTGCCTCCGTCGCCTCCGGGTTCTTCCAATAGCATTTGATGTTGGCCGCAGTGCGAATGCCGATCTCGCCCGTCTCGCCGATCTTCATCTGCCGGTCGCCGGCACCGAGGATCGCAACTTCGACAAGCGGCTTCTGCGCGCGGCCCGTCGATGCCGGCTTGGCCGCATAGCTGCTCCAGAAATTGGCGCAGCCGGTCGCGTTCGTTTCGGTGAGGCCGTAGCCGAGCGCAGGATTGGCATTGGGAAACTCGACCTTCAGGCGCTCGACGTGGCTGATCGGGCGCGGAGCGCCGCCGGCAGTTATGTCCCTCAGCGACGACAGGTCATATTTGTGCCGGTCTGGGTGGTTCATGATCTCAAGGCTCATCGTCGGAACGCCAACGAAATAAGAGACTTTCTCCTTCTCGATCAGCCGAAGTGCCTCGGTCGCATCCCATTTTGGCATGATCACCATGCAACGACCGATGACGAAGCTGTTGAGCATGACAGGAACTTCGCCCGTGACGTGGAACAGGGGCACGCTGAGCAAGGTCCGGGCCGGTGTCGTCGGCGCATTGCCGTCCTCGCTCAGCAAGCCGAGGAGGACGATGAGGCCGGTCGCATAGGCGTAGACTCCCGTCGTGACCGCCCGATGCGTGGAAAGCGCGCCCTTGGACTCGCCGGTCGATCCCGAAGTGAAGAGGATCGTCGCATCGTCGTCGGGCGAGAGCTCGGGGAAGGAGACGTCATCATCCACATCCCCAATCAGCGGCGCGACGGCTTGCTCGACTGGCGAATTGACGTCCACGCAAATCGTTTCGAAGGCATTGCAGCGTTCCGCGATCCGCTTCGCGCGGGGCGGATCGGCGATGATGAGCTTGGGTTCGGTGAGGAAGATGGCATGTTCCATCTCGAACGGTTCCCACCAGCCGTTCAGCAAGGTTGCGATCCCGCCCGCCTTGATGATCGCCATGTAGATGACGATCCACGCCGGGCAGTTGCGCATGGCAATCCCGATCCGGTCCCCCTTGGCGACACCACGGGCAATCAGTCCGCGTGTCAGCCAGTCCGAAACGCGATCGAGATCGGCAAAGGTCAGCCGTTCCTCGCCGGCGACGACTGCTTCGTTCGCGGCGTTCAGTGCGCAGAATGTCTTGAAAAAGGCGGGCAGGTTGGCCGGAAAATTAGTGACGATCGCCCGTCCCTGCTCGTCGCGGCCGATGACCAGGCGCCCGCCTGGGCCAATGACCTTTGCCAGCTCCTCGTCAAACCGGCGGTCCAGCTCGTTAGGCATCGACGTCCCCACGCTCCTTTGCCTTTGAGCTTGCCCGCCTTATGAGGCGCTGACAATCCATTGAGGGAAGCCTTTGCAAACCGCCGTAGACAACTCCCGCTTCGTTGCGTTCCCGGACCTGGGCCTGTCGCCGGTGGCGCTTCACATTGGTCCGTTCGACCTCCGCTGGTACAGCCTTGCTTACCTTGCCGGCATTTTCGTCGGATATTGGTATCTGCTGAAGCTGTTGAAGCAGCCGGGTGCGCCGTTCGCGCGCCGCCATGCCGACGACCTCGTCTTCTACGCTGCTCTCGGGATCATCCTCGGTGGGCGCGTCGGCTACGTCCTCTTCTACAACCTGGGCGAATATCTGCGGCACCCGATCGAGATCCTGAAGCTGTGGGACGGCGGAATGTCCTTCCATGGCGGAGTGATCGGAACGTCGCTCGGAATCTTTTATTTCGCCTACAAGCAGAAGCTGAACTGGCTGCGCTGCCACGATTATGTGGCCTGCTGCGTGCCCTTCGGCTTGTTCTTCGGGCGCCTGGCAAACTTCGTAAACCAGGAGTTGTGGGGGGCGCCGACGACGGTTCCATGGGCCGTGCGCTTCGTCGAGGCGACACCGTTCGGGCCAATGCTCGGGCCGCCACGCCATCCGAGCCAGCTTTACGAGGCGGTATTGGAAGGAATCGTTCTCTTCGCAATCCTGGCTTTCATGTTCTGGAAGACGAAAGCTCGCTACGAACCGGGCAAGCTGGTCGGCGCCTTTATCTTTTTCTACGGCGTCTTCCGTTTCGGTCTTGAGTTCATCCGTGAACCGGACAGCCAGCTCCGCGGCTTCGCCGAGGCCACGCATCTGCACATGGGCCAATGGCTGTCGCTGCCGATGATCCTTGGAGGGCTGTACCTGATGCTCACCGCTGCAAGGCGGCGCGTCCGGGTTGAAGCGACCGCCGGAACCGCTTCCGTCGCGTGACGCCCCTTGAAAGAGCGCTTCGGGACCGCATCAAGGCCGAAGGGCCCATGACGGTCGAAGCGTTCATGGAAGCGTCGAACGCCTATTACTACGCTACGCGCGATCCGCTTGGGATTGAGGGCGATTTCACCACCGCGCCGGAGATCAGCCAGATGTTCGGTGAGCTGGTGGGAGCGGCGCTTGCGGACTGCTGGAGACGCGCCGGTTCGCCGAATGATGCGATCTTCGTCGAACTGGGGCCGGGCAGGGGAACACTCGCAGCCGACGCTCTCCGGATGATGCGATCCGCCGGCTTTCGCGGGGAAATCCACCTCGTCGAAACCAGTCCGGTGTTGCGCGACCGCCAAAGGACGGTGGTGCCCGATGCCCTCTGGCATGAAAGTATCGACGATCTCCCCGCACGACCATTGCTGCTAGTCGCCAACGAGTTCCTGGACGCGCTTCCGGTAAGGCAGCATGTCGGAGGCATCGATCGGCGCGTGGTAATCGCAGGCGGCGGCCTCGCGTTCGACCGCGACGGCGAGATCGTGGAAACGTCGCCTTTGCGCGACGAGGCCGTCGGCTCCATTGCGACTTGCGTCGCGCTCAAGGGAGGGGCCGCGCTGCTCATCGATTATGGCCACGAGCGAAGCGCTCCGGGCGACACGCTCCAGGCGGTGAAACGCCACGGCTTTGCGTCCATCCTTTCCGCTCCGGGTGAGCAGGACATCACGGCTCATGTCGATTTCGAAGCGGTGTCAGTGGCAGTTCGGAATGCGGGGGCCGAAACGACGCCTCTGGTCACCCAGGGCGAATGGCTTATCCGCCTTGGAATCGAGGCTCGGGCGCAATCGCTTTCCCGGGCAAATCCAGACCGTTCGGAGGACATCCAGGCGTCGCTGGATCGCCTGACGTCGCGTGACCAGATGGGAACATTGTTCAAGGTGATTGGCGTCCATTCGAGGGATTGGCCGGCGCCCGCGGGTTTCCAATGAACGTCAGTTATCGCGATGCAGGCCCGGAAGACGCCGCTACCTTGGATCGC
>Ga0207683_10005778_pt1 | contig 10603 bp, 8 predicted proteins | sample KBSM73metaG_FD_184333 | JGI IMG/M metagenome (GOLD analysis project Ga0207683, IMG submission 184333) | Miscanthus rhizosphere microbial communities from Kellogg Biological Station, Michigan, USA - KBS M7-3 metaG (SPAdes) (version 2) | ecosystem: Host-associated > Plants > Roots > Rhizosphere >...
GTCACCGCGATCATCGCGCTGGCGCGCTCGCTCGGCCTGCGCGTGATCGCCGAGGGCGTCGAGAACCTGCGCCAGATGGAGGTGCTGCACCGCCTCGGCTGCGGGATCATGCAGGGGTTTCTGTTCAGCAAGCCGCAACCGCCCGAGGACATCGAGCGCTGGCTCGAGCAGACCGTGCTGCCGAAGAAGGCACCGTGGATCGGCCAGGCGACGCCCGGCGAGGCGGCCGCCGATCTGCAGCGCGTGCGCGCCCGCGAGCAGCGTGGCAAGCCCTTCGGCAAGCTGACCTGAGCGCGACACGATGAGCGTGACGCGTCCCGCTCCGCTGGGAGCCAAGGCCGAATTGCCGACCGCGCAGATCGCGAAGGCGGCGTTGCGCCGGCTCGCCGCCGAGCGGCTCGAGCCGACGCCGGAGAACTACGAGCGCGCGTTTCGCCAAGAAGCGGGCGAGCCGCCCGAGTCGAGCGAAGCGCTCGCGACGCTGATCGAGCGGATCATCCGCGGCATCGAGAAGGGCGGCCAGAACTGGACGCCGGCGCGCCGCAAGGACGGCATCCAGCGCGTCCTCGCCGCCGGCCGCGGCGACGCGAAGAAGCTGCAGCAGCGGCTCGCGCAGCTCGTCAACAGCTGGGACGGCGATCCGCCGGCGACGCACATTGCGCTCGCTGCCACAGGGGATGCAGCGGCGAGCGCGCCGACCGCAGCGGCCGCGCTTGCGCCGGCGGCGAACGACGATTCGGCCGCCGCATGGCAGCGCGTCGCGCGCACGCTCGGCGAAGGCCTGCAGCAGGCGATGCCGGCGCACGACGGCGCCAACCAGGAGCTCGCGAACGAGCTCGGCCGCCTCGTCGGGCGCATGCACGACGGCGATCCCATGTCGCTCGGCGACGAGACCGAGGCGCTCGTGCAGCGCGTCGGGCGCGTCCTGCAGCACCGCCATCATTTGTTCGACCAGCTCGGCAAGCTCTGCCGCGAGCTGACGTCGAGCCTCACCGAGATCGCCGAGGACGGCAGCTGGGTGAAGGGCCAGTGCGAGGCGATGACGCTGAAGATCGAGGAAGGTTTGAGCGCGCGCGGCGTGCGCGCCGTGAGCGACATGCTGCACCACGCGCGCAAGCGCCAGGGCGAAGTGCGCAGCCAGCGCGAGCAGGCGCGCGACGCGCTCAAGGGGCTGATCACGCAGATGCTCGCCGAGCTCGGCGAGCTGGGCTCGAAGACCGGCAACTTCCACGAGAGCGTCGGCCGCTACGCCGAGGTGATCGAGAAGTCGGACTCGCTCGAGAGCCTGACCGGCGTCGTCCGCGAGATGGTCGCCGAGAGCCGCGCCGTGCAGACGCTCGTGCAGCAGACGCAGGAGCGCTTGCAGGAGGAGCACGCCAAGGCGACCGACCTGACGCAGCGCGTCGTCGAGCTCGAGGACGAGATGCGCCGGCTCTCCGACGAGGTCTCGACCGACCAGCTGACGCAGATCGCCAACCGCCGCGGCCTGATGCAGGCGTTCGAGGTCGAGCGCGCGCGCCTCGAGCGCGAAGGCGGCGAGCTCGCGATCGGCCTGCTCGACATCGACAACTTCAAGCGTCTCAACGACGAGCTCGGCCACAGCGCCGGCGACGAGGCGCTGAAGTCGCTCGCCGCGATCGTCAGCAAGACCCTGCGACCGACCGATCGCGTTGCCCGCTACGGCGGCGAGGAATTCGTCGTGCTGCTGCCCGAGACGCCCGCCGACGAGGGCGAGCAGGTGCTGACGCGGCTGCAGCGATCGCTCACCGGCGGCCTCTTCATGCACAAGGAAAAGCAGATCTTCGTCACCTTCTCCGCCGGCGTCACGGGCTATCGCCTTGCGGAGCGGATCGAAGACTCGCTCGAGCGCGCCGACCAGGCGCTCTACGAGGCGAAGCGGACGGGGAAGAACCGGACCTGCATCGGCTGAGCAGGGCCGGGGTGCCTGACGCGCGCGTCGGCGGCCAGTGAAGGTGAAGGTGATGACGTCGCTCAAGTAGACGCCTGCCTTGCCGATAACGGCCCATCTCCCGCCGCCCGGTCGAATTGCTGTCGCCCTCGAGCCATGTCACCCACGTCCGCCGCTGCCTGGGCCCGCCGCAACGTCGCGCTGATCCTGTGCACTGCCGGGGCGATCGGCGTCAACGCCATGGGGCTGGCGCTCGCGGACCAGGCATCGTCACTCGACGTGCCGCCGGCGCGCAAGGTCGCGCGGTCGACGGGAACCCCACTGCTGATCGTTCCGGCCCGGCCGTCGTTGCCGCACGGCGAGACCGTGCGCGGCGATCCGGGATCGGCGGCCCCGACCGTCGCGGTCGCCGTGCCCGAGCAGCCCGCCCGGCCGTTGCTCGAGCCATGGCGTGAGTCGGTGACCGCGAGCCGATCGATCGAGCCGGTTCGCTTCTATCGGCTGAGCGAGGTCGACTCCCCGGCTGAGCCGGAAGCTGACTGGGCGCTCGACCTGGACGAGCTCGACGCGCTCGGGCTCGACCGAGTCGCCTTCGAGGTGCTGGTTAGCGACCGCGGCGTCATCGTTTCCTGCATCCTGCTCGACAGCGTGGGCCTGCGGCCGGACATCCGTGCCGACCTCGAGCAGCGGCTGCGGGCAACCGACATGAGGCCGGCCACCCTGGGCGGAACGCGCGTCGCCAGCATCCGTCACGTCGAGCTGTACGTCGACAGCGCCGTCATAGCCGGTCCGTCCTGAGGCGGGCGGGTCGACGCTTCCCGGGGCCGCGCCGTCCATCGGGCGGCGCCCGCCGTTGATCGGAATCTGCCGCGCCGGGGCTCCAGTCGCGACCGGACCGTCCGAAGTCGTAGCAAGACCTGCGGCGATGGACCGCGATATGGAGAACGACTTGCACACGACCATGGCGACCCGATCCGAGCGCCGCAGCTCCGGCTTCACCTTGATCGAGGTCATGATCGTGGTCGCGATCATCGCCATCCTGGCGATGGTGGCGACGCCCAGCTATCGCAACTACATCCTGCGCGGCGCGCTCGTCGACGGCACCACGCTGCTGTCGACCACCAGCGGCAACATGGAGCGCTACTTCCAGGACAACCGCACCTATGAAGCGGTCGGTGCCAACATCCCGCCGTGCAGCGCCGCGCTGCCGGTCGCGACCCGCACCCAGGGCACCTTCGTCGTCACCTGCGCCGTCGATGCGACGACCTTCAGGCTGACCGCCACCGGCAGCGGCAACACCGCGCCATTCGTCTACACGGTCGATCAGATCGGCAACCGGACGACCGTCGTCACCGGTGGTCCGTCGGGCTGGAACAGCGGCGCGACGTGCTGGATCGTCAAGAACGGACAGGCATGCTGAAGCCGACCACGTCGCCTCGGCATCGTCGCGGCCGCGATCCCGGCCGCGGCTTCACGCTGATCGAACTGCTGACGACGCTCTCCGTCCTCGGCGTGCTGCTTCAGCTCAGCCTGCCGTCGTTCACGATCTGGATCAACAACACCCGTATCCGCACCGTCGCCGACTCGCTGCAGAACGGGGTCCGGCTCGCCCAGGCCGAAGCCGTCCGGCGTAATCGCCAGGTCGTGCTCTCGTTCACCGACCGCACGCCGGCGCTCGGCGTCCCGGCCGTTGCGGGCGGCACCAACTGGTCGATTCAGACCGTGGCGCAGTTCGGCGGCGGCGATGCCGAGTTCGTGCAGGGCGGAAGCTTTGCCGACGTCGCCTCGGGCGTCACCATCGGCGCGATCGGTCCGGCGGTGAACGCGCTCTGCTTCAATTCCAACGGCCGCCTCACCCTCAACAACGCGCCCGGGCCGGCCGGGGCTGCGTGTCGGGCGGCCGCGGTCGCGTTCGAGGTCAACCGGGCCAGTGCCGATCGCCGGCTGCGTGTCCTGGTCGGTGTCGGCGGCCAGCTCCGGATGTGCGATCCGGGCCGCCCCGCCCTGTCATCCGCCTCGGCGGACGGATGTCCATGAAGCCGCGTCGCGCAGGCGCGCGCAAGGCCCGCGGCATGACGCTGGTCGAGGTCCTCGTGTCGCTGCTGATCTTCTCGTTCGGCCTGCTCGGTCTGATGGGGCTGCAGGCGCGAGCACTGCGCTTTTCCACCGGTGCCGAAGACACCAACCGCGCCGCCTTGCTCGCCAACGAAGTCGCGGCGCAGATGCTGACGCGCCAGACCCTCACCTTGCCCGCGGTCCAGCTCGACGCCTGGCGTGCGCGCGTCGCCGACCCGAAGGGAAGCGGCCTGCCCAACGGCGTCGGCACGGTCGCAGTCGACAACGTCACCGGACTGGCGACGATCACCATCGTCTGGCGTCCGCCGACGGCGGCGAGCGGAGTCGCGAACACCGAAAGCCGTTATGTCACCCAGGTGAAGGTGGTGAGCTGATGAGCCCCTGGCATTCAGCGCGTCGGCGCGCCCGTGGCTTCTCGCTGGTCGAGCTGATGGTCTCGATGGTGATCGGTCTCGTCCTGACGATGGCGATCACCGTGGTGCTGGTTCGCAGCGAGTCGAGCAAGCGCAGCACGACCTCGGTCAACGACATCAACCAGACGGCGGCCTACGTCACCTACGTGATGGACCGGCACCTGAGAAGCGCCGGGTCGGGCTTTGCGCAGCGCTGGACCGATGCCTTCGGCTGCGTCCTCAACGCCACCAAGGCCGGCGTCGCGGTGCTGCCGCGTGCCGCGGCGATCGCGAGCCCGTTCGCGAACGCAGCGCTCAACCCCCGGCTGGCGCCGGTCATGATTCAGGCCGACGGCGCCGATGTCGGTGGCGGCGGCGAGATCCGCGGCGACCTGATCACGGTCATGGCCGGTACCGCGCCGACCAGCGGCTCGCCGATGCTCGTCGTGACGAGCTCGGTCACCGCCAATCCTTCCAGCGGCAACCTGCAGCTGCCCAACACCCTGGGCTTCCAGAACGGCGACGTCGTCGTGCTTGCCGATTCGGGGGTGCCGCAGGGCTGCATGACGCAGCAGGTCGGCGGCCTGCCCGCGGCCGGCGGCGGCGCCACGATGCTGTTGCCGCTCGCCGGCGAGTACTACACGGCCACCGGCGCGGCGGTCGCGCTCGGCGGCTTCGGCGGCGCCACCTATGCCATCCCGATCGGCAGCACTCCGGCCAATCCGCCCCAGTTCTTCGTCTACGGCGTCGGCGACAACCGCACCCTGTTCGGCTACGACCTGTTCCAGTTCACCGCACCCGACCAGCCGTTCCAGGTCGCCGACGGCGTGATCGAGATGCGGGCGGTGTACGGGCTCGACACCACGAACCCGCCCGACGGAACGCTCGACCGCTGGGTGCGGCCCGACGTCGCCAGCGGCTTCGACGCCGCGGCCCTCAGCGACGGCAGCGATGCGGCGCGCCAGAAGCTGCGCCAGATCGTCGCGGTTCGGCTCGGCTTCATCCTGCGCACGTCGCTGAAGGAAAAGGAGATGACTCTCGGCGCCAACTACAACGGCGGCACGCAGACCTACTCGCTCGATCTCTTCGGCGACCTGGTGGCGGACGGGCACGACGTCCTGCGCCGACGCGTCGTCAGCGGCGATGACCGCTACTACCGCTTCCGCACGGTCGAGGTGACGGTGCCGTTGCGCAATGTCATGGCGGCGCCCGGCTCATGAGCTCCACTCGCCCCCTGCGATCGCTCGGCCGCTCGCGCCAGGACGGCGCGGTGCTGCTGTTCAGCCTGATCGCGCTCGTCATCCTGCTGATCGCGTCGGTTGCGCTGATGCGCTCCTTCCACACCTCGCTCTTCGCCGCCGGCAACCTGGCCTTCAAGCGCGATCTGCAGAACCAGGGCGAGCGGGCGATGGACAAGGTCCTGAACAGCTTTCGTGCGGCCGGCCCGCTCGCCTCGCCGGCGGCGCGAGCGGTGAACAGCCTCACCCATCACTACTCGGCCTCGATGCTGCCGAGCAACGGGCTCGGCATTCCGAACGCGCTCCAGAACGCGACCCAGTACGCCCTCGTCGCCGATCCGACCCGGGACATCACCGCCGCCACCGACGCCTCGCTGGTCGGCCAGGCGGTCTCGATCCAGTACGTCGTCGATCGGCTCTGCACGACCGGCGGCGACGAAACCACGCTCGGCGCCGGCAGCTGCGTGCTCGCCAACAACCCCGTGCCTTCCGGCACCAGCTCGTCGAACCTGCAGAGCGCCGACCGCGCGCCCATGTGCGCGACCTGCGCCTCGGCAGCGCCGCAAGGCGTCGTCTATCGCCTGACCGTGAAGGTCTCGGGGCCGCGCGGGACGAACAGCTTCTTCCAGTCGACGTTCACGATTCCATCGTCCACCTAGCGCCACCGAGCCGACCCATGCTGTCACTGCCGAACCGGGTTTTATCGACGCGCCCATCCCGCCGCGCCCACCATCGACCGACGCAACGACGGGCCCTCGCGCTCGCCGCAGCCGCATTGCTCTGCGCCGCCGGCCCATCGCAGGCAGCGACGAACCTCGCCGACCAGCCGCTGTTCGCGGCGAGCGACGCCCCCGGCAACCTGGCGTTGCTGCTTTCGGTGGAGTTCCCGACGGCGGTGAGCGTGGCCCACACCAATCGCTCCTATTCCGCAGGCAGCGAATACCTCGGCTTCTTCGACCCGAAGAAGTGCTACAGCTACCGCTACAGCGACGGCACCGGCACCGACAACTATTTCTACCCGGTCGGCACGGCCACAGGGCATCGCTGCACGAACCGGTGGAGCGGCAACTTCCTGAACTGGAGCTCGATGCAGACCATCGACCCGTTTCGCTGGGTCCTGACCGGCGGCTATCGGGTCGTCGATACCGCGTCGTTGACGGTGGTCGAGAAGGCCTGGGCCACCGGCCAGGGCGGCGCCGCCAACTTCCCCGACAGCACGATCGGCAGCGCCGACATCGCGGGAGCGACACCGTTCGCGGCTTCGGCCGGAACGCTGTACATGCGGATCCAGGGTCTCGGCAACAAGATGCGATTCACGCTGCCCGACACGAGCGCCGGAATCAGCTTCAAGGGCGACTACTACAACAACAAGACGCTGAGCGGCGGCGCGGTCCTCTCGCGCACCGATGCGTCGATCGACTTCCCGAACAATGCGCCGACTGGCCCGGGCTTCAACGGCACCGACATCTCGGTTCGCTGGACCGGCAAGGTCACCGCCCCGACGGCGGGGTCCTACAACTTTCGCGCCGGTGCCGACGATGGCGTTCGCCTCTGGGTCGACGGCACGCTCGTCATCGACCGCTGGATCGACCAGGGAACCACCTACTACGACAGCGGGCCGATCAACGGCGTCGCGGCCGGCCACCAGTTCGACATCAAGCTCGAGTACTACCAGGGCGGTGGCGGCGCCGCGGTCCAGTTGCTCTGGCAGCGTCCGGGCGACGGCGGCTTTAGCGTCATCGGCGCGCCGGTGGCGTCGCTCTATGCCGACGCCTCGCATTACAACCCGGCCGGGGCGAGCACGTCCGGCACGGTCTACGAGGTGTTCATGCGCGCCAAGGTGTGCGACTCGGATGTCGCCGCAGGCGGCGTCGAGACCAATTGCGTCGCCTACGGGACCAACTGGAAGCCTGAGGGCCTGATCCAGAAGTACGCCAACAAGATCCGCTACAGCGCCTTCGGCTATCTCAACGACAGCAACATCCTGCGCGACGGTGCGATCCTGCGCGCGAAGCAGAAGTTCGTCGGGCCGACGCAGCCGGTGCCGGGCTCGACCCCGATCGCCAACGCGGCGCCGGAGTGGAACCCGAGCACCGGTGTCTTCGTTCGCAACCCGAACAGCGCCGATGCCTCGGCCACCAATGCCCTGTTCGGGACGAGCGTCCAGGACAGCGGCGTCATGAACTACCTCAACAAGTTCGGCGAGATCACTCCCGGCGAGTACAAGACCTACGACAACGTCGGCGAGCTGTACTACGCCGCGGTTCGCTACTTCAAGAACCAGGGCAACGTGCCGCAGTGGAGCGACATGTCGGGCGCAGGCAGCAGCACGCGACGCACCTGGGCCGATGGTTTCCCGGTCGTCACCGACTGGGACGACCCGATCCTCTACTCGTGCCAGCGCAACTTCATCCTCGGCATCGGCGACGCGAATACGCACGCCGACAAGAACGTTCCGGGCAACACCTCGTCGAACAACGAACCGCCGATGCCGGCCCTGGTCGTCGCCGACACCACGGTCAACGCGGTCACCGCCACCAACAAGCTCGGCGTCCTCGAGGGCCTGGGCGCCACGCTCGGCCTGCAGGAGAACTACAACGGCTGCTGCAGCAACAACGCGACGCTGATGGCGGGCCTGGCCTACGACTCGCACACCAAGGACATCCGGCCGCGCGACTTCCTGGTCGCGGGCCAGACGCGCGACCCGATCACGCTCGATACCTACTGGGTCGACGTGCAGGAGTACCAGACCTACAAGAGCAATAACCAGTTCTACCTGGCAACCAAGTACGGCGGCTTCAAGGTTCCGCGCGGCTACGACTTCGAGAACAACACGACGCCGCTGCCGCTCGCCTCGTGGCACTCCAACACCGACATCAACAACGGCCAGCCGCGCCCCGACAACTACTTCTCGGGCGGACGGCCCGACCTGGTGCTGGCCGGCCTCAACAGCGCGTTTGCCGACATCGCCTCCAAGATCAAGTCATACACCACGTCGTTCTCGACCTCGCTGCCGCAGGTCGCCGTGGCCGGCAACAGCAGCTTCAGCAGCCAGTTCGACGCCAGCGACTGGAAAGGCGAGGTGAAGGCGAGCGAGTTGAGGTTCGACGCCAACGGCGAGCCGTCGCTGATCGACAAGTGGACCTTCTCTTCACTGCTCACGGCGCAGCTTGCCGGCACCGGCTGGAACAGCAACCGCCTCGTCGCGACCTGGAATCCGGACACCCGCACCGGCGTCGCCTTCCGCAGCGCAGCGCTGGCGGCGAGCCAGCGGTCGGCGCTTGATCCGACCTTCACCGCGGCCAGCGACGCCGACCCGCTGCTCGACTACCTGCGCGGCGACCGCACCAACGAGGTCGGCTCGAGCGTCGTCGGCAGCAGCCAGGCCTACCGCAGCCGCTCCGCGCTGATCGGCGACATCGTCGGCTCGAAGGCGCGGCCGATCGGCCCGCCGTCGTTCCCGTACTCGGACGTCAGCAATCCCGGCTACTCGGCGTTCAAGAGCACCTGGGCCAATCGGCCGACGGTGGTCTACGTCGGTGCCAACGACGGCATGCTGCACGCCATCAACGGCAGCCTGTCCGGTGCCGGCGGGACCGAGATGTTCGCGTACGTCCCGGGCGCGCTCTACGACGGCCCGAACGGCACTCCGAGCGTCGACGGGCTGGCTTCGCTCGCCAACCCGACGTTCACGCACCATTACCTGGTGAACGCCACGCCGAACGTCTACGACGTCGACTTCGGGCGCACTCCCGACAATTCCGGCAACGCGCGCGCCGGCTCTCCCGACTGGCGCTCGATCCTGATTGGCGGCCTGGGCAAGGGCGGACGCAGCTATTACGCGATCGACGTCACCGATCCGGCCGGGATGGCGAGCGGCGGCGAAGGCACGGTCGCCTCGAAGGTGCTGTGGGAGTTCACCGACACCGACCTCGGCTACACCTACGGCGACCCGGTGGTCGTGAAGACGCGCAAGTACGGCTGGGTCGTGATCCTGCCGTCGGGCTACAACACCCGCGACGGAGAAAGCCACCTCCTGTTCGTCAACCCGCGCACCGGTGCGCTGCTGGAGAAGGTGGCGACCGGCGCCGGATCGCTTGCGAGCGAGTCCGGACTGGGCCACATCAACGCCTTCGTCGTCAACGCTGCCGACGGCACCGCCGACTCGGTCTACGGCGGCGACCTGCTCGGCAACCTCTGGCGCGTCGACCTGACCACAGCGGCCGGCAGCGCCTACCCGGCGGCGCAAAAGATCGCCGTGCTGACCGATGCGATCGGCGTCGGCCAGCCAGTCACCTCGCGGCCGTCGATCGAGGTCCACTACACGACCAAGAAGCGCTTCGTCCTGGTCGCGCGAGGCCTGCTCGGCGTGCAGCTCGCGATCAGCGACGCGCACGCCGGCCTGAAAGCCGCGATCGCGAAGGTCCTGGGCTGCAGCTGGCAGCGCTGCACGGTGCACTTCCTCAGAGACTGCCTCGGGCACGCCCGCAAGGATCAGCACGGGCTGCTGGCCGCGTTGATCCGCCCGATCTTCAACGCCGACACACTCGAGCAGGCGCGCGACCGGCTCTCCGAGGCCGTCGCGCATCTCGACGGGCGCCTCGGCAAGGTCGCCGCGATGCTCGAGGACGCCGAGCACGACATCCTGGCCTTCTACGCCTTTCCGAGTTCGCACTGGCGGAAGCTGCGCTCGACGAACCCGCTTGAGCGTTTCAATCGCGAGGTCGGCCGGCGCACCGATGTCGTCGGCATCTTCCCCGACGACCGCTCGCTGATCCGGCTCGCCGGGATGCTCTGCATCGAGCAGAACGATGAGTGGCTGGTCGGCCGCGCCTATCTCTCAGCGGAGTCGATCTCTCTCTGCCTCACAGGACCAGATAAGTCATATATCCAGGAAATTAAGGAGGAAACAGCAGAGCTGCAGGCCGCCTAGGCCTGCCGAGATCCTCACCGACGATCAACGCGTCGAGGAGCTACACCACATCCCG
>Ga0207683_10005779_pt1 | contig 10602 bp, 10 predicted proteins | sample KBSM73metaG_FD_184333 | JGI IMG/M metagenome (GOLD analysis project Ga0207683, IMG submission 184333) | Miscanthus rhizosphere microbial communities from Kellogg Biological Station, Michigan, USA - KBS M7-3 metaG (SPAdes) (version 2) | ecosystem: Host-associated > Plants > Roots > Rhizosphere >...
GCTGGGCCGCGCGCTCATCAACGATCCTGACCTGCTGCTCCTCGATGAGCCGACGACCGGCCTCGATCCGCAGGCGCGCCACCTGATGTGGGAGCGGCTGCAGAACCTGCTCCAGCAGGGCAAGGCGATCCTGCTGACGACGCACTTCATGGACGAGGCCGAGCGCCTCTGCGACCGGCTGATCGTGCTCGACCACGGGCGCAAGATCGCGGAGGGAACGCCGCGCAAGCTGATCGCCGAGCATCTCGAGAGCGACGTCGTCGAGGTCTACGGCGAGGGCGCCGCGGCGGCGGCGACCGCGCATGCCGCGCTCGCGGAGCGCGTCGAGACCAGCGGCGAGACGGTCTTCTTCTACCTGGGCAACGCCAAGCCGCTGCTCGACGCGCTCGCCGGCGATCACAGCATCCGCTACCTGCATCGACCGGCCAACCTCGAGGACCTGTTCCTCAAGCTCACGGGTCGAAAGATTCGCGACGACGCCTGAGACCAAGGCGCATGCTCGTCTCCTTCCACGCCGCCCCGCACCTGACGCGCAGCTTCTGGCCGGTGGTGATGCGCAACCTCCTGGTCTGGAAGAAGCTCGCGGGCCCGAGCATCCTCGGCAACATCGCCGAGCCGCTGATCACGCTCGTCGCCTTCGGCTACGGCGTCGGCTCGCTGATCGGCCAGATCGAGGGCATGCCGTACATCCAGTACCTGGCGTCGGGCAGCGTCGCCGTCAGCGCGGCGCTCGCGGCGACCTTCGAGGCGCTCTATTCCGCCTACTCACGGATGGCCGTGCAGAAGACCTGGGATTCGATCCTGAACGCGCCGATCGCGCTCGACGACATCGTCTTCGCCGAAATGCTCTGGGCGGCGATCAAGGCGCTCTTTTCCTGCGCGGCGATCCTCGTCGTGATCTTCCTGCTCGGCATCAGCCGGGCGCCGACGATGCTCCTGGCGTTGCCGGTGCTCGGCCTGGCAGGTATCACGTTCGCGTCGATTGGCCTCGTTTTCAACGCCGTTGCCAAGGGTTATGACTTCTTCACCTACTACTTCACGCTCGTCATCACGCCGATGACGTTCCTTTCGGGCGTCTATTTCCCGATCGCGCAGATGCCGCCGTGGTTGCAGACGGTCGCCGAGGTGCTGCCCCTCAAGGCGGCGGTCGACCTGGTTCGTCCACTCGTTCTCGGAAGCTGGCCGACGGCGCCGTGGCAGCCCCTCCTCATCCTCACGGCGTACGCGGCTTGCGGCTACTATCTGGCATTGGTGCTGACCCGTCGACGGTTCTTCAAGTGATGGTCCGATTCGCCGCAGCTTTCGCGCGATTCGCCTTGCTGGCGGTCGCCCTGCTATCGCTGTGGCCTGCGGCGTCTGCCGCCGACGACTTTCTCGAGCCGGAAAAGGCGTTCCAGTTCTCGGCCCGCCAGCTCGACCCGAAGACGGTCGAGATCACCTTCGACATCGCCCCCGGCTACTACCTCTACCGCGAGCAGTTCCGGTTCGTCGCCGAGGGCGCGACGCTCGGCAAGCCGCAGATTCCGCCGGGCAAGGTCAAGTGGGACCAGACCTTCGAGAAGGAAGTCGAGACCTACCGCAACGAGCTGAAGATCGTCCTGCCGGTGGCGAACGCGCCGGCCCAGTTCCTGCTGCGGACGACGAGCCAGGGCTGCGCCGATGCGGGCCTGTGCTATCCGCCGCAACAGGTCGCGGCGCACGTGAGCCTGGCCGGCTTCGGCGGCGGCGGCACCGTGACGCCGGCGCCGGAAGCCGAGGGCTCGATCGCGCGCGGCGGCTCCGGCAAGTTCTTCAAGACGGCGCCTGCCTCCTCCTCGGGAGGCGAGCTCGGGGCGATCGAATCGGTGCTCCGCGGCGGCACCTTCTGGTCGATCGTCGGCGCGTTCTTCGTCGCCGGCCTGCTGCTGTCGCTGACGCCCTGCGTGCTGCCGATGCTGCCGATCGTCTCCTCGCTCATCGTCGGCCAGGCCGGCACGGGCGCGACCTTCGCGGCGATGTCCGCGGGCGGCGGCGCGATGGCCGCGGCGGCCCGGCCGATGTCGCGCACGCGCGGCTTCGGTCTGGCCGCGTCGTATTCGTTCGGCATGGCCGTCGTCTATACCCTGCTGGGCATCGCCGCCGGGCTGGCCGGCGAGGGCCTGGCCGCGGCGCTGCAGAACCCGTGGGTGCTCGGCGTCTTCGCCGTCGGCCTGGTCGTGCTGTCGCTCTCGATGTTCGGCGTCTACAACCTGCAGCTGCCGTCGGCGCTGGCATGCAAGTTCGCCGACACGGCGCACCGCATGCCGGCGGGCCGGGCCGCGGGCGTGTTCGCGATGGGCGGCGTCTCGGCGCTCATCGTCAGCCCGTGCGTCGCGGCACCGCTGGCCGGCGCCCTGCTGTATCTCAGCCAGACGCGGGACGTCTGGCTCGGCGGCACGGCGCTCTTCTCCCTCGCCGCGGGCATGAGCGTGCCGCTGCTGCTCGTCGGCGCATCGGCAGGCGCGCTCCTGCCCAAGGCCGGGGCCTGGATGGTCGAGGTCAAGTCGGTGTTCGGGCTGCTCCTGCTCGGCGTCGCGCTCTGGACCGTGCAGCCGGTGCTGCCCGGCTCGCTCGCCCTGGCGCTGTGGGGCGTGCTCGCGATCGGCGCGGCGACCATGGTGATCGCCAAGGGGCGGTCGGCGGGCGCGCTGACGCCGGCCGATGCCGGGGCCGCGTCGCCGTCGCGGCTGCCGCCGCGCGCCTGGCGCTCGGCGGTCGGCGCGCTGCTCGGGCTCGTCGGCGTGCTGCAGATCGTCGGCGCGGCCTCGGGCGGTACCGATCCGCTGAAGCCGCTCGCGCGCTTCTCCTCGCGCAGCGAGCTGGCGCCTGGCGCCGAGGCGCTGAATTTCACCGCGGTGCGCAGCGTCGCCGAGCTCGACGCCGCGATCGCGTCGGCCGGCAAGCCGGTGATGCTCGACTTCTACGCCGACTGGTGCGTCTCGTGCAAGGAGTTCGAGCGCTTCACCTTCACCGACCCGGCGGTGCAGCGCCGGCTCGGCGCGGCCGTGCTGCTGCGTGCCGACGTCACCGCCAACAGCGCCCAGGACCGCGAGCTGCTGCGCCGGTTCAGGCTGTTCGGACCGCCCGGCATGATCTTCTTCGACGCCTCCGGCCGGGAGATCGGCGCGGCGCGCACCGTGGGCTTCCAGAACACCTCGAAATTCCTCGAGACGCTCGGCACGGCGGGCCTCTGAGCAGCGCCTGAGACGCCTGCCTCTGCTATACTGCGAGGCTCAGTCGCGAGGTGGAGCAGTCTGGTAGCTCGTTGGGCTCATAACCCAAAGGTCGCAGGTTCAAATCCTGCCCTCGCAACCACCGAACACCGGCTTCGCCGAATCCGGCGCCCACCTCGAGTGGGCGTTGCGCTTTCTGAACCGCGTCGCGCTTGGCGTTCGGCTTCGCCGCTCGTCCTGCCCCCGGACCCTGCGTGCATCCCATCGGCCATACTGTATGTTCGTACAGTGCTGCCGATCACGTGAAATCGCTCGAGGGTGTCGAATTGGAGCTGCAATGCGCCTGCGGCCACGAGAACTTCGAGCGCGTCGTCGTGCAGCGCCCGCCCGGCGCGCCGATCGTCACCGACTTCGTCGCCTGCGTCGGCTGTCGCGCCATGTACTTCGCGCCGTTGCCGAAGGCCGATCCGCGTGCGCTTGGCCCCGGTGACAAGGTGGCGGCGATCGGACCGCCCGCCCCGCCCCGCACCTGGCCGGTAGACAGCGACGCCGCGCTCCGCCGCGACGCTGCCGATGCGGCGAAGGACTACGTGAAGCCGGGCCGGCCGGCGCCGCCCGGGCCACGCCGCCGCGGCTGACTTCGCGCAGCGACGGCCTGCCGACTTCCTCAAAGTGCAATGGACAGCGCCGGAACGGGCCCGCACAGTGCGCCCACCCGCGGCCGGCGCGAGGCGTCCCCGACGCTGCGCCCTCGAAGGCGATGGACACCCCTTACCGAATCGACCCCCTCCTCGAGCGCCGCATGTCGATGCGGCTGATCGACGTGTTCATCCGCGCCAGCCTGATCCTGGTCCTGGCGATCCTCTGCTACGACATCTTCTCGCCGTTCGTCTCGCTGATGTCGTGGGCGCTGATCCTCGCCGTGTCGCTCTACCCGCTGCACGTGATGCTGGCGCGCGCTCTCGGCGGCCGCGACGGGCTGGCGGCGATCCTGATCGTGCTGCTGGGCCTGGTGCTGATCGTCGCGCCCACCACGGTGCTCGCGATGGCGCTCGGCGACTCGGTCCAGGGCTTCCTCGACCGCGTCGGCGACCACAGCCTGCAGGTGCCCGCGCCGCCCGAGAGCGTCGCCGCCTGGCCCGTCGTCGGCAGCAAGGTCCACGCGCTCTGGGCGCAGGCGCACAGCGACCTCCAGGCGCTCTTCGTCACGGTGCAGCCGCACCTCGGCGACGTGCCGAAGAAGCTGCTCGGGGCCGCTGCCGCGCTCGGCGGCTCGGTGCTGATGTTCCTGTTCTCCTTCGTCATCGCCGGAATCATGATGGCCTGGGGGCGCGAGGGCGCCCGCGGCCTCGGCGCCGTGTTCAACCGCATCGTCGGCGTCGACCGCGGCGGCGGCCTGGCACGCCTGTGCACCTCGACGATCCGCGCCGTCGCGCAGGGCGTGCTCGGCGTCGCGCTGATCCAGGCGATCGTCATCGGCCTGCTGCTCCTCTTCGCCGGCATTCCGTTCGCCGGCGCCCTCGCCGCCGTGGTGCTGGTTCTCGGCATCGCGCAGCTGCCAGCCCTCGTCGTCACCTTGCCGGTCATCGTCTGGATCTGGTGGAGCGGCTCCTATGGCACCGGCATGGCGATCCTGCACACCGTGCTGCTCGGGCTCGCCGGCACGCTCGACAACATCCTGAAGCCGCTGCTGCTCGGCCGCGGCGTCGAGGCGCCGATGCCGGTGATCCTGCTCGGCGCGCTCGGCGGCATGGCGACCGGCGGCATCCTCGGCATGTTCGTCGGCGCGACCTTCCTCGCCCTCGGCTACCAGATCTTCATGAGCTGGGTCGACGCGAATCCGGATCTCGAGCCGGTGGCGGTGCCGCTGTCGGCCGAGCCCGTCGCGCTGGAGCAGACGACGGGCTGAGGCGAGGGCCGCGCGCCGGCCAAGGTCGCGTGCTGGGCTCGAGTGGCAAGCCCCCGCGCTACCAGCGCCAGGTCGCGCCGACCATCGGCCCGCTGAAGCGGAGCTTTTCGACCGGGTCGCCCGACTTCAGGTCGTAGTCGAGAACGCGCCAGAGCGCGCTGACCTCGCCCCAGCCGAACGCATAGCGGATGCCCGCTGCCGCCTGCCAGGTGAGCTGCGATTCGCCGGTCCCGACGTCGACGTAGAACGGTACGGACCAGGCGCTCCCCGGGCCGAGCGCGGCGCGTCCGCGCAGGCCGACGATGCCGTCGACGAAATTGGCGCTGTCCTTGCGGCTGCCCGTCCGGCTCGTCGGCGGCAAGGCACCGAGGTCGCCGGTGATGCTCCAGTTGCTGGAGCGCTTGATGTCGAGCCAGCGCGCCCCGGCCAGGCCGTCGAGCGTGAAGGTGGCATCGGAGACGAAGCGGTACTGGCCGCCGAGCGTCCACGTCGCGCCCTTGAGATTCCAGTCGATGTCGGCGGTGGTGCCGACGGGAACGCCGGCGTTGCCGATGCTGAACTTGCGCGTCTGGTTGCGGTCATCGGCGAAATCGAGATAGATGAAATCGGCGAATCCGCCCCAGCGCCCGTTGTGCGCTTCGAGCGATCCCATCACCGTGAATTTGAGGTGCTCGAGCACGTCGAATTCGAGCGTCGTGCCGCCCGAGTCCGCCGGCACGCGCGTCTTGCCGCTGACCGAGGGCACGTAGAAGTAAAGGCTGCCGCTGTAGCGCCAGGCATCGGGCGCCGCGGGCATGGACTGCGCCCAGCCGACGCTCGACGACATCGCAAGCAGGACGGCCGCGGCCGGACGAGCGGGAAGAGTCCTTGAGCGCATGGGAAACCCTCGTGAGGCTGTCGGAAGGTCAGCTTCCGGCCGGAGCGAAGTCGCCGCCGAGCGCGAGGTGCAGCTGCACGCGCTGCACCCGCTGCTCGGTCTGGACCCGGATCAGCGACAGGCTCACCGCGTAGGCGGCGAGCTGCTGCTGGGTGACCGTGCGAAGGTCCTTCGAGCCGACGCGGAAGCGGACCTGCTCGAGCTCGAGGGCGCGCTGGCTGTCGACGAGGCCCTGGCGCAGCACGCGCTCGCGCGCCGCGAGCGTGGACTCGCTCGCGAGCGCGGTCTCGACCTCGTTGAATGCCCTGAGCGCCGTCTGCGCATACGCGGCCCCCGCCTGCTTCTGCTCGGCGGTGCGCAGCTCGACCTGCGCTTCGAGCTGGCCGTTGTTGAAGATCGGAAAGAACACCGACGCGGCGCCGCCGACGCTCGGGTCGGAATCGGTCTTCAGCACGAAGGTGCTGCTCGAGATCGACGACAGCGCCGCGCTCAAGGAGATCCGAGGCAAGCGCGCAGCGCGCGCCTCCTCGACCCGGCCGAACGACGCCGCGAAGCGCCGTTCGGCGGCGACGATGTCGGGCCGGCGCTCGAGCAGATCCGAAGGCACGCCGGTCGGCGGCGACGGCGGCATCGCGGCGAGTCCCGGGGGCAGCTCGAGCTCCGACGCCGGGTAGCGGCCGAGGAGCACCTCGAGCGCCCGCCTCGCCTGCGCCAGCGCGAAGTCGATCTGCAGGGCGCTGTCGCGGTAGCTCTGCAGGTCGGCGCGGGCGATGGCGACATCGGCCTCGGCGCCGACGCCGACCTGCAGCCGGTCCTCGGCGAGCCGGACGAACGTTTCCGAGGCCATGAGCACGTCGGTGATCACGCGCTTCTGCAGCACGCTCTCCGCGGCCAGGAACCACGCCTTCGCGAGCGCCGCCACGATCGCCTGACGCGCCGCGCGCTCGTCGGCCTGCGCCGACGCGTACTGCGCGTCGGCCGCGTTCCTGCCCGAGCGCACGCGGCCCCAGAGGTCGAGCTCCCACGACGCCGAGACGACGAGGCCCGACAGCTGGCCCTGCGATCCGGTCGCCTTGCCGCCGCTGCGCGCGGCGAGGTTCAGCTCGGGAAGCAGGGCGCCGCCCGCGGCCTTCAGCGATGCGGCCGCCACTTCGACCCGCGCCGCGGCGATGCGCAGGTCGGCGTTGTAGGCGAGCGCCTCCTCGGCGAGCGGCGGCAGGCGCGGGTCGTCGAAGCTCCTCAGCCAGCCCGGCGTCACCGGCTCGCTTCGGCCTCCCGCCTTCCAGCCCGGAGGGCGCGGGGCGTGGGCGAGCTCCGTCTCGGCGAGCTCCTGCGGGCTCGGCGGCGTCTTGAGCGCGCATCCGGGCAGCGCGATCGCCGCGGCTGCGAGCGCGATCAGGCGCCGGCGTGCGATCCGATGCGAGGCCGTGACGAGCAACGTGCGCCTCATGCTCAGTGCAGCTTCAGGATCAGGTAGTCGGTCTTCGCGCTCACCCGCAGCAGCACCTTGCGCAGGATGTGCAGGAAGGCGAGGTGCTCGGTGTAGACGGCGCCCTCGCCGATCGCGCCGGCAGGCAGGAACTTGTCGGCATCGCGTGGCTCGACGGTCAGCTTCACCGGGAATCGGCCGGGAGCGATCGGCCCGTAGCCGGTCGTCGGCAGCGCCGTGCTGTTGACGAACTGGCCCTGGCCCTGCGCCCAGATGATCGAGTCGACCTTGGCCTTGAACACGTGGCCCGGGATGGCCGGCAGGATGAACTCGGCCTCGTTGCCGGGATCGATCTGGTGCAGCTCGTTCTGGTGATAGAACGCGACGACCTGGTAGGTGTTCTCGACGAAGGTCATCGCCGGCGTGATCGGGAACGCCGCGGTGAACGAGCCCGTGCGCAGCTGCACGTTGATCGCGTAGCCATCCGACGGCGCGACGACGGTCGTCTGCGAGAGCTGCCAGCGCGCGTTCTCGAGCTGTGCGCGCACCTGCGCCACAGGGGCGTATTCCTTGCCGACCTTGCCGGCGATCTTCTGCTGCACCTGCCTCTCGCTCGCGACCGCCTGCACCTCGGCGCCCTTGGCCTGCGCGAGGACGCCGCGCGCGGTGTCGAGCTGCGCCAGCAGCGCCTTCATGTCGTTCTCGGCGCTCTCGAGGGTGAACCGGTCGCCGGCGCCGCGCCGCACCAGCTCGCGGTTGTCCTCGACGCGCTTCCTCGTGAACTCGAGCTTGGCCTGGATCTCGCGCACGCGCGCGTCGGCCTGCTGCACCGAGCCGCGTGCGGCGGCGACGCCGCCACCGGCGCCGCCGAGCTGCTCGTCGAGCTCGCGCCCGCTCGCGACGGTATTGGCGAGCTGCGCCTCGAGGCTCCTGACCGCGAGCTCGTAGGGCGTCGGGTCGATGCGGAACAGCACCTCGCCCTTCTTCACCAGCCGATTCGGCTCGACCGGCACGTCGAGCACGCGGCCGCCGACCTGCGGCACGACGTTCACCACCGGCTTGATGACGCGCACATCCGCCGAAGAGGGCGCGAACACGTTGAGCAGCAGGATCATCACGGTGAGCCCGACGACCGGGATGGTGATGACGACCACCATGGAGGTGGTGTTCCACGGCAGCCACTTGAACTTGAAGAAGATCAGCCAGACGCAGAACGCGTACAGGCCGAGGATCAGGGCGTCCATCAGGCGGTTCCTTCCACCGGCCGGGCGACCGGCAGCGGCGGGGGCAGCGCGTCGAGGCGGTCTTCCAGCTCGTGCAGCTCGGGCGGCAGGGCGCCGCGCTTGCGCATCATCTCGAGCTCGGCGCGCAGGTGCGCGAGCTCGGCGGGCGCGAGCTTGCCCTCGGCCGCCTGGTCGGCCAGCGCGAGGTGGTAGCTGCCCGCCTTGTCGGTGCCGTACGCGAGGCGGTACGCGGTCGGCTTGGTGTAGGCCCAGAGCCATGCCAGCGGCCACAGGAGCCCCCCGAATACCAGCGACAGGAGGCACAGCGTGTGGATCGCCTGCGCCTGCGGATGGTGTCGCTTGTAGGCGATCTTCTCGGGCATCACGTGGACGATCCAGAACAGGGCGATGACGAGCAGCGGCACCACCAGGAGCACGAACCAGGCGATGCCATCGGCGACGGCGTCGAGCGTGTCGCCGCTGAAGATCGAGGCGCGGGCGGGCGAAGCGGCGACGGCGAGCGCCAGGGCGAGCAACGCGCCGCGACGCGCCGTCGCCGCCGGGGCACGTATGAGAAGGTCGGGGCGCACGTTGAATCCTCCGGTCGATCGCCGAAAACCGCGCGGACGGCAGCGGGTGCCGGGCTGCGATTCGCCGGAAAAATCATCGCCGCCCGGGGCCTGCGTTGACAACAGCCCTTAGGGGAAGGGCGCCTCGGCGCGCACCGCCTTCCCGAAAGTCCAATAGGCGCTCGGCGGACAGCCGGCTAGCGTGCGTCGCCATGTCCCCGGCAACGTGCTTTCGCCCGACTTCGATCCGCCGCGCCGCGGCCCTCGCCGTCGCCGCGCTGATCGGTCTCGTTCCCGCCGCCGCCCATGCGGTCCGCGGCTACGACAACTTCAACGCGACCCCGCTCGCCAAGTTCAGCAAGGAAGACGCGGCCATGATGATGGCGCGCGTCGACGAGGCGTTGAAGGCGGAGAAGGACGGCGAGACGCTCGAGTGGAAGAACCCGGCGACGCCGGCGTCGGGCAGCGTCACCGCGCTCGCTCGACTTACCGCGAACGGCCTCTCCTGCCGGCGACTGCGCATCGCCAACGCCTTCGGCGACCTGAAGGCCGAGGGCGTCTACCGGTTCTGCGAGAAGCCGCCCGGCAAGTGGAAGCTCGTCGGCCCGGACTCGGGCAGCTGACCGGCGGCGCCGCGCCCGACCCCCGCGGCGCGGACGGCGGCGGCCGGGCTAGGTCGCGGCCTTCTTGACCGCGGCCTGAAGCGCCGCGGACTCCGGCCTGGACACCGGCTGCCTGACGAGCACATCGACCGGCGACGTTTTCTTGCCGTAGTAGCCCGAGTTCAGCGACTGGCGGACGTCGAGCACCGAGCCGTCGATCGAGAGTCCGGCGAAGGCGCCCTGCACCGTGGCGTAGACGATGAAGTCGGCGTTCAGCGCCGCGCCGCTGCCGACGCCCTTCGGGCCGAGCGCGACCGACGCGTCGCCGCCCAGCTTGACCTTGTTCGAGTAGAGCGAGTCGAGCGCCTTCTGCGAGTTGACGATCATCACGACCTCGGCCGCGGAGGCGCCGGCCTGGAAGCCGAGGCTCGCCGAGCCCATCGTGTAGAAGGCCGGGCCGACCCAGCGGCCCGACTTCGCGTCGCGCACCAACCTGCGGCCTCATCGGTGCGCTTCGGCCTTCCGGCGACTTTCGCTATCCACTCTACAGACGGGGTCGACACGCCTGAGGGCAAAGCAGTTGCAGATCTGTAGCAAAGCGTATTGGAGGTTGAAGCGGTCGGCGCGACCTTTTGCCATCGCGCCCGGCGCGAGGGCTTCCACTTCGGGGCCCGGTGCGAGTGGGAATTCGCGCATGCTGCCGAAATTCAAAAGGAATTCATAAGGAATTCAAAAGGAATTCGAAAGGTAGAGTGCGTTGATTGGGCGCCTTATTCCAGCGCGAGCCGCTCATCCTGCCGGA
>Ga0207683_10005780_pt1 | contig 10602 bp, 6 predicted proteins | sample KBSM73metaG_FD_184333 | JGI IMG/M metagenome (GOLD analysis project Ga0207683, IMG submission 184333) | Miscanthus rhizosphere microbial communities from Kellogg Biological Station, Michigan, USA - KBS M7-3 metaG (SPAdes) (version 2) | ecosystem: Host-associated > Plants > Roots > Rhizosphere >...
CCGAACTGGCTTGAGAGCACGTCGGGCAGCGCGGCGACAAAATGGCGCGCCGCTGCGCCATCGCGCCAGCCTTTCGGGAGCGATGTCAAATCGTACCAGTGCAGGCCCGCCTCGCCGAGGAAGCGCTCGTGCAGGGCGAGCAGTTCGCTGTTTTCCCAGAACCCGCGCTCGTTGTCCTCCTTCGGCGGCAGCAGATCGCGGCCAAGTTCAGCGCCGCACAAATTCAGCATGCGCGCCAGCGCAGAGGTGCCGCTGCGATGCATTCCGAGCACGAGCAGAGCCGTCCGCGCCGGACCGTGCCGCGACTTATGATGTGATTTCGGCGACGACACCATGGCCTCAGGGACGTGCGGGCTTGCCGGGCGGCGAGGTTTCCAAAGCCATGCGCGTGAACGTGAAGTCGCGCACATAGCTCCAGTCGCAGGCCGTATTGCTGCCGAGCGGCCCGGAATCCACGCGCCATTCGAGCCGGTCGCCGGCAGCGACGTCCACGTTGTCGGCATTGAACTCGTGCGGACCGGCATCCTGCGTACGGCTGAACGGATCGAGTTCGACATGGCGCAGCATCGAAGGCCGGCCGCCGTGTTGAAGCACCAGCGACACGCCAATACCGTCGGCCCCGGCCTTGGCGCAACCCGGGTCCTTCACGGCGATGTTCTGCAAACCGTAACTTGCCGATATGCGATAGCGTCCGGCGGGCGGCTCGAAGACGATCGACGCCGGCGCATGCAGGAACACGGCGGGCACGCCGCCATCGACCTCGATCACGCGCAAGCCGGTGGTCAACGGTTCGATATTGAACCCGGGATACGGCTGCGGCTTCGCCGAAATCGGCTCGGCCGTCGACGGCGTAAAGGTCAGGTCGCGCACGTAACTCCAGTCGCAGGACACGTTTCCTGCCGGCCCGCCGTCGACGCGATATTCGAACGTGTCGCCGGCGGCGATCTCGATGCCATCGATGCTCAGGGTGTGCGGACCGATATCGCCCGGTGTACGAAACGGATCGATCGATTCGTGCGCCAGCACCGCTTCACGCCCATCGCGCAGCATGACGAACGATACGCCGATGCCATCCGGACCCAGCTGCCTGCAGCCGCTGTCGCTGATCGCAATGCGCTGCAGGCCGTATGTCGCGCTCACACGATAGCGGCCTGGCGCCGGCTGGAATGGAATCGTTCCCGGCGCGTGAATGAACACCGATTCCTGCCCATCCTCGATGATCGTTCGATAATCGGTCTCGCCACTCGGCACGACGTTGAAGCCCGGATAGATCAATAGCGCGGTTTCGACGCCGACCGGCGCCGGCGCCAGCTTTCCGAGTGGCTGAAACGAGACGGAATACCGGCCTTCGAAGATGTAGCGTTCGAGCCAGTTGTCCGTATCGATCGAAAAGCTGCGCACATTACTCTGCGGCTTGTGGTAGTACAGCTTGATGATGTCGTCGTTGCCGGTGATCAGGGGAGTGATGACGAATCCGGAAGCCGCCGTCGGACGCACCAGCCGATACCGTTGCGTGGCGTTGCTGCCGGTGTTCAACGTGATGCGCAGGGGTGGCTCGCGGAACAGCATCGTGTAGAGCTTTCCGAACAGGGTGAGACGGATGTCGGCAAATGCGATCGTCGGCGTGTTCGGCTCGGCGATTGCGACGTCTTCTCCGAGCGTGCCAGCGGTGGTCGGGCCATCCGGGACCACGGGTCTTGCACTGAGCCTGCCGTGCCGTTCCAGCAGCAGGAATCCCTTTTCGCGCAATACCGGACGGTAGCGCTGCAGCAGGGCGATCAGCGCAAGGCCGTCCTCGCTCATCGGCAGGCGCTCGTCGATATAGTCGAGCCTGAGGAGGACATAGCTCGGGGCATCGGCGCCGAGAAAGTACGATTCGTTGAGACGCGCCAGCTTCGGCGTGAATGCCGAGTAACTCTGGAACACCGGCCGCGGCGCGTAGTTGAAGCCGTTGAGGAGCACCATCCCCTGCTCCCACGTCAGCATATCGACCCGCGCATCGCGTACGCGTCCGCGCACTTTCGGCAGCGCGGCTTCCTTGGCCGCGGCTCGCCATTGCTCGCTGCGTGCTGCCGCGAGTTCGGGCAAATGCGCCAGATTGTAGGCTGCGTTGCGGACACGGAACGTGGCATCCGTTGCCAGGCTGCGCGCAGGCGGTTCGACCACGACAGCGAGGACGACGACGGCAATGAGGACCGGGCGCAGAAAACGCGGGGCGACGAGCCGGCGATCGCTGAGCAGCACGAACGGCAGCAGCGAGATCGCAGGAAAGAACCAGGGCCAATGATCACCGCGAATGATGCAGGCCATCCAGAACAGCAGCGCGCTGAGCGCGCACAGGCTGGCCGTCGCCCATGCCGACCAGTCGCGGCGATTGGCCCATATCGCGTACGCGCAGGCGAGCATGAAAATTGCGAGCAGTCCAAGTCCCGCGACTTCGATCAGCTGCGGAGCCCGGGTTCCCATCGCATGAGGATAACCGGAGGAAATCTCCAGGCCGGCCGCAATGAACGCCGGCAGATTTTGCAGATGCTGTCCGGTGGCGAGCCAGACGACGACGAATGCGCCGACGAAACCGACGGCGAGCAGGGCAGCGGTCAGCCGCCGTCCGGCGACCAGTTGCAGGCTGGCGAGCATCGCCACGCAAATTGCCCACAGTGGGAACATGCTGAACTTGGTCAGGGCGATTGCGCCGAACACCGGGGCGAGCAGGACCGCCACGACCGTCCACGCCGGACCGCGCCGCTCGTCTGCCGTGCGGATCAAGTAGGCTGTCCCGAACACGAGGGTCAGCGCCCAGGCGATATCGCCGGCCAGGAACGAGCACCACACCACGTAAGCGGCGACGAACAGCAAGGCCGTGGCGACCGAACCGCGCCGCAGCAGCAGGCAGATCGTCAGCGCGAAGGTGAGCGGCAGCGCGATTGCGCCCGCCACGTACCAGTTGAAAATTCCATCGACATACGACGCGTACGGTTGCAGGAATCCCAGCGGCCCGTAGGTGAAGACCAGGTCGCGTCCCCACTGCGCATGATGCAGGAAGCCCCAGCCCAGCACTTCGGTCCAGGAGGGATCGAGTCCGCGCGGAATCGGCGGCGCGCCAAGCGCCAGGATCAGCAGGAACGCCAACGCGGCGAGTGGAACAAGGATGGCGAGCGGCGGCCGCGCCGCGAGCAGTCGGCGCACGACGCCGGGAGGCGGACCGTCGGAAGTGGCCGGTGGTGGCGTCGCTGCCGGCGCCGGCTCGACCGGCGGCCCTAACGGCTGCGCTGCCGGATCGCCGGCCGCTGCTTCCTTGTCGGCCACGACCAGCGCCTGTTTGCCGAGGAACTGCCAGGCCAGTGGCACGCGCAGGTACAAGCGCACCAGAAACGCCGCCTTCGGCAAACGGCTTTTGGTCGTGTACGGAAGGAAGCGCGGATGCACGATCTTCGGCACGAATCCGGCGATGCGCAGGCCTTCGACGAGACTGCGGTCGCTCAACGGCGTGTGATGATCGAAGAAGTCCCAATACTCGGCCGCCAGGAAGCGGATGTTGGGCTGCAGGACGATAACGCGGCCGCCGGGCTTCAGGATCCGCCACGATTCGCGCAGCGTGGCGAGCACGGCCTCCTTGTCCGGCATGTGCTCGAGGAAGTTGCTCATGAACACGACGTCGACGCTGTCCGTGGCAATCCCGTCGATCGACGTGCTCAGCGCGTTGATCACCTCGACGCCGGCCGCCGCAAAGTGGCGAACGTCCGGGTTGAGATCGACCGCAATCTTGCGTGCGGCGCGAATGTTGTTGATGAATTCGCAATATCCGGCGCCGAGGTCGACGACCGTGTCTTCGGGGCGCACGAAACGCTGAAAGAAATCGCTGCAGAGGACTTTCCAGATGGCATCCTTCTGCCGTTGCTCTGCGTCCGGAAAGCGCTGCTGATACAGCTTGTCGAGATGGTCGTTGGTGTTCACGCCGTGACGCCTCCACAGGCGCGGACACTCGGTGCATTGCCTATCATGGAACAGGCATCAGCCCTTCTCTGGCGGCAGGAATTCGCGGTGCCGGTTCGCGTCCCGGTGACATCGGAGGGTTGGAGCTCTTGCAGCCGGCCTTCTCCATCACCTGTCGAGCGCCCCGATCGAGTCCCCTGCATGCGCGCAGGACACGCGGGTGACGCGCATGAGTATACCGGACCTCCTGCTGCTACGCCCATTCCGGAAGCCTCGCCCTGGGGGTTGCCTTCATCGAAATGTCAATCGCTCGTGGGCGACGTAGCTCGTGAAAATCGGCGCCAGAATGCCCACCGCATGCGCTATCTCGTGAGCGTGCCAGGTGACCCCGGCCCATGGCAGAACGAAGTGGGCCATGACCAGGCTGACGACGAGCGTCTGGACGGCGGCCAGCGCGTTGACCGCGATGAACCAGCCCAGTTGTTCGTGCAGGCGGTTCGTCGCCTCCTTGAAAACGAATTGGCGGATCAGGACGAACGCTGTTGCCATGCCCAGGGCATATGCAAAGACGATCGCCGCCGCGAAGGGCAGCGCAAGGCTCAGCAGGACCCGCGAGCCGAAGTTGACGACGGCCGCGACGGCGCCGGCGAGCACGAATCGCGCTGGCCGGCTTATGGGGGGTAGCATCGCCCGCACGCGCGAGCGCAAACCGTCCGGATTCAACTCATGATTCTCCGCGACCTGATCTGTTCTCGCGGTTTTCCGCGAGTGCCGCAAGCGCCAGTTCGCGGCCGATTCGCGCACTTTCGGAGATGGAACGGTCCTCCGGGTAGTAATACGAGGTGTCGGCCATGAACAGCCCTTCGAGCGGCGTACGCATCGGCGGCAGCATCGAGTAGAAACCGGGCGGGCACACAGTCTGCGCGAATTCGTAGCGGTGGCAGTGAGTGGCCAGCACCCAGTCGCGGTCGAACGCGGGGTTCAGGCGCGGCAGATAACCGAGTACTTCCTCGACGAATTCGGCATTGTCGCGCGCGTACTTCGGATGCGTCTTCGGCATGTAGAACGGTGCGTACACGATCGCCGGGCCGGCACCCGGATTGAGGTTCGAATATTCGACGACACCGGGCAGATCGATGCTCTCGTCGCAGATGTTCAGCCAGAAGTTCTCGGTCAGGGCGCGCTTCAACTTGAGCACGACACACACGACCGGCACGTTCTCGATCGCCCGGATGCGCGCGACGAATGGTTCCGGGAGATCCGGCGCGAGACGCGGAACATACTGGATCGGGATCGTGCTGATGACGCGATCGAACGGGCGTTCCGCACCGGCGACGGCAACGCCTCGAACGCGATTCTCCGTGCTCAGGACGCCCTGCACCGACGAGCGCAGGTGGATCGTCCCGCCGCGCGCCTCGATCTCTTCCTGCAGGCGCCGCAACAAGGTTTCCGATCCGCCTTCGATGTAGCCCAGGCTTTCCTGCAGGATCGAGCGACGCGAACGCGCAACCCGCTTTATGCGCGTACCGAGCCAGGCGGCCGACAGGCGCTCGCTGTACTCGTAGAACTTCAGTTCGAACAGGCGTTGCCAGAGCACGCGATAGGCGCGCTCGCCGAGCCACTTCTTCAGCCAGGCCACCGCCTGGACTTGGTCGAGTGCGCGCCAATCGCGGACATTCTTGGTGTAGAGGACATGAAGCCCGTAGCGCAACTTGTCGATGATTCCGATGCGGTCGAACGCGAGCAGTGCCTGCGGCGTGCCCCAGGGGTACAGGCGGCCGGCGCTGAACAGACCCATCTTCGTGTCGGTCCAGCGCAACTTGCCGGCAAGACCCAAATCGTCGAGCAACGCAATGATGTCGACGTCGGTCTTGCAGACGAAATGGTAAAAGCGCTCGATCGCCAAGCCGTCGAAGTCGAAGCTCGCCGACATGCCGCCGATGCGATCGTCGTGTTCGAAAATCTCGACCGACTCGCCGCGCCGGAGCAGTTCGAGTGCGCACACCAGACCCATCGGACCGGCGCCAATGACCGCATTCGTTGCCATGGGTCAGCCCTCCGTCTCTTGGGTCTCGTCTGCATCGGGCCACATGCCCAGCAGGAGAAGCATCGTCAACACCCCGCATAACAGCGCGATCAGCGCCGGCGCGTTCGTCCGCAGGAGGTTTGCCAACGCATCGGCAAACACGCTGAGCCGGCCGGCTTCCACCGGAGCAGAGAATGCCATCCAGAGCGCCGTGGTCTTGTCCTCGGCAACGACGCGAAACGGCTGCTGCGGCACCGCGGCGTAGATACCACGCCAGGATTCACGGGCGAACTCCGCCGGACGGATGGTGACCGGCGAACAGGTGGACGGTTGCGCACAATCGAGCCGCAGCGACAGGCCGGGATCGGGCAGGTAACCGGCCAGATCGATGCGCACGAAGGGGTATTCCGTATCCAGCGGTTGTGAGGTAAATCCACCGACGGTCGCATTGCCGGTCGCGGCGAACGATCCAAAACCGGGCAGGTCGTCGCGGCGTGGCGTCGTCGGGTAGGCGCCGAACGGAACAAAGACCGTCGGCGCATCGCTGGCTGCACTCATCGCCATCGGGGCGCGGACGTTTGCCGGCAGCCCGGCCCTTACCGCCCGGTCGTCGAGCAGCGAGCGCAGGACGTCGATGTTCGAATACGGCACTCCCATGTGGCCAGCAGCGTAGAGCGCATCGCGGTCGCCGAGCCGCACGTAGCGGGCGACGTGCTCTGCCTGCATCTGGTGCTGCTGGCTTGCGCTCGCCATTGCGGAAAGTGACGCGGGCACGATCTTCGCGACGTTGCTGATGAACGCTCCGGCGGCGAACACCGGCAACGCGGCGAGCACGGCTTTCGCTGCCGGCCGGTGCCAGCGCTGCGAGGCTGCGCCGGTGAGACGGAAGATTGCGTACACGTTCATTGCCGGCCAGAACAGCATCACGGGCAAGTAGCGTGAAGCCAGCGTCGTGGCCTCGGAATGGCGGCTGTAGGCGAGCGCGCCGATTTGTGCGGCTGTCCACAAGCCGAATCCGAGCGCGAACCAGTCGACAGTCGTGGCCCGGCGTTGCCAGAGCAGGCGCGCTGTGAACGCGGCGAATGGCAGCGACAGCAACAGGCCCAGCCAGGCATTGCTGCCGTACGGCCAGGCCAGGCAGGAGAAAATGCGCCGGATGCCATCGAGATCCAGATGCCGGTCACCGAGAATGCCGTTCGCTTTCATGATTGCGAATGCGTGCAGGATCAGGACGACACCGAGCAGCACGATGCCGGCTCCGACCAGCATGTGCAGGCGCAGCGCCCTGCGGTGCTGCGGTTCGCCGCGCTGACGCAGCGCAAAGATGCAGGCGGCGACGCCCGCTGCAAAGAATCCGGAGCCCATCGACACGCTGCTCAGGAGAGCGACTGCGGCGAAGGCGACGAGCGTCTTCGCGGAGCCGGAGACGGAAGTCGCCGCAAGCCACAACGTTGCGGTCGTCCCGGCGAGCATGAAGTAGTACTGGTTCTGGAAGCCGAAAATAAGGTCCTCGCCCTCGATCGGTGCGAGCGCGGCCAAGCCCAGCAGGACGGCGAACAAGCGCCCGGGTCCATCCGAGTGACGGTAGAACAAGCTGATCGGAAAGGCCATCGCACCGGCGTAAAGCAGCGCGTTGAGCATGGTCACCGGCACGTTGTCGAACTGGCCGTGATTGAGCCACAGCGCAACCAGGGCAAGCGCTCTCGTCGGCACCATCGTGTGCTCGTTGTGCGGCTTGAACAGGTCCCACACGGACAGCTCACCGTTCGCGGAACGCCGCAACACGTTGTCGATGATCGCAATCCACTCGTCCGAATACGGGATCGGATTTGCGTAGCCGGCGGCCAGAGCAAGGTGCAGGGCGGTCGCGGCCAGCATGAAGCCGCCGAGGAGCGCCAGATTGCGCAAGGCACGCGCGCGCGTTGCCGCTTCCGATGTCGAAAGCGCCGGGATCCGTTCCGTCGTCGGCTGGTCGATCAGCATGGAGCCTGCTGCATCAGCATCGGATTCCACTCTGCCAGCGCGCGGGCGCAGCGCGCCGGATTTGTCGGCGCGACGAATCGCGCACATGGCTTCGCGGCGTGCGTCATCGCTTCAGCACCACGGCGGCATAGTGCGGATCACAATAGCTTTCACGCACCGCCTCGGCAAACGGTGTTTGTTCGACGCCGAAAACAGCTCGCGTGTCGATGCCGTGGAATTCGTCCCCGGCCGAGAGTGCGTCGAGTTGCGACGCGGTAAATGGCGGCTTTCCGCTGAACATTGCGTAGACGCTCAGCAGCCAGCGGAACAACACGAACGGTATCGGCACGATCAGAGTGCGCAATCCCTTTGCGTGCTTGATCGTGCGGATGATATCGATGTAGTCGATGCGCGTGTCGCCGCAGATGTCGTAGACGGCGCCGTCGGGCTGTTGCTCGATGCAGCGGACGATGCAGCGGCAGAAGTCGCGCTCGTATAACGGCTGGCGCATGTAGCGGCCGTTGCCGGGTATCGGAAACACCGGCGTCTTCGCCATGAAGCGCGACAACCAGCCCAGGTGCTTGGGGTCGAACCACCCGAACATCAGCGTAGGCCGGAGGATGCAGTGGCGGACGCCGCTTTCGACGACCAACCGCTCCTGTGCTTTCTTCGTGTTCGTATAGTCGTCGTTCGCAACCGAATTGACCACCGATGAACTGATGTGGACGAGATACGGCACGCTATGCCTGCGGACGGCGTCGAGAACACGGCTTGTCGCATCCAGATTGTTGCGCACGAACAGGTCGGGGAATTTGCCGGTGATCTGCGCGTGCAGTTGCACGACGCAGGCGGCGCCTTCGAACGCGTCTTCCCACGCGCCGCTTTCGGCCAGGTCGGCCAGAATCGTCTCCACGCCCGGATGCAGGCGCTCGAGGATCGCGAGGTTGTATTCGTGCTTGTCGATCGCGACGAGGCGCGTGTAGCCCTGCGCCTGCATCTCGACGAGCAGATTCTGCCCGACCAGGCCGGCCGCGCCGGTCAGCACGATCTTCGCGTTCTTGTCGATCATGCCGATCAGAGTTTCAGGCGCTTGAACAGCGGCTCGGGAATGTGCCGGATCACGAGCATGATCCAGCGCCAGAACCACGGCAGGTAGACGATGTTGCGCTGCCGGTCGATCGCCTGCACGATTCCCGCGGCGACGCGATCCGGTTGCGCCCACAGCGCGCCCTTTTTCGCGATGGCGGCGGTCATCGGCGTGTCGACGAAGCCGGGTTTGATCGTCAGCACCGTAACGCCGGACTTGGCCAGCCGCTGGCGCAGGCCGCCGAGGAACGTCGAGACCGCGGCTTTCGCCGCGCCATAGACGTAGTTGCTCTGCCGGCCGCGATCGCCGGCGACGGAAGAAATCACGGCCAGCGTCCCGCTGCGCCGGGCTTCCATGCGATTTGCCAGCGCCGTCAGCAGCGCCATCGTGCTCAGGGCGTTGATGTCGAACTCACGCCGCATCACGTCGACGGATTGCTCGCACTGCGCCTGGTCGGACAGCGTGCCGTGCGCGATCAGCGCGATGTCGATGCCGCCGAGGTCGCGCTCGGCCTTCTCGACCATGGCGTCGTGGGCGGCGAAATCCGTGACGTCGAGCATCGCGCTGTCGGCGCGAGCGGCGCCGCGGATGTTGAGGTCTTCGACGACCGCGCGCAGGTGCGCGCCATTGCGCGCGACGAGAAACAGCGCATCGCCGCGCGTGGCGAAGATGCGCGCGGCTGCTTCGGCAATCGCCGACGTCGCACCGATGATCAGGATCTTGCGCATCACGTCTCCACGACCCGCCGCCAGAATCCCGACGAAAATCGCGGGTCGACGTGCGGCAGCATCTGTTCCCAGTGCGAAAAATAACGGCGGAACCGCGCGCCCTTCAAGCGCGCGTCCTTGGCCGGGTATACCGCGCCGCCGGCCGCGACGACGATGTCGTCGAGCTGCTCGAGCAAGGCCAGGGTCGGCGCGCCGCGGTTCGGAAAATCCAGCGCCAAAGTGGTCCCCGCGCGCGGAAACGAGAGGATACCAGCCGCGGGACGGTCCGAGAACACCTTGAGCACGGCCAGGAACGAGCCGCTGCCACTGGCGGCGATCCGCTGCAGCAGTTCGGCGATCGCCGATTCGGCATTCGCCGGCGCGACCACGCACTGGTATTGGAGGAATCCGCGCGGACCGTAGATGCGGTTCCAATCCGCGATCGCATCGAGCGGGAAGAAGTACGGCTCGTAGTGACTGATGGCGTGCCCTTGGCGCGAGCCGTGAAAGTAGGCGGCGTTGAAGGCGCGCAGGCTGGCACGATTGATCAGCGAAAGCGGGGGAGTAAATGGCATGCGCAGCCGGCGCGGAGGAGCAATCGTCCCGACCGTCGTGCCGTGATTGGCGCGGATGAACAATCCGCGGCCGAAACTCTTGCCCGAACCACTGCAGTCGATCCAGGCAACGGTGTATTCATGGTCGGCCTCGGATTTCGCCGACAGCGCGAAAAATTCCGGCAGGCCGGCGAAGCGCAGCGTTTCGGTGGCCATTTGCGCGCCCGGGACGCGCTTGAGCGCGAACTCGGCCCAGGTGATGACGCCGGTAAGGCCGAGGCCGCCGATCGTCGCGGCAAATAGACCGGCATTGTCCTCGCGGCTGCAGACGAC
>Ga0207683_10005784_pt1 | contig 10599 bp, 7 predicted proteins | sample KBSM73metaG_FD_184333 | JGI IMG/M metagenome (GOLD analysis project Ga0207683, IMG submission 184333) | Miscanthus rhizosphere microbial communities from Kellogg Biological Station, Michigan, USA - KBS M7-3 metaG (SPAdes) (version 2) | ecosystem: Host-associated > Plants > Roots > Rhizosphere >...
GAGCGGGGTTGGAAAGCACGATCAGCGGCTGGCCGCTTTTCACCCGGGCGCCATCCTCGATCAGGATCTGTTTCACCGTGCCGCCCTGGTCGGTGGTGAGATAGGCCGTGGTGTAGGGCGCGACCGCGCCGCGCACGGCGATATAGTCTTCAAAGGGTCCTTCAGTGACCGTGGCGATGGTCAGCCGGTTGGCCGGCACCCGATACACATTGCCCCCCGTTCCCAGAAGGGCCCAGGTGGCGGCGGCGATGATCACAACGGCACCAGCCGCCCAGGGCGCATATTTGCGCCAAAGCGGCTTGGGGGCGATGACCCGGTCCATGCCCGTCGCGGCGGAGTCCGGCTGCGCCGGCGTACCGGAAGAATCCAGCAGGCGTTTCAAGCTGTGTAACGGACGCGACACGCTCATGATGCTGATATCCCGGATGGTGCGCCATCGCCTGCCCGCTCCGCCAACGGCCGGGCATAGCGCAGCAGCGAGACCAGGAATTTTGCCGGCTCCTCGGTCATGGGCATATGGCCGCTATCCTCGAACCAGACGAGTTGCTTGAATGGCGCCTTGATGTCCGCCACCCACTGTGCGGCAACATCGGAATTGGCGACATAATCGTGGCGGCCGGCCATCACGATCAACGGGCAATCCAGCTTTTTGACGACGCTCATGTCGGCGCTCACGATCGGCAGCAGCAGCGCGCTTTCGGTGAACTTGTTGCCGGCCCAGAGTTTGGGAAGCTCCGCGTCGGTATAATCCGGCGACAGGCGCGCCAGGTTGCTGTCGGCCTCATTGTCCGTGCGATAGGCCATGGTGCCGCCGAACACATTGATCCACTTGCGCTGGATGAACACATCCTTGAGCGGGCTGGGATGGCCGGGCGCGAAATAGGGCACGATGGCCTTCAGCTGCGTGATCGCTTCTTTATTGTGCGCGCGATGGGCCGCGTTCATCGCAAAGGTCCAGCCGCGACGCTCGCTTTCAGGCATGTCGGCGATCTGGCCCACGCCAACATAGGCGTGAATCCAATCGGGATGGCGCATGGCCATTTCCAGCCCGGCATAGGTGCCCGCCGAATGACCGAGAATGAAAATCTTCTTCTTGCCCAACTCGCGGCGCACCCATTGGGCCATTTCTTCGGCATCGGCGTAGTTGCGCTTCAGGCTCAAGGTGGGCGCGACCTTGGCGGGATCGTTCAGCATGTAGGTCTTGCCCGCGCCGCGCTGGTCCCATTGCACGACGGTGAAATATTCCTCCCAGTCGCGGCTGATCCACCAGCTCATGGGCATCAGCGGATAACCGGGGCCGCCATGGATCACCAGGATCACGGGATTGCGCCGGTCGCGGCCGCGGATCGACACCCATTGGTCGATGCCGCCGATGCGGATTTTCTCCAGCCGCTCGATGCCGCTCGGATTTCCGATCTTGCGTGCGTCCGCGATGACCCGGGTTGCCTCGCCGCGGGTGAACGGCTTTTTGGCCGGTGCGGCGGAAAGAGTCCCGGCCATCATCAGGATCGCGGCCCCAATAAGAGTGGGAAACCGGCGGCTCCAGGATTTTGGAAGCGTCATCATGCTTCTCCTTAGGCAAGGCGGATGCCAACATTTTCCCATTTATATTCAAAAGGATAGATCAACCGCTGGCCAGCGACTGTCCGCTGGCGTACAGGTAAACCGGACACCTGTTCGTTTCCGGACATGACCTCAGCCCCTTCTTCTCTTTATGGCCGCATCCTGGTGGTCGACGACAATGAGGACATTCTTCATGCCGCCAGGCTGCTGCTGAAGCGTCACTTCGCGTCCGTCCAGACCCTCAGCGATCCCACCCAACTCGCCACCCTGGTCCGCCGCGGCGGCTTCGACGTGTTGCTGCTGGACATGAATTTCACGGCCGGCGCCGATGACGGTTCGGAAGGGCTGGCATACCTGTCCGAGATCCTTTCCATCGATCCGCAAGCCGTGGTGGTGATGGTGACCGCCCATAGCGATGTCGAATTGGCGGTGGGCGCCATGAAGAAAGGCGCCGCCGATTTTGTCACCAAGCCATGGGAGAATGAGCGCCTGCTGGCCACCATGATGTCGGCCTTGAATCTGCGCCACTCCAGGCTGGAAGCGGCCGACCTGCGCCAGCGCAATCTGGGCCTGGCCGCCGCCACCCATAGCGAAACCGGCATGATCGGAACCGCGCCCACCATGCTGAAGGTGTTTGGCGCTATCCGCCGCACCGCGCCCACCGACGCCAATGTGCTGATCCTGGGCGAAAACGGCACAGGCAAGGAACTGGTGGCGCGGGAGATCCATCGCCTGTCGGGACGCGCCAATGAAGTGTTCCTGCGCGTCGATATGGGCGCTCTGTCACCGCAGCTTTTCGAGAGCGAGCTGTTTGGCCATCGCCGCGGCGCCTTTACCGACGCCAAGCAGGACCGTACCGGCTTCTTCCGCGCTGCCACGGGTGGCACCTTGTTCCTGGATGAGATCGGCAATGTGCCGCTGCATCTGCAAAGCAAATTGCTGACGGCGCTGGAACGGCGCGAAGTCGTGCCGGTGGGCGCCGACAAGGCCGAACCGATCGATGTACGCCTGATCTGCGCCACCAATCTGGAGCCGGAAAGGTTGGCGAACGAGAATCTGTTCCGCCAGGACCTGCTCTATCGCATCAACACGGTGGAGATGGTCCTGCCGCCTTTGCGGGAACGCAAGGAAGACATCCCCCTGCTGCTCGAGCACTATGCCGCGCTTTATTCCCAGAAATACAACCTGCCTGCCAAGCGGCTGTCGGCAGCCCTGATCGACCGGCTGACCAACTGGTCCTGGCCCGGCAATGTCCGGGCATTGCGCCATGCGGTGGAACGGGCGGTTATCCTCAGCGAATCCGACCTGCTGGGGCCGGCCGATTTTGCCTTGTCCGGACCGCCGGCACCGCCGGAAACGCCCAGCGAGGTTTCGCGGCTGGACGCAGTGGAAAAGGCCGCTATCGTTCGCGCGCTGGAGAAACACGGCAACAATGTCAGCCGCGCAGCCGAAGCGCTGGGCCTGACGCGGACCTCGCTATACCGGCGTATGGAGAAGTATGGCCTATAACCGCTTCGAGATCGGCATCTTCCTGCGGGTCGCCGGCCTGGCCGCGACCTTAGGCGTGCTGACCTGGATGGTGGTCAACACCGACTGGTATGTCACCATGGCGCTTGTGACCATGGCCATCCTGGCCCAGGCGGCACTGCTGGGGCATTTCGCGGCACATTCCGGACGCGAAGTCGCGCGGTTCCTGGATTCGGTGGCCTTCGGCGACAACTCCGCCAGCTTCGCCACGTTTTCCCGCGACCATGCCTTTGCCGATTTGGGCGCCTCCATGACGCGCGTGCTGGACCGGCTGCGCGCCGGCCAGGCCGAGCGGGCGGAACAGGCGCAGTATCTTCAGACCTTGATCGCCCATGTGCCGGTGGCGCTGATCTCGGTGGATGAGCGCGGCGCCGTGCAACTGCTCAATCTCGCGGCGCGCCGGCTGTTCGAGAGCGGTTGCAGCGACGCAAGCCAGTTTTCCCGCCACGGCACCGCCTTTGCCACTGGCCTTGAAGCGCTGAAACCGGGGGAAAGCGCCATTGTGCGGATGGAGCGCAATTCCGGGGCCCTGCAACTGAAGGCCGCCGCCACAGGAGTCACGCTGTCGGGCCTGCGCCGCCGCATGATTTCGCTGCAGAATATCGAAACCGAATTGACCGCGCAGGAACTGGCGGCCTGGCAGACGGTCATCCGCGTGATGGCGCATGAAGTCACCAACTCGCTGACGCCGATCTCGTCGCTGGCGGCGACGGCGCAGGAACTGGTACAGGAAGTGCTGGCGACTTTGCCGCCGGAGGATGGCCGCCGCGCAGCCTTGGCCGATGCCAGCGATGCGTTGGAAACCATGACCCGGCGCAGCGAAGGGCTGCTGCATTTCGTGCAGAACCATCGCCGCCTCACCCGCCGCATGGTCGCCCAGATCGAGATCGTGCCGCTGCGGCGCGTGTTCACGCGCCTTCAGCGGTTGCTGGCCAATGAATTGGCCACCCGCCACATAACCCTGACCCTGTCGGTGCTGCCCGACACGCTGGAAGTCGCAGCCGATATCGAACTGCTGGACCAGGCGCTGATCAATCTGATGCGCAACGCCATGGAAGCGCTGCGCGACGAGCCAGCTGGGCAGATCGCGCTCTCCGCCTTTCAGGAACGGGGACGGACGGTGATCGCGGTGGCCGACAATGGGCCCGGCATTGCGCCGGACCAGCGGGAAAAGGTTTTCGTGCCCTTCTTCACCACCAAGCGGCAGGGCAGCGGTGTCGGCCTCACCCTGGTGCGCCAGATCGCCACCGTCCATGGCGCGAGCGTGGGCATTTCCGATACCGAAGGCGGCGGCACCACCGTCAGCCTGCGGTTTTGATGCCCTAAGGCATTTGCGCGTTGGGCAGTTCGTTGCGAACCTGCTGTTGCGGCTTTTGCGGCTGAGGCGGCATTAACGGCGTACCGTCTTCATCAAGCTTTTTGCCGCTCTTGTCTACGCGGTCGCCGTCGTCGTCGACCAGATGACCACTGAAATTCCTGGCCGTACCGGCGGGATAATGCGGACGGTCCAGGGTTTTGACGAAGAAGTCCCGGCTAGGAAGGCCTTCGGTGCGCCGCTCCATGCCGGGGAAGGCGGCTTCTGTGGTGCCCGGCGGGACATCCTGGGCCACGCGGGTTTCGGCACCTTTTATGGTGTTGGCTTTGATCGCTTCGAAAGCCTGCTTTCGCCACACTTCTCCCGCCAATATCGGAACATCCATCGGCTTGTCGGGATCGACCACAAAGGCCGAGGAAAATTTGATGCGATAGACCGACGAGATGCCGTCATATTTGCCGGTCTTCTCACTGTACATGCCATCGGCATTGCGGCGCAGGGCGAAATAGAGCGAGACATGATCTTCATGCTCGCGGATGCCTTGCTGGCCGCCGTCTTGCGCAAAGGTGTTTTCGGCATAGAGATCGCGCCAGTTGCGATAGCCGCCGATCAGGCCGGCGCCGGTGAGGCCGTCGGCGGCGATATTCAGCTTGATCTTGCCCTTGGTGAAGTTGGTGTCGCCGGTCTGGTCATAGAACCAGGCGATGCGCGGCGTGTGCAAGTGTTCCACCTGCTCCGTCTCCACCACGCCGTTCTTTATTTTTGCTTTCAGCTTGGTGTACTGGGCTGATTGCAGGATGCGATAGGAATAGTCCACCGCGATGCCGGCACGGGCATCCTTGACGATCTTGTCCGGCGAATAACCGATCTCCACTGTCGCATCGCTGTCGTTCATCGGATCCTGGTTGCCCGAGATGCGGATGACCATGGTGTAAAGGCCTTCCTGCATCTTGTCGTTGGCGCGCAGGTCGAGTGTGGCATTGCCATTGCCGCGCCACGGCGCATCGCAGCCCCAAGCGCGATAGAGATTGTTGTCGATACCCCTCTCGCCATCGGGATTTACAAAATCGTTTGCCTTGATCTTGCCGTCCAGGTTGAAACCGTCGCCGATGCGGCTGGTCACCTGCGGTTGACCCGGATCGTCGGTGGCCCAGGGATTGACGTAAGTCTCAATACCGCGCTTGTAGCCGCGATAGGCGATGGCACGGTTCCAGATGCTGAAATATGCCCCCTGGGGCGACCTCACCTGATCCAGCCCCGGCGGACGGGCGATCCAGTCGATCTCCTGTTGGGAGCGGAATTTCTGCCGCGCCACCGCGATCTTGGTTTGATCGGGATCGGCAAAATGACGGGTAGCACCATGCGGGCAATCCACCCCCGGCTCGATCTCGCCCTTGCGGGCGAAATCGGCCCGCCCGCCATAACGGAAGGCATATTCATAGGCGCTGACCACATAGCCGCGGCTCCAGGGCGCAGCATGGGCTGGCAATGTGGCGCCACCTGTCAGGGCCATAGCTGCCGTGCAAACCATGAGGTGCTTTTTCAGGACCATGAACTTCCTTCCCTTCGCGACCGGTTAGGAAACCACTGACGTTCACACTCTCCCGCAAGAAGGATTGTGCGGCCCGTTTATCGCGAAAGTATGCTGGAAACCGGCCCAACCCTCAATATTGCAGCAGCGAACGATTCGGACCTAGCGCAGGGACTGGACGTCCGCCGGCTTGACCTGATCCTTGTATTGATTGCCGAAATGGCTACGGACATAGTTTACCACATCAGACAATTGCTGGTTGGTGAAGTGGCCGCGAAAGGGCGGCATGCCCTTGTGGCCGTTCATCACCATGCTGAGGACATAACCGGCGCTGGCCAACCTGGAGTTGCCTGCCAGCGCGGGATAAGCGCCCGCCCCTGTCGCACCCTTGGCATCGGCCATGTGGCAGCCCTGGCAAACGCCGCGATAGACCGCCTCGCCGCCCTGCATGCTGAACGGCGCACCGCGGAAATCGGGAGTTTCTTGTGCAGCAGCCGAAAACCCTGGCAGCACAGCAAGGGCGATACAGAAGACAACCTTGTGGCCCGGCATCATGGATTCATCACCCGCGCATGCAGGCGGCCAATGGCGTCAAGCGCCGAGAGCACCGAGCCGTCCTGCCATCCGGGCAGGCGCGAAGCATGCTCGCTGGCAAGCATGATGCGGCCATCGAGAGCGCACAGGTTGTTGTAGTGCGCCTCCCTCCTTGCATCCGTCCATGCGCCCTGGCAGCCCAGGGTCCAAGGCACGCGATGCCACGCCACGGCCACGCCATTCTCGAACTCCGACTTATACTGCGGGTGGATCTGTGAACCGTGTCGCAACGCATCCTTGATGCGCTCCTCCGGCGGCTTGGAGGCGGCAATATAGGCCGGCCTTCCGAAAGTGTAGGCCCCAAGAAGGACGCCCTTGCCCTTCGAGAAATAATCCCACATCGGATAACCGATCAGAGCATTTGGCAGGTTGGTATAGCTATGACCGCCATAGATATCGTCGTCTTCTTCCCAGAAGCGGCGTTTGAATTGCAGCCCGACTTTCAGCGCCGCCAGATAGGGTAGCTGGTCGATCGCCGCCTTCATCTTGGGACCCACATTCATCGGGATCTGGGCAAGGATCGGCGTGGGAATGGTGCAGATACACCATTTCGCCTTGGCGGTGCGCACATCCTTGCCGCTGCGGCTGTCGACATAAGTGATGGTGACACCAGCCTGATCCTGATGGATGCCGGTCACTTTGCAATTATATTCGATCAGCGGACCCAGGTCCTTGCCCATGGCCCGGCCGATCATCCCCATGCCGCCCTTGGGCTGGAAAATGGCGCTTTGCATTTCGTAATTGTGACCGGAGCCAATCGCGGACCATAGTCTGGAGCGCAAGAGAGTGCTGAGCGCCGCGGGCTCTGAAGGCTTCGGCACGGATTTGATGCCGCCACCGGGATCAACTTCGAAACCGCGGCGCATCGAACTGGCAATGCTTTTCTTGTATTCGTAATTTGCATCCAGCGCGCCCCAGTCGCGCAGTGCAAGCATCAGGATTTCCCGGTCCTCTTTGCTCACCGCCTGGTCGAGCGCGTTCTGCCGGGTACTCTTGGCCAGCAACTCCGCCACATGGCCATGAAAATCGGCCTGCACCTGGCGGTAGCGCTGCGGCTTGCCGCCATAGGCATCGGTGGAATGGACATAGGCGTTGTAGTTGACCTGGGTGAAAGGCTCCAATGCTACGCCCAGACGCCTCGCATAATGCAGGATGCCGCGGTGATGGTAGGGCAGCCGCCACGGACCGGGATTGATATACTGGCCTGGATCGAATTGGACATGCTGGGTCGCACCGCCCAGCTCGGTATAGGTGTCGCCGCCATAAAGCGTCCAGTTCCGTCCCCCCGGACGCCCATTGTATTCCAGCACCCGGACCTTGTAGCCGGCATCGCGCAATTCCATTGCCGCCACCATGCCCGCAACCCCAGCGCCCAGGATCAGAACGGTGGTATCGGGCGGTGGCGGGGATAGCTTGATCGGGCCGGTGAAGCTCGACCCTTCCGCATAGCCGAGTTCGGTCATGGCGTGATACATGGCGGCGCTGCCGGCCACGACGCCGATCATACTGAGCAGCGAGCGCCGGCTTGGCGTGGTGCCGCTGGTACTCATGCGCGAATCCCCCCGGATTATGCCGACCCTTTGATTAGCGCGACTTAAGGCTTTTGCACAGAAGCCAGCGCGGCAGGGGTCTCGTTCTTGACCTGTTGTTGCGGCTTTATGGGGTTGCCCTGATCGTCTAGCCGATTGCCGTTTTTGTCTATGCGGTTGCCCTGGTCGTCGATCGGGTTGCCGCGATTGTCCATGCCCACGCCGTCGGGATAGTGCGGGCGGTCCAGCACCTTGAGGAAGAAGTCCTTGCTGGGAAGATCCCGGACACCGCGCTCCATGCCGGGATAGGACGCTTCGCCGGTCCCCGGTGGGACGGCTTGCGGTATTCGGGTTTCGGCGCCCTTGACGGTATTGGCCTTGATGGCCTCAAAAATCTTTTTCCGCCTCAGGTCTCCCGCCAGGATCGGAATGTCCATCGGCTTGTCGGGATCGACCACAAAAGCCGAGGCAAACCGGATGCGATAGACGCTGGAGATGCCGTCATACTTGCCGGTCTTTTCGTTGTACAGGCCATCGGCATTGCGGCGCAACGCATAATAAAGCGCGACATGGTCTTCATGTTCGCGAACGCCCTGCTGGCCGCCATCCTGCGCGAAGGTGTTTTCGGCATAGAGATCGCGCCAGTTGCGATAACCGCCGATCAAACCTGTGCCGCTGAGGCCATCGGCGGCGATGTTCAGCTTGATCTTGCCCTTCGTGAAGTTGGTGTCGCCCGTCTGGTCATAGAACCAGGCGATGCGCGGGGTGTGCAGATGCTCAACCTGCTCGGTCTCCACCACACCGTTCTTTATTTTGGCCTTCAGCTTTGTGTACTGCGCCGCCGTCAGGATGCGGTAGGAATAGTCCATTGCGATGCCGGCGCGGGCATCCTTGACGATCTTGTCCGGCGAATAGCCGATCTCCACCGTGGCATCGCTGTCGTTCATCGGGTCCTGGTTGCCGGAGATGCGGATGACCATCGTATAAAGGCCTTCCTGCATCTTGTCGTTGGCGCGCAGGTCGAGCGTGGCGTTGCCATTGCCGCGCCAAGGCGCGTCACAGCCCCAGGCGCGATAAAGATTGTTGTCGATGCCTTTCTCGCCGTCAGGGCTGACAAAATCCGTAGGTTTGACCTTGCCGTCCAGGTTGAAGCCGTCGCCGATACGGCTGGCTACTTGCGGCTGGCCGGGATCCTCGGCTGCCCAGGGATTGACGTAGGTCTCGATGCCGCGCTTGTAGGCGCGATAGGCGAGCGCGCGCACCCAGATGCCGAACCGCGTTCCCAGGGGGGATCTGACATTGTCGATGCCGGGAGGATAGGCGACATACTGGGCCTCTTCCGCCAGACGCCAGGGCTGCCGCGCCACGGCTTTTTTGGTCTGCTCGGGATTTGCGAAATGCAGCGTGCTGCCATGGGGGCAGTCCACCCCCGGCTCGATCTCGCCGTCACGGCTGAAGTCGGCGCGCCCGCCATAGCGGAAAGCATATTCATGGGCGCTGACCACATAGCCACGGGTCCAGGGCGCAGCGGCGGCGGGCGATGCCGCGCCACCGTTCAGGGCGACAGCCGCAGTGCAGACCATGAGATGCTTTTTCAGGACCATGACCTTCCTCCCCTTTTCTAATGGGCGGTCCGGCTCACGCCTAACGCCTGTATGATCGGTCAGGAAACCACTCGGACTCACAGCCTCATATATGCTTGCAATTGTAGGCCCTTTGGACTGTGAAAGCATGCTTGAAATCACACTTATTCCATGTTGCAGAAGCTCACACGGGCAATGGCGAAACCGAGTGATCCCATACCGATCGGCCATGCGCGCTGTCCTGCGGCGCATCGGGCGCGGCCGGTATCCAGACCGTGATGACAAGTCCGCCCCTCGCATCATTGGCCGCTTCGATGGTTCCCCGATGTGCAAGGACCGCGCGCTTGGCAATGGACAGGCCAAGGCCGTAACCCTGGCCACTGGCAGTATCGGCCTGGACAAAGGGCTCGAACAGGGACGCAAGCTGGTCGGCTTTCACGCCGGGCCCCTCGTCCCGGATACAGAGGGTAGAGCCGGCGGCGTTGATTTCCATTTCCAGTGTGATGGTATCGCCGCGGCGCGAGAAACGAAGCGCGTTTCTGACGATATTCTCAATGGCGCGGCTGATGAGCTTTCCGCTCCCCATGACCAGCGCTTCGGCGCCCTGGCATTTGGGGCTCGCCACCAGATCGATAATGACGCCTTTTTCCTGCGCCTCATATCGCGCGTCATCGACGACAATGGCGGCGATTTCGGACACGAAGAAATATTCGCTGGAGGTGGTCATGCCGCTTTCCAGTTTCGTCAGCGCCAGCAATTCCCCCACCATCTCATCCAGCTTGTCGGCTTCCCGCGAAATCCTTTCCAGCGATTGCTGTGTCTTGTCCGGCGATTGGCGAGCCAGCGCGATGGCCAGGTAAAGGCGCGCCAGGGGCGAGCGCAGTTCGTGGGAAATGTCGGCCAGAAGCCTGTCGCGGGATGTGACAAGCTCTTCCAGGCGTTCGGCAGTCGCGACCT
>Ga0207683_10005786_pt1 | contig 10599 bp, 9 predicted proteins | sample KBSM73metaG_FD_184333 | JGI IMG/M metagenome (GOLD analysis project Ga0207683, IMG submission 184333) | Miscanthus rhizosphere microbial communities from Kellogg Biological Station, Michigan, USA - KBS M7-3 metaG (SPAdes) (version 2) | ecosystem: Host-associated > Plants > Roots > Rhizosphere >...
TCGGGTATTCCCCTAGGCCCGTCAGGCGTTCGAGCGCGCCGCCGCCGGAGCGCCCGGCCGCCGACCGGCTCGAGGGCTCCTGCTGATCGTCGGGTCGACGGCCACCGCAAACAGGTCGACGAGCAGGTTGAGCACGATGATCACCGTGCCGGTGAACAGGGTGATCCCGACCAGCATCGGCAGGTCGAGGCCCGCACCGCCCATCGACTGGATCGTCGTGAAGCCGAGACCGGGCATCCGGAAGACCGCCTCGATGTAGACGCAGATCCCGACCGCCGTGCCGATGTCCATCGCGAGCATCGTCACCACCGGTAGCACGGTGTTGGGCAGCGCGTGGCGGAAGAGCACGCGGCGCTGCGAGGCGCCCTTCGCCCGTGCCGTGCGGATGTACGGCTCGTCGAGCACCTCGAGCATCCGCGCCCGGATCATCCGCGAGTAGAGCGCGACGAAGAACAGCGAGAAGACGATCCACGGGATGACCAGGTGCTCGGCCCAGCCGACCGGGCCGCTGCAGGCAGCGGACGGTTCGTAGACCTGGGCGGACGTCGTCTTCGGGACGAAGTCGCAGTAGCCGTTCTGCGGTAGCCAGTGCCATTTCGACGCCAGGAACAGCTGGAGGAGCAGCGCGACCACGAGCGGGTGCGTGGAGATCCCGACCATGCTCAGGCCGGCGCTCGCCCGGTCGACAGGCGACCGCGGCTTCGACGCGCCCAGCATCCCCAGCGGGATCGAGATCAGGAACAGCAGGATCGCGCCGCCGAAGGCGATCGCCCCGGTCACCGCGCCGGCCCGCAGCACCTCTCCGGCCACGGGTGTTCCGGTCGAGCTCGGTGTCGTGAAGCCGCCCCGCGCCTGGCGGAAGGTCCGGCCGAGGTCGCCGTGCAGCAGCCGCCAGACGAACCGGCCGTACTGGACGTAGATCGGCCTGTCGGTGCCGAGGACGTGGTTGGCGTGCGCGATGTCCGCAGGCGTGGCGTAGCGGATGTCGATCAGGAACGAGGCGGGCTGCGACGGGATCCTCGAGAACGCGAGGAAGGTGATCAGCGTCAGCAGGAGCAGGAGGAGGATCGACGAGAGCAGCCGGCGGAGGACGAAGACGCCCCAGGGAGGCATTTCAGTGCCCCTTCCGGCGAAGGTCTGGGCATCCCTGGCGGCGTCCGGAACCGCCATGCGGCGTCTTCAGTCGCGCCAATATCTGATTTCGATATTGGCGCTCCCTGCGCCGTTGCCTGGCGGCCCCGGCCACTCGCCAGGAATGCGAGAGCATCACCGGAAGGGGCACTAGTTCACCCCTGCCGGGTCGAGTGCCTCGCGGAATCCCTCGCCGAGCTGGTTCAGGGCCAGCACCGTGAGCAGGATGGCGACGCTCGGCGCGATCGTCGGCCACGGCTGGAAGTTGTCCGGGCTGTTGACCGTCGGGTTCAGGGCCGACCCCCACGTCTGGCCGAGCAGCGTGCCCCAGCTGGCGGTCGGGAGCTGGATCCCTGCGCCGAGGAACGTGACCCCGACCTCCAGCATCAGCGCGGTCGCGACCATGATCGTCCCGTAGACGACGAGCGACGGAAGCAGGTGCGGGAACAGATGCCTGCGGACGATCGTCGTCCCGCGGGCGCCGACCATGCGGGCCGCCTCGACGAACTCGCGGTTGCGCAGCGAGAGCATCTGGGCACGCGCGATCCTGGCCGGGTAGTACCAGGTGAAGGCGCCGATCAGCAGCATCAGCTGGACGACGCCGTTGTTGAACACGCCCCAGAGGGTGAACCGGCTGAGGCCGTCGCCGATTCCCGTGCCGATCATGAGCAGGAGCAGCAGGATCGGCAGGGCCATGACCAGTTCGGTCAGCCGCGAGACCGTGCCGTCGACGAGCCCACCCAGCCAGCCGGCGAGCACCCCGAGGGTGACGCCGAGGAGCAGCGCGATGATCGTCGCGCCGACGCCGACCTCGAGCGAGACGCGTCCGCCGTAGAGCAGGCGCAGGAACAGGTCGTGCCCGAGCGGCCCGTCGGCGCCGAGGACGAACAGCGTGTTCGGCGTGCCCTTCACCGGCCCGGCGATCTCGGTGTCGCTCGTCTGCGGGGAGAGCTGGTGGGTGTCGGGCACCCAGCTCCACGGGCCGTCGGGGCGCAGCGTGTACGTGCCGACCGCGTACGGATAGAGGTCGTCGGGGCCGTGTCCGAGAGCGACCGAAGCGAGTTTGGCGCCCGGGAAGATCGCGAGGACGAGGAGGATCAGGAAGATCCCGCTCGCCATCGCGACCCGGTCGCGGCGGAACCGGCGCCAGCCGATCCGCCACGGACTGGAGATGACGACGGTCGGTTGTGCCGCGGCAGCGGGCAACCGCCGCCCGGCCTCGAGCTCTCCGGTGGACATCGTCAGAGTGAGACGCCGGCCGCGTGCGGTCGTTTGCGGTTATCCACAGTCCCTGTAATTCGGGCGGTTTTCGGGGTCAGACCCCCACGGGAACGTCACGAAACTCGCGCGCAAGCGTCGCCGAACGTCCCCAGGCTCGTCAGGCTCGCTGCGCGTCGTACGTACCCCACTCCGCGCGGAGCACCTCGCAGATCTCGCCGACGGTGCAGCCGGTGCGCAGGGCATCGCGCATCGGCGGGAGCAGGTTCTCGTCGCCGAGCGCGACCCGGCGCACCTCGGCCAGCGCCGCCTCGGCGGCCGCTCCGTCTCGCCCGGCCCGGACGCGCGCCGTGCGCTCGAGCTGGCGCCGCTCGATCTCGGGATCGAGGCGGTGGAGCTCGATCTGCTCGCCGTCGTCCTCGACGAACTCGTTCACGCCGACGATCACGCGCTCGCCCTCCTCCACCTGCCGGGCGAAGCGGTACGCGGCGTCCTCGATCTCCGCCTGGACGAACCCCTGCTCGATCGCCGCGACCGCGCCGCCGCGCTCCTCCACCCGGTCGACCAGCTCGAGCGCCCGCGCCTCCAGCTCGGCGGTCAGCTCCTCGAGGAAGTAGGCGCCGCCGAGCGGGTCGGCCGTGTCCGTCGCGCCCGCCTCGTGTCCGAGGATCTGCTGGGTGCGCAGCGCGATCCGGGCGGCGTGCTCGGTAGGGAGCGCCAGCGCCTCGTCGAACGAGTTCGTGTGCAGCGACTGTGCGCCGCCGCAGACCGCGGAGAGCGCCTGGATCGCGACGCGGACGATGTTGTTCTCGGGCTGCTGGGCGGTCAGCGTCGAGCCGCCGGTCTGCGCATGGAAGCGCAGGGCAAGCGCACGCTCGTTCGTCACTCCGAGCCGCTCGCGCAGCAGCTTCGCCCACAGCCGCCGAGCCGCCCGGAACTTCGCCACTTCCTGGAAGAAGTGGTTGTGCGCGTTGAAGAAGAAGGAAAGCCGCTCGCCGAACTCGTCCGGCGACAGCCCGGCCTCGACGGCCGCCCGGCAGTAGGCAAGGCCGTTGGCGAGCGTGAAGCCGATCTCCTGGACGGCGGTCGAGCCGGCCTCGCGGATGTGGTAGCCGCTGATCGAGATCACATTCCAGCTCGGCAGCCGCTCCGCGCAGTAGGCGAACAGGTCGGTGGTCAGCCGCATGGACGGCCGCGGCGGGAAGATGTAGTTCCCGCGCGCGGCGTACTCCTTGAGGATGTCGTTCTGCACCGTGCCGCGGAGCCGCTCGCCCGCCACGCCCTGCCCCTCGGCAACCAGCTCGTAGAGCAGGAGCAGGAGCGACGCCGGCGCGTTGATCGTCATCGACGTCGAGACCTCGCCGAGCGGGATGCCCTCGAAGAGGAGCTCCATGTCGGCGAGCGAGTCGATCGCGACCCCGGTCCGCCCCACCTCGCCGGACGCGCGCGGGTCGTCGGAGTCGAGCCCGAGCTGCGTCGGCAGGTCGAACGCGGTCGAGAGCCCGGTCTGGCCCCGCTCGAGCAGGTAGCGGAAGCGCGTGTTCGTCTCCTCGGCCGAGCCGAACCCGGCGTACTGGCGCATCGTCCACGGCCGCCCGCGGTACATCGTCGAGTAAGGCCCGCGGGTGTACGGAAACTCGCCGGGCAGCTCGGGCACGAGGCCGGCGACGTCGTCCGCCGTGTAGACGGGGGCGACCTCGATCCCGGAGTCGGTCTCGCGCCTGTCCTCACCCACGGCCATGCGCCAATCGTACGTCGGCGCTCTCTCGCTCAGGGCAAGGGCGCGAGCTCGGCGTCCCGGCTGACGAGCAGCGCATAGCGTCCGCCGCGGACGAGCAGCTCCTCGTGCCGGCCGACCTCGACCACGCGGCCGTGGTCGAGCACGACGATCTGGTCGGCGTCGCGGACCGTGGAGAGCCGGTGCGCGATCGCGATCGTCGTCCGTCCCTCGGAGAGCCGGTCGAGCGCCTCCTGGACGAGGCGCTCGGTCTCCGTGTCGAGCGACGACGTCGCCTCGTCGAGCACCAGGATAGGCGGGTTGCGCAGGATCGTGCGGGCGATCGCGATCCGCTGCTTCTCCCCGCCCGAGAAGCGGTAGCCGCGCTCGCCGACGACCGTGTCGTAGCCCTCCGGCAGCGCCGCGATCACGTGGTGGATGCGGGCCGCCGCGGCCGCCTGCTCGAGCTCGGCATCGGACGCATCCGGCTTCGCGTAGCGCAGGTTCTCGGCGATCGACGCGTGGAAGAGGTACGTCTCCTGCGAGACCACGCCGACGAGGTCCGAGAGCGCGGTGAACGTGAGATCGCGGACGTCCACGCCGCCGATCGAGACCGCGCCGCGGTCGACGTCGTACAGCCGCGCCGTCAGGTAGGCGAGCGTGGTCTTGCCCGATCCGGTCTCGCCGACGAGTGCGGTCGTGGTCCCCTCCTCGACCGTGAAGTCGACGTCCTCCAGCGTCCAGTCCTCGCCGCCGTAGCGGAACCAGACGTGGTCGAACTCGACGTCGCCGGCGTCGATCCGCTCGAGCGCCTCCGGCTTCTCGACGATGTCGACCGGCTGGTCGAGGTACTCGAAGATGCGGTCGAACAGCGCGAGCGAGGTCTGGACGTCGAGGCCGACGCCGAGCAGCGAGCCGACCGGGAAGAACAGCCGCGTCTGCAGCGTCGTGAACGCGACCAGCATCGGCACGGAGACGGAGGTCGCGCCGTGGGCGAGCGCGAGGCCGCCGAACCAGTAGACCGCGGCCGGCATCACCGCGAAGCTGGTCTGGATCGATGCCATCACCCAGCGGCCGGCCATCCGCTGGCGCACCTCGAGCTCGGCCAGGCGCAGCGAGTCCGACTCGAACCGGTCGGCGAGCTCGGCGCCGCGGCCCATCGTCTTGCCGAGCAGGATCCCCGAGACCGAGAGCGACTCCTGCACCTGGCTGGAGATGTCGGCGAGCGTCTCCTGGGTCGTCTTCGCGATCCGCCGCCGCTCGTTGCCCACACGCCTCGTCAGCAGGACGAACACGGGGATCAGCGCGAGCGCGAAGAGCGCAAGCTTCCAGTTCAGGACGAACATGCCGACGATCGTCGCGGCGACCGTCGTCACGTTCGAGGCGATCGACGTCGCCGTGTTCGTGACCACGTTCTGGACGCCGCCGATGTCGTTCTGGATCCGCGACTGCACCTCGCCCGTGCGCGTACGGGTGAAGAACGCGAGCGACAGCCGCTGCAGATGGCGGAAGACGGCGGCGCGGAGGTCGTGCATCACGCGCTGGCCGACCTGGTTCGACAGCAGCGTCTGGACGACGCCGAGGACGCCGGTGACGACCGCGATCACGATCATCCCCGCGGCGTTCAGCGAAAGCGCCCTGGTGTCGCTGCGCTGGATCGCCTCGAGCGCGCGCTGGAGCAGGAACGCCGGTACGACGCCGAGCGCCGCCGCGACGACGATCAGGGCGAGGAGCCCGGAGAGCCGCGGCCAGTACGGCAGGAAGAGCGCCCCGATCCGGCGCAGGTTCGCCCGCCGCTGCTCGGGGTCGGCGGTCCGCTCCGGCGGCTCGTCGGCCGAGTGGAAGAACATGCCCATCCGGATCAGCGTACTGACCGACTCGCCCGGGCCCGGCGCTGCGCTCATCTAGGGTGCGCGCATGGCTCCGGTCGTCGTCGCCGAGGCGCTGACGAAGCGCTTCGGCAAGCTCACCGCGGTCGAGGATCTCTCCTTCTCGCTCGAACCGGGCACGATCACGGGCTTCCTCGGGCCGAACGGCGCGGGCAAAACGACCACGCTGCGGATGCTGCTCGGCCTGGCCCGGCCGACCACCGGCCGCGCGCTCGTCTTCGACCGCCAGTACGCGCAGCTCGACGGGCCGGCGCGCCGCGTCGGCGCCGTGCTCGAGGCGACCGACTTCCATCCGGGCCGGTCTGGCCGCAACCACCTGCTGATCCTGTCCCGCGCGGCCGGCCTGCACGACTCTCGGGTGGACGAGGTCATGGGCCTGGTCGAGCTGACGGGCGCAGCGAAACGGCGGGTCAAGGGCTACTCGCTCGGCATGCGGCAGCGGCTCGGCCTCGCGGCGGCGCTCCTCGGCGAGCCCGAGCTGCTGATCCTCGACGAGCCCGCCAACGGCCTCGACCCCGAGGGCGTCCGCTGGCTGAGGGACTTCCTGCGCGCCTACGCCGCCGAGGGCCGCACCGTCTTCGTCTCCAGCCACGTCCTCGCCGAGGTCGCACAGACGGTCGACCAGGTGCTGATCATCAACCGCGGGCGGCTGGTCGTCGAGTCGCCGCTGACCGAGCTCACCGCCCGCGTCGGCGGCGCGGTCCGCGTGCGGACGCCGCGGCAGGACGACCTGGCCGCGACGCTGCGCGCCGAGGGCCTCGAGCCGACCGAGGCCGCCGACGGCGCCCTGCTCGTTCCCGGCACTGCCCGCGAGCGCATCGGCGACCTCGCCTTCGCCGCCGGCATCCCCGTCCACGAGCTGGCCACCGAAGGGGCGTCCCTGGAGGAGGTCTTCCTCGAGCTGACCGCGGATGCGGCCGACGCGGCGGAGGCGGACGCGTGATCGACCAGTTCCGATCCGAGCTGCTGAAGATCCGGTCGACGAGGACGACCCTCGGACTGCTGCTGACGATGATCGCGCTCGTGCTGCTGTTCGCGCTGCTGGGCGGGCTGCTGACCAAGGCGAGCGGCCTCGACGAGGCGGGCGAGCAGCGCGACCAGCTCGGGATCGGGGGGATCGCGACCATCTTCGCGGCGCTCGCGGGCGTGCTCGTGGTGACGAGCGAGTACCGCTTCGGGACGATCCGCCCGACGTTCGTCTTCACGCCGCGGCGCTGGCGGGTCGTCGGCGCGAAACTGGTTGCGTCGATGGCGGCGGGGCTCGTGCTCGCCGCGGTCGCGATCGGCCTGACCTGGCTGATCGGCGTCGCGATCTTCGCCGGGCGGGGTATCTCGCTGGAGGTGGACACCGGCGACGTCCTGCTGATCGTGCTCGGAGGCTTCGTCGCCTCTGCCCTGTGGGGCGCGATCGGCGCCGGGCTCGGCGCGATCCTGCACAACCAGGTGGCATCGGTGATCGCGCTGCTCGTCTGGGTGTTCGTGCTCGAGAACGTGCTCTTCGGCTTCGTGCCGTCGGTGGGACGGTTCGGGCCGGGCCATGCGGGCGACGCGGTCTCGGGGATGACCGGCGACCACCTGTTGCCGGCGGCCGCAGCCGGCGGCATCCTCCTCGCGTGGGCGGCGGCGCTCGGCCTGGCCGGCCTCGTGCTCACCGCCCGGCGCGACGTCAACTAGGTTGTCGGGATGATCCGGGTTCGCGTCTTCGCCGGCCTGCGCGAGCGCGCCGGCTGGTCGGAGCGCGAGCTCGACGGGGTCGCCACCGTCGCCGACGTCTGGCCGGCGCTGGGGCTCGGCGACGAGCCGGCGGGCCTTCTCTACGCGGTCAACCAGGCGTACGCCCCGCGCGATCGCGAGCTCGCCGACGGGGACGAGGTGGCGCTGATCCCGCCGGTCTCGGGCGGGGCGTTCCGGCTGAGCGCGGAGCCGCTCGACCCGAATGCCGCGGTCGCCGAGGTGTCGGTGCCCGAGGCAGGCGCGGTCGCAACGTTCATCGGCACGACGCGCATGCGCTCCCGGGGTCGCACGGTGCAGTACCTCGACTACGAGGCATACGCGGAGATGGCCGAGAAGGTGATGGCCGAGCTGGCGGAGTCGTTGAAGGCGAAGCACGAGCTCAGCGAGGTTGCGATTCACCACCGGACCGGCCGCGTCGACATCGGCGCGGTCTCCGTGGTGATCGCCGTCTCGGCCCCGCACCGCGCCGCCGCGCTCGCCGCCTGCGCGGAGGCGATCGACACGCTCAAGGAGACCGTCCCGCTCTGGAAGAAGGAGGTCTACGAGGGCGGCGAGGAGTGGATCGGCAAGGGTTCCTGAGCGACCCCGCGGCTACCATCATCGGCATGGAGCGCATGGCGCACCCGGGCTGGTGCGAGAACCTCGTCGACGCCGGCGGGCTGAAGCCGGGCGAGCGCGTCCTCGTCGTCGTCGACGAGCCGCTGCTCGAGGAAGGCTCGCAGCTCGCCGCGGCCGTGAAGGACGCCGGCGGCGAGCCGCGACTCGAGCTGTGGGCCGGAAGCCCGCGGCCGCTGGCGGCCGCGCCGCCGGGTGTGCTCGAAGGCGGCCGGGCTGCCGACCTCTCGTTCTTCATCTCGGAGGCGCCGCGCGGCGACGAGGCCGACGCCCGTTTCCAGCTGATGGAGGCCGTGGTCGGCCACGGCGGCCGGCAGATCTTCATGGGCCTGGTCGACGGCGAACTCCTGCGCGGAGAGCTGTCGGGGCCCGCGCCCGACCTCGCCGACGCGGCGGAGCAGGTGCTCGCACAGCTGCGCGGCGTGGAGACGATCCGGATTCGCGGCCGGGCGGGGACCGATCTGACCCTGCGCGTCGCCGGCCGTCCCTGGAAAACCGACGCGGGCGAGCTCGTCCCCGGAGAGACCGCCAACTACCCGGGCGGCGAGGTCTTCGTCGCCCCGCACGCCGACGGCGCCGACGGCGTCCTGGTGGCCGACCTGACCGTGCCGTACACGGTCGCGGGGCTCGTCGACGAGCCGGTCACGCTGCGTTTCGAGCGCGGTCGCGTCACCTCGATCGAGGGAGGTCGCGCCGCCGACCTGCTCCGCGAACTGGTCGAGGCCGCCGGCGCCGGAGCCGACGTGATCGCCGAGCTCGGGATCGGCCTCAACCACGACGTGACGCCCCGCGGCCACGTGATGCTGGACGAGAAGGCCGGCGGCACCGCCCACGTCGCGATCGGCCGCAACACCGGCACCTACGGCGGCGACAACGAGGCGAGCATCCACGTCGACTGCATCTTCTCGGGGCCGGAAGTCGAGGCCGACGGCCGTCCGGTCGATATTCCGTGACATGAGCTTCGACCCCGAGATCCCGGAACGCGAGTACCGCCCGATCCACCCCGAGCCGGCGTGGCGCTCGCTGGCGCGGAAGATCTGGGCGCCCCTCGCCGTCCTCCTCGGCCTGATCGTCAAGTTCGGCTTCGCGTTCGCGAAGTTCGCGACGATCTTCATCGCCGTCGGCGGGTACGCGCTGCTGTGGGGCTGGCGGTTCGCCGTCGGCTTCGTGCTGCTGATCTTCGTGCACGAGCTGGGGCACTTCGTCGAGGCCCGCCGGCGCGGGTTCAACGCCGCGTGGCCGGTCTTCATCCCGTTCCTCGGCGCCTACGTCGCGATCCGTGACGCGCGGATGAACCCGTGGCAGAACTTCTGGATCTCGTACGCGGGCCCGCTCTGGGGCAGCGTCGGCGCCGTGTGCGTGTGGCTCGTGGGGGAACAGCAGGGGTCGCGGCTGCTGCAGGCGCTCGGCTACGTCGGCTTCCTGCTCAACCTGATCAACCTGCTGCCGGTCGGCATCCTCGACGGCGGCTCGATCTGGCGGTCGATCAAGACGATGCGCCGCGGGGGCACACCCGGCAAGGCGCAGCTGGCGACGGCCGCATACGCGGGCCTCGCCGCGCTGCTCGTGATCGGCATGTTCGCCGCCCACGTGCCGCAGAACCGCCTCTAGCTCCTCGCGTGGCCGTCGACCGCCGCATCCTCGAGCACGACGACCGCGACATCGAGCAGCACGTCGAGCTGATCGCCGAGGAGCTCCGCATGGGCTTCGAGGCGGTCGACCGGATCCCGCGTCCCGCCGCGACCGTCTTCGGCTCCGCGCGCACGGGTCGGGGCACGCCCGAGTACGAACAGGCGCGGGCGTGCGGCCGGGCGCTGGCGGAGGCGGGCTTCGCGGTGGTCACCGGCGGCGGGCCGGGCGTGATGGAGGCAGCGAACCGCGGCGCCCGGGAGGGCGGCGGCTTCTCCGCCGGGTTCAACGTCGAGCTGCCCCACGAGCAGGAGCCGAACCAGTACGTCGACCTCGCCGCCGCGTTCCGCCACTTCTACGCGCGCAAGGTCATGCTCGTGAAGGCGGCCGAGGGGTTCATCCTCTTCCCGGGCGGCTTCGGCACGCTCGACGAGCTGTTCGAGTCGCTCACCCTGATCCAGACCGACAAGGTGCGGGAGTTCCCGGTCTCGCTGATCGGCACCGACTACTGGCGCGGCCTGCTCGACTGGATCGCAGCCCGCCCGCTCGCCGAGCAGAAGATCGCCCCCGAGGACCTGAATCTCGTCCAGCTGACCGACGACGTCCACGAGGCGGTCCAGGCGGTCTACGACTGCTGGGCGCGGTGGTCTGCCGAGCCACCGAACC
>Ga0207683_10005788_pt1 | contig 10597 bp, 7 predicted proteins | sample KBSM73metaG_FD_184333 | JGI IMG/M metagenome (GOLD analysis project Ga0207683, IMG submission 184333) | Miscanthus rhizosphere microbial communities from Kellogg Biological Station, Michigan, USA - KBS M7-3 metaG (SPAdes) (version 2) | ecosystem: Host-associated > Plants > Roots > Rhizosphere >...
TGCTCATGTGTTTTCTTTCACAGCACTCCCGGGATCAATGCTTTCACGCGCCTGCGATAAGGCGGATACGCCTCAGGGAATGTCTGCATCATCAGCTGCTCTTCCTGACTCATCTTGATCATGAGGGCCAGCAGAATCACGAATACGCCGATCAGGCACCTGACCTCTCCAACCACCACCGCGGTGCCGACAATCGCCACCATCAGCCCGGTGTAAATCGGATGCCGCGTCAGGGAATACGGTCCTCCGGTCACGAGCTGATGATCTGCCTTCACGCTGGCGCGTCCACTCCAATTTGCCCCCAACGCCAGGCGCGCCCAAATAGCAAACAGGCAGCCGATGATTGTCAGGATCAGGCCGGCGAGCTTGATCCCCTGCGTTCCCGGCACGAACCGCGAAGCCATCCAGCCGCTTTCGAACCAGTGGCTGCCCAACAGGGTAAATCCCGCGCATGCCAATGCGAGGTGGAACAGCCGCGCGCCTTTGGCCTGGCTTCGAATCGTAGGCTTTGTGAAAGCAAGCCCTGCCAGCCACACCACCGCCACTGCCCCCCATGCGAATCTCATCCACAAATTCACATTCAGATTCATAGCAAACTCCGTCGCATACGATACGTCGTATACGACATATAATGCCCTGGGAATGTTCTCTCGTCAAGCGCCTTTTGGACCCTGTGCCTTGTCGCCCGCTCAGACCCAACAAGCAACTCCCTGCACGCGCTACACTAAACTTCACAATGGTCTTTGTCCTCGACAACTACGACTCATTCACCTATAACCTCGTCCAGTACCTGGGCGAACTTGGCGCTGAGGTCGAGGTCCGCCGGAATGATGAAGTTACGGTCGAGGAAGTCGAAGCCCTCAAGCCCGAGCGCATACTGCTTTCTCCCGGTCCATGTACCCCCGGAGAGGCAGGGATCCTGGTCCCCCTCATCCGCCACATGGCAGGCAAGGCGCCCATTCTGGGTGTCTGCCTCGGCCACCAGGCAATTGGTGAGGCTTTCGGAGGCGAAGTAGTTCGCGCGCATAGCCTCATGCATGGCAAAACGAGCTCCGTCACCCACGACGGCAAAGGCGTTTTTAGTGGATTGCCGACCCCTCTCACCTGCACTCGCTACCACTCGCTCATTGTTGCTGAGAAGTCGCTACCGCAAGAGCTCGCCGTGACGGCCCGTACGCCTGAATCCAATGGCGCAGGATCGGCCGGCGGCTCAGTCATCATGGGTTTGCGCCACCGCACACTGCCCATCGAGGGGGTTCAGTTCCACCCAGAGAGCGTCCTGACTCAAGGCGGTCATCAAATGATTCGCAACTTCCTGGAAATGTAGGCACGATGCAAGCCCAGCGAAGATCCTATCCCCGCTCCTTGAATCAAGTCTTTCTCGCAGCGGCATCGCGACTTGTTGTCCTGGCTGCCTTGCATTCGTCGCTCCTGTGCTCACAGACTACGGCGACGCCGCAACCAACGCCAGTCCAGCTGCCGGCAGTTCAAGCGACGCCCGCTCACGTGACGCCCACCCAAAATGGCGCTTCGCCGAGCACTCCATCGCAAATGGGCCCTATCGCCATTGTTCCTCTCGACAGCAAGGAGCCGGGGAGTGCTGCAATGGTCACCGGTGCGCTTCAGGTTGCAGATGGCAAAGCCATGATCGCTTCAAACGGGGCGATCACATCGGGCTCGCGGACCACCGAAGTGACTTTGCCGCGTCGAGGCGTGCTTCGCGTCTGCGCCGCGACCACCGTCAAATTGACTACGGATGCGAGCGTACCGGCCGGCGATATGCCAGGCCTGATGATGGTACTTGATCACGGCGCAGTTGAAGCCAGCTTCGCTACCGGCCGAAACTCCGACATCCTGCTCACTCCCGACTTCAGAATCCTCATCGGCGGCCCCGGGTCGGCCGATGTGAAACTGCGCCTCGCACAGCACGGCGACACCTGCATCGACAATGCGGGAATCAACGCTCCCTATGTCCTCGTGACGAGCGTCTTCGACGGCAGCGTCTACCGCGTGCAACCGGGCCAGAGAGTGATGTTCCAGCATGGGAGCCTGCGAGAGGTTGTGGACCAGGAGAAGGAACCCTGTGGATGCCCGGAAGCACCACGGCCCGGAACCAACGATTTTCCAGCAGCCGTCAGCGCCGGGCTTGCTCCTCCTCCTCCGCCCGGTCCACCCGGCGTCTCAGTCGGCGGCGCTGATACCTTCAGCTACAGCGGCACCGATCACACCCAGATCGAAACTGTTGCGCAGGCGGCTCCTCCACCGCCGCCGGTCGTCAGCGCAGATCGTCCCAAAAAGCACCGGTCCTCGGGCGGCACAAGGCCCACTTTCTTCACCCGTGTCGGACACTTTTTCCGCCGGCTTTTCGGCGCGGAGTAGCACAGCGCCGGCTTGAGCGCTCAATGTGGATCTGCGTGTATACCAAAAAATGTGCGACCTTACAGCTCTCGCGCACGCTCGATGGCGCGGATCACGGCTTGAGCCTTGTTAAGCGACTCCTCGTGCTCAAGTTCGGGTACTGAATCCGCGACGATTCCCGCACCGGCCTGCACGTAACCGTTGCCGCCCTGCGCCAGCAGCGATCGAATAGCAATGCAGGAATCCAGATTTCCTGAGAAGTCGGCATACAGCACCGCACCGCCATACGTGCCGCGCCGCGATGGTTCAAGTTCCTCGATGATTTCCATCGCCCGTACCTTGGGTGCTCCAGAAAGTGTTCCGGCAGGGAAGCATGCCCGCAAGGCATCCACAGCAGTCAACTGCGGTTTGAGCCGACCCTCAATCGCGCTTACGATGTGCATGACATGGCTGTAGCGCTCCACAAACATCAGCCGGTCCACCTTCACGCTGCCAAACTCGCTGACACGACCTACATCATTGCGACCGAGATCTACCAGCATCACGTGCTCGGCGCGCTCCTTCTCGTCGCTCATCATTTCGTTTTCAAAGCGCAGGTCTTCTTTTTCCGTAGCGCCGCGAGGCCGTGTCCCGGCAATGGGCCTGTACTCCACTTTGCCGTCGTGAACCCGCACCAGCAACTCCGGGGACGATCCCGCCAGTTCCAGGGTTCGTGCCGTCGGCACGTTTTTCTTTTTTGAAGATTTCTTCGCGGGTGGCGCCTGTCCGCCCAACGCACCGTCCGGGGTAAATCGCAAGAAGTACATATATGGGCTTGGGTTCACCGTGCGCAGAGAGCGATAGACCTGAAAGCTGTCCATGCCCGTATGCACGTCGAGTCGTTGCGACAACACAGCTTGAAAGATGTCTCCGGCCGCAATGTATTCCTTCGTCCGTTCAACGGCAGCGAGGAATTGTCGTTTGCTTGTCCGGCGGCTGACTTTGACCGACTCGCTGCCCTTGGGACGAGGCAGCTTGGGCAGAGGCCGCGAGAGGCGCTTTTCAAGTCTCGCCAGGCGCTTGACCGCGTCTTCGTACGCAACATTAGGCTCCGTCAGAGTGACATCAGCCGTGACAATGATCCAGATCTGCTTGCGAACATGATCGAACGCGAGCACCTCATCGAAAAACAGCAGGCACGCGTCAGGAACGCCGAGTTCGTCCTTGGCGTGTTCCGGCAGCCGTTCAATCTGGCGGACCGCATCGTAAGCAAAGAATCCCACCGCACCCGCAGTGAAGGGAGGCAGCCCCGCCAGCCTTGCGGGATTGTGCCCGCTGAGCGCCTCACGCAGCACGTCAAAGATGTCCCCGTCGATTAGCGTGGTCCGTTTGCCTTCCGTAATGGCAATTTGTCGACCGCGCGCCACAATGCGCTTGTAAGGCGAAATGCCGATGAATGTATAGCGGCCTACTTGCTCGCCGCCCTCCACCGATTCCAGCAGGAAGCATTCGCGCTCAGGCCACGCCGCGCGCAAAAATGCCGATACGGGCGTCTCCAGATCGGCTGTAAGAGTGCGGTAGACGGGCACCAGCGTGTGCTCTTTCGCGAGTGCGACAAATGCCTTGCGGCTGGGTTGAATGAGATTCGCAGAAAGCTTCACAGGCACCAGTGTAACCGCTCAGGAATGATCGCAGAAGCGCGAACGCGAGGCTGCGAAGATGTCATCGAAACGCACGCCGTATCGTCTTCGCTATATCCGGTGCGACGGCCCGATTAAATGCCAGTGGATGGCGACCCAGCTCAAAATTACGCATGCAAGCCCGACCAGTGAAAACTTCACCTTCGTGATCCACCGCAGGTTTTCACGGCGCCAGATGCGAATCGCAGACACCGCCGCAAACAGGCTCAGGAGAAGGGCAAGCGCTGTGACCCAATTGATCAGGGCAAACCACTTGAACCAACTCGGCGTCGGCGGCATGATGTCGTCGCCCTTCACAATAACGAACACGGCGAGAGCGCCCAGAAACAGCACCCAGATGATCGCCGCCATTCGTGGCCCAAACGTGAGCCAGATCGTTCCCGGTTGTGGTGCAGGGCGGGGACGCCTCCTCAGGAATATCCGTTTCCCAACGCGCATGAGGACGGCCAGACACACCAGAAACAAAATGCCCAGACTGGAACCCGCGATCGGGAGAATGAACCGGCTGTCCTCGTACCACGGCACGCGTTCCAATTGAACGCCGGGAAACTCGACAGCAATGCGAGCGATCTTGCCCTTGCTGTCTCGAATGGCGAATATCTTTTCCTGATCGTCTTCGGCCTGCCAAAGATCTTTGCCTACGGGCTTCCACTTGATCGGATGGCCTCGTAAGTCTTTAAAATCCTCGATCGTGAGGACGCCATCTTTGTCCACCTTGGCGGTTCGCTGCTCAAACAGGTTTGAGAGCTTCAACTTCGTTGTCTCTTCTCGTCTGCTCGCCTGGTATTGCCCATTGATAGCTTTCAGTTCACTCACAGGAGTCTTGAGAAACTCCGCTTTCGGCGCGCCCGGAAAATAGCGGTCCGAGAAGAAGTTGATGATTTCAGGACGCGGCGCTCTGCCTCCTCCCGCCGAGTTATACGAGACGAAGAGCACAAGCTTTTGTTGTGGCTCAACGAAGAACAGGCTGTGAAACGCGATCAGATCTCCCTCATGGCCGATCCAGCGAAGCCCGTTTCGCCAGTCCTGGTAGAACCCCATGCAGATCGGCGGCATCTGATCACTGGCGCGATATTGCGGCGTCCACATCAGAGCCAAAGTTTCCGGTTTCAGAATGCGTTTGCCGTCCAATTCGCCGCCGTTAAGCAGCGCCTGTCCCAGGCGGCCCATATCAGCCGCGCTCGAAGAAATTCCGCCGGCGCCTACCGGATTAAAGAACTCGAAGCCGACTGCTGGCTTGGTCGTGTTTGAGCGATATCCCTGAGAGGGAAGGCCTGCCAGCGACTTCTGCAAGGGCTGGTAAAACGACGAGTGCGTCATGCCCAGCGGCCCAAAGATATGCTCTTGTACGTACTGCTCAAACGGCTCTCCACTTGCGCGCTGCACGATATAGCTCGCAAGTCCGACGCCGTAGTTGGAGTAAGCAGGAATCTGGCCGGGAGGAAAGATTCGCATCGGTTGGTTGCGGATCAGGTAGTCGCGTATCGACACGGCCTCTTTCGGGTCGGTGAAGATGATGTCGTTGATCGTTTCCTCAAACCCTCCGGTATGCGTCATCAGGTTGCGCAACGTTACGGGTTGATGGAATGCGGGACGAATTTGAAAATCGAGATAGTTGTTTACGTCCGTGTCGAGATTCAGCCTGCCTTGCTCAACCAACTGCATTACGGAGATCCACGTAAAGAGCTTTGAGATCGACGCGAGACGGAAGATTGTCGAATTGGGATCAACGGGCTTCTTCGACTTCACATCCGCGTACCCATAGCCTTTTTGCAACAGCACCTGGCCGTCTTTCATCACCAGGACAGAAACTCCGGCAATATCGCTCCGCTCCAATTGCAGCGGCAGGATTCCGTCAAAGAAGGCCGTCAGGTCAGCTTGGTCAAGCGGGTGAACGGGCGTAGGAGCGGCGGTGGCTGAAGGAATGGCCGGCGGTTGCGCTACGGGAGGCGCTGCCGTTGGAGCGTTGGCGGTTGGAACTTGTGCATGCCCCAGGCTCAGGAAGAGCAGTACACACGCACTGACTGCCGCACCTCGGATTGTCCGCATTTCATCTCTCTCCAAACGTCAGTATCGCAACTCCGCTTGGAAATGCAAGGAAAGTCGACGTCATGAAGTGAAATGCAGCAGGGACCTCAAGGTCAGGTGGCCGAACTCGAACCGTGGTTTACCGGACGTGCTGGGCGCGAAAAGTCTCGAGCCACTGAATCATCTCTTCCGGAGGTAATGCGCGGGCGAACAGGTAACCTTGCACCCCGTCACAGCCCTGCTCGCGGAGGAGATTGTATTGTTCCTCCGTCTCCACGCCCTCGGCGATGACTTCCATGTCAAGCTCGTGACCCATCTCGATGATCTTTTCGACCATCACCATATCGCTATGATTGCCGTGCATATGCTGCACAAAGGTCTTGTCGATCTTGAGCTCGATGGCGGGGACATTCTGAAGCTGCTTCATCATCGAGTAGCCGGTACCGAAATCGTCGATCGAGAGCTGAAAATTCCTCATGCGAAGCCGGGTCAGCACATCCAGGGCCAGAGAAAACTCGATAAGACCGGATTCTGTAATCTCCAGGACAATGCGTTCCGCGGGAAATTCATATTTTTTCGCGAGACTCATGAAGATATCGGGAAACTTCAGGTCGCGCAGAGAGCTGACCGAGACGTTGATTGCAAGCCGCGGCAAGAATCCGTCCGGCCCGACAAACTGCTTCACCTCGTGGAGTGCGCGTTCCGCGGTAATCCAGCAGAACTTATCCATTAAGCCCAGATCCTCGATGCGCGAGATGAAATTGTCAGGATAGACAAGACCGAGTTCCGGATGCTGCCAGCGGGAGAGAGCTTCGACGCCGGTCACGCATCCCGTTGCAATATTGATTTGCGGCTGATAGTAAATTATGAATTCATTGCGCTCGAAGGCGAGTCGCAGGTCTTCGTCCGGGATCGCCAGTTGCGGATCTTCCTTGTGCAATTTCGGCGCTTCCGGCGAAAGATTGGTGCCGAGGACGTCCTTCAATTGAGAAAGCGGGAAGGGCTTCTGAAGATGTCCAACGACGGTCAGGCCGAGAGTCTGGGCCAGCTTCTTGGCCGTCTCGATCACCCGTATATTGATGCCGCTCATCAGCACAATGCGAGCCTTGCACTGCTTCTCGCCAAGCAGTCGCAAGATCTCGATGCCATCCATCTCTGGCATCACGAGGTCGAGCAGGATGAGGGTTGTTTCCGGTGTAATCCGGTCGAAAAAGGTTAAGGGCGAGCGCGTCACATCGCACTGCAAACCCATCGCCTTGGCCAGGGCGGACACAATCTCGCCAACGACCTTGTCGTCGTCGATAACCAATATTCTGTCGGCAGAAGACATCAACTCTCCAGGGTGAACAGCCATCTTTTAATCAGCCTTCTCCCGTGCACTACATCCGGGCCCGTTTTAGAGAGAGGGGCAATAAACTGTGCTGAGTGTAACTTAGCCCATGTGACTTGGCGCGGCGTTTCGCATCAAAACCCAGTTACGAACGTTGTAGAGGCAACCTCATTTTATCGCCATTGATTGAATTTCGAGAATTCTTGTACTCGCGCTCTCCAATGCGAACCCAAATAATTACCGTTAAGGCCAGTTGGCAGTCCGCCTACGGGACGCAATTGAATGTTGCGTGTCAACGCCCGACTCGCATTCTCGATATGGCCGAAACAATCCGGCTGCAACGCCCTTTAAACCAGTACTAAGGGGTTCCTTGGCAGGTTCGCCCGGGCTTGACGATGCTATGTGGGAGGCCTAGACTCACATGGGTTTGGGCTAATGCTGAATTAATTGAATACCCAACCGGCGGGGTGACCGACCATTCCGCCAAGGCCAAGTGCGGAATACCCGGATAACCGGGAAAATCCTGCCGCGTCTATTGGTTGCAGACGCAAAGACTTCCAGTCTTCCGCGGCAGGTAGAGAGAATTGGAGATAAGTATGGCACCAGCAGCACCAACAATGACATTGGATCAGGAGATAAATCCTTGGGAGGCACAAAGCGCACGGTTCGATTTTGCAGCTCGCAAGTTGAATTTAGATGAAGGCCTTTGGAAGCTGCTCAGGACTCCCGCGCGCGAAATTATCGTCCACTTTCCAGTAACAATGGACAACGGCAACATAGAAATCTTCACCGGCTTTCGGGTTCAGCATTCCATTGCCCGCGGGCCAGCGAAAGGCGGCATCCGTTATTCGCCTGACGTTACGCTCGACGAAGTGCGGGCGCTGGCCAGTTGGATGACCTGGAAGTGCGCAGTCGTCAATATCCCTTTCGGCGGAGCCAAGGGCGGAGTCATCTGCGATCCGAAAAAAATGAGCCAGGGCGAGCTCGAGCGCATGACTCGCCGGTACACATCCGAGATTATCGATTTCATCGGGCCTGAAAAGGACGTGCCCGCTCCCGACGTCAACACCAACGAACAAACAATGGCATGGATTATGGACACCTATTCCATGCACGTGGGGCACACTGTCACCAGCGTCGTCACCGGCAAGCCATTAAACATCGGCGGCTCGCGTGGCCGTGTCGAAGCTACCGGCCGCGGCGTGCTGGTTGTCTGCGACGAAAGTCTGCGCTACCTGAACATTCCCATCGACGGCTGTCGCGTCATTATTCAGGGCTTCGGCAATGTTGGTTCGAACGCCGCCCGCCTGATGATGGAGCACGGCTACAAGATTGTGGGCATCGCCGAGAAGGATGGTGGTCTCTCAAATCCCAACGGCATCGATATCCGTCAACTGATCGAATACAAGTATCGCAACGGATCTACTCTAGGTTTCCGCGGCGCCGAGGCAGTGCCGAGCGAAGAGCTGATTGTCTCTGACTGCGATGTCCTCATACCCGCGGCGACAGAGAACGTGATTACCAGCCGCAACGCGGACAAGATCAAGGCTCGTATTATCGTCGAAGGCGCAAACGGTCCGACCACCGCCGTTGCCGACGAAATCCTCGCCGACAAGCGCATCTTCATCGTCCCTGACATTCTGGCCAATTCCGGCGGCGTCACGGCGAGCTACTTCGAGTGGGTTCAGGATCGCCAGGGCTATTTCTGGAAAGAAGCCATCGTCAACGAGCAACTGGAGACGATTCTGCGCGACAGCTTCGATGATGTGGTGCGCTACGCCGAGGCCCACAACGTCAATAACCGCATCGCAGCATACATGCTGGCCATCGACCGCGTGTCCTTTACCATCAAGCAGCGCGGCATCTACGCATAGTCCCGTTGCGAATCTCAACTTGAAACGGACTGCTACAAGCGGTCCGTTTCTTATTTGGACGCACGTTATACCGCACCAACAAAGTCGCACACCAGCACGGTCAGATCGTCATCCAGCGACTTGGCCCACCGCTGCGCTGCTGTCACCACTTCATCGGCAGCTTCATGTGGCGTCCTCCTGGCGCTCCCGCGCAACGCTGCAATCAGAGACTCCTCGCCGAAAAGCTTTCCCTCGGCGTTGCGGGCCTCGACGAGTCCATCGGTGTAGAGCAGCAAACGATCTCCCGGCTCAAGCGGCAGTGTCTTGTCGGTGTAGGTTGCGCCTTCAATTGCCGCAAGCAGCATCCCATTCTCCGCTACTTCCGTTACAACCCCGCCGCGCAGCAGCAACATCGCCGGATGTCCTGCCGCCGAGTACCGAAGCTCGCGCGCCTTCGCATCGAGATAGACATATGCGGCCGTCACATATTGCCCCTGCGTGTTGCCACATAATGCCGCATTCATTCCAGCCAGCAATTGTGCCGGATGAGCCGCGAGTGTGCGCTGCGAAGTAGCAGCCATCTTTACCATCGACGCGATCAGGGCGGCGGGAACACCGTGACCTGAGACATCGGCAATAAACAAGCCGGCATGCTGATTGTCAGCCACGAGAAACTCGTAAAGATCGCCGGCCACCGAGGTCATCGGAACGTATTTCGCCGCCACGCGAAAGGCCGTCGAGTCAGGAAATGCGGCTGGAAGAATCGAAAGCTGCATGCGACGTGCAAGGGCAAGCTCCTGCTGAATCTCCCCATATTCAACATCTCGCTGCAAGGTGCGCCGGGCGGCGACATAGCCCAGCGATGCGACAAATACGGCAAATCCGTAGGGCTCTATGCGGAAAACTGGAAGGATGTTGTCAAACAGGGCAGTGGCTACGAAGCAGAGTAGGCCTCCACGGAAGACCTTATTATCATGATCGTTTGGACCCTGTCGAAACGACCGAACCAGCACGAAGAGCAGTGCGACCACGACCGCCGTGTTGTTAATAGTGCGAAACACCGGCAAAGAGCCAAAAGCGAGCGTTCCCACCACAAGGCAACTAAAGATCGCGACGAGTGGAATCGTGAACACTCTCGCCCGGCGGCCAACGAATCCGGCAATGTGAAAGAAGACGAATGCGGGAATCGGCACAAAGTAGTCAAGTGCGGCTTTCAATCGATGGAAGAGTTCCGTATCCGGCACAGCCATGCGCAATAGCGCGGAATCCATCCAGAGCCGCACGCCGTAGACGTGAGCGAAAACCGCCAGCGAAATGAGCAGCGCGTCGGCTTTGCGGCGAATGACGCA
>Ga0207683_10005791_pt1 | contig 10596 bp, 6 predicted proteins | sample KBSM73metaG_FD_184333 | JGI IMG/M metagenome (GOLD analysis project Ga0207683, IMG submission 184333) | Miscanthus rhizosphere microbial communities from Kellogg Biological Station, Michigan, USA - KBS M7-3 metaG (SPAdes) (version 2) | ecosystem: Host-associated > Plants > Roots > Rhizosphere >...
GCACTCGACCCGCGCCTGCGTCTCGCGCGCGTCGTTACGTCGCGCAAGGACGAGGTCGCGCGCGACCATCCCCACGCGATCGTATCGACCGATGCCAATTCGGTTCTGGGTGACGACGATGTGGATCTGGTCGTGATCGCGACGCCCAACAAGACGCACGCTTCGCTCGCACGCGATGCCTTGCTCGCAGGCAAGCATGTCGTGGTCGACAAGCCGTTCGTGCCGGATCCGGATGAAGGCGAGGCGCTGATCGCGCTGGCGAAGCAGCGTGGGCTGATGCTGACCGTGTTCCACAATCGCCGCTGGGATGCGGATTTCCTGACCGTCGCGCGGCTGGTGCGGGAGGGACGGCTGGGCGAGGTCCATCATGCCGAAATGCGGTGGGATCGCTTTCGGCTCGGCATCCGCGAAGGCTGGAAGGAATTGCCCGAGGAAGGCACGGGTTTGCTCGCCGATCTGGGCCCGCATCTGATCGACCAGGCGCTCCTGATGTTCGGCCTGCCCGAGATGATCACGGGCGATGTCGCGTGCCAGCGCACCGGCGCTCTGGTCGACGATTATTTCGAGCTTACGCTTCATTACGGATCGCGGCGCGTGATCTTGTCGGCCTCGACCCTGATCGCCGCGCCGCGGCCGCGCTTTGCGCTGCACGGCAACGAGGGCAGCTTCGTCAAATATGGCATAGATCCGCAGGAGGATTGGATGCGCGCGGGCAAGAAGCCGAGCGACCCGGGCTATGGGATCGAGCCGGCTGCCGCTTACGGCATTCTGACCGCAGCCCACGGCCACCCGGAATCCGTGCCGTCCGAGCGTGGCGACTGGCCGTCCTTCTACGGACAGGTGGCCGCGGCGATCCTGGACGGTGCACCGCTGCCGGTCGATCCGGCCGATGCGGTCGCCGGCCTGAAGATCATAGAATGCGCGCGCCACAGCGCGCGTGAGGGGCGTTCGCTGCGCTTCACCTCGAACGGGTAACCGCCTAGGGTCGGCCGCAAAGTCTATTAGGATAGATCATGGCCGAGAAGTTCGAACGCCACCGCCAGCCCTGGCGGCAGGACGAGGTGCAGAAGCTGCATACGCTGGCGAAGAAGGGCATGGCGCTGAAGGCGATCGCCAAGGCGCTCACGCGAAGCGAGGAATCGGTCAAGGACCGCGCCAAGGCCGACGGGCTGAGCATCGCCAAGCTGCACTAGCGTCATCCCCGCGAAAGCGGGGGGATAACGAGAGGGGTCAGGCCGCCTGCTCTAGTTGCTCGCTCGCCGCCATCCAGGCGGCTTCGTTCTGCTCCAATTCTGCCTCGACCTCGGCGCGGCGCTTCATCAGGTCGCCCATCGTGAGCTTGGCGAGCCTGGCATCCGCCTTGGCCGGGTCGAACATCGCGAGGTCGATCGCGCTGCGCTCGGCACCCAGCTTCGCGATCTTCTCTTCATATTCGCGCACCTGCTTACGCAGCGCCTGGGCCTGCTCGCGCTCGGCGGCGGCGGCTTTCTTGTCCTTCTTCGATCCCTTGCCCGCGCCGTCGCCCTTCGGCTGGTTCTTGCCCAGGATCATGTCGGTATAGTCTTCGAGGCTGCCGGCATATTCGCGCGCGGTGCCATCATCGACCAGCACCAGCCGATCGGCAGTCAGTTCGATCATGTGGCGGTCATGGCTCACCAGCACGACCGCGCCCGAATAGCTGTTGAGCGCCTGCACCAAGGCCTCGCGCGCATCGACGTCGAGATGGTTGGTCGGCTCGTCGAGGATCAGCATGTGCGGGGCGTCGCGCGTGATCAAGGCCAATGCCAGCCGCGCGCGCTCGCCGCCCGACAGCTTGCCGACCTTGGTGGTCGCCTTGTCGCCGGAGAAGCCGAAACGGCCGAGCTGCGCACGCACCGCAGCGGGTGTCTTGCCCTTCATCATGCGCGACATATGCTCGAGCGGCGTGTCGTCTCCGTCCAGCTCCTCCACCTGATATTGGGTGAAATAGCCGACGCGCATCTTGCCGGTGGCGGCCATGTCGCCCTCCATCGGCTTCAATTGCGCGGCGAGCAGGCGTGCGAGCGTGGTCTTGCCGTTGCCGTTACGGCCGAGCAAGGCGATCCGGTCGTCGGGATCAAGCCGCATATTGAGCCGCCGCAGGATCGGCGTCTCCGAATAGCCGACCGCGGCCATGTCGAGCGTGATCAGCGGCGGGCGCAGCTCGTCGGGATCGGGGAAATCGAAGCTGAGCGTCGGGTCTTCCGCCATCGCCGCGATCGGCTGCATCCGGGCGAGCGCCTTGACGCGCGACTGGGCTTGCTTGGCGGTGGAAGCGCGTGCGCTGTTGCGGGCGATGAAGTCCTGCAGCTTGGCGCGCTGCGCATCCTGGCTGGCCTTGGCGGCCGCCAATTGCGCCGCGCGTTCGGCGCGCTGACGCTCGAATGCGTCATAACCGCCCGGATAGAGCGTGACCTTACCGCCCTCGAGGTGGAGGATGTTGTCGACCACCTTGTTGAGCAGGTCGCGCTCGTGGCTGATCACCACCATCATCGCCGGATAGGCCTTGAGGAAATTCTCCAGCCAGAGCGTCGCTTCGAGGTCGAGGTGGTTCGACGGTTCGTCGAGCAGCAGCAGATCGGGCTCGGAGAAAAGCAGAGCCGCGAGCGCGACGCGCATCTTCCAGCCGCCCGAATAGCTGTCGAGCGGGCGCTGTTGCATCTCGTCGTCGAAGCCGAGGCCGACGAGGATTCGTGCCGCACGCGACGGAGCGCCATAAGCGTCGATCGCGATCAGCCGGTCGTGGACTTCGCCCAGCCGGTGCGCATCCTCGTAACAGGTCTCGCTTTCCGCAAGCAAAGCGGCACGCTCGGTGTCCGCCGCCAGCACCGCCTCGATCGGGGTGGTGGTGCCGCTCGGCGCCTCCTGCGCGATATAGCCGATGCGCGTGTTGCGCGGCATCTCGATCCCGCCATTGTCGAGCTCGATCTGGCCGATGATCGCCTTCATCAGCGTCGATTTGCCCGCGCCATTGCGGCCGATAAGGCCGACGCGGCTGCGCGAGGGAAGGGCGGCGGTGGCGGCGTCGAGAATCGTGCGTCCGCCAAGGCGCACCGTAACACCGTTCAAATTCAGCATGGCCGCGCGCCTATCACGAGAGCGTGGTCAACCCAAGTGCTGCATGTGCGAAGGAGGTCAAATAGCCGGGCGAGCTCAGGGAGGATTGAGCCTACCGCCCCAGCCTCACCCGCCGGATCGCCTCGTCCAGCGCGGAGAGAAATCGCGACCGGTCCGCCCTGGCGAACGGCGCCGGCCCGCCCAGCTGATCCCCGCCCGCGCGCAGGTCGGCCATGATCGCACGGGTCGCGATCGCCGATCCGATCGAGCTTTGGGTGAAGGGCTTACCATTGGGCGCGATCACCGTTGCGCCGGCCTTCAGTGCGCGATCGGCAAGCAATATGTCCGCGGTGATCACGATCGTCGCGGCCGACGCAGCCTCCGCGATCCAGTCGTCGGCGGCATCGAACCCGTCGCTCACTACCACCCGGTCGATCAGAGGATGATCGGGCACGCGCAGATGACTATTGCTGACGATCGTGACCGGCACCTCCATCCGCCACGCGACACGGTAGATTTCGTCCTTCACCGGACAGGCGTCGGCGTCGACGAGGATGCGGGGAATCATTGAGCCCCCATAGGCGAGTTCAGCCCGTCCCGTGAACCGTCGAGTTCATGTTGTGGGCAAGCCGTGGCCAACAGCAGCTCTCGCTACTTTCGAACGAAAAGCCTGTCCAGGCCGACCTTTACGACACCCATGTCCGGAGCGCCGGCGTTTCAAAGCTGGCAACCTCCAGGCGAGCGCAGCCCCATCCAGCGCGCTTGTTGGCCTCAAGTTTGAACGCCGCACCGCTTTCTCATTCCCGAGGATCGCTTCAATTTTGAAGGTTGAAATAATGAGGGCAATGATCGCTTGGTGTAGGGCCTGGCCCATGTTAACCCTGTGTTGGGTCTCGAAAGAACCCGGCTCAAGAATGAATAGGCCGTGCGACGTCTTGGTGCTTGTTATGTGATTTCGTCTCGTCGTCTTCGGTCGCCGGGCGCGAAAGGCTGACCGAGTTCTCGGCAACGCTGTTTCTATTCCGAATGTGGCAGCCCTCTCCGCCTCGGACCTCGTCTGCGGCGGAGAGGGCATCCGCGAGGACATAGTATGAGCGCACGACACGCCGGATTCGCAGCTGTTGTTTGCATGGGGGAAGACCTCATCAACAGCGTAATCGAAGCTGCCTTTCAAAATCTCGCAGCGCCCATCACGTTCAACCTGCCCTCGCCGATTGCAATCGGCAGCAAGACGGTGTCGCTCTCTGGAGTTTTCACCGTCCTGCCGCCGTCGGTGAAGCTCACGCAACGGCCGGACAATCTGATAGGGGTGAGCGGGCGCTTCATTTCGGAACTCAACCTCCAGGGTGCGTCGGCAGAGCCGGTCGATGTCGTGGTCGAATTGTCCTGTTCGCTGCTGGTCGGCCTGTCAGTCGCAGTCGTCAGCGATCGTTTTCAGGTCGGCCTCGACCTCTCCCAGGCTTCCGTGACGGCCATTGACGTGCGCGTGATCGATGGGCCGGCGCTGATGAGCGCATATGGCGCGGCAATTCGGTCACCGGCCGTACTCGCGACGCTCAGCCAAGCTTTGCGGACGCTGCCGCCGACGCTGTTGCGCACCACGATCGACGGCTTCCCGGCAAGCGTGCGCATGGCCCCCAAGCGCATGCCCTGCGGGGCGTCGCTGTTCGACGTGCCGTCGATGTTCGATGTCTCATTTTCGATCAGTCGGGTGGTGCCGCGCGTCCTGGGCGGACAGGTGGCGATCGGGATCGACATAGGAGGGATCACATCGGGCGATCCCAACCTGCTGGGGACGCTGTTCGGCGCCGAGCGTGCGGTGTGGGTGCGCACGTCCGATCCGGATGGTCCGAACGATTTCAATCCTCGCAACGTGCGCGGCGCCGGCAACATCGCTGCCAGTATTAACCCGGATGCTCTGGTTGCGCTGCTTGAAGGGCCGATAACCCAGGGGACGCGCGACGCTTTTGTCAATTGCAACGTCGCGCTGGAAGGCCTGTCGATCAGCTTCGGGGTCTTCAGTCCCAATCTCACGCCACAAGACCGGATCGAAGGACCTACCCTGCATGTCGGCGCACGTTATTATGATGCGCCCGGCCGCGACGCGCAGGGTCGCTTAGTGCCCGGTGGCGACAGCGTTCATGCCGACGTCCATGCTCCATTTGCGGTCCATTATCAGCAGTTTGACGGGCCGACCGACTTCGTGTCCGCCCACTCGGAATATTGGTTCATCAAGGTCTACGACGTCGATGTCGACCTGCCCTGGTGGGTGACATTCGGGTTGGTATTGCTCGGGATCTCCATACCCGTGCTGGCGCTTCCGATCGGGATCGTGCTCGACGGCATTATTCCCTCGCTGCTCGGAAACATTGGCGCACAGGTGCAGCGGACTGCGCAATCGGGCATTAGCGGCGCGGCCTCCGAATTTGGCCTGTCCGCGCGACGCCAGTCGCTCAAGCTGCCCTCGCTGCCGAAGACTCCGGGCACGCTTACCACGAACCTGATCTCGATGACCGGCGAGGGCATCGAGATCTATGCCAGCTGCTCGCTAGCAACGCGCGAGCTGTCGCTGCCAGATCGCAACATCGAAGTTACGATCGACGGCACGAAGACGCGAGACGGAATCGGACGAGTGGTCGGCATTGTCGACGCGAAGCCTGTGACGCTGACCGTGAAGTTGAAGGATGGCGTGGTTGCCCCGTTCGATCCGTCTGTGCGGGTCAGCTGGGAAGTACGTCGCGCCGACACAAACGCGGTCTTGATCCAGCAGGACCTGCCTTATTCCGGCCGAACGCTGATTGGCATAGGCGGGGTCGGCGGCCCCTCGCCGCGGCGCATCGTGATCGATAGGACGAGTCCCGAGCTTATGGCCATCGACGTCTTCCTGGTAACCGTCCGGGTCTATCGGCCTCTCTCCGGCCGGCAAAAGGAATTTGGCTCAAGCCAGTTCAAAATCTCGGTCGAAGATCGCTTCGACCGCAGCCACCCGTTCGTACAGTGGAACGGCTGGGCGGCGGGCACGCCGAAACGGTCCGCTTTGCATCGCACTGCAGCGCCCGGCCGCTGTTCCATGATCATGCGCGCCGCTCACCGCGCCAAATTCCTGTATCTCGACGAGCTGCCTTTCCCGATCGAGCAGATCAACGAGCATCGTGAGGAGTTGTGCGAATATTGCTTCTTTGGCGGTCCGGACAAGTTCGTACCGCTGATTTAGCCAACGGTCTGAATTTGCTGCGGTCTGCGCAATGGAGACGCGCGGGTGCGCTCTAGCCCGGTCTAAACCTTAGGCGGCGCGCGGAGGCCGCAGATCAAGCGTGAACCGATCGACGATACCATCCAGCTCAGCCGCACGCGCCTTCGCTTGAAGAGATGCGCTGCTGAATTGTTGTGCGAGCAAGGCGCTGTCGGCCGCAACCTCATCCATTTGCCGGACCGAGCCATTGATCGTTTCGAGTGATTGGGCCTGGCGATGGCTTGCGCCCGCAATCTCCTCGAGCACCTCGCTATTGTGACCTATCGCCTGCATCATGGCGTTCAGCGCGCCCGCCGCCTCGGTCAGGCAGGCCGAGCTGCCTTCGACTTCGGCGACCGATCGCCCGATGAGCTTCTTCACCTCTGCGGAGGCTTCGGCCGCATGGTGCGCAAGCCGCTTCACTTCGGCTGCGACCACCGAGAATCCGCGGCCGACGTCGCCGCCCGCCCGCGCGGCCTCGATCGTCGCGTTGAGCGCCACGAGTGCCGTCTGGCCGGCGATATCGTCGATCACACGCACGACCGTCAGAACGCGTTCGGCGGCGTCGTTGGTGCGCTGCATCGCCGCGGTCGCCGCGTCCATCACCGCGCCGCCCTTTTGCGCCAATTGGCTCGCGGCGATCGCCTGGCGCCGGGCTATTTCCGCGGAATCGGCATTGTCTTTCACGGCAAGCGTAAGCTGGTTCACCTCGACCGCGGTATCCTGCACCGCGGCCGATTGGTTGGCGGCCTGCTGCGCGAGCGTGCCCGCGCTCGTCAGCAAGGTCGCCGTATCCTCTTTCAGCTGTCCCGACGTATCGCGCAGCTGGCGCACCACGCTCGCGAAGCGTTCGGCCACCTTATTGGTATCGTCCTTCAGCTTGGCGAAGGCGCCCTGATACTCGCCCTCGATGCGGCGCGTGAGATCCGTCCTGGCGAGCGCCGCCAGCACATCCCCCGTTTCCGCAAGGCCCCGGTCGATCGTCGCGACGAGGCCGTTGACCGAGGTGGCAAGCCGGTTGAGCTCCGCGTCCTCGAAATCGCACCGGACGCGCTGATCGAACTCACCACTGCCTGCGGCTTCGACAACCACCCCGAAAGCATCCGTAAGCTCGCGCATCATCGCGGCGCGCGCCTGCGCTGCGGCTGCGGTCCGACGCTCTTCGGCCAAAGCGAGTTGCGCCACCTGCCGTCCATTTTCGCGGAACACCTCGACCGCGCTTGCCATCGCCCCGATCTCGTCAGGCCGGGTGGAGAGCTCCAGAGGCATATCCAGGTGCCCCTCGGCAATCTCCCGCATTCCTTCGGTAATCGTGGCCAGCGGCGCGAGCACGAGCCGCGACAGCACCAGCCAAAGCACAATCAGCGTGAGCAAGCAGGTCAGCGTTGCCGACAAAGCGTAGCTGGTGCGGGAAGCTTTAAGCTCATCATAAATGGAATCGCTGTCAGATACGGTCGCCACATACCAGTGAACGGATGGCAGCCCCGCGATCGGCGTGAAGCTGACAAGTTGCAACTTGGTGCCGGCGCGCACGGCTTGGATCCTCTGATCTAGCGCGAGCTTTCGTTTGTTGAACAGCCGTGAGATGTTCTGACCGACAAGCCTCGCGTCCGGATGGACTAATATGGTCCCTTGCTCGTCCGTCAGGAACGCGTAGCTGACCCGCTCGCCACGCGCGGCGGCAAGCAAGTCCACGATCGTATCGATTTTGAAATCGGTCCCCGTTACGCCGTAAAGCGCCCCGCCGCGATAAACCGGCACGGCCAGCGTCACCACCAGCCCCCCCGTGCCGGCGCTGGCATAAGGCGCCGTGAGAATGGGGTGGTGATCCCGCGCGGCCGCGATGTACCAGGGCCGCCGCCGCGGATCGTACCCGGCAGGAAGGTTATTGTCGGTGCTCGAAGTGGTGAACTCGCCGTCGCTTTGAGCGCCGAAATAGGCCTCTTCAAAGCTTTCCTTGATGGTCCCCTCGCGAAGCGGACCGGCGCGTCCATGGTCGGCGTCAGCCGTCGCAATGATCTCGCTCATCAGGCGAACGAGAAGCTCGCGTCCATGCACCCAGTTCCGGATCTGCCGCGACATGCTTGAGCCGGTCGAGTGGAGTTCCAGTTCCGCCGACTGACGTGCGGTCCGGGCGGCCATCTTGTAGGTGAAATAAGAGGAAAGGCCGATCATGGTGATTCCCACGATCACCAGCGCAAGCAGCAGCTTTGCAGCCACCTTGCTTCGCACGTAAGCAATCGCCCCCCGAGCTATCGCCATCGTCAGCCCCATTCCTTCGCGCTCAGACCCAACAGATAGCGCCAAATGGTTAACGGACTGATCATTGCCTGAAGTGCGCTTTCGTGGATTGCACGAGCAGCACGCCCCCCACGACGGCTGTCACCGGCTCACGCGTTGCGTGCGCTGGCAAAATCGGGCCCGATCTGGAGCGTCGAAAGAAATCGAAGGATAAGAGCTGTTAGGCCGGCGGAATGGCGGAGCGGGAGGGATTCGAACCCTCGATACGCTTTTGACGTATACTCACTTTCCAGGCGAGCGCCTTCGACCACTCGGCCACCGCTCCATTCCGCCGGAGCGACGCGCCCTATCGTGGGGGAAAGGGTTTCGCAAGGCGGGCGGGGTGTGGCAGGCTGATTCTCATGAAATCTCTGACTCTCCCCCTGATCGCGCTCGCCGCGATCGCTGCCGCCCCTCCGCCTGTCAAAGCGCCGACGCTCGCCGACATCGTAAGCGCGGCGAAGGCCGACGAATGGCAGCGGGTCGATCCGCAGGATCTGGTGCTGATCGATCTCGCCGACGGCGGCCGCGTCGCGATCGCGCTGGCACCGGCACTGGCGCCGTTGCATGTCGCCAATATCCGCGGCCTGATCCGCGCGCATTGGTTCGATGGCGGCGCCATTTATCGCGTGCAGGACAATTATGTCGTGCAATGGGGGCAGGGCGACGACGACAAGAAGCTGCCCAAGGGTTTGGATGCGGCTTTACCCGCCGAATATGATCGGCCTGCGGCCGGGCTGCCCGTCAGGCCTCTGCCCTTTCGCGACACATTCGCGTCCAAGGTTGGCTATAGCGGCGCGTTTCCCGTCGCCGCCGAAAAGGACCGCGCCTGGATGACGCATTGTTACGGCATCGTCGGCGTGGCGCGGGGCCTCGCGCCCGATACGGGCAGCGGCGGCGAGCTCTATGCGGTGCTAGGGCAAAGTCCGCGTCAGCTCGACCGCAACATTGCATTGGTCGGGCGTGTACTTGACGGGTTCGAGCATATGACAGCCCGCTCACGCGGGACTGGCGCGCTCGGCTTCTACGAAAAGCCTGATCAGCGCGTACCGATCAAAAGCTTGACGCTTGCCGCCGATTTGCCGGCGGAAGGTCGTCCGACCTATGAATGGCTGCGGCCGGATAGCGCGAGCTTCGGGCAATGGTTGCACCTGAAAGCCAATCGACATGACGATTTCTATCAACGCCCAGCGGGTGCGATCGACCTGTGCAACGCTCTGCCCCCGGTTCGGGCGGTGAAGCCTGGCCTGAGTTGAGTCGAAGGGGCGGGGGCATGGCATTGTTCGGCTGGCGCAAGAAAGTTGAGATCAAGCCGCCGCGGCCGCCAGCGGCGCTGACGCCGGGCCATCGCGTCTATGCGATCGGTGACGTGCATGGCCGTTTCGACCTCCTGCTGGATCTGATCGCCCGGATCGAGGCGGACAATGCCGGCCGAACGCCGACCGACGTGCATGTCGTCTTGCTCGGCGACCTGATCGATCGCGGGCCGCAATCTCGCGAGATAATCGATTATTTCCTGCGGGGTGCGCCGGGGTTCGCGAGCTGGCACTTCATCATGGGCAATCATGAGGAAATGCTACTCAAGCTGATCGATCAGCCGGATGGAGAGCTGATGCCGCAATTCCTGCGCTTCGGCGGTCGCGAGACGTTCGAAAGTTATGGCGCTCCGCAACGCGTGCTCGACACGCCCGATCTCTATGCGCCCGACACCCTGCCGTTCCATATCCCCGAGGAACATCGCGACTTCATCCGCCGGATGGGGGACGGAATCCTGGTCGGCGACTATTTCTTCACGCATGCCGGCATCCGCCCGGGCGTGCCGCTCGACGAGCAAGAGCAGCATGACCTGCGCTGGATCCGCAAGGGGTTCCTCGACAGCGATGCCGATCATGGGATGATCGTGGTGCACGGCCATACCGTGCTGGACGAGGTGGAGGTCCGCCCCAATCGGATTGGAATCGATACTGGCGCTTATGCTAGCGGCAGGCTCACCGCGCTAGGACTAGAGG
>Ga0207683_10005792_pt1 | contig 10595 bp, 12 predicted proteins | sample KBSM73metaG_FD_184333 | JGI IMG/M metagenome (GOLD analysis project Ga0207683, IMG submission 184333) | Miscanthus rhizosphere microbial communities from Kellogg Biological Station, Michigan, USA - KBS M7-3 metaG (SPAdes) (version 2) | ecosystem: Host-associated > Plants > Roots > Rhizosphere >...
GTACATAACGCTCCGGCGCTGCCGATCGGCGAATGCACATGCCGAGCAAAACGCGATGAGTGATATCACCGACATCGATGTCCCCTACAATGGCTGGCGCCCGCGGCCACATCAGAATGCACTGTGGCAATACCTGATGCGCGGCGGCAAGCGCGCGATCGCGGTGTGGCACCGCCGAGCCGGCAAGGACGAAGTGTGCTTGCATCATACCGCGGTGATGGCGCTCGAGCGGGTCGGGAATTATTGGCACACCTTGCCGGAGTATTCACAAGCCCGCAAAAGTGTGTGGACCGCGATCAATCCGCACACGGGGCTGCGCCGCATCGATGAAGCCTTTCCGATCGCGATGCGATCGCACACCAATGATGCCGAGATGATGATCCGGCTGAAGAACGGTTCGACCTGGCAGTGCATCGGCTCAGACAGCTACAACCGCACCGTCGGCTCGAGCGCCGCCGGCGTGGTGTTCTCCGAGTATGCGCTCTGCAACCCGAGCGCATGGGCCTACATGCGCCCGATGCTCGAGGAGAACGATGGCTGGGCGGTTTTCATTACGACGCCGCGCGGTCGCAACCACGCGTTCGATATGTTCAAGTACGCGCAAGCTCGCGCCGGCTGGTTTAGCCAGGTGCTCGCAGTGAGTGACACCGGCGCGTTGACGGAGGCGCAGCAGGCCGATGCACTGGAGGAATACAAAGCACTGTACGGCGCCGACGTCGGGCGCGCGGCCTACGAGCAAGAATACGAATGTTCATTCAACGCCATGGTTATCGGGAGTATCTGGGGCGCCGAGATGGCCGAGGTCCGCGCTGAGGGCCGCATCCTCGAGAGCGTGGCAGCACTTCCTGATCGACCAGTGCATCGTTGTTGGGATCTGGGCGTATCTGATGATACGTCGATTTGGTTCTGGCAGGCGCAGGGTTCGCAGATAGTGCTGCTCGACCACGTCGCCGCGAGCGGCGTCGGTGTCGAGTGGTTCAGGGATGAGATCTTCAAGCGTCACGAGCAACACGGGTGGCAGCATGGCAACGATCACGTCCCGCACGACGCTAAAGTCAAAGAATGGGGATCAGGACGAACCCGAGTTGAGACAATGTCCTCCCTCGGGCTTAAACCGATCCTTGTGCCAATGGCTACGGTCGAGGATGGCGTCAACGCGGTGCGACGAATGCTACCCCTCTGTGTTTTCCACCCTCGATGCGAGGATGGTGGCATCTCAGCCCTCGAGCAGTATCGAAGGGAATGGGACGATGAGAAAAAAGCCTTCCGCGCCTCCGCCGTCCACGACTGGACAAGCCATCCAGCTGACGCTTTTCGATACCTTGCCATGAGCTACAAGCCGGCGCCGCCGCGCGTCATCAAGGTGCCGCCGCCGAGCGGCTGGCACATTCCGCCGCCCGCGGAGCCACGCAAGGGGATCAGGCTATGAGCCGACGAATGAACCACGGGCCGCGCTTCGGCTCCAGTGCCATCGATAGCCACCACACCGTGTTGGACGACAGTCACAGCTACGCCAACCGGATGGCGCGCGCCGATGGCGCCAGGATGAAGGCGCTCATGGAGAACGTGCCGCTGCACCAGCGCGAGCTGTGGCAGCACCAGGCCGCGACCAAGAACCGCAAGCGCAGCAGCGCCAAGAACCAGCCTATCAAGGATGAGCGCCTCGAGGCCGAGCGCCGTATGCTCGAGGCCATGCGCCACGTCGTCAGTACGCTGGAATTCCACCTTGAGGAGCTGCACCGCACGCGTAAGGTCGGCAACGATAAGGGCCTGGTCAACCAGTACGGCATCCACAACGCCCTGGTGGCGCTGCGCACCAAGTGCGGCGTCAAGTTCGACCCGAACGAGTACGATCACAGCCTCCACATTGCGGAAGTGCTGCGAGGTAACCGCCGCACCCAGGAGCAGTGGCTCGACGATGTTCGTGTCGAGCGCGAGCAGCAGCGGCTGTCGCGGCTGCGCAACATGAAAGCCATCGCCGAGCGGTTCATCACCAAGCACAGGACGAAGTCATGACGCATCGCGCGCTCAAGGTGACGCGTGGCCCGGCTAACCGGGATCCGATGTTCGCTCCGCAATGGGTCGGCGCGATGGACGTGCTGCCTGGCGTGCCCGAGCCGCCGGCGCCGGTGGTGCTGCTCGAGCTGCCGCCGCCGTCGGACCTGCAGCAGAACGATCACGTCATGCGGTACTGGAATTGGCGCCTCGATCGGATGGAGGCGAAGTCGTGACCAAGGCACAGATCGATCTAGCGCATAAGACAGTTGGCGATCTCGGCATCTGCGCCAGGGCCGCGGACCAGTATGTCAACGCGCGCCTCGCCACCGTGATGCGTACCGCGGCCTCGTTGCTGCAGGCGATGGTCGACGAGTACGAGGCGAGCGAGCCGACAACGATAGTGGAGGTGGTGGTGGCCGAGCCGACAACGATTGGCCGCTCACCGAGCGCAGTGTGGCGCAACGCAACAACGGGGCACGGTGATGACTGACCCTACCAAGCCGATCGAGGAGGACGTCCGCTACGACGACCTCGAATTCAACCCGTCGCTCGAGACGAAGAGCGCCAAGGCCTGGATCAACCTGATCACCGAGAGCGAGGACGCCTTCGAGGACTGGAACGCGCACTGCGACAAGATCGATGAGCAGTACGCCAGCCTGAAACGCCTCTCCAACATGGTGCGTGACAAAGAATTCCAGATGTTCTGGGCCAACTGTGAAGTGTTGAAACCCAGCATCTACGCCAAGCCGCCTATACCTGTGGTTGTGCCGAAATTCAAGGATCGCAGGCCGGTCTACCAGGCCGCATCCGAGGTGATGGAGCGTTGCTGCATCGTCGCGTTTGATCTCACCCGCATCAATGACCTGATGCTGCTGGTGCGTGATGATCTCTCGATGACCAGCCGCGGCGTCGCCTGGTGCCGCTACGAGAGCGGCAAGGGTGACGGCACCTACGACCATGAGAAGGTCTGCATCGACTTCAAGGGCCGCCGCGACTTCCTGCACTCGATCTCGCGCAACTGGAGGGAAGTCACCTGGGTCGCCGCCGCCAGCTATCTGACGCGCGGCGAGGCGCGTAAACGCTTCCGCAAGACCAGTGGCGACGCCTACCAGGACGCCGAATTCCGCGTCGACAAAGAGAGCGCCGAAGTCGGTGGCGCCGACTACCGCGAGCGCGCCAAATTTTGGGAGGTCTGGGACAAGGCGCGCCGGCGCGTGGTCTGGGTCGCCGAGGGCGTTGAGAAGATCCTCGACGAGGCCGACCCGCACCTCGACCTGCAGAATTTCTTTCCCTGTCCGCCGCCGGCCTACGGCACGGTGCAGCGTGGCTCATTGATCCCCGTGCCTGACGTGATGCAGTACCGCGACCAGCTCGAGGAGATCAATCTGCTGACGGGCCGCATCCATGCGCTGTCTGACGCGATCGAGGCCAAAGGCTTCTACCCCGCCGGCGGCGCCGAACTGGCCGACGCAATCCAGAGTGCGGTGCAGACCAAGACCAGCGGTCGATTGCTGGTGCCGATCTCAAACTGGGCCGCCTTCGGCGGCACCAAGGATGTCATCATATGGCTACCGATCGACATGATCGCGACGACGATCACGGCCCTGGTCGCGCTGCGCAAGCAAGTGATCGAGGACATCTACCAGATCATGGGCCTGAGCGACATCATGCGTGGGGCGACCGACCCGAACGAGACACTCGGCGCCCAGCAGCTCAAAACGCAATACGGATCTACGCGTATCAGGGACAAGCAACAGGAGATGGTCCGCCTGGCGCGCGATTTGGTCGAGATCACCTCGGAAATTATTACTGAGCGTTTCGACCCCGTCACCATCATCGAGATGAGCCAGACCCAGCTGCCGACGCAGGAGATGCAGCAGCAGAAGATGCAGCAGATCCAGCAGGGCATGCAGCAGGGCCAGCAGATGATGGCGCAGGCGCAACAGCAGGATCCGGCGCAGGCGCAGCAGATGCAGACCATGATGATGCAGGCGCAGTCCAAGCTGCAGAAGATGCAGGAGGAGCCGACGATCGACCAGGTGTTGAAATTCTTAGGTGATAACCGCGCCAAGTCTTTCGTCCTCGACATCGAAACCGACAGCACCATCATGGCGGACGAGAACGCCGAGAAGCAGCGCCGCACCGAATTCATCGGCGTGCTCGGACAGTTGTTGCCGCAACTGTCGACCATGATCCAGAACGAGCCAAAGACCGCGCCGTTCTGCGGTGAAATTCTGAAATTCGCAACGGCACCGTTCCGCTCCGGCAGATCGCTCGACGGCGCGATCGACGAGTTGATCGAGCAGATGAAGGCGAAGGGCGATCAGCCTCCTGGCGACGACCCAGTGACGGCAAAAGGCAAGCTCGACATGCAGCTCGAGCAGATGAAACAAAAGACCATCGCCGATAAAAACTCGATGGACGCCAAGCTGAAGGCTTCCGAGCTGCTGCAGAAAGACCAGCACAAGAAATGGGAGCTGGAGAACGAGCGGATGATCGCGCAGGCGCAGCTGCAGGACAAGGCGCGCGACGCCGAAGGTAAGCTGCAGGTCCAGAACCAGAAGGCGATGGAAAGCCGCGAGGCGCACCAGGCCCACATGCTCGAGAACGACCAGAAGATGGCACTCGATCGCCAGAAGGCGCAGATGGCGCTGCAGACGACCGCCGCCAAGGCGCAGGCCGCGGCGATGAAGCCGCCGCCGATCGGGAGGCCGATCTGATGGCGGACAAGTCGCGCTGGGAGGATGCCATGGGTTCGCTGTTCGACATGAGCAGCTACCCGCCGTTCGACTACAAGGCGCCGGCGGCGCAAGGCGCCGACGTTCCCGTGCGCGCCCGCGTCGAGAGCACGGGGGCGGGTCGACCGCAATACTCCGCCGACGCTGACATCGGGCCGGTCAGCATCGAGGGCAGCTATCAGCGCCGCAACGATCTCTCGCCGGCGGAATGGAAGGCGATGCTCAAATACGGGAGATCGTTCTGATGCCACGCATGGGCGACATCGCGGACGACACCAGCTATGGCTACAGCGACCTCGGCATTCCCGTCGGCGCCGCCGTCACCGGCGAGAACACTGCCGACTATGGCCGCGGCGATCTCGGCCAGTTCGCCATGGGCGCCCTGGCGCAGCGTGATGCTTACCGCCCGACTGACGCGCGCGGCACCGATCTGTGGGGCTACCAGATGGGCGGAACAGTTGTCCCGCCGCAGGAGATCGACAAAGCCATCAACATGGTGATGGCGACATCTGGCGGCGGCCTCAAAACCGACGCGGTAAAAGGCGCGATGGGCAGCGTGTTGAAGCCGCGCGAGTACCCGCCAGGTCATATCCTGCACGGCATGAAGATCGAGGCGGCGCCGCCGCCGTGGGAGGATCTGCGCCCGGCAGCGGAAGAATTTACGGCGCCGGCGAACGCGGTGCCGCTCGGGCCGGAACTGAAGAACGCCTTCGCCGACCCGCGGCTGCGCGCCAAGGCCGAGAACATCTGGGAGAAGTACCCGCAGTATGCCGAGGCGTACCCTGACACGGGACCGCCGGCGCTGATGGAAAAGCGCCCCGATCCGAAGAAGCCTGGCAGTTACCTGACGACCAAGCCCCTCGGCGAGGTACCTTACACCAGTTGGGACGAGGCGGTGGCGATGGACGCCACGCCGCGGTATTTCTTCGAGAAGAAACTGCTGCCGGAAGTCGAGAAATTCGCCAAGGACCGCAACGTCGTCCAGCGCGAGATGGATCTGCACGGTTACACGCCCTACTTCGACCCCGCCAAGCGCGCCGACATCAACCCTGCGGACTATGGTCCGTTTAGAGATACGCGCGTCGAGGCGCAGCCCAAGACGCAGGCAACTACCGACAAGTTCGACAAGCTGTACGGCACCGACGAGGCGCGTGCCAGGCTGCAGGCCGGCTATGAGAAGGGCCAGACGCTGGAAGGATCCGATCGCTGGTATTGGATGAAGCAGCTGCAGGATAAGTACGTCGACGTGCTCGGTCCCGTCGCCGGCAAGGAAGCGTTCAAGAAAGAGTTTAGCGGCATGATGGCGGCGACGACCGGCGGCGCCTCGCCTTACGACAACTTCCTGATGTCGCACTGGGCCAACTACCTCAACAAGCAGGGCAAGAACGTCGCCCAGCGCGCCTACGAGATGCCGTTCCCGATCGGCGGTCGCTTCGCCTCCGGCAACATGAAGCAGGCGCAGAAGTATATCGATGAAGGCATGGTCGGTTTTAATCCGGTGAAGAACCCGAAGCGGTTCGACTTCGACAATGCGCTTGCTGGCGATCGTAACGCCGGCGTCATCGACGAGCAGATGTTCGGCGCCATCATGCCGGGGCAAACCATTCCGCAGTGGTACGGCCCGGCGACTAACGTGCTGCACCAGGAGGCCAACAAGGTCGGCATGGGTCACAACAGTGGCGGTGGCGGCGGTGCGCGCGACTTCCAGGACGTTGCCTGGGCCGGCCTGAAGGCGCTCAAGGAAGAGGCGCGCCTCGGCGTACCGTTCAAGTACGAAGGCCCGATGATCAACCAGATCAACCGCTCGATCGAAACCACGCACCGCCTGACCGGCATGCCCGTCGAGGAGATCGTGGTGCGCGGCCTGATCAAGAAAGAGATCCCCATGTACGGCATCGGCGCCGCTGGCGCGATGGGAGCACTGGCCGACCAAGACAACTACAAACTACCCACGTTCAACGAGAGGAAGTAACCATGGCTCAATCTGCTCTTACCGTTACGGCGCCCAACCCGACACCGCCGACCAACATGAGCTGCACGGGGGCGACACCGCCCAACGTGCCCAACTTCACCAAGCTGACCTACGCGGACTGGCTCGACAACACCAAGTTCGACAGTGCCGCGCCGCCGTTCTTCGATGACGGCACCGCCGGCTCGATGGTCGCGTTTGCCACCAACACCGCGGCACTCGCGAGTGGCACGGGCGCGACGTCAGGCGGCACCGAGAACACCTACCCCGGCACGGGCGCCTACTCCACCCACCCGGCGGCGTATGGTGCCGTTCCTGCTTCGACCAGTGTGGCGCATGAGGGCGCCGGCACCGAAGTGTCGGTTCTCGCGCCCGGCAACCTTGTGCTGTCCTACCCTGGCAGCGTGACCATGAACACCAGCCAGTCCGCATCGTGCGGGCCGACCATTCCGGCGCCGACGATGGCGTCACCTGTGCCGGCCAGCCCCAACGCGACACACGCCTCGAGCCTTTCGCCGGCGACCAACCCGACGCTGACCAGCGTCACCGGCGCGAGCAACGTCTCGGGCGTCGGCACCACGACGCTGACGGCGACCGGCACCGGCTTTACCCGCCAGAGCGTAATTGTGTCGAATGGCATTTCGTACCCGACCACGTTCGTGTCGGCGACGTCACTGACTTGCACCGCGGCGAAGAAGGCGACGGCTGGCACGCTGCCGGTCTACGTCATCACCGGCGGTGTCGTGCAAACCGCAACCGTGAACTGGACCTTCACATGACCGACAAAAAGCGCGACGAGCACGACGAGGTCAAAGCCAAGACCGCGCCCAGGGAGGCTGCGCCGCCGCAGCCTTTCCCGTTTACAGCTTCGATCAACGAGCCGCAGACGGTATCCCTGCCGGTGCCTGAGAATGTCGAAGTGCCGGTGCCGGTCATTGAAGGCCTGGAGCCGGCGAGCTGCATGATCGGCGACCCCGACTTCACGCTGGTGATCAGCGGCGACAATTTCTTCGCCGACAGTGTCATCAACTTCGCCGGGCACGACGAGCCGACGACGTTCGACACGACGGCCAAGACGCTGTCGACCGGCGTCAAGCCGAGCCTGTGGGCGGAGCCTGTCATCGTGGACGTGATCATCAAGAACGGGCCTGCCGTCTCAGGTCCGATCGCTTTCGAGTTCGCGCCGATCGCGCGATCGTCGACGAGGCGGAAATGAGCACGGCGGTGATCACGGTCGCCAGCGGCGGCATGCCGGTGACCGACGTCACCGCCACCTTCCCCAACAGGGGGATGCCGGTGACGGAGGCCCTCGGCACGGTCAAGTATGGCCTGCCGGTGACCAAAGTCGCCAACGGGCTGCCGGTGACGTTTGTCGTGGTGTCGACAACCGGCGGGAACCCGAAATGAGCGTCGAGCTGGAAGAGTTCATGCCGGGCAGGTTTCGGATCAAGAAAGACAGGTGCCCACACTGCCGATCGGATCTGCCGCTGCCCTACGTCATCAGCGACACCATGGATCCGGTCGAGCAGGTCGACGGGAAATTCTACACCAGCAAGTCGGCCTTTCGGGCCGTGGGCCGCGCCAACGGCCTGGTCGAGGTCGGCAACGAAAAGATGAAGCCCAAGGCGCGGACCTCGACCACCCGCGAAGCCAAGGACGCCAGGCGGAAGGCCATTCACGTCGCCGTCCAGAAATTCAAAGCCGGCGTGCGGACACGCAGTCCGTAGCGCCGGAATTAAACTTACCGAAGGAAAGCATCATGAGCGATACGTCATCCCCCGCCGCGCCACCTAGTGCGCCGGCGCCGCCGAGCGAAGCCGTCATCAACCAGAACCCGGTCCACAGCCCGAACCCGGTAGGCCCCCAGGCGCCGCAGGCGCCGACGGGCGACCTCGAGGGCGGCAAGGGCCGCCCAGAAAGCCGCCGGGAGGCCATCCAGCGCGCGTTCGATCGCGCCAACAATCCGCCGCCCAAGACCGCGAAGGCCGCTCCTAAGCCCGCCCCGCCGGCTGCGGAGGCCAAGAAAGGCCACAACCAGCCCCCGGAGGATACGCCGGGCATCGACCTCAAGCGGCGCCCAAGCGACCAGCCGCGCAGCGACCGCGGCACCTTCGCCCCGCGCGATGCTGCAGCGCCGTCGAAGGGTATGGGTGATCGTTCTCCTGCCCAGGCCGATCGTACCCTTCCCGGACAGAAAGAGAACAGACCGCGGCTGTTGCCGGAGGGAGCGCCCTACCGCGACCCGCCGCCCAGGATCTCGGAGCGCGCCAGGCAGGACTGGGACACGGCGCCGGAGAGCGTGCGCGGCGATTACCATCGCCTGCACCAGGAAGCCGAGGGCATCTACCGGCAGTACAAGTCCAGCCATGACGCCTTCCAGCCGATCGCCGGCTATCATCAGATGGCGCAGCAGCAGGGCACCACGCTCGACAAGGCCCTGGCGAGCTACGTCGGCATCGAGAACAAGCTGCGTCAGGATCCGATCGCCGGCCTCGACACCATCATCCACAACCTCGGCATGACGGACCCGCAGACCGGGCAGCGCATCGGCCTGCGCGACATCGCCTACCATGTCCTGAGCCAGTCACCGGAGCAGCTGAAGCAGGTCCAGCAGGGCAATGCCCAGCAGGCCGCGCAACACCAGATGGGGGCGTTGCACCGGGAGATCTCAGGGTTGAAACAGGCCTTGCATCAGATGCATACTCAGGCTCAATTCAGGCAAACGCGGTCGGCGGTCGATCAATTTGCCGACCAACACCCGCGCTTTGACGAACTAGGCGACCTGATCGAGAACGAGCTAAAGCTCGGTTTCGATCTGATGACGGCATACCGCCGGGCCGAAATGCTTCGCCCTGGCAACACAGCGGCTCAGACCCGCGACACATCGGCTCAGACCCGACCCATAGACCGATCGATCTCAGGCTCCCCCGATGTGGCTCCCTCAAACGGAGCATCGCGGCGAAACCAGAAACCCGTCGGACGTCGTGAGGCCATCCAGAACGCGATCCGTCGCGTCAACGGTGGCTAGTCTGTGAACCCCATGTGGAGTGGCAACAATGCCCAACGTAACTACCAATGCTGCTTATCAGCAGATCCTGTCGATGGCGCTCGAGGATCGATCGTCAGGCTACCAAGACCTCGTCAGTAACAACAACGCGTTGTTGGCGGTGATGAAACGTAAGGGGCTGTGGAATACTTACTCAGGCCCGACCATCCGCCAGACGCTGCAAATCGGTAAGACCACTGCACAGTGGTATTCCGGGTTCGATCAGCTCCTCAATCCGGCACTCGATTTATTCAATGATGCCGTGTTCTCGCCGAAGATGGTTGTCGTTCCTGTCATCCTCTCGATGCAGGAAATTCTCAACAACGAGGGCGAGAGCCAGCTGATGGACGTCTACGACAGCTACATCTCGGCTGCCGAACGTGCGCTTGAAGATACGATGGATGCCGGCCTGTACGGTGACGGCACCGCCAACGGCGGCAAGCAGATCACCGGCCTCGCCACTGCGGTGCCGATCGTCACCAACACTGGCGTCTACGGCGGCATCGACCGCGCGCAGGCGACCGTGTGGCAGACCAAGACGTACGACGCGCACACTGGGTTCGGCGGCGCCTTTGCTGCCACGACGCAGGTGTCGTCGACCAACATCCGCCCGATGCTCAATTACATCATGACCAAGCAGAGCCGCGGGCGTGACTACGCGGATCTCTTGATCATGTCGCCGGAGCACTACGCGGCTTACGACGCCGCAACGGTTGCCATCCAGCGGCAGCAGGGTTCGACGTCGCTCGGAAGCCTCGGCTTCTCGGCACTCGAATATATCGGCGGCGGCAAGCGCGCGGAGATCGTTCTCGACGGCGGCATCGGCAGTAATATGCCGGCGAAT